>Ga0137396_10000683_pt1 | contig 16620 bp, 14 predicted proteins | sample czc16metaG_FD_108284 | JGI IMG/M metagenome (GOLD analysis project Ga0137396, IMG submission 108284) | Vadose zone soil microbial communities from Angelo Coast Range Reserve, California, USA - czcobulk3.16 metaG | ecosystem: Environmental > Terrestrial > Soil > Vadose zone | place: USA...
TCCGTCGGACGTGATGCCGATCGGCACGACCTCGTACTTGGCCTTGTCGAGGGCGTTCATGACCGAAGCGGCGGAGACGAGCGACACCTCGTGCTCCGCAGAGCGGCCGCCGAAGACAACCCCGACCCTGAGCTTATCCGCCACCGGTGTTCCCCCTGGTATCCAAAATCTTCGGATGGTTGATCATCACTTCTTGTGGCTATTCATCACTTATTGCGACTGATCATCTCTTTCACGATCTCCCGAATCTCTTGGTCCGACGGGGTGACAGGACTCGCATCCGGCCCCTCACCCGTCCGGCAGGCAACTTTGTCTGAAAAATCCTTTCCGTACGACTGTTGGCTGATCTCGCGAAGCCGCCTGACATCTTCTTCGGATAGCGCCTTCTCCCCGCCGAGCATCCGCGCTACGAATGTGATATGCGCCGCATGCTCGACCTTTTCCATTTTATAGTAGGCGTCGTAGATGTCGGTGCCGTAGGTCACCACCCCGTGATTCGAGAGGAGGATTGCATCGGCGCGCTTAACATGCGGCGCCAGCGATTCCGCTACTTCCGCCGTTGAGGGGGTGGCATACGCCGCAAGGGGAATGGCGCCGAGTCCCACGATAACCTCGGGGAAGAGGCAATCCGTGAGGGGCTGGCGGGCGGCGGCAAATCCGGTCGCATAAATGGGATGTGCGTGAACGACCGCGGAGACATCCGGCCGTTCGCGGTAGATAAAAAGGTGCATGCCGAGCTCGGTCGACGGGCGGAGGAGCTTGGTGACCGGCTCGCCATCCGGGCCGGCTTCGACGAGATCGTCGGGAGTCACCATGCCCTTATTGACCGAGGTCCTGGTCGTGAGAAAATTTCCGTTTCCGAGGCGAAGGCTCACGTTGCCGTCGGTCGCGGTAACGAACCCCCTCGCATAGAGGCGGTGGCAGACGTCGACCAGGTCGGTTCGCTGGCTGTCAGGGGCGGGCATTTACTTTTTCAATGCTCGCATGATTCGCTCCTTCACGCCGATAATTGTCAATCCCACGACCTTTCGGCTTTTTTCGTCGTAACGGACGATCACTCCCCCTCCGATATCCATCCCAAGTGCGGGCTCCGGCCCGCCGATGCTGACGTACAGGACGTCTGCGCCTTCATCGTATTCCCAATTCAGCCCTTTCACATCTTCCAGGATTTTTATCTCTTCCATACGACCCTTCTCCTCTCTGAAACTCTGCTCGCGAGATATGCGGTGATGATGAACCCATCCATATCTTCGATCTCCCTGTATGCAACAAGGATGTATTTCGCCGTTAGAGGACTCTTGGGAAAAAAGCGGGCAGCCAGGAGCTCTCCGAAGTCGCCTTCCAAGATCAGCTCAGGCTCCCGCACCGTATCGAGAATCCAATCTCTTATGTTTACAAGCTCCGGATGTCGTCTTACAATGTGCTCCCATCGTTCAGCCGTGAGGCGTATGGGTCTTCCTTCGATTGAATTTATAATGACCAAATTGTAGCCTCCCCTCAGAGCATGATTGCCTCTGGATTGAAATTACTAACAGACGTGTTGCAAACGATATATTCATGAATGTAAGAACTTTTCCCACTACAACACACTCAATAAATCGTCCACGATGTGATACTTCTGGAACGGCGGCATCATGTACAGCCCGGCGACTGATGATTTCGCCTCTTTGATAAAGTCCATCGAGAGCCTGACCCCCACCTTGGCCGCATCGGATCCCGCGGTGCGCATCGTCTCTCTTAATTTGTCGGGGATCCGCATCCCGGGCACTTCGTTATGCAAGAAATCCGCGTGCTTGAAGCTGCGGAGCGGTATGATCCCAAGCATCAAAGGGATTTTCAGGTGATTCGTCCGCCGGAGAAATTCTTCTAGTGTACGCATTTCAAAGATGGGCTGCGTGAAGAAGATGTCGGCCCCGGCCTCCGCCTTCTTTTCGAGCTTGACGACTTCGGCGTCGAGATCGTCGGCGCTCGGATTCGCGGCGCAGGCGATGTAGAAGGATGTGGGCTGTCCGATGGAATTGCCCATGATATCGATCCCCTGATTCATCGAATGGACGGCGCGGATCAGGCCGACCGCGTCGACGTCGAACACCGACGAGGCCTGCGGATAGTCGCCGATCCCCGCCGGATCTCCCGTTATACAAAGCACATTGCGGATGCCGAGCGTGTAGGCGCCCAGAAGCTCCGCCTGCAGACCGATCAGGTTGTGGTCGCGGGCCGCCCGGTGGCACATCGCTTCGATCCCGACGCGCTGCTGGATCTGAAACGAAATTGCGATCGAGCTCATGCGCAGCCGCGCGCGCGCGCCCTCGGTGATATTGACGGCGTCGATTTTTCGCTCGTAGCAGAATTGCGCCCCCTCGTACACGCTCGTCATGTCCAGCCCCCGCGGAATGTCGAGCTCGACGGTGGTCATGAATTTCTTCCCGACGTTCCGGGAGAACCTCGACCAGCGGGATGCCTCGACATAGTATTTCGGCTCGGGATCGGCGTGAATCTTCTCCCTCGATTTCGCCTCCACCCTCGGGGATGAATGGCCGACCTTCAGCCCTTTGACCGTCTCCGCGATCGCCCGGATGTGCTCGGGCGTCGAGCCGCAGCACGCGCCGATCAGCGTCACGCCGGATTCGACGAGCTCGCGCGCATACGAGGCGAGGTATTCCGGCGTCGTGTGGTAAATCGAGCGTCCGTTGAGAAGCGTGGGAATCCCCGCCGCCGGCTGGGCGGAAAGGATGACCCCGTCCTTGTGGACGTTCCGGATGATCGAGAACATCCGCTGGGGGCCGACCGTGCAGTTGGCCCCCACCACGTCGGCTCCCTGATCGATCAGATGGTTGATGACGTCGATCGGGAACGAGCCGCTGAGGATCGCGCCGTCCTCGGCAAAGGCTTTCTGCGCGACGATCGGAAGATCGGTCAGGCTCTTAGCGACTTCCAGCGCGTCGTCGAGTTCCTGAAGGCTGACGAATGTTTCGAGCATGATCAAATCGACGCCCGCCTGGATCAGGAGCTCGATCTGCTCTTTGAACGCGTCTTTCGCCTTCTGGCGTTTGATCTTGCCGATGGGTTCGAGGAGCATTCCGGTCGGGCCCACCGCGCCTGCGACATAGACATTTTCGCCGGCCGCCTGCCGGGCGATCTCGACTCCCCGGAGATTGATGTCCCGGAGGCTGTTCTGGAGGTGGAACTGGGTAAGGCGGAGGCGGTTTGCGGAAAACGTGTTGGTTTCGATTATTTCGGAGCCCGCGGCAATGTACTCGCGGTGCACCCGCTCGACGACGTCGGGGTTTTTGATGTTTCGGAGCTCATGGGGCAGCTCTACGAACCCGTAGAGATCGAGCAGCGTTCCCATGGCGCCATCGCCGACGATGGGCCCTTCTTTAACGCGGTCGCGAAACGGTTTTTTCATGCGCTCCGGGTGATTAAAAAAATCCCGTCACCCAGGTGAGGGATGGCGGGATGACTTTTTTATTATACCAATTGGGCCCTTGATTTCCAAACAGACTACCGGCCCATCAGTTCTCCAGCAATTTCGTCACCTCGTCTTCGAACTGGCGGTAAGTCCGTTCTCCGACCAGCGTCGCCTTCAGCTTGCCGGTCCGGTCGTAGAGGAAGGATGTCGGCAGCGCGCCGTTCCATTCGCTGCTCATTCCGGAGATGAACGCCTGGTCGCTCTTGTCGTTCATCAGGTATGACTGGAAATCCACCTTGAACTTCTTCAGCATCGGACGCACCTTCTTATTGAGATCGTCGGCGTCGTCGGCTGAAAGAAGTATCAGACGAAAGGGCTTCCCCCGAAACGCCTTCCTCAGCCTGAGAATGCCCGGGATTTCGTCCTGGCAGGGTTTGCACCACGTCGCCCACGCGTTGACGAGGATGACCTTTCCCGAGTCTTTGCGAAGAATCTCCTTCAGATCGGCGACCCGGATTTTGTCCACCCTCGGAAGATCGCGGCGCCCCGCCCGGCTTCCACCCGGATCCGGCTCTGCGGGAGCCGCTCGGATTCCCCAAGCCGGGGCAGCGACCATCATCAGCACAAATATCAGAAATCCGAACCCGCGCCGAGTCCTGCCGGTTATAGTATCCTTGAACCGGAATCCCGCCTTGCGCACGTCTTTAGTCAGTGACGATTCTTTTAATGGTGCATCCGAATGCCTTTGCCTCGGTGACCGTCACTTCCTTACCGGCGAGCAGCTTGTCGAGCGCATCGGCGAGATCATGGGACTGCACTTTCGCCGGATTTCTGCTGTCATCGATACGGCCGTGATAGACCAGCTTGCCCGTCGGGTTCAGCACGTACGTTTCCGGGGTTACCTGCGCGCCGTATTGATCGGCCACCTTGTTTCGCTCGTCCTTGAGGATCGGAAACTCGAAGCCGTGCTTCTTCGCGTGCTCGGCGATGGCTTTCACATCCTCAGCTTTGTTCGCATTGATGCCGATGACGGCGACCCCTTTCTTGGAGTACGTCGCATACAACTGCTCCATCCGCTCGTTGTAGCCGTTGGAGACGGGGCATTCCGTCGAGATAAACATCAGGACGGTGAGTTTGTTTTCTTTCAATACCTTCGGGAGGCTGAGTTCCTTTCCGTCGTAGTTCTTCAGGGCGAAAGGCGGGACGCTCTCCCCCACCTTCAAACTTTTCATATCGTGTGCGACTGCCAGCGTCGAAAAGAGAAGGGCGCAAGCCATGAGCTGCTTCATTGTTGGTACTCCTTTGAATTGAGTGATAGTGGTTCGTGGTTTAATGTCGGTTTTTCAGCCATGCTTCGGCGATCTGGACGGCGTTGGTGGCCGCTCCTTTGCGCAAATTGTCCGATACGATCCAGAGATTGAGACCGTTCGGAATGCTCTCGTCGCGGCGGAGGCGCCCGACGAATATTTCATCCTTTTCATGCGACCAGATCGGCATCGGATAGACCGACTGGCCGACGTCGTCCTGTATGCAAACGCCGGGGGTTTGCCCGAGGACGCTCCGGACTTCGTCGAGATCGTAGGGCCGCTCGAACTCGACGTTGACGGCCTCGCTGTGCCCACCGACGACCGGGACCCGGACGCAGGTCGCGGTGATCCGTATCGAACCGTCGCCCAGAATCTTTCTCGTTTCATCCTTCATCTTGCGCTCCTCGCGCGAATAGCCGTCCTCGAAGAAGACGTCGATCTGCGGCATCACATTGTACGCGATCGCATGCGGAAACTTTCTCTCCGGGTTCGGTTCCTTCGCAAGTTCCGATTCAAGCTGGCTCAGGGCGCGCTTGCCGGCGCCGGTCACAGACTGATACGTCGCGATCACAAGCCGTTTGATCTTCCATCGATCGTGCAGGGGCTTCAGCGGGACGACCATCTGAATAGTAGAGCAGTTCGGATTGGCGATGATCCCCTTGTGCTTCGCGATCTCCCCGGGATTCACTTCGGGAACCACAAGAGGCACGCCCTCATCCATTCGGAACGCGCTGCTGTTATCAATGACAAGCGCGCCCGATCTGACCGCCGCCGGGGCAAATTCCTTGCTCACGGCCGCTCCCGCGGAAAATAGCGCCAGCTTGACCCCCTCGAAACTCCCGGGCTCGAGCTTCCGGACGGTATATTCCTTCCCGTTGAACTTCATCGAGCGGCCTGCAGAGCGCGCCGAGGCAAGAAGGCGGAGCTCGGCGACCGGAAATCGGCGTTCTTCCAGCACCTGCAGCATCTTTCTGCCGACAAGTCCGGTGGCGCCCACGACGGCGACGTTCAGCGAGCTCATACGCTCCTCTTCGCAAACAATTTTTCCAGCGGCTCGCGGTCGGAAATTAATTCGCTCCGGTCGGCGTCCACCAGGACTTCCGCGGGCCTGGGCCTCCCGTTGTAATTCGACGAAAGCACATAACCGTACGCTCCTGTACACAACACCGCCAGGTACTCGCCGCGTTCCACGGAGGGCATTGCGCGATCCAGGGCGAAGAAATCGCCGGTCTCGCACAGCGGACCGACGACATCCACGACTTCATGGCCATCCCGTTCTGCGGGACGGACATTCAACGGCACGATCTGGTGGTAGGATTGATACAGGCTCGGCCTGATCAGGTCGTTCATGCCCGCGTCGACGATAATAAAGGTTTTCCCGCCGCTTCGTTTCTTGTACAATACTTTCGTGACCAAAATGCCGGCGTGGGCGACCATCGACCGGCCGGGCTGAATCAGGATCTTGCACCCGGCGCTGCGGAGAATGGGCAGAATCTCTTTCAGCATGCTCACCGTCGTCAGGTTCGATTCCGGGTTTTCGGGCTCCACGGGCAGCCGCGGGTGCGCCACATAATCCCGGTACCGGACCCCGAACCCTCCCCCGAAGTTCAGGTGGCTGAGTTTGACCCCATGGCGCCGCAGCCGGTCTATCAATTCGACGATGGCCCGCGCCGCCGCGGCAAATGTCTCGCCGCTGGTGATCTGCGAACCGATATGGCTGTGGACGCCGAGCAACTCGATGCCTGGCAAATTCGAGGCCTCCCGGAACACCTCTTCTGCACGGGATAACTCGACGCCGAACTTGTTGTGCTTGCGGCCCGTTGTCAAATATGAATGCGTGTCCGATTGGATGTCGAAGTTTACCCTTACCGAGACCCTCGCCCTCTTATGAAGCTCTTGCGCGATGCCGCTGATAACCTTCAGTTCTTCCTCAGACTCGGCGTTGATCGATAGAATATCCTGCCGGATCGCCCCCGCAAGCTCGTCGTCCCGTTTCCCGACGCCGCTGAACGTGATCTGGCCGGCGGGGAAACCCGCGTCCAGGGCCAGGCCGAGCTCGCCGGCCGATCCGACGTCCGCGCCGATGCGTTCGCCGGCCAGGATCCGGAGAATAGACGGATTTGAATTTGCCTTGAGGGCGTAGCACGAGAGGTGATCCTCGCTGCCGAAGGCGCTCTCGATCCACCGGCAATGATCGATCACCGACTGCCTGCTGTACACGTAAAGCGGCGTGCCGAACTGCACCGCGCACTCCTCGAGGTCGGTGCGCTCGCACCACAACCGGTCGGCTTTATATCGAAACTGCTCCAATCTAATCCTTCCCCGTAAAAAACTCTTCATGCAGGACCCTGACCGCCCTCTCGACATCTTTTTCGTCGACGACAAGGGTGAGGTTTATTTCCGACGCCCCTTCCGAGACCATTTCAATATTGACCCGCGCACCGGCCAGGGCGCCGAAAATCCGGGCTGCGATCCCCGGCGTATGTTTCATCCCCTCGCCGACGACACAGATGATCGCTTTATTCCGGGCGGAGCGCGTGTCGCCGATCTTCTCGAGATCCCTGATAATTTCCGGCAGCCGGTCCTCGCTGTCGACGGTAAGCGAAACGCTCACCTCCGAGGTGGCGACGACATCGACGCTCTTTTCATAATTGGCAAAAATCGAAAAGAGCCTGGCCAAAAAACCGTGCGCCATGAGCATGCGGGAGGAACCGACATTGATCACGACGATTCCCCGCTTGCAGGCGATCGACTTGATCACCCCGTCATCCCGCTGTGCGGGATCATCCCTGCCGTGTCCCGCCGAGTCCCGCTCGTCCCGCTTGCGGGGCAGGCGGGACTCGGGACCGGATTTATGCTCGACGATCAGCGTGCCGGTAAACTCCGGACGCCGGGAATTCAGAACCCGGACCGGGATATTCTTCCGGACCGCCGGCAGGATGGTCCTCGGATGAAGCACTTTCGCCCCGAAATATGCCAGCTCCGACGCCTCGTCGAAGCTCAAGACGTCGATGGGTCGGGCTTCGCGGATGATCCTCGGGTCGGCGGTCATCATCCCGTCGACGTCCGTCCAGATCTGAATCTCTTCGGCGTCGAGCGCCGACCCGAATATCGACGCGCTCAGGTCGGAACCGCCCCTGCCGATCGTCGTGGGGGTTCCGTCTTCCGCCGCGCCGATAAACCCCTGCGTCACAACCGCCATTCCTCTCTTAAGCGGCGGCAGAAAGAGTTCCCTGGCACTTGCACCGACCTTCCCGACCTCCGGCACCGCAGTGCCGAACGACCGATCGGTCGCCATCACCCGGCGCGCATCGACGATAGCGGCCGGTACGCCCGATGCCTCCGTTGCCGCATGGATGATCAGCGAAGAAAGCAGTTCGCCGCAGCCGGTGATCGCGTCGAGGGAGCGGTTCGTCAACTCGCCCAGCAGGTAGACGCCATGGATTAGATTCCGCAGGTCGTCAAATAGTTTGTCCACCACATTGAGAAGTCCGTCTTTTTTCTCCAGAAGCTCGTCGATGAGTTTCCGGTGGCGATCCCGAACTGCGGTCAATATCGAAAGAGCTCGCGTTTCGTCGCCGTCGCGCACCGCCTGCGCCGCGTGGACGAGGTCGTTCGTCACTCCCGAGCATGCGGAAACGACGACGAGCGGGGCCCGGCTTAGGTCCCGCCGAACGATCTCGATCACCCTCCGGATTGCGGCCGCGTCTTCAACCGACGTGCCGCCGAACTTCATGACAATCATGGGCTTATAGATAGTATCGCGCGGTTCACCTCCGGATGTCCTCGCGAACAGCTTCCCGTTCGAGATAGCGTTCGAGGGCATCGGCGAGCATGGCCGGACCGTCCGTCAGGACATCGGCGGCGGGCAGGCCCGTTTGATCCTCCAGCATTCGCTTCGCGGCGGCGATCTCCTGCGCGTTCATGCCGACCGTGTTGACGGCAATGCCCACGACCTTCGAGCGCTTGAACGGCTCGAGAATGATTTCGTGCAGCTCAATCAGGCGTTTGAGGTCGTCGATCCGGAAGCCATAGTCGTCGGTGTGCCGGGCGGGATGGTGCACCATGACCATCGCATCCGGCATCACGCCGTGCATCAGTCCGAGTGTGACACCCGAGTATCCCTGATGCGTCAGCGAACCCTGCCCTTCAATGTGAATAAACTCGCTGCCGGCGGCGGCCGATTTGTCAACCGCGAGCTCGATCGCTCCGGCGACGTAATCGCTGATGACCGAGTCGACGGCGACGCCCCTGCCCGACAGGAGAATTCCGGTCTGCCCGGTCGCGACAAAGTCCGACTTCAATCCCCGGCGGCAAAATTCACGGTGCAATTCGAGCGATGCGGTCATCTTCCCGACATTGCAATCGCTGCCGACCGTCAAAATAGTTCTCGCCTGCCGTTGCTTCCAGTGCCCCTGCGCCACGACCTCATATTCCGGAGGTATTCCCCGCAGCTCGATCAGCCGGACGCCGTTTCGCCTTGCCAGGCCGGCGATTTCTTCATCGTCCCTGAGACGCGTGTGCAGTCCGCTCATCACCTCCAGCTTCGAGGCGATCGCATCAATTATAATTGACCGCCACGCCTCAGGCAGCATCCCGCCCGTGGGCGCGATGCCGATAAGCAGCGTGTCCGGACCGAGCGGCAGCGACGATTTCAGGTCGGCGAAGATCGGTATCGCTCCTCCAAAGCCGAGCACGTCCTGCGCGCTCTGGCCGGCCTTGCGGCTGTCGATCACGCCGAGCACCTGATCCGGCAGGTACCGGATCGCCTGATTCGCCGTCTTCGATTCGAGCGGCCCGAATTTTCCTTCAGCGAGAATGACGATCCGCCTGGAGCGAGACATGGTGAGCTTAGAGGAAGAGCTCGATGAGCAACTCGAACGGGTAAGCGAGCGCCCCGATGACCTCCCTGAAGAGCAGGGCGAACGGGGCCCAGCGCATGAGCATCAGGATGATAAAAATCCCGAAGAATCCGAGGCTTCTGTACTTTGCGCTCATTTCGTCGGGCAGGAGCGACGCCACGACGTGCGATCCGTCGAGCGGGGGTATCGGTATCATGTTGAATACAGCGAGCATGATGTTCAGCGAGATTCCCCCCAGGAACATCTTCAAGAAAAAGCCCAATGCTTCGTTCAGGACGGGAATTGAATCCGGAAGGAGCGGTTCGATCTTCTTAAGAATGATGAAGATGATCGTACACGCGAACGAAAGCACGAAGTTCGACAGCGGCCCCACCACCGAGACGAGAATGTCGTCCCGCCGCATATTGGAGAAGTTGAGAGGGTTGACCGGCACGGGCTTCGCCCACGCGATCATCACGCGCCCGGCCACGAAGAGCGAGAAGAGCGGCACGAGCACCGATCCGATCGGGTCGATATGCGGAATCGGGTTCAAGGTCAGCCGCCCCATGTCTCTGGCGGTCGTGTCCCCCAGCCGCAAGGCCATCCATCCGTGCGAGATCTCGTGAATCACGACGGAAAACAGGAGAATGGGCAGTATGTACAGTTGGTCCTGCATCTCTTAATCCGGCGCTTATGCGATCTCCTCGCCTTTCCCCTGGACATGGAACGCGTTGAAATACCGGAAGTGCCTGCCGGCGTCGATCTCAAATCCCCGGGCCGAATAGACCCCCGTTTCCGGATCGATCGAGTACGCCCCCTTCTGTTCGTTACGCACGATGCGACCCAGCATGTCGATGAAGATATCGACATCCTCTTGATTATTATAACAGCCGAAGCTGGCGCGCACCATGCCCGGCAGGGTGGGATTGTCGCAGCGGGATGCCCGCTTCGACTTCTCTTCCTCCGGAGATACGTTCAGCAATTTTCTCATGTACGGCTGTGCGCAAAAATTGCCGTTGCGCACGCCGATGCCGCCCTCGGCGCTCAAGATCGTCGCCACAAGCGAGTGGTCCATCCCGTCGACATTGAACGGTATGACGCCGACCTTCCTCTTCAGGTCGGTCAGCGGGCCATACATTCGAACGCGCGGCAGCTTTGTCATGCGCCCGAGCGTATACTCCAGGAGCTCGCGCTCGTGCTCCGCGATCGCCTCCATCCCGACGCTTCGGAGGAGGGAGATTGCCTCCGCCAGCGCGACCGCCCCGACGACGTTCGGGCTTCCCGCCTCTTCCTTCTGCGGAGGGCTGCCCCACTCGACATCGTCAGTCCCGACGTACGACACTGTCCCGCCCCCGACCAGGTCGGGAGAACCGGCATTGAAAAACTCGAGCGGCCCCACCAGCACCCCGATGCCGAACGGCGCGTAGATCTTGTGGGCGGAGTAGGCGATAAAATCGATGTGCCCCGGATCGTCGTCCGGAAGGATGTCGATGGCTCTGTGAGGAGCGAGCTGAGCCGCATCGACGAATATTTTCGCCCCGGCGGCGTGAGCCCATTCGGCAATTTCATGGATGGGGTTGCAGATTCCCGTGACGTTCGAGGCGCCGCTGACCGCCACGAGCCGGACGGAGCCGCGGCGGGCGGCGATTTCCTTCCGGAGCGCAATGAGGTCGACGCCGCCTTCTGAATCGATGCCGATGTGCAGGGTGCGGCAATATTTTCGCCACGGCAGATCGTTCGAATGGTGCTCCATGCCCGTCGTGATCAGCACATCGTCCGGTTTGAACCCGAACCGGTTGGCGAGCTTGTTGATCGATTCCGTCGTGTTCTTGGAGAACAGCACCGCGTTGGTATCCAGATCGGCGCCGACGAATGCACCTGCAATCCTGTGTGTCTCGTCGTACACGTTCGTCGCGACGATCGCCTTGAATCCCATGCCGCGGTGGACGCCGGAGTACCAGGGCATGAAATCCTCGATACACCGGAGGACGCTCGCGAACGTCGGCGTGCTAGCGGCATTGTCGAGAAAAACGTATCGCCGCTCCGATCCGTCCAGAAGGGGGATCCTCGTCTCGAGCCCGACCACTTCCTTCCGGAGGTCGGCCACCGTCATTGTTTTCGCCGTTCCGAGGTGCATGAAGTTATTCCGAAATCAACCGCGCGGGTGAAATGTCTTGTGGACTTCCTTCAGGTATTCCCGGTCGATGTGCGTATAGACCTGGGTCGTCGCGATGTCCGAGTGACCGAGCATTTCCTGCACGGCCCTCAAATCCGCTCCCCCCTCGAGCAGGTGCGTCGCGAAGGAATGGCGGAGCGTGTGCGGATGGACATGTTTCCGGAGGCCGGATTTGACCGCGTAGCGGCTCACGATATTCCAGATCGACATCCGGGACATCGGTTTCCCGCGCGCGTTGAGGAAGAGGATCTCCTCCCCGCTCCCGTTTTTTGAAAGCTTCGGACGGACATCCCTGAGATAGCGGTCGATCCAGCGGAGGGCAGACCCGCCGATCGGCACGATCCTTTCCTTCGACCCTTTTCCGAATATCCGCACGAATCCCCCGCGTTTATCCACGTTCGATTTTCTCAGCCCGAGGATCTCCGATACGCGCATGCCCGTGGCATAGAGCGTCTCGAGAATCGCGCGGTCGCGCTTCCCCAGATCTTCCCGCGTCGGCGGTTCTTTCAGGATCGCCTCGACCTCGTCGGGGTTCAGGACGTCGGGCAGCGCCCGGGAGAGTTTGGGAGAATCGATCATCCGGGCGGGATCCCGCGCCGATACCTTTTCGCCTGTCAGGAACTTGTGAAACATCTTGACGGCGGAAAGATTCCGCGAGACGCTGCGCGGCGAGAGCCCGTTCTTCCTCAGCCGGGCGACGAACTTTTCAACGTCAGGTTCCCGCACGCGGCCGATCTCACGCACCCCCAGTTCTTCGAGAAAGCGCAAGTACCGCGAGAGGTCGAACGTGTAGGAAGCGACGGTGTTCGCGGCGGCGTTCTTTTCGAGCGTCAGAAAATGAAGGTAGGAACGAAGGTGTTCTCTCATTCCGGCTTATCGGGGTTTGGGGGTTCAGTTGATTCCCCGGCTTCGTCATCGGGAATCCCTGCCGTGTCCCGCAAAGCGGGACCGTCCGGAATCGCCTCGAGCTCGCCGGGATCCGCCGGCGTGGAATCGGCCCGGCCCGTTCCGGCCTGTCCCGCCTCGTCCCGCAGAACGGGACCGGGTCTCGACGGAGCGGACACAAATGCGGGGGGTGCATCCCGCCGTGCGGGATCGGCCTTGCGAAGCCCCGCTTCCTCGCGCTGCTCGGGATACTGAATCCGCTGGTGGTGGATCCCGAACAGGATTTTCAGAAATGCATCCTTGATCCTCGTCAGGTCCCTCAGCGTGAGCTCGCAGTAATCGAGCTGACCCTCGGCGAATCGTTGTTTGATCATGTTCTGAATTGCGGATTCGAGCGACTGAGGCGTCACCTCCGTCAGCGCCCGCGTCGACGCTTCAACAGAGTCCGCGAGCATGACGATGCCGGCCTCTTTCGATTGCGGCTTGGGTCCCGGATAGCGGTAATCCTGCTCCGCCACCGTTTCCTTTGCGTTCTTTCGGGCCGCCTGATGGAGCGCCTTGTCGTAGAAGTACGAGATCAGCGTCGTTCCGTGATGCTGGGGAATGAAGTCCAGAATCTTCGCGGGCAGGCCCCACTCTCTTCCCAGCTCGACTCCTTCTGTGACGTGCGATGCGATGATCCGGGCGCTCATCCGCGGTTTCAGCCGGTTGTGCCGGTTCACCGGGCCGACCTGGTTCTCGACAAAGTACTCGGGCTTCAGCATCTTGCCGATGTCGTGGTAGTAGGCGCCTACCCGGGCGAGAATCGAATTCGCGCCGATGGAGTCTGCCGCCGCCTCTGCGAGCGTCCCCAGAAGCATGCTGTGGTGAAACGTGCCGGGCGCCTTCTCGGCGAGTTGCCGCAGAAGCGGCTGGTTGAAATCCGAGAGCTCCAGAAGCGTGAGGTCTGTCGTGACCCTGAAAACGCGCTCGAAGAAAATCAGAAGGCCGTACGTGAGCACGGGAGAGAAAATAGAATTTGCCATCGCGTAGGTGAGCGAGGTGAGGATCGCGTTGAAGTTTTCGTTTCTTTCAAAAGAAAGGGCCACGATGGACAACGAATATCCGAGAAAGATGAACATGAGGGACCGGAAGATCTGCGTCCTGTTGCGGATGTCTCTTACGGTGTACGCTCCGAGCGCGCCGGCGAAGAGCGAGGTCAGCGCTACGGCGTAATCGTTCCCCTTGATGCCCGCGATGAGGAAGGCGATCGTCACCGTGCCGTAAAACGCCACCCGCGAGTCGAAAATGATGGCGAAGAGCATCGAGGCGGCAGGCACGAAAATGAGATAATCGACCGGCTCCGATAGATTGGCCGCGGAGGTGAGGTAGGCGAAGAACGTTTCCATCAGGATGATCAGGCCGATCAGGGTCAGCTTTGCGTTATCCTCGTAGATCCGCTTGCGGAAAAGGTACAGATAGATGCCGAACAACCCGACGACGAGGACGACATGCAGGAAAATGCCCACCCAGTGTTTCCAGTCGGTGGCCTCCGCGCCCCGCTCGATTTTCGCCTTCTCGAACGAATCGAGCTTCTGCTTGTTTTCCTCCGTGATCCGGTCATGCCTGCCGATAATCCGCTCATTCTCCTGCACGAACCCGATGCTCCGCGGCACGTTGTCCTGGGCTTCGTCGATTTCACGGTTTGTCTCGAGGGAATTGTAAACCAGATTGGGGCGAAGGGCGGCCCGCATAATCTTCGATGCGATTGAAGGGAACCCCTTCGCGCCGGGGGGCAAATCCGACTTCGCGATCGCGGCGGCCGCGGCGTCGGCCGGGTCGTAGACCCGCTCGTAGGGAAGAACCTCTTCCATGACCCCTTTCCGGACCGACACGTAACTGCGCAGCCGATGGGTCTTCTGCTGGTCAAGGATTCCGATGCGAAGAGCCTCCGCGGCGCTTTTCATGAGGATGCGTCCGAGGTTGGAACTTGCTTCGGCCGGGCCTCCTTTTTCAGCGAGGGACCACTGAATCAAGTCCCTCCACTCATTCTCGGAAAGCGGGAACGGGAGGCGCGCGGCGGCTGACTCGAAATCGAGAGAATCCTGCTGCGAGCGGGTTTTCCGCCACCGGATGCGGCCGGTCACGGCGTTACCGAGGTTCCGGGCGATCGCCGGCAATGAATCGAGATCCGCCCGCTCGATCTCTTCGTGCCGGTCGAATACGGGGTACACACCGCGGGCCGCCTCCTGCCTCTCACGTTCATACTGCTGGACGTCCTTGAGAATCGGAAAGGAAAACGGGGCGATCATATCCTTGTCGGCCCAGATTCCGCCGAGGCTGTAGTTGTACTCGATCGATTCGGGGTGCGGAAACATCAGGACGACCAGGATCACCAGCGCCGCAGCGATGAGAATCTGTACGATCGGGCTGCTCTTCAACCGATCGATCCGCAAACCCGGCGCGAGCCGTTCCAGCAGCGAAATATTTTCGGTTTCCGCTTTCATCGATGCGTCACAAATATGATAAGAAGTTGACAGAGAAGCAAGGTATGGCGTGACCGTTGAAGGCCCACCGGGGGCCAGGAAGTAATAGAACTCATAATTGACATTCGGAGGCCATCCTTGTATATTGGCGAATCTCACCGCGGCATCTTCCGCTCGCCATCAACCACTTTCGAGGAGTTCATCATGCTATTTGTCGTGTGTTTGCTTCTTGCAGGAATCGCATTCTTCATATGGCAGAATGCCCGCCGGAAAGTCACCGTGGAACGCAACCAATCGTATCGCCCGGCGGCGAACGCGGCCGGGGCGGTTTTCGCCATCGCGCTTCTCATAGCCCTCTCGCAGTCGTTCACGACCATCCCGGCGGGAAATGTCGGGGTTGTCAACTTTTTCGGGACGGTGTATGACAATACCCTCAAGTCGGGGATCAATTTCGTCAACCCTCTCGCGAACGTCGTCAAGATGAGTGTCCAAACGCAGGAGTTGAAAGAGGTCATGGACGTGCCGTCTAAAGAAGGACTGACCGTCCAGCTCGAGGCCAGCATTCTCTACCATTTGAACCCGGAAAAGGCCGCGGATGTCTATAAGACTGTCGGAGAACGGTACGAACCGGTCATCGTGGAACCCCAATTCCGATCCGTTACGCGGGGCGTTACGGCCGGATACGAAGCCAAGGCGCTTTATACCTCCGAACGCGAACATCTGTCGCTGCTCATTCTAAAAGAAATCCGGGATGCCACCGAAGCCCGCGGCGTCAGCGTCGAATCGGTGCCGCTGCGAAGGGTGGGCCTGCCGGCGGGTTTAACCCAGTCGATCGAGTCGAAATTGCAGGCGGAGCAGGAGAGCCAGAGGATGGAGTTCGTCCTGACGAAAGAGCGCCAGGAAGCGGACCGGAAGCGGATTGAAGCTCAGGGGATCTCTGATTTCCAGAAGATCGTCGTGCAGGGGATCAGCGATCAGCTCCTGCGGTGGAAGGGAATCGAGGCGACGGAAAAGCTTGCGAGTTCCCCGAACGCGAAGGTCGTCGTGATCGGAGCCGGCAAGGACGGACTGCCCCTGATTCTGGACACGAAGTGATATTGAGGGGCCTGTTACGCCCGGTCACGCGGCGCGCGACAAGGCGCGACCGGGCCGGTACAAACGCGACGGAATCACTCCGCGACCGTCTCCCATCCCCTCCGGTTGAGATCGAAATAAATGATCCCGCCGAAGACCAATCCGAGGAGCAGGAACCCGATCCCGATGGTGGTATCTCCCAGGATGACCTGGCCTGTTCCGAAGAGGAACGAGTAGATCATCGCGACCCCGCTCAGCCAGTCGATCAGGTTGAAGAAGCCGTCCCGCTGCGGGACGACGTCCGTCGCCTTCTCCGCAATCCTCCGCCACAGCCGCGCGTTCGGCCGGACGCGGCGGTAAAATGAAAGCAGTTTCTCGTCGGACTCCGGTTTCGTCAGGAACGTGACCGAGAGCCAGACCGTGCTCGTGATCGCCACCGTGATCAGAAGGATGTACGCGA
>Ga0137396_10000684_pt1 | contig 16607 bp, 14 predicted proteins | sample czc16metaG_FD_108284 | JGI IMG/M metagenome (GOLD analysis project Ga0137396, IMG submission 108284) | Vadose zone soil microbial communities from Angelo Coast Range Reserve, California, USA - czcobulk3.16 metaG | ecosystem: Environmental > Terrestrial > Soil > Vadose zone | place: USA...
AATGTGCTGTAAGCTATTGAAAGCAGGAAAGTAGTTTGGTGGACGAGAGGGGATTCGAACCCCCGGCCTCCTCGTTGCGAACGAGGCGCTCTCCCAGCTGAGCTACTCGCCCACGAGCAGCAACACAATTTTAGCAAACGCGCTGATGCTTGCCAATACACGTTCCAGTGTGCATAAACAAATCGGGCGTCCGCGGCGGAAGTCGCCCGTAGATCCAGAAATGCGCTCTGTCAGTGGTTCTTACGGTTGCTCGATAGCCACGCCTGCCCGCTGGGCCACGATCTTCTTGGCATTCTGATACAGCGCCCTGGCCTGCGGAATCGCTTCCACGGCTTTCTGCACTTGAGGATCAGCTTCCAGCAGAACCTTGAAGCCTTCCTGCTGGTTGAACGCCGACATAAAGACTTCCTGCTTGATCTTCCTCTTGATCCAGTCGAGGCTCTCGGACATTTCGGGTTCCGTATATCGGACGGTGTGCTTGCTGAGATACTCGCGGAACGAGCGCATCACGTTGTCGTCTGCGTCAAATTCCTTGGTGATCGTGGGCTTGTTGCCGAGGAAATAGCGCGTAAATCCGCCAACACCGGTCTCCGCGGGCCAGAACACGTCGTTGCGGTAGAGCAACTGTTCAAATTTCGTCAGCTTCGGCGCAGGCACGACGATGTCCGGCGTAATGCCGCCGCCGCCCGTCACTTGGCGTCCGCTATCTGTCAGCTTCACTTCCGTCGGATGGTCGGGCACTTTGCGTTCATAGTGATACTCATAGAGCGAAACGGATTTGTAGTCCCGCTGAATCAACCTTCCGCTCGGTGTGTAGTACCGCGCGGTCGTCAGTGCCAGTCCGGTGTTCTCGCTCAGTCCCGTGACTGTCTGCACCAGTCCTTTGCCGAACGTGGTCTCGCCCACAATCAACCCGCGATCGTGGTCCTGCACCGCGCCGGATACAATCTCTGTTGCCGAAGCCGAGTTATTGTTTACCAGAATTACCAGCGGCACGGTCACGCCCTGGTTGCCGCGCACCGCGTAATACCGCCGCTCCGGCGAAGTCCGCCCGTGATGCGAAACGATCAACTGGTTCTTGTCCAGGAACATATCGCCAACTGCGACCGCCTCATTCAGCAAGCCGCCGGGGTTCCCGCGCATGTCCAGAATCAAACCATCCAGTGAGGAAGCGTTGAGTTGCCTCAGTGCATCCGCAATTTCGCGATCCGTCGTCTCGTTAAATCCTGACAGCCGGATATAGCCAACCCCCGGCTTCAGCATGAACGCTATGTCCACCGAATGCCGCGGTATCTCATCGCGAACCACGGTGAAGACTAGCTGTTCGGCATAGCCTTCTCGTGAAATGGTAATCTTGACGACCGTACCCTTCGGCCCCTTCAGCATGTCGGCCACTTCGGTGGTGGTCAGCCCATCTGTGGACTTGTCATCCACCTTGACAATCACGTCGCCCGGCCGGATTCCCGCGTTATACGCAGGCGCGCCCGCATACGGGGCCATCACCACGGTGTGGTTCTCCCGCGGCGCCACGATCATCCCGACGCCGTAGTATTTCCCGCGCTGGTCTTCACGCAGCAGGGAAAACTGCTTGGCATCGAAGAAACTCGAATGGGGATCGAGCATGCGCAGCATGCCCGGAATGGCGCCTTGGTATACGGCCTTATCGACATCGACCGTATCGGCATAGTTGTTCTGAACCACGTTCAGAACCCGCGTAAAGTCCCGTACGGCCGTTTGATAATCGTCCGCCGAAGCGGTCGTGGCTCGCACGTTGGGGCCGTAAATGCCCCCCAATACGGCGGATACCAGCAGTACGGCTACCACAACTACAAGTCCGCGACGCTCTGAATTCATCGTTCCCTCGCGTGACAGCTCAGCCTAAAATTATAGCACACCGTATATGCGGTAATCTCAGGTTTGACAGCGGCTGACACCCTTTCTATGATGCCCATGGACCCTTTAGACGGCTCCCAAAGGCAATGTTGAGCGTACCCCATATGATTGTGCTGTTTATCGTGGTCCTGGTCGTTTTCGGGCCACAGAAGCTGCCGGAGCTTGCTCGCGGGCTGGGCAAGATCATGGCCGAGTTCCGCAAGGCCTCCACGGATTTCAAGAGTGCCTTTGAAGAAGAAATGCGTGAGATGGAGCGCCAGGCCCTCCAAGCCGAGCGCAAGAAGGCTGCTGAAGCCGCTGCCACTTCTGCCGCAGCTGCCGAAACTGGCCCGCCTGCCATCGCGGACGCGTCCACGGTCACAACAGCGCCATCGAGTGAGGCCCAGCTTGAATCCGGCGCGACGCAAGACCCGGTAATTTCACCAGTGGCCGAATCCGTCCCGCGCTCTGTGGAAGAGCCGGCCGATACGAATACCGAAGCTGCGGCGGTCACGAATTCCCAAGAAACTCCGCATGATGACCACCAGCATCCGGCCTGAATCCGTGCCCGAATCCGAATCCAACACGCAAATCACCACACCCCCGGAAGAACCTGGCGGAGCAATGACCTTTTTCGAGCACCTCAGCGAACTTCGCAAGCGCATTGTGAATTCACTCATTTCAATTGGAATTGGAGCGGCGATCGGCTGGTTCGCGGCGCCCCATTTTGTCAATTGGATCGTGAAGCCGATGACCGATGCGCTGACCAAAGCTCATCTTGAGCCCAAGTTGGTCTACTCGCATCCTGCTGGCTTTCTAAACCTGCTGATCACTCTGAGCATATATCTCGGGATCGTCATCGCCTCGCCCTGGATTCTTTATCAGATCTGGCTCTTCGTCGCTCCGGCTCTCTACAAGCATGAGCGCAGCGCCATCACCGGGTTCTTGTTTTCCACGGTCTTTCTGTTTCTGGCGGGAATAGCTTTCGGCTATTTTATTTCGCTGCCTTATGTTTTGCGATTCCTCATCAGTTTTCAGGGGCCGGTCGTGCCCTTGATCAACGTCGATGAGTATTTCGATCTGATCCTGATGGTGCTTCTTGGCCTCGGCCTAGTTTTTGAGCTGCCGGTCCTCATTTTCTTCTTATCCCTCTTTGGAATCGTTACACCGAAATTCCTGATGAAGAATTTTCGTTACGCCATTTTGGTAATCGCCATTCTCGCGGCCATCCTGACGCCGACGCCGGATGCTACTACCATGCTGGTTTTCATGGCCGTTCTTGTCGCTCTGTATTTCGTCGGAGTCGCAGTATCCTGGGTCGTGGTGCGGCGGCGCGAGCGGCGAATAGCTGCCGCGGAGGCTCACTAAATGACTTCGTTTTCTAGGATGATTCAGCGCATAGCTGCAGTCGTTTGCATCTTTCCCGCAGGCCTCGCGGGATGCAAGGCCAGTGGCAAAGAATCACCCGCCGCCAGCCAACCGCCATTCATGAGCGCTGTCGCCTCCGCTCCACCGCAAACCTCTGATGACGCGCCGCCGCCCGATAAGACCGGGGGCTTCGATGGCAAGCGCGCCTTCGCTAACGTGGCCAAGCAGGTCAGCTTCGGTCCGCGTCCTTCCGGCTCTGAGGCGATCGCCAAGCTGCAGGGTTATATTCAGTCCGAGCTCTCCAGCTATGGTTGCAAGCCCGAAGCAGATGACTTCCATGCCGATACGCCTATCGGGCGTCTCCCGATGAAAAATATCGTTGCGAAGATTCCCGGGGAAAAGCCCGGCGTGATCGTGCTGGCCACGCACTACGATACCGCCCGGTCGGCGCGCGATCCGCGTACAGGAGAAGTGCACTCAATGCCGACTTTTGTCGGCGCTGATGACGCCGGCTCCTCTACAGGCGTGATGCTGGAGTTGGCTCGCTCGCTCTGTCCAAAGCGCGAACGTTACGCCGTCTGGATAACCTTCTTCGACGGCGAGGAGGCCATGCACGACTGGAGTGACACGGACAGCCGCTACGGCAGCCGCGAAATGGCCGCGCGCTTATCCACCAGTGGCGATATCAAGAAGATCAAAGCATTCCTGCTCGCGGACATTGTCGGCGGCCGCAACGCCCGCTTCCTGCGCGAGGAGAGTTCCACGCCGGCATTGGTCGATCTGATTTGGAGTACCGCGGCCAAGATGGGCTATTCCGCAATTTTTCTAAATGAGGCTACATCCGCCCAAGATGACCACGATTCCTTCTTGAAGCGAGGCGTGCCCTCGGTGGATGTCATCGGCGACTTCTTGAATAACGGCTACTGGCACACTCCGCAGGATTCTCTCGACAAAATCAGTGCCAAAACGCTCGCCATCACCGGCCACGTTTTCTTGGAAACGATCAAGCAGCTTCAAGCGAAGTAGGCATTCCACGTGGCGATAAGGTACCTTTTTGGGAGTGCGGGAGCTTGCTCCCGCTTTTCCAGCAGCGCAGACATGCTGTTACAGGAAATCGCGATAGATAGAAAAGCGGCGGCAAGTCGCCGCACTCCACATTAAAATCGCTTTTTCACCTGTAACTACGCCTCGAATCGCACTTCGTTGTTTTTTTGCATCAGCGAATGCTTCCCAAACTTCTCGTCATTCCGGAATGGGAATTCCGAGCGATAATGGCTCCCTCGGCTTTCTTCCCGCGCTAGTCCCGAGCGCGCGATTAGCAAAGCCAGCGCATGCAAATTTCGCAGCTCGTGTGCCTCCCGCGCAGGCTTCTCGGATTTCGGCAGTTCCAGTGATTCCAGTTGTTTGATCGCGTCCGCCAATTCTTTCCCGCTACGCAGAATCCCCACCTCGCGCCACATCACGTCGCGAATCTTCGTCAATGTTTCGCAAGCCGGCGATAATTTCGCCGCCGCCTTCGGCGCTTCCTTTTGCGCAGCTGAAGAATTTCCGGGCAGCGGTGCCGGGCTGCCGGGGAGCGCCGCGCCGCTTCGTTTCCCGACCGGCGCGTCCTCGATCATGGCCTGTCCGGCGCGCGCGCCAAACACCAATCCTTCGAGCAGGGAATTGCTGGCTAAGCGGTTGGCGCCGTGCACGCCCGTCGCTGCTGTCTCGCCAGCGGCATACAATCCCGGAAGGGAAGTCCGGCCCCACAAATCCGTCTTCACTCCGCCCATCATGTAATGCGCTGCGGGACAAACCGGGGCCATGTCGCTCGCCAGGTCCAGTCCGTAGCTCGCACACGTCTCAAAGATCCGGGGAAACCTTTTCTTCAGAAACTCTTCGCTCTTCTTTGTCATGTCCAGATAGACATGCATGCTTTGCGTGCGATGCATCTCAGTGACTATCGCGCGGGCGACGATGTCCCTAGAAGCCAGTTCCTGGGCTTCGCTGTAGCGTTTCATGAACCGTTCAAGACCGATATTGCGCAGCACCCCGCCTTCGCCGCGCAACGCCTCGGACAACAAAAATCGCGGCGCGCCCTTCACCGCCAGCGCCGTCGGATGGAATTGCATAAACTCCAAATCAGACAGTATTGCTCCCGCCTCGTACGCGATAGCCATGCCGTCGCCCGTGGCCACCTCAGGATTCGTCGTTTCACGGTAAATTTGACCTACGCCGCCGGTCGCCAGCAGTACCGCTCCAGCGTGCAACTCGTGCTGTGAACCATCAGTTTCATCAATGAAGCGAAGGCCCACGACGCGCCCCCGCTCCACAATCAATTCCGTAGTGAAAGCGTGCGCGCGCAGGTGCAGGTGCGGAATCGTATGCGCTCGCGCGAGCAGCGCCCGGCTGATCTCTCTTCCGGTCGAGTCGCCGTGCGCGTGCAGTATTCGTGAGCGGCTGTGCGCGGCTTCCCGCGTAAACGCCAGCTTCGTTCCTGCCCGGTCGAATTCCGTCCCCCATTCGATGAGCTGCGTGATGTACTTCGGACCTTCCTCGACCAACAGAGCTACGGCTTCAGTACGGCACAAGCCATCACCGGCTTTGATGGTGTCCTGCTCATGCAGGCCGATTTCATCTTCATCGGAAAGTGCCACGGCGATCCCTCCCTGCGCCCAGGCGGTCGCCGAGTCGCTCAAATTGGATTTCGCCAGAACCAGGACGCTTCCCGCGGCGCTCAGCTCGATCGCGGCGCGCAAACCTGCGATCCCGCTGCCCACCACCGCGTAATCGGCACGATGATTTTTGTGGGAGTTCGTCATTGGAGTGGGGAGTTTGCCGCATCAGTATGGTAGCACGAAGAAATTGCGCCGAAGAGTAGCGCCAGGCCGGCATGCGAGGCGTGCATTGCGTGTGTTACATTGAAAATGTCTCGCCCATGAAAATAAAACGTATTTCCGTGAAATCGACGGCCGGTCCCTACTCGATTGTTTGCGGCGCAGGCGTGATTCGTGGTGCCGCACGCGAAATTGCTGCACTCGGACGATTCTCAAGCGTCCACATTGTGTCGTCCCCAAAAGTGTGGCGCGCCGTTGGGAAAACTGTCTACCGTGGCCTACACCTTTCGAAACGCGGCCCCATTCATCTCTTCGATGACGCAGAATCCGCAAAAAATCTCCGCAGTGTGGAACACCTCACACGCTCTCTTTGCCGCGCCGGCGCCGATCGCAAGTCACTCATTGTCGCGGTTGGTGGCGGCGTGGTTGGTGATGTAGCCGGTTTTGCGGCGGCTGCCTACCTGCGCGGTGTGAAACTTGTCCACACCCCAACAACCCTCGTCGGTCAAGTGGACAGCTCCATCGGCGGCAAAACTGGCGTCAATCTTCCGGAGGGGAAAAATTTGGTCGGAGCCTTCTATCCGCCTCAATTGGTGCTTACTGATCCGGAACTGTTGCGCACCCTTTCCGATCGCGAATTCCGCGGCGGCCTCGCGGAAGTGATTAAGCATGCCATTATTGCTGACGCGGAAATGTTCGCGATGCTAGAGAAAGAAATGGAGAAAGTGCTCCGGCGGGATCACCATGCGCTAGATCTTCTAATTCCTCGAAACGTGCAGATCAAAGCCCGGGTGGTGAGCCGCGACGAACACGAGTCCGGCCTCCGCGAAATCCTCAATTACGGTCATACCTTTGCCCATGCCCTCGAAAGCGTCACGAACTACCGGCGCTATCAGCACGGCGAAGCCGTTGCTTGGGGCATGATCGCCGCCGCTTTCCTCGGCCACGAGCTGGGCTTGACGCGTGCCGACGACGTTTCGCGCATCGTCGCGCTGATTCGTCGCGTGGGTCCTTTGCCGCCCTGGCCCCGCGTTCCATCCGCCGCCTTGCTCAATGCTATGCGGTCCGACAAAAAAACGCGTACCGGAATCCTTCGCTTTGTCCTTTCGCCCCGCATCGGCGAAGCGAGATCCTACGACACCGTGCCGCTTCACGTGGTGGAGCGCGTTCTTCATTTCACGCCCCGCCTCATCACGGCCAGTGCCAAGCATTCACGAGGCCGCCGTGGCTGAGGCCTCCGCGCCGGTTAAAGGAACTCGCCCTGAGGGCGCAGTTACAGAAGCCGATGCTTCCAAAAAAGTGCGCGAGATGTTTACAGAAATTGCGCCGCGCTACGACTTGCTCAATCATCTTCTGTCGCTTGAACTCGACCGCCTCTGGCGCACCCGCGCTGCAAAGCTTCTTCGACCGGTCTTTCTCAACCGGGAGACTCAGGTACTCGATCTTTGTTGTGGAACGGGCGACTTGGCCATTGCACTGAACCGCAGATATCGGGCGCACGTGACTGGCGTGGACTTTGCGCACAGCATGTTGGTGCGTGCTAGAAAGAAAAGCGCCCGCCTGCATAGCCCTGATTTAGTGCAGCTCCGTCCAATCAAATATATCGAGGCTGACGCGCTGCGGCTGCCGTTTGCAGACGGCACCTTTGATCTGGTTACCAGCGCGTTTGGCTTTCGCAATCTCGCCAACTACGAAGCCGGCCTGCGGGAAATTCATCGCGTATTGAAGCCCGGTGGCACCATCGCGATTCTGGAATTCGCGGAGCCGCCGGCAGGACGTTTAGGCGCCCTATATCGCTGGTATTTTTGTAATGTATTGCCGAAGATTGGCGGGCTTATCTCTGGCGACAAGGCGGCTTACAAGTATCTCCCCAAATCGGTTGCTCGCTTTTTCCGCCCTCCCGAACTTGCCGCCCTTATGAGCGCCGTCGGACTCCGCTCCGTTGATTATCGCGTCTGGACCTTCGGCACCGTCGCCCTGCACACAGCCTTGCGATCAAAGTGATTTGTAGGGCCCGCCTTCTGCGGCGAGCCGCTCTCCCAGCTATTCTTCCAGCCCCGCACTCCGCAGTTTCGCAAGCAACGTTTTTGACGAGACACCCAATCTTTCCGCCGCCCGCGTCTTGTTCCACTTGCACTCGCGCATAGTGTTTTCCAGCAAAACTTTCTCCACGTGGCTCGCGGCCCGCCCGGTGACCTCCTCCAGCGATCCCTCCCAATTGAAATTCTCCGCAAGCATGCCCGCAGGCAAGCGCTCCGCGTCCGGCTTCGAGGCAGGTAGTTGCAAGCTCTCAGCGCGAATGCTCAATCCATCCGCAAGGATCACCGCGCGCTCCAGCGTATTCTGCAGCTCACGCACGTTGCCCCGCCAACCGTAGTGCAACAGCCGGTCGCGCGCGTCGGCCGACAATTCCAATCCAGGCTTCCCAAATTCACGGCTGAATTTTTCCAGAAAGTGATCCGCGAGCAGCAACACGTCGTTCCCGCGCTCGCGCAAGGGAGGAATCGTCATGGGAACCGCCGAAATTCGGAAGTACAGGTCCTCGCGAAACAGTTTATCTTCCGACAGTTTCCGCAGGTCGCGATTCGTGGCCACCACGATTCGCACATCCACCTCGATCGATTGCGTCCCGCCCACTCTCTCAAATCGCTTCTCTTCCAGTACGCGCAATAGCTTGGCCTGGATCGCCAACGGCAACTCACCGATTTCGTCCAGAAAAAGCGTTCCACGATGCGCCAAATCCATTTTCCCGACCTTGCGCGCACCCGCTCCAGTGAACGCTCCGCGCTCATGCCCGAAGAGTTCGTTCTCCACCAGCCCTTCCGGGATGGCCGCGCAATTCAGCGCCACAAACGGCTGCTCCCTCCGCGGCGAAAGGTGATGGATCGCCAGCGCAAACAGCTCTTTTCCCGTCCCGCTTTCGCCCAGCAACAGGCAGGTCGAATCCGTCGCCGCCACTTTCTGAATCTGCTGGCTCACTTCCCGGATCGACGGATGTTCCCCCACGATTCGCGGGAATCCATAACGCGTCGAGTACTCTTCTCGCAGCAGGATATTTTCCCTAAGTAAATCCTGCTGCTGCGCCGCGCGCTTTACCAGCAGCTTCAAATGCTCCAGATCCACCGGCTTCTGCAGAAAATCAAACGCGCCTTCTTTCATCGCCGCTACGGCTTCTTCGACCGACCCATACGCCGTCAGCAGCAGCACCGGTATCGCCGCATCCGCCTGCTTGGTTTCACGCAGAACGTCCAGCCCCGAGGCTCCCGGCATCTTCAAATCGGTGATCACCAGCAGATATCTTCGCGCGCGCACCTTCTGAATCGCGGCCGCGCCGTCTGGCGCTTCGTCCACGGTGTAGCCCGCGCGCTCCAGCGCCTTCCGCAGCATGGTGCGCAATTCGTTCTTGTCTTCAACAAGGAGGAGGGGTTCCATCTCTTTCGTTTCTACCACGAATCCCGCCGCACTCGGCGCACAACCATAGCCTCGTGTGCAGAGAAGGGAAGTAGCCTAGCCGAAACCTCCACCTTCTAAGCACACTTCAAGGTGGTGCTTAGTCTTGTTACGAAAGTATTTTTGTAAGAACCAAAAACTTACGACGGGGTGTATCCTACCGAGCCCACCCGGGATTGCCGCCCGACTTCCTCAGTTCGTCCACGAGGTCACTCAACGCTTGCCTCAGTTGGTCCAGCTCCTTCTTCTTCGCATCGATTTTTGCCTGCTTCTCGTTGATATCGGCGCGCGTGTTTTGCTGTTTCATGGCCTTCTGCGGGTCAGGGTAGTACTCCACTTGGGCCTTCTCCAACTCGCGGCTCAAAATATCCAGTTCCCTTTCGGCCTTGGCAATCTGGTCGTGCGCTTCCTTAAACCGTTTCCGCCAGGCCGCTTCGCCATTCGGGTCTTCTTTGGGCTCTTCTCCGGTCTTGGCGGCCTCTCCGGCCTTGGCAGATCCCCCCGCCGCTTGTCCCGCTGCAGTAGTCGTCGCCCCCGTTGCATTTACTGGGGCTGAAGCGGGCGCCACGTCTGACCTGGGCCCGCTCGTCTTAAGATCATCGTCCGTAATAACCCTTTTCGGCTTCGGCGCGTCCTTCTTCGCTTCGCGCGCCTTCCTCGCGGCATCCGCAACCGCGTCGCCCGACTGCTGCTGGGAAGAATCCTGCGGTCGCGCTGCCGCCGAAAGACCAACCAAGCCCATCGCCGGAACAACTAGAAAAACCTTCATCCAGAATTTCACTCGCATATGGTCCTACCTCCCCGGAGCAGCTGGAAGACCCCGATACTCTCTTAGATGCTTGCCTGCTTCGATTCTACTGCTTCTGGCACCCCGCGCGGGATGGGTAGCGTAACGATAAACTCCGCCCCTCCCTGGGGCCGGTTCCGCACCTGCACTTGGCCTCCATGCTGCACAACAATCTTCTGTACCACCGCCAGCCCCAGCCCTGTCCCCTTCGCCTTTGTCGTAAAAAACGGCCGGAATAGCTTCGGCAGTACGTTCGCGGGTATCCCCGGGCCATTGTCGGCAACGCTGATACGCTGGAACTTCGCCTCCTCGCCGTGAATGGCGTCGCCGCGTACCACGACTTGGCCTCCACCCTCGCTAATCGCGCACGCTTCCGCCGCGTTTCGCGCCAGGTTCAGCAGGGCTTGCCGCAGCAGTCCTTCGTCTCCCTCCGCCTCTCCAAATGTCCCTTCCCATCGAATCTTTACTTGGGGCAGGGTTTCTCCCACTTCCGCAACCACCCGTTCGACCACCGTTTGCAGAGCCACACGCTCGTCCGGAATTTCCAACGGCCGCGCGTACTTCAAAAACTCCGTCACCACGTGCGTGATGTTTCGCGTTTGCTCTAGGATGCGTCCGGCATAGTCCAAAGCCTCCGCTTCGGAAGGTTCCGACTGGATCATCTGTGCGTAACCCGAAATCGTCGCCAGCGCGTTTTTGAATTCGTGCGCGATTCCTGCGGACAATTCTCCCAGCGCCGCCAGGTTTTCCTTCAATTGGATCCTTTGTTGCAGCGCGGCCAGCTCTGTCAAGTCCGTCAGCAGGCAAATCGCTCCGCTGATTTTTCCCTCGCCGCGCCGAATCGGTGAAATCGTCACGCCCAGGTGCCGCGCGTCGCCTGCGGGCGGAAGATGCTCCACCTCTTCGCGACGAAAAATCCTACCTGTCGAGAGGCATTCCTCAATTAATTTTGTCAAATCTGTAGAGGCTCCCAGCGCCTCGCTGTATCTCCGGAAGGCCAGCCCGCGAATTCCCAGAACCTGCTCCGCCGCCGGATTCGAGCTGGAGATAATTCCCGTGGCATTCACCACCAGCAGCCCCGCAGGCATGTTCCTGGTCACTTCTTCGCTCAGCCGTTCCGTCTGTTCCGCACGCTCCTTTTCGATGCGATGCAGCCGCTCCAGCTCCTTTTCCTGTTCACGAAGTTGCTGAATCACGCCCTGCATCGACGCCGTCATGAACGCCGAGGGGTTCGCCGTGCGCGGCGCGCTCGTCGCGGATTCCTCTCTCTGCCCCTCCCGCCTATTCCGGAAGGACCTCCGCACTAGAAACACGACTAGCATCGTGACCACCAGGAACGCCACTCCGAGCCCGGCGGCAATCATCCAAAGGTGCTGCGCATTATTCCCGGCTTGCAGTGCTGTCAACATTGCTCGCGTCTTCCGACTCCCTCCTCTCTTCCCCCGCGAGTCTCTGCGTCCTCTTTTTCTTCTTCAACTTTCAACTTTGAACTTTTGACTTTTTTTATCCCAAAATCCCCCTCAAGGCCGGCCACTGCGCCGCAATCACCGGTTCACCATAAACGATCGCCAGGGCTCCAATCCCCAGAAACGTCCCCAGCGGCAACTGGTACTGTCTCGCAATCGCCCATCGCAAACGTTGCTCCGTTCCAAGTCCCCGCCGACTTGCCCGTTTTGCCAGTTCGCTTCTCCAGCCCCCGAGATACAGCGCCACCACCAGGCCAATCCCAATCAAGCTTCCCAAAAGACTCCCTACCAGCAGCGTCTGAAACGTTCCGCGTAACCCAAGAAACGCCCCGATCATGGCCATCATTTTCACGTCGCCCATGCCCATGCCCTCGTGGCCGCGCACCAATTTGTATCCGGCCGCCATGCCCCACAGCAAAAAACTTCCAAAAGCCGCCCCAAGAATTCCATCCAGAATTCCCGCTGCGAATCCCGGCAACCGTATTTGCAGGAATCTAGCTGCAAGAGCTCCCGCGAATCCATTGCCCGGCGGCACAAACGCGGAGAACATCAATCCTGCCGCAAACCCCGGCCAGTTGACGGCGTCCGGCAACAGCCGCACGCGCAAATCGGTCACTGTTAGTATCAGAATCAGGCAGGTAAAAAACAGCCATTTTACCGTCGTCTGCGTGATGCCGAATTCCAGAAGCGCCGCCACAAACAGCAGTCCTGTCGCGAGCTCAATCAGCGGATACATCACCGATATCGGCTCGCCGCACGCGCGGCACTTCCCGCGCAGCCACATCCACGCAAACACCGGCACGTTGTCGTATGGCTTTATCGCCGTCCCGCACCGCGGGCAGCGTGACCCGGGAGTAACAACGGAGATATCCTCCGGAATCCGCGTGATGCAGACGTTCAGGAAGCTCCCCACGATAATCCCGAGTAGAAAAAAGAAGACAGTGATGATGACCACCGTTTGCCCGGCCACTCCGCAGCCGCTCTTCTCAATCTGCCACACTCACCTCACGGCCTCAATCCATCGCCTTCTCACACGTGCCCGATGCCTAACTCTTTCCTATCGTCCTCTCCGAATCTCTGTGTTCGGCACCTGCCCCGACCCGGTCGGGGCGCCTCTGCGTTATCTTTTCGCTTTCTTTTTTTCTCCGGCTTTGGACTGTAAACTGTTGACTGTCGACTTTCTCATGCACTGGTTCGAGCGCAAAATCCGCCGCTACGAGCACCGCCGCTGGACCACCGACGACAATCGCCGCGTCCAGCCCTTCCACTGGGGCCTCGAACACATCGGCGGCTCCCCCGATGACCCCAATCCTGCCGCCTTCGTCCGCGACTACTCCCGTCGAGCCATCGAATCCAGCATGGATTGGTACGCCGCCTCTCCTGCCCCGGATTACCGCCTCGATCGCGAAAATGTTCTTACCTTCACCAGCTCCATCGCATCCCCCTGGCCGGAAAACAACACCGTCCACGCCCAGCTGTTCCCCGGTCGCCAATCGATCCCCTCGCGTTTCAGCTCGAATCACTCCGGCCACGCCGTCCTCCTCCTCCCCAACTGGAACGCCAAATGGCACGGCCAGAACGGCCTCTGCCATTGGATTCAACGCATGGGGATAACCGTACTTAAGATGAGCATGCCCTACCACGACCGCCGCATGGCCCACGGTCACGAACGCGCCGACCAAATTTGCGGCCCCAATATCGGCCTAACTCTCCAGGCCAACCGCCAGGCTGTACAGGACGCCCGCCGCTGCCTACACTGGCTCGAGCAGCAGGGCTACACCAAACTCGGCATTCTTGGCACCAGCATCGGCTCTTCGGTCGGCTACATCACTCTCGTCCACGATGAACGTATCCGCGCTGGCGGCTTCTTCCACGTTTCCACCTACTATGCCGACGTCATCAGCCAAGGAATGACCACCAACCACGTCTGGGAAGGCCTTCGCGGCCACGTTAGCGTCGACGAACTCCGCCAATACTGGTCCCCCATCAGCCCCATGCCCTACGTCGAACGCGGCATGGGCGCTGGCCGCACCACCTTCATGGTCTACGGCAAATACGACCCCACCATGCTCCCCGAGCTCACCCGCCAGATGCTGGACTCCCTCCGCCGCCACGGCGCCGATCCCCGCACCCTCGAGCTCCCCTGCGGCCACTACTCCCTCGAACTCGCCCCCTTCTCCTACATCGCCGGCTACCGCATGCTCACTTTCTTCGGGGAATCCCTCCCTTAGGCAGAGAACCTTAGAAAAACGCGAGTCAAGAGAAGCTCGCCAAGACAAATCCCGTTGCCTACATTACGAAGGATGATCCCCCTGCCTGATTGTTCATGGAGATCAGGACAAGCTGGTGCCCCTCTATGAAGCGACCTGATGCAGTATCATCAAAGCGTGGACAAACTTATCCTCTTTGTCTTCGGCCCTCTCGTCTTCGCCGCCGCTCTTCTCGTCATCGCCACGGGTATCCGCCGCGCCATTACGCGACTCCGTTCCCGCCCCACGCCAGATCAAATTAAAGCCACCTATGATGCCTACCTGCGCCGCCTCCTGAATCCCCAACCCGACGCCGTCGAAAGGGAATTGGGCAAATGCTTCCCCGAAAGACTGCTTCGCCTGTATGAAGACAAATCCGCTATTCAAGCTGTGGGCTTCCAACTCGACAAGCCCGGCAAGAACCGCTGGTTGCCGAAACGCTGGCAAGTCTATTGTTTCGAGCCACTAGACCTCGAATCGCTCAACAATTTGCCTTACGAAGAAGAGCTCGGCGCCGGTTTTTGCTTTGCCACCACTGGCCGCGGCTCCTGGTATTGGATTGCCGCCTCCGACCAGCGCGCAAAAGATTCCCCGGTTATCTTTCTGGACTACGATGGCGGTGGCTCGCATGGCGAAACCGTCGCTGGTTCCCTCGAAGAGTTCCTCAATTTGCCACGCGCGCCCTTGAAATAATCTCGATCACCTAAATGCAAAGCCCCATTTTGGCATTCTACGCAAAATTATCTTGACAAATCCCTAATCTCTGATATACTTCATCTTGTAGATAACTGCGTATGGAGTGCGGGAGCTAGGTCCCGCTTTTCTTTCTTGCGGGCACCTGATCTTGCAGTCCCAAGCCCGAACCAGCCAAAGACGCGCCCTTTAGAATCAACCAATTGCGAAATGCAATTTCTGTAACTCCTTTCTTTTGATATTCATATGAAATGGTGGGGGGCTCATACCTCCAACGGCCTTCATCGGATGTTCATCGCAGCAGAGAACAGAACACCCCATCGGCCGCCAAAGCAGACACTGCCTCAATGTCAGCAGCCAGCGGCCGGTCTTGCATAACCTTAGCCGACTTCACCCGCACAGCGTCAGAGGCTTTCTTTGCCAGCGCGCCGGTTTGCAGAGGCGCCAGCAAGTCGATTCCCTGGCAGGCGCACAGCAATTCGATCGCGATCGTGTGTCGTAAATTGACTAGCATGCGTTCCAGCCTGCGCGCGCCGCTCATTCCCATGGACACGTAGTCTTCTTGATTGCCGCTTGTCGAAATGGAATCAACGGAATGCGGCGTTGCAAGGGCCTTGTTCTCGCTGGTGAGCGCCGCTGCCGTCACCTGCGCGATCATGAATCCGGAATTCAATCCTGGCTCCGGCGTCAGGAACGCCGGCAGCATGCTTGTCAGGGGATTTGTCATCTGCTCGATTCTTCGCTCCGCTATTCCTCCGAGCGTGGCAATCGCGATCGCCACTTGATCCGCCGCCATCGCCAGCGGCTGCCCGTGAAAATTTCCGCCGCTGATAATGTCACCGTTGTTCGCATCGCGCACAAAAACGAGCGGATTATCCGTCGCACTGTTCAGTTCCACCGCCGCAATTTCCCGCGCTTGCGCCAGCGAATCGCGTACCGCCCCGTGTACCTGAGGCGTGCACCGCAGGCTGTACGCATCTTGTACGCGCGCATCTTTTTCAGCAGAGCGATGCGACTCACGGATCTGGCTGCCCTCGTTCAAGCGCGCCAGGTTCCGCGCCGTTGTCGCTGCTCCCGCGTACGCACGCGCATGCATGATTCGCGCATCGAATGCACCAGGACTCCCGCGCAACGCATCCAGCGAAAGGGAAGCGGCCACGTCCGCGGTGTCCACGAGGATGTCCGCTTCACGCAAAGCCAGGCTCAAAAGCGCCAGCATCCCTTGCGTGCCATTCAGAAGCGAAAGACCTTCTTTTGCTTCGAGCGCTACTGTTGTAATCCCAGCGCGCTTCATGGCGTCGCCGCCGGGCAATACTTCTTCGTGAAATGTCGCGCGGCCTTCGCCAATCACTACCTGCGCCAAATGCGCCAGCGGCGCGAGGTCGCCCGAAGCGCCCACCGATCCTTGCGACGGAATCACCGGATGCACTTTTGCGTTCAGCATTTGGCAAAGCGTCTCGACCACCTGCGGTCGCACGCCGCTCAATCCTTTCGCCAGCGCGTTGGCGCGCAGCAACGTCATCGCGCGCGTTTCTGCTTCACTCAGCGGCGCACCCAGGCCGCAAGCATGCGATCGCACCAGATTCACTTGCAGTTGCCGAACCTGTTCCGTGGAAATGCGCACCGACGCAAGTTTTCCGAAGCCCGTATTGATTCCGTAAGCGGTGGCCCCCGAAGCCACTAGCCGTTCCACCACGGCGCGCGAAGCCTTCATCCGCTCGATCGCGGAAGCCGTTAGTTGAACTTGTTCGCCGCGAAGAGCGACATCGTAGAGTTGCGGAAAGGTGAGATCGTTTCCGCTCAGCGCGAAGCTCATGCCTTGATCCGATCCGGCTGCGGCGCGACGACGGAGTTGAATACCGTTTCATATTTCTTGGGCAGCGTTTTCGGGCGGCCATTGCTC
>Ga0137396_10000686_pt1 | contig 16581 bp, 20 predicted proteins | sample czc16metaG_FD_108284 | JGI IMG/M metagenome (GOLD analysis project Ga0137396, IMG submission 108284) | Vadose zone soil microbial communities from Angelo Coast Range Reserve, California, USA - czcobulk3.16 metaG | ecosystem: Environmental > Terrestrial > Soil > Vadose zone | place: USA...
AGTTTTCAAGCCCGGCCTCGCTTGTGAGAAAAGACTTTCTGCTCTCCGGGTTTCTCCCCGCGCCTTTCGAGCCACCGCGAAGCTAACCTTCCCCACGTCATTTCGATTCGTACAATCGCCTCGCGCTCGTTGCCGAGTGTCGCGAAGTGCCTCCCTTGGCAGACCTTCGCTGACCCCCTCGACAAGAGTAGTTCCGCAACTCACGGTGCCGCAGATTAAACGCCACTGCTGCGCCATAACTCCGCACCTCGGGCCTCGCGCCCTCTTTTAAAGGAGAATGCATTGCTATGAAAAAGATTGAAATGACACGCAGGCAATTGCTCCAAGCCTCATCAGCCTTGGGTTTCTCGGTCGCCATTCCGTCGATCCTCGGACTTGCAGGTTGCAATTCCAAATCAGGTCCGCGAATCACTGCGGAAAGCTGGCGGAAAATCGCTGCACCCCCTCCTCGGGGAAGCATCACGCCCCGAGTTACTGCCATGGCGGGTGGCAGCGTAATTCTGAGCTGGCTCGAACCGAACGAAGATGGCACTGCCGCGTTGCAATTCTCGCTCCGGCGGGATGGCGCGTGGTCCCAAACCGTAACCATCGCGGGGCGACTCTTGTTCAGCCGGGACCGTGCGTCCGCACCCGGAGTCATCGCTCTCTCGAGCCGCAATCTCATTGCCTACTGGTCCCAAAAGCCGGCAAACAAGGAACGATCCGCGAACGCCATTGAGCTTTTCATGGCGGTTTCGACCGACGGCGGAGGCCACTGGTCATCTCCTGCACTCGTCAATCGCTCCGCCGCTCAACCCGGCGAGGACAATGGCTACGCCTCCGCTGCGGCGCTGAACGATACCGACGCCGCGTTCATTTGGCTCGATGGCAGAAACTGGGAGAAAGACAGGCGCGTCCAGTTGATGTCGCGAACCGTGTGCGCCGACGGCACCATGAGCGGAGTCAGCCTTCTCGATCCCGACACATGTACATGTTGCTCAACCGCGCTCGTCCGAACCGGCTCCGGCCTACTCGCTGCTTATCGCGGCCATACACCGGAAAATATCCGCGACATCTCCCTGATTCAAAATCGGGGCGCTTGGTTTCAGCCGCGCATCGCCCATCCAGATCGATGGCATATCGAAGCATGTCCCGTGAACGGTCCGCATCTTGATACCGACGGCGCGCGAACCGCCTTGATCTGGTTCAGCGCTCCGCAAGATCAGCCCGCGGTGAAGCTCGCCTTTTCCGAAGACGGCGGCGCCACGTTTACTCCGCCTCTGCGCATCGATACGGAGAATGCTCTTGGCAGGGCCCAGGTTATGGTGCTTCCCGACCAATCAGCCCTTGCTTTCTGGCTGGAAAACAAAGCTGGGACGGCAGCGCTCCTGGCCCGCCATATCCGCAATAACGCTCTTCGCGATGAACCATTCGAATTGGCGCGCGGAGGAAACATCGGCTATCCGCACGTCGCCCGCGCAAGGGACGGAATCTCGCTGACTTGGCCCGAGAAAGACACAGAGTCTGTCTCGAGAGTGCGTGTCGGTTTGCTGAGCATCGCCTAAACCCGCAAGAAGTGATCGGTAACGAAAGCCGCGGATCGGCTGGCAATTGTACGCTCGCAAACGTGAGCCGAAACTTTCCAGCCGATCCGGCAGTATTCGGTCGGAACCTGATTCCCCACGGCGCTACACTCGGGGCCGCGAACGGTGGTAGTCTGTGCCCGTTTCTGGGAGTTCTCGGTGTAACACATGACCACTGTCACGAACGCGTTCCCGGTGTTGCGATGGGTCGGGTTACTGTGGACGTTGGTGTGGCTTCCTGCCTACATCCGGTTTTGGGGTTGGGCCAATCTGCTGCACTTGTGCGATGTCGCGGTGCTCCTTGCCTGTGCTGGTTTGTGGTGGGGAAGCTCCTTGTTGATTTCCAGCCAAGCGGTCAGCTCGCTGGCGGCGGGAGTCTTTTGGGCCACAGACATTGGTTGGCGGCTCGTCACTGGGCGATTTCTAGTCGGCGGAACGGATTACATGTGGGATACCCGAGTCCCTCTTTGGGCGCGTCTGCTTTCCAGCTTTCACATCGGTCTTCCCTTGGCGCTGCTTTGGGCCATGCGCAAAACAGGGTACGACCGTCGTGCTCTTGCCTTACAAGCAGCAATCGCGGCCGGGCTCTTCGTCGCTTCGCGCTTTTTGTCTGCTGGGTACAATATGAACTATGTTTATCAAGATCCTCTCTTTCATCGCTCCTGGGGACCTGCTCCTGCGCACCTTGCTGTGATTTTTGTTGGAGCCGTCGCGTTTGTCTATTGGCCGACACACTTACTCTTGAGCTGGATGTTTCCGGTGGCCGGCGCCGCCAAATAACGTAACAAAGCCGGAAAACTCCGGACCAGGTGAAAATGAGCTCGGACGCTGAAAAGCATCGTGAAAAATATCTCGCCATGCTCAAGGTAGCTTTGGAAGAGGCTCGCGCTGGACTAGCTGAGGGCGGCATTCCCATCGGGGCCGGTCTATTCGATCACGACGGAAAACTGCTCGGACGCGGCCACAACCGCCGCGTGCAGGAAGGCGATCCCTCCGCCCATGGTGAAACGGATGCGTTTCGCAAAGCCGGCCGCCAGCGTACCTACCGCGACAAAATCATGGTGACCACCCTGGCTCCCTGCTGGTATTGCAGCGGCCTCATCCGCCAGTTTGGCATTGGCGCCGTGGTCGTCGGCGAGTCCGTGAATTTCCGCGGCGGCCTTGACTGGCTCCGCGAGAACGGGGTCGAAGTCTTCGACGCCCATTCGAGCGAATGCGTCCAAATGCTCGGGAGGTACATTGCCGATCATCCTGAGATTTGGAACGAAGATATCGGTGTGGACTGAAAATTTAGAGCGGCTATCAGAAAATTCATGCACGTGGAATTGCCTGAACATTTCAATGTGGCGTCGCATTTTCTGGACGCACCGGCTGCGCTGCATTCTGAGCACCCCGCCATCGCTGGCGAACCACGCGAACTAAGCTACGGCGAACTGGCCACGCTCGCCAATCGCGCGGGGAATGCGCTTCGCGCGCAAGGTGTTTCCCGGGGCGATCGTGTTCTCATTGTGCTGCCGGATTCGGCGGAATTCGTAGCCGCCTTTTTTGGCGCCGCAAAAATCGGCGCGGTCGCTGTCCCCGTGAATCCTTTCGCGCGCTCTTCCGATTACATTCATTACCTTGAGAATAGCCAGCCTAGCGTAGCAATTGTTCATTCTGAATCGCTTGTGGAGTTTTTGCCGGCCTCCAGTGTGCGCCCGCAAATTCCGATCGTCATCGCCGGCGAGAATAAAATCGATTTGCACGGAGTGTCTTGCGCAAAGTGGAGCGCTTGGATTGCCGCAGCCGGCGAAAAACTCACTGCAGCTGATACTTCGCCTCAGGATCCAGCCTTCATGCTTTACACTTCCGGAAGCGGTGGCGCGCCCAAAGCAGCCGTGCATCGCCATGCGGACATGCTCATCACCAGCCGGAATTATGCCCAAAACGTTCTCGACCTACATGCTGACGATTTAACATTTTCTGTCTCCAAATTGTTTTTCGCATACGGCCTGGGAAACGGAATGTACTTTCCTCTTTCAGCCGGCGCGCGCACGCTCCTGAATCCACAGCGCACCAGCGTAGCGCACGTGCTCGAGATGGTGGCGCGCCACCGGCCAACCATTTTCTTCGCGGTGCCGACTCTTTATGCCGCGATTTTGCGCGAAACGGAACGTCCGGACCACCACGTCGATTTTTCTTCGGTGCGCAAGTGTGTTTCTGCCGGTGAAACCCTGCCTGCTGAAATCTTCAACGCGTGGAAACGGCAATTCGGAATCGAAATCCTCGACGGCATCGGCTCCACGGAAATGCTGCATGTTTTTATTTCCAGCGTTCCCGGAAAATGCAAACCAGGAAGCTGTGGTTTCCCCGTACCCGGCTACGAAATCCAAATTGTGGATGACCATGCAGAACCTGTCCCTGGCGGCGAAATTGGCAATCTCTGGGTGCGCGGCGCCAGCGCGTTTGCGGAATATTGGCGGATTCCCGAACTGACGGCCCGCACGAAGCGAGGCGATTGGGTGGTAACCGGCGATAAATTCTTTTGTGACTTCGATGGCTACTACCACTACTGTGGGCGCGCCGACGACATGCTGAAAGTTGCGGGCATGTGGGTTTCGCCGATAGAGGTGGAAAACGCGCTGCTAGGCCATCCCCACATCGCCGAAGCCGCCGTGGTTGGCGCGACCGACGAGCGTGGACTTTCGTATTCCGTTGCGCACGTGGTGTTGCGCGGAAATGTACAAGGTTCGGAAATATTGGCCGGCGAAATTTGCGAGCACGTCAAAGCGCGCCTCGTCTCCTACAAAGTGCCGCGTGAAGTGCGATTTTGCAGCGAGCTACCGAAGACGGTGACAGGAAAAATTCAACGCTTCAAGTTGCGCGGCGCGTGAATCAGTTGTTTCGCAAACGAGCTCACGCCAATATGCCCCAAGATTGAAGCCTGCCCCGCATTCTCTGAGAATTGATTAGACGGTATCATTGTAGGTGTCGTAGGAAGAGGCGATGGCGCGCACTTCAGAGAGAGTTTGGTCGCGCAGGATCTTTCCGTCTTCGAGAATTGTTTCAAGAACATTGTTGGATGGGATCGGAGCGCCTTCAACAATTTCGACAGTGGCAAAATCCTTGCCGTTTTGGATGAGATTGAAACGGCCGCCCCGGCTGGCTTTGCTGGGATCGGTTTTTGGATTCTTATAAACGTTGTGCCATTGGCCGTTGCGGTCGATCGCCGAACATTTCAGAGCAAATTTCAGCGTGTCGCGGTTGACTTGCTGAAGCAGCGCGCCGCCCATGCCGTAACTCCAAATGTCTTGCGACCAGCCTTTGCGGGTAAGCTGCGCGGTGATGTTTTGAATGGTGTAGAAGTTGACGCCATCGCCCTGGATGAAGCGCACGCAGGGAACGGTGGTCTTCCAGCCTTTACGGTTTACTTCGTAGCCGAATTTTTCGCTCACAATTTTGAAAAGTTCCTCGAGGACAGTGACAGCTTCCCCGGAATCTGGACGAATCACCAGTGTTCCCGCGCGGTGCAGAACTTTTTCGCGCAACGCGCCGCCCCAGAGATTGCGCACCGCGTTGTAGATATCGTAGGAGTCGCTGACGCAGGCGACGATTCCTTCGGGACAATTTTCGAGCATGTTCGCGTAAGCATCGAGCTCGTGCGCTTCGCCCCATGCGGTGATGGTGGAGTGTTCGGAAGCAGGGATGCTGTATGCGGCGCATTCGAGCGGATTCTGCGTGGTGAGATCGGCGGAATAGAACTGGTTGAGGATCTGAATGGCGGCCAGCGTGTCTGTGCCGAGAAAATTCAACAGGTGAGCGGCGCCGCCGATGGCAGCCGATTCCTTGGAAGAGACGCCGCGAAATCCGAAGTCGTGCAGCTTGAAGGGAAGAAGCCCAGGATCGCCGGTGCGAACCAGTGCCTTGCCAATGACTTGCTTGATAGCGCGCGAGAGTGTGGCCACAGTAATGGGATACCAGACTTGCAGGAGAACGGTTTCCGCCCAGTTGGTGAGCCAGTAGAACTCCGGGTCGGTGTTCTCGATGGTGATGAGGGCGTTGTGGCTCTTGACGACGGTGCCTTCCTTGACGGCGCGGATGCGGAGCGGCAACCGGCCGCCATGTTTCGCGTAGAGGGATTTGAAGCCCTCGTAGTTGAAAGTTTTTGCGCGTCCGGAGAAATGCGCGTGCGCGATGCGGCGGGCTTCCTCGACATCATCGAACTTAAAGACCTGGCCGGCGAAATTGGACTTGATGATGTATTGGAGCATGGCGAGCATGGTCTCGTCGAACATGCCGCCGCGGGATTCCACGTAGGAATAGATGTGCCGAGTGTCTGGAGGATATTGCCACCAGTGCGTGAGCTTGTAGGAGTCCGTATTGAGGATGGGGTTCAGGCGCAGCGACTGCATGGGGCTCCTCGGGGCTGTAGGCACGAAATGGATTGGGAACTGACGAACGCCCACTCGAGTGAGGATAGCAGAAGAGGGGAAAAGGATGACGCCGAGAGGCAGAGTTCGCGCCGACAAGGTCGCAGTAAATGCCGCAGCGGGGAGAAAAGGTGCGGAAGCACGCCACACACCCGGCTGTTCTTAGGCATAGCAGACTTGAAAAATGAAACGTTCTGGGGCAGAAGGACACTACTCGACAGAGGGCACCAGTTCACCAGTCTGGTTGGGACCCCACGACCAATTCAACAATTGGTCCGGAAATCCCAAGGGAAACTCCGGCGTCCACGCAACAAAAGCGAAACTCACGATATGGATGTCTTTAAGCTCGCCTTTGAAACGACAATCGTCGGCCTTCTGGCCTTTCTTTGGTTGGGGATGGCCGTTGATCTTGTCTATCCCCGCTTCTTTGCCGAGATCGTTCCTGATGCTCGAAGAGACGGAAAAAATGACACGCTGCTGGGCCTGGGAATATTGTCTCTGGCGTATTGCATTGGATCCGCGATCGTGCCCATCTCGGGCCAGCTTGCGAATGACGAGCATTGGCCCGTGCCTGAGGACGCCATCCGGTGCCTGGTTCTGGAAGAGCAGAGTCAACGGCTGGACGGGATTAAACAGATTGAATTACTGAAACCCTACGAGCCGGGGGACGATTTCGACGTTTGTCACCGTGCATTTTTCGAGCGATTCCGCGAGAAGGACCCGGAAACAAATCAGCGAGTCGTGACAAAACGCACAATATGGGCCGGCGTGCTGAAGACTTTTGAACGCCGGGATGCGGAACACAAGGCTCAGGATGCAAAAAGAGAACGAGAGAACGACAGAAAGTTAGACAATATCCTGACGAAGTTTCTACTGATAGAGACCAAAATATTGAACCAAGAGACCGAGAAAACGGATCGGCTCAAACTGCTGCATGAAAGGATCGTTGTGCTCCGCGGTGCGGTTTTCAGTGGAGTTAGTTTATTTTTGATTTGTCTCTTTGGCTCGATCGCGCCGAGAAACGGCAATTCTTTCCCTTGGAAAAGGAGACTGTGGGGGACCCTTTTGGCCATGGCCCTCACGCTTTTCTCCGTTGTCAATGGTCTTGAGGATCTGAGCCATTTTCAAGTCTCCGACATACCGGCTCTGGAAGGCCTGCTGGGTGTAATCACCCTCTTCGGTGGATTTCTCGTCTACTACGGTGTCAAAGAGCGGCCGTATCTGGGCAGGAGGATTGTGCTAGTGGCCGGCTTTTTTGCAGCGCTTTCCTACGGCGGCTGGATGTGGTCTGAGGTTATTTACGATCAGCAGCTGATTAGCTCGTATGCGGTCATGGAGCGCAACCCAAGCCCTGCGATTCCTAAGTAAAAGACGCCGGCATGGATGCCAGCGCTGCCTCCCTTGACCCTCGGTTTGTGGATGTTCCTGAAACACTTCCAAACATTGAGTGATTCAAAGAGTCGAAGAATGACAACTCTCGCTCTTTCAGCCAGCAAGGGCGCAGCTGTGCTGCGCCCTTGCTGAGAAGAAGAGAAGCACGAAGAGGCTGCTACTTTGCGGCTATGCCGTTGAATCCTGCGGCCGCGGAGACGCCGCTCGCAGGTCCGAAGCTGGTGAGTTGGCCGTCTTTTTGAATAGCAAAGATGCCGATGGTTCCGTTGCCGGAGTTCAGAGTGTAGAGAAACTTGCCGTCGGAGCTGACGGTGATATCGAGATTTGTCGCCCCGCTAGGATTTGCGCCGACAACGGTTCCAGACAGGGGAGTCAATGTTCCGTTTGCGCCGATGGAAAAGCCTGAGATCGTGGCCGAGCCGGCATTCGAGGTGTAGACGAAGCGGCCGTCCGGAGTGAAGGCGTTCCAGCAATTGGCCGCTCCCAGCGTTGGAGCGCTGCTCGTAACCGGTGTAAGTGTTCCGTCGGGCTGAACTCGATAGGAAGTGATTGCCGAACCGTTGATGGCGCCGCTGGGGCCAGTCTCGGAGACAAACGCAGTGCCGTTGGGAGCGAAAAGGGTGGAGAACACGCCGAGCATGGCTACGCGCGGGAAGGTACAGTCCGACGGCGAGCATGCCCAGAAATAAACTGCTCCTTACCTTTTTCATGGTTTGGCCCCTAGATGGATTTTGAGATACACATCACCGCATCGTCAGAAAAGGGAGAGAAAGAGGACCTTTCGTCGAGAATGCAGCGCGCAGGGATAGGAATCAGAGATTTTTGAAAGGTTACGGCACAACCGGCGAAGAATTCCTGTTAAGCGGCTCTATTGCAGCGGGGCCTGCTGGTTGTATTCGGCTCTGCGATATTTCGAGAGCGAGTTGAAACTGCGAAGCCTTTTCATCAAAAGCGCGAGATGGCGGCGGTCCTCGTGGCGCACGGCCGTGAACTGCAATCCCAATCCGCGGCCGGGTTTTTGGTGCCGGACGACGGCTTCAACCCTGATCTGCCCTTCCTCGACAAGAAAATAAAGGCTGGTCTTCGCCCCCACGGCTTTTGACCTCTGCGTCAAAACAAATGCACCGCGCGAACCAAGATCGCGAATGAGCGAAGTATCATCATACCCGCCAGTGCCCCAGCACGCGTATACGTCCCAGGGCGCTTCGATGCGCGAACTGAACCTTCTAGAACGGAGGACTGGTTGTTGAGTGATGGCTCACCTCGTGCGGATGTTCGTCGTTCGGTTTCGCTTACGTACGACGAAGCAAATCCAGCAATGCCGGAAGCGAAAGAGCGTAGGAGTAAGGCACACAGGGAATCTGTTCAATTTTGCACACTTAGTGTGAATTCGGCCGCGTCTGCGCCACGTATTTGACGAGCGTCATGATCGTAGGCACGTCCGCGCGAATGGTAATTCTTCCGCCGATATTGGTCTTTTGCGTGAAATGAATGGTTTCGTTCAAGTACCGCGGATCGGATTTATCGCCGTGTCCTACGCTGGTCAACTGAATGCCACGGATTTGCTGGGGAGGAATCTTGAAATTGTGTTTCTCGTTTTCACGGAACTCGAACGAATCGCTGCTCAGAACCAGCGTGCCGGGGAAAGCCACGCCAGAGCCGTGACGATGATCCGGTCTGCGATTCGTCGGCTCCCGGGTGCCTCAGGAGTTCCAGGTGACGTGGGTTAGCTGTTTCTTGCGTGATTCCCACTCGGAGCCGGAGAGCAGGCGCGGAGCGACGTCGATGAGTCGAGGAATCAGCTTGAATACGCCTGCCGCTGTCCACGTCCGGCCATCGCGGGTGCGGTATTCGCGGACGTTCAGGGCGTCGGCCATGCTGGTGAAGGAAATGTCCTGGACAATCATTTCGGCGAGGAATTTGAGAGTTTGCATTTCCAAGGGGTCGTCTTCGAGATGGCGGCAATCCGAGGCGATGCGCAGGCCGAAGGGGATCTCTTCCGAGGCGGCCGGAACCGGGGGCTCTTCAGGGAGGCCAGAAACTTCCACTTCGCGCTCCCACTCCAGGGCCACCAGGCTCCAACCGGCATCGTGCATCTTGGAGAGGTAAACGGAGGTCGGCAGGATGGTGACCTTCTCGCGCATGCGATCGATCTTTTTCACGGAAGCCTCCCTGGGGGGCGTTTATTGATGCGGAAGATGCAATTTTCCCGGGGAAATCAGCGCAATCTTCATGCCGTCCACGCAAAGGGCAGAAACTACAGAATCAAAAAGACTTGTGTATATGTGCAGAGGTTCGGGTGGTTCGAGAACGTCCGCTGTCGGGATGAAAGTGTCGCGATGCCGGACACTTCGGCAGGCGCGGGAATGCGCGGGTTGCCGGTAAAAAACCGGGAACGAAAGTGTGCGTGCAGAAGGTAGAATCACAAAGCAGATATTTCTGAGAGGGGACGATGCCGAAGAAACCGACAATAGATGATGCTAGGCTCATACTCGAACTCTACGACCTGAGGCGGGAGCCGGAAATGCGCAAGGCGCGGCATTGGTGGGTGGCAACGTTTTGGCCGAAGAGCGCGGAAGATTTCATAAAAGTGGCCTCGGCCATGGGATCGGAAGAGAACAACTGGCTAAGGCAGGTAGGCGGCTACTGGGGAATTGCCGTTTCCTTCGTGCTGAATGGCGTCGTGAGCGAGAAGCTTTTCTTCCAGGTGTCGTTTTGCGGAGAACTTTATTTCATATTTGCAAAAGTGCGGCCCTTCCTGGCAGAGATTCGCGAGAAAATGAAGAATCCCGAGCTGTTTCTAAGCCTTGAAAAAGCCATCATGGGATCTAAAATAGCGCGGGCGCAATTTGAAAAAGTCGAGGCGCGCGTGTCGGCGATGCGGCAGACGAAATGAATTTGCAATTCAGTGCGGCAGCGTGGAAGCGCAGGGTGCGATGCATCGTTGTGTGTCTCGCAGCTAGTGCCCCATTCCCAATCGCCGCGTTTGCCAAAAATGCCGCCGTTTGCACTGCCGGGACAACGTTGCGGTTAAGCGCACCCCAAGCAAGCCAGGGAAGTTTGCTTCTGATCGAAGTGAGAAGCACAAAGCCGCTGGTGGAAGTGCAGGGCGAATGGGGCGGACGGACCGTCCCCATTTGGCAGGAAGCGGCACGCGAAAGGCAGCGAAAAGGTTTGCTGGCCGTTGACCTCGAAAAGGCGCCCGGCGAGTACGAATTGAAGCTGACAGGCCAGACTGCAACTGGCGAAAAGATTAGTTGCAGTGCGATGGTGGCGGTGAGGAAAGGCTTGTTTGCGACGGAGAAATTGCAAGTGGGGAAGGAGTTCGTCGAACCCGACCCGGAACAAGTGAAGCGTGCCAATGAAGAGCGCCAGAAATTGCGCGATATTTTTGATCACGTAACGCCGGAGCGCCTGTGGGACGGCAACTTTAGAATTCCACTGGACGGCGTGACGATGGGCTCAAATTTTGGGAAGCGTCGGATTCTGAATGGCAATCCCGGATCACCACACGGCGGGATGGACTTGCCGGGCACCACTGGGACACCAGTGCACGCCGCGCAACGCGGGCGCGTCGCGTTGGCGGAGGAGTTGTTCTTCTCCGGGAATACTGTCGTAGTCGATCACGGTTTAGGGATTTACACCTTCTATGGGCACCTCTCGGAAATCAATGTAAAGGCGGGAGATGCCGTGGAAACGGGCACGGTGCTGGGGAAAGTCGGAGCCACGGGGCGCGTTACGGGGCCGCACCTGCATTGGGGGCTAACGGTGGAGCGCGCGCGGGTGAATCCGCTGCTTCTGGTGAAGCTTTTGAGCAACCCGCCCAGCGAGGAAACCCGGAAAAAGCCATCCAGGCCCGGAACCAATTGAAACGAACGCGCCGGTCAGGACACTAGACTAGGACAGGCCGGCGCTACGAGTGAGCAGGGAAGTACGAGGGTACTGTTACAGGATGGGCAATTGTGGTACTGTTCCGCCATTGCTTTGGAATGAGTAGGCAGGCAGTATGGGGCTGTGTGGGCAAGGTTCGTGCTAGTCACTTCCGCTCTGTTGTTCTGTCGCTTTAGCACTCTGCTGACACGACTTGTTAAGCGCACATCCGTCGATCGAATTCAGCCGTAATTGCTGTGGATTTAATTAAATCAGAGCTTGAGGTCGTAGCCGAAATGTCCCTGCTTCACTTCCGTTGCAAAGAGCGCAGACGAACCCTTCGGGTGGCACTAACGGTGCCGCTAACGATTCTCGGGAAAACGGATTCAGGTGAAAAGTTCTCGGCCCAGACGCATTCGCAGTCGGTGAACAGGCACGGGGCCTTGTTTCAGCTTGAAGAGATCGTCCTGGTGGGGCAAACGCTGATCTTGATGAATGATCACACGGCGCAGTCGATGGAAAGCCGCGTTGTCTCCATCCACCGGGCGCGCGACGGCAAGCAGTACATCGGAGTGGAGTTCATCTCACCCGAGACGAATTTCTGGCACATGCAGTTCCCGATTCCGGGCGCAAGACCGCTGCGCCGGATCGTCCCCAACAAAGTTTCCGCGTAGAACAGAGAGCGCCTTTGCTGCTCCCCGTTTCAAACTTCTCTGTAGATTACAGGTCAAGAAGGAATTCAATAACTGGGTGCCCCTCCCCTTGTTTTCCGTAAGTGTTCATTCTAAAGGGAGTTAAAGTCATTTGTTTTGATACACTTTTGCAAGTGTTGATTCTAAAGGGATTTACGTTGCACCAAAATTGTGCAACTCTCTACCGCCTGTGGACGGAAGGAAAAAAACCTAACTCCTCCCGACAAGGTCGGGATAAACGCCGGGGTGAGCCACAGGTGGATGACGGCTGGACGGAAACGGAATTAACGACAGGTATACCTAACATTCAGAGTATCAGAGAAGTGGCGGTCTGTCAAGAGAAAGAACAGCGGGGAACAAGTCAAAACCTGCAGCCTTAGAACAGAAGGCTGCGCTACCCGGGCAACGGGCAGTTCTCAGTGATTTCACTGAGTCTGAATTGGGTGATTCACCTGATTGAAATCACTTTCTAAGGGGCTAAGTTGGGACGAGAGCAGTGGCCGCCTCTGGGGTCAGAGCCCCCTTAATTACCACAACCACCGAACTTGCACTGACATTGAGGCGGACGCGGCGGCGTAGGGGAAGGTAATGAACAATCAAGTCCCAAAATACTTCACGCAAGCAAGAGCTTCCTTCCTGCTCGGCATGCCAGAAGCGGAGTTCGACCGGATCTCGAAGGAATCGGGAGTGGGCCACGTAGAACGCGCCGGCAACGAGGAAGAGACGTACTTCACCTACGAGGAATTGCAACAAATTTGCGTGCTCGCGGGCCGTCCGATAGAGACAGTGCACTGAATCACGGGTCCGGAGCACCCTGCAAGTGTTGATTCTAAAGGGATGCCTCCCCTGTTCTCCCGACGACGCCCAAAAATCAGGTAACGTCCCGTCTGTTCCCTGTCTTCGTCCCCTGTCTTCCAATGTTGAGCTGGCGGCCTCGCATCAAGCATTGCAGACATATGCATCAGAAATAAATGGATGACGTCGTCGGCGCAGAATTTTTTCTTGGCGTTGATGCGGTGGATTTTGCCCATTCCCGGCCGTCCTTTGTGCGGGATCGCACTGGAACAGGCAAGCCCAAGACCCAGGCTCCCAAACCGAGCCTGGGCACCCTTCGCGTTTCTTCACTTCCGCGTAAAATATTAAAGTGCGGTCCTCTCAGCCATTCTTACGGGATTTTATTTTCCAGGTCCGAGCCACCGGCCAAGGGACGGTAGGTATTCGGAGAGGATGCCGCCGATGTCGGCGGCGATGACGGGGAACTTGCAGGCGATGGCAACCGGAGTGAACAAAATCGGCCTGATTTCGGATACGCACGGCTTGCTGCGTAAGGAAGCACTAGAAGCCCTGCGCGGGTCGGAGCTGATCATCCACGCTGGGGATGTGGGGAAGCCGGAAATCCTGGAAGAGTTGAGAAAGATTGCTCCGGTAATAGCAGTGCGAGGAAATGTTGATAAGGAGCGGTGGGCGCAGGCGTTGCCGGACACGGCGGTGGCAGAGGCGGGTGCGGTCCTGATTTATGTCCTGCACGATGTGAAAACCTTGGATTTGAATCCGACCGCAGCTGGCTTTCACATTGTTGTTAGCGGGCATTCCCACAAGCCGGGAAAGACGGAGCGCGATGGAGTGGTGTACATCAATCCAGGAAGCGCTGGCCCGCGAAGATTCCAGCTGCCAGTGACAGTGGCACGGTTGAATCTGAGCCGAATCCCCTATGAGGTGGAGTTCGTGAACCTCGAAGTCTCTGCTACCAATTAGGGTTTGCTTAGCGACACGCGCCAATCGGGAGATTCATCCCGCTGAAACCGCGGGATGGAGCAGAGATGGCGTTCCCGTGCGACATATTTAATGCGCAGCGCCGACCCACGCGAGACCGTCAACGCCCGGAGTGAGGTCGATCGGCGGCTGCATTTTCCATGAGCGCAGGTCGAGCACGGCAATTTTCCCGGCCCCCGTCCCGCTTACGTAAGCGATTTCTCCGCCGGGACGAATCAAGATTTCCGACGATCTTTCGGGAATCTCCAGCGAACGGACCACTTTCAGGGTTTGCAGATCAACGACGTGGAGACGATTGGCGCTCATACTGAGCGCAAGCAACCAGCGCCCATCGAGAGTTGGCGCGGACGCATACGCCACGTCTGGCAACGCAATCCAGTTCGAGATCTTGTTCGTGGTCGCCTCGATAACGGCGATGCGGGGAGCATCCTGATCATGAGTAAAGATGCGGCGGCTATCCGGCGAAATGGAAATACGCTGGACGCTTTTTGCTACCGGAATCGTTCTGATGAGTTTGCGCTTCGTCAGATCCAGCACGCTCACGCTGCCGGCGCTGACGTTGGCGGTGTAACCACGCTGGCCGTCGGGCGACAGAACTAGCATGTGAGATTGCGGCTCGCCCGTGGGAATCTCCGCGAGGACCTTGCGCGTTGAGGGATCGATGACGTCGACAGCATTCGCGAGCTCGGCAGTGACGTACAGCAGACCGTCGGCCCCAAATTCGGCGCGGTGCGGGCGGAGCGGTTTCCCCAGATCGATCGTGGCCGCGAGTTTGCGTTCCTGCAAATCAATGACATCAATCGTGCTGCCGTCCGTTCCGGGCCTGCCGACACCTGAATTTCCATAGATCGGAACATAAGCGAAACGGCCGTCGTTCGACACGGTAACTTCATGGCCGTTCACTCCCACGGAAATCTTTGCCAGTTCGCGGCGATTGTCGGGGTCGACGACCAGAACGGTGTGCTCCTTCTGGTTCGCCACGACCAGCAGACCACCAGCCAGCGGCGCTGGCTTGGCGACCCGGAGCAGCGCTGAAGTGAGAACCATCATGAAAACAAAGACAAACGATAAGCGTACGAACATGGGCCACCTCGACGAAATAGCATTCTCGTCCTAATGCGCGGAAGCTCAGCGGAGTATATCTTTTCTCGAAGTCAGCGCCTACGCTTGGGTTTCTTTTTCACAGATTTCTTGCGTCGAGCGCTGTACGCCGACGGTTTTGCGCTCGAAAGCGCGTCGCGCGTTTTCTTGGGAAGCTTAGTGAGAACCAGGTCATAAGATTCGCGCAGCAAGCGAGCCAGTTCCTCAGCCAGCAGAGCATCCCTTGTTTGGAGTGCAACCCATTGCGCTCGCGCCAAGTAAGGCGCGGGAATGATATCGGATCGCTCGGTCAACTCAACGAAATTTTCCGGCGACGCTTTAAATGAGAGAAGTACTGGCGCCGGCTCCAGCGGTGTTACGGCGAACATCTTCCCGCCCACTTTGAATACCAGATCGTTGCCCCACTGGATTTGTTCCGTGGCGCCTGGAAAGGAAAGGCAAATCTCGCGCAACCAATCGACGTTCATGGGCAAGATTCTAGAACGAAGGCAGTGCTGGCCTCAATGGACGAGACGGAGAAGGTGTATTGGAAGTTGGAAGCCTGGAAGGCGTGAAGGGAGATCCAGGGATAGTAGACAAGGCGAAAGGCTCCGCTTCTTGAAAGCGGAGCCTTGCCCGAGCCTGGATATTATCGGCCGCCGAAACGATAGACGATGCCGGCCTGGAGCCGGAGGTTATTCTGGTGGGTGCCGCCAAACCTGGTGTAAAGATAGTCAGCCTGGACGAAGCGGATGGCCAAATTTCGCTTCCACTTGTAGTCGACTCCGCCGCCAAGGGCCATGCCAAAGGCGCTATCCGAAAAGCCCCCGGTTGCACCGATGTGCACCCCGCCAAACAGAGCCTCACCAAAAGGTTCGAGGCGACCATATCCGCGATACGTCAATCGTGGCCCGAAGAGGTACGTCAAGGCATGGGCGCTGGTGCCGGATGGGAGTCCCGTCACCTTGCACCCGCTAAATTCACCAACGACGGCAAAGTAGTTATTCAGACTATAGGCGGCCGATCCGCCGCCGCCGTGACAGTCGGTACCGCCCGGGTTGATACGGATGTACGTATAGTTTCCGGCTACTTCACCCTTTGGATAGTCCTGGGCCATTGCTGAACCAGCAACAGCAAAAAACAAAACCCCCACCATGAGTAAGCTTCGCATACAACCTCCTTAGTTCTATAGGTACTGCTACCTGGTACCATGATTTGGGGCTATCCCCTCGATTTCAAATGTATTTAGCTGGATGTGCCCTATCGAGTACCAAAGCGTTCTGTTTACAGAGTCTTCAACAGGCTGAGGGGAAGAAAGGCTCCTGAATTGGAAAGGTGCACGATAAGACGAAAAGAAAGCTGGACGGAGCGTCAGCGGCGGTACCAAGGCAAGCCTTTGTTCGAGCTAGGCTTACCCAAGCGCCCTGTCCCCTACCGACGCTCCCGTCCTAATAGAAAAGGGAATTCGAGCATAAAATAGTATATGGCTGCCCCCGGGGACGCTTATGGCCAGACCGTCAGGATAGTGCCCATAACCAGGTAGCAGACCAGTTGGTACCCCGTATTGATAGCAAACAGCTTCATGCTCTGCTTCGTGAAAAGCGCGCCGGTGAATTGCACGGTGGCCACAAATCCGAGCCAGATATGGAATGAAGCCATCAAGCCGAAATGGAGGTCTACTGCCCGAAGGCCGTGGAGGACCAACGCCAAAGTGAATGCTGAGATCAGGCTGGCAACAAAGGACCCGCCATACGCCGGGCCAGCGCTTTTTTTCATTTCCTCCGTCTTGGCTTTGTCGTTGGG
>Ga0137396_10000687_pt1 | contig 16566 bp, 15 predicted proteins | sample czc16metaG_FD_108284 | JGI IMG/M metagenome (GOLD analysis project Ga0137396, IMG submission 108284) | Vadose zone soil microbial communities from Angelo Coast Range Reserve, California, USA - czcobulk3.16 metaG | ecosystem: Environmental > Terrestrial > Soil > Vadose zone | place: USA...
GAGAAGTACGCGAGGTCCTTCATCTGGGCGGCCGCGGCATCGGCCAGCTCGGTGCGCCCGTGGCCCACGTTGACGTTCCAGAGCCCCGAGAGCCCGTCGATGTACTCGTGGCCTCCGATCTCCTGGATGGTGGCACCGCGGCCGCGCACGTAGATCATCGGCTCGGCGTTGTCGATCGGGTGGTGCAGCGGATGGATCAGGTGGTCCTGATCGGCCTTGACGAGCTCAGCGGCGGTCATCGCCATTGACGTTCTCCTGTAGCAGGGCGCGGGTGCACCCGCCGGTAATCCCCGTCCGGGATGGGGACCGCCCGATTCTGTGGCCCGCGGTAGCGGTAGACCCACGCGCGCGCGCGCCGGCCGTTCGCGAGCGTGACGATCGCGCGGCGACGCTCGAAATTGTACCCCTCCTCTCGGTCGAGCACCGGGAGAAGTTCGGGGTCGTCGAGACGGTAGATTTCGCCGCGAACGTGGCCGGCGCCGACGACCAGTCCGGGGTAGCGGCCGAGGTCGAGCAGGAGCCCGCGCACGCCGCCCTCGCCGAGAAACGTCGAGCCCGACGCCAGCGTGCGATGGAGCGCGTAGCCGCGCATCAACGTGCCGTAGGCGAACAGCAGGTCCGGTCCGCGGCGGGACGACCGCCCGCTACCGGCTCTGGGCACGCTGCTGGAGCCCCCTCAGGTAGTCTCCACCGCCTGGAGCACGGCACCGAGAAAATCGGGCTCCGGCAGGGCGCCCTCGAACTGGACGCGATCATTGATCACGACCTTGGGCACACCCATCACCTGATAGGCCCGCGAGAGCTCGGGAAACTCGGTCGCCTCGATCACGGTCGATCGCACCCGGTCCGACGCAACCGACATGTGCTGCGCCAGGCGCACGGCCCGGGGGCAGTGGGGTCAGGTGGGGGTCGAGAAGACTTTGATGTCGACGTCGGACGCGAGCGCCCGCAGCGAGGCCAGCGTCTCCTCGGACAACGTCGGCTCGCCGGTCGACGCGACGATGATCGAGTCGATCAGGTTGCTGAACTCGTAGCCCAGCGGGATGCCGTAGAAGCGGATGCCCCAGTCGCGGCTCCCCTCGACGACGATGGCCGGCACCTGGTCGACGCCGTACGACTCGGCGCGCTCTCGATCGATGGCGAGGTTGAGCACCTCGACCGTGATCTGATCGGAGAGCTCGGCGACCTCTCGCACGAGTTGCTCGTTCTGCTGGCAGAGCTCCGGCGCCGCGAGCTCCTGCGAGAAGACGACGAGCTTCACGGGTCCGGCGATGCGCTCGAATTCCTTGCGGACGGCGGCCTGGTCGGGCGGGTTCAGGATCGGCATGACGTCATTATACCTGCTAGAATCCCGCGCGAGGGAGCGAGCCATGAAGCCGTTCGTCGTGAATCGCTACGGGCGGATCGTGTTCCCCTTCAACTTCTTCCCCGAGCTCGACTTCTCGATCGTCGTCGCCCGCATCGATCCCGCGATCGTCGCCCTCTAGCCCTTGACGGCGCCCGCGGTAAGGCCCGAGACGTAGTAGTCGAGGAACCAGACGTAGATGACGACGATCGGAAGGCTCGCCACCACCGCGCCCGCCATCAGCGAGCCCCAGTAGTAGATGTCGCCGCGGATCAGGTCCGCGGTGACGCCGACCACCGCGGTTTTGTTGGCCGTCTGCGAGATGAACGTCAGCGCGTAGGTGAACTCGTTCCAAGTCAAGGTGAAGCCAAAGAGCGTGACGCAGACGATCCCGGGAATGGCCATGGGTAAGACGATGCGGACCAGCGTTTGCATCCGGCTGGCCCCGTCTACCAGCGCGCACTCCTCGACTTCCCTCGGAATCGTACGGAAGTAGCCCATGAGGAGCCACGTCGAGAAGGGTACGAGGAAGGTCGGATACGTGACGATCAACGACCAGATCGTGTCCGAAATCCCGAGCCAGACCACCACCTGGGACAGCGGCAAGAAGAGCAAGGTCGGCGGCACGAGATACGTGATGAACACCGCCGTCCCGAACATGCCGACACCTCGGTAGCGGAGCCGCGCGAGGCTGTAGCCGGCCAGGATCGCGATCACGAGTGATACGGCCGTCGCCACCACGCTGATGATCAGACTATTCTTCACCCAGGTCAGGAAGTCGGTCTTGAAGAACAGATAGCGATAGTGATCGGTGATCACGCCGGTCTGGATGAGGAACGGTACGGACTTGAGGCTGTAGAGCTCGGCGTCCTTCTTCAGCGAGGTGATCAGCATGTAGTAGAACGGGAACAAGGCGAACGCCATGAACGGAATCAGGTTCGCGTAGCCGAACAGGGCCGACCGGATTCGCGAGCCGCGCGATCTGACGCCGACGTTCACGTCACTCTCTCCGGATGTAGCGAAGCTGGATGAACACGATGGCGGCCAGCATCGGGAACAGGAAGAGCGAAACGGCCGCGCCCTGGCCGAGGTTGCCGCCGGTGAGCCCGATCTGGTACGCGAGCGTGGCGAAGAGGTGCGTTGTGTTGATCGGGCCGCCGCGGGTGAGCACCTGCACGATGTTGAAATCGGAGAAGGTGAAGATCGTCGAGAACAGGATCACGACGGCGAGGACGGGCTTGAGCAGTGGGAGCGTGACGTTGCGGAAGCGGCCCCACGAGCCGGCGCCGTCGACCTCGGCCGCCTCGTAGTACTCGCGCGGAATCGACACGAGACCGGCCAGGACGATGATGGCGAAGAAGGGCAGTCCGCGCCAGACGTTGACGGCGATCACGGCCGTCATGGCGTAGCTCGTCATGCCGAGCCAGTTGGGACCAGGCGGATTGATCAGGCCGAGATGGATCGCCGTCCAGTTCACGACGCTGTAGAGCGAGTCGAACATCCACCCCCAGGCGAGCACCGAGAGCGCCGTCGGGATGACCCACGGCAGCAGGACCGCGCCGCGGATCAGCCGCTTGAATCTAAAGTCCCGGAACAGGAGCATCGCGAGCCACACGCCGAGCACCGTCTTGAAGACGACCGCGATTATCGAGAACACGAACGAGTTGTAGACGGTCTGCTGGAACATCTCGTTGCCGACGATGTCGCGGAAGTTCTGCAGCCCGACGAAGCTCCCCGGTGATCCGACCCAGTAGTCCGACAGGCTGAAGTAGATCGCCATCCCGAACGGATAAGCGACCAGGCCTACGATCAGGGCCAGCGCGGGCACGATCAGTGCGTAGCCGAAGACGTGCTCCTGCTCCCACCACTCGCGGACCCGCGCGAAACGGGCGGGTCGCGGCAGTCCGGTCGCCTCGAGCGCTCGCTGGCTGACAGCCATGCTAGGCCTTCCCCTCTGTCTTGAGCTTGCCCTGCAGCGCGAGTTTGATCTGATCCTCGCCCCAGGCCAGCGCGCGCTTGGTGGGCATGCCGTTGATGGCTTTGGCGACGATGTCGGGCAGGATGAAGTTGACGATGATCAGCTGCACGGCGGCGTTGGGTTTCGCCGGCCATCCTTGCTCGTGCACATATTCGGCTTCCTTCGGCAGCATCGCGTACTTGGGATTGCTCGCCCAGATCGGATGCTCGGCGAACTGCTTGAGCGGTGGCTGGTTGAACGCGCTGCCACCGACGATGAAGGGGTTGTAGTTCTCCTTCTGGAAGAGGAACTTGATGAAGTCCTTGGCGAGCGAGACATTCTTCGAGAATTTCCAGATCGCCAGCGAGTTGACGGTGGTCGCGGAATGGATCCCGCCCGGGCCGCCGGGGCTCGCGTGATGGTTGATCTCGTCGGCGATCGGCATGCTTTTCGCGACGGCGGCGACGTAGGGGCTGATCGCGTTGTGGATCCAGGAGCCCTTGCCCGAGAGGAGGAAGCGGTTGTTCGAGGCATTGTCCCAGGACAGCACCTCGGGCTCCATCGCGTTCGCGTACAGATCCTTGTACCAATCGACGACCTGGGCGGCCTTGTCGCTGTTGATGGCCGGCGTCTTGCCGTCGGGCTCCAGCACCTTGCCGCCGTGGCTCCACAGGATCGACCAGAATGAGATGTTGGAGTCAGTGCAGTGGCTGATCGCGATCCCAACGGGGTTGCCTTGCTTCTTGAGGATCTTCCCCGCCTTGAGGAGGTCGTCCCAGGTCTTCGGCGGCTGGAGCCCGGCCCGCTTGAACTGCACCTCGTTGTAGCACCCGGGGAACGCCACCCAGAACCACGGCACCGCCCGCCACCCCGAGCTCGTTTGGCAGGTCTGACTGGCGAACGAGTACCAGCCGCCGTATCGGTCGCCGAGGTAGGCGACGAGATCCCCCATGTCGGTCAGTTGCTGCTCGTAGAGAAACGGGTCGGCGGCGCCCGTGACGATCACGTCGTGGCCGGACTGCGACGTGGCTTGCGCCGCCCGCTTGGCGAACATCTGCGGACCGGCGATCGTGTCGACCCGCACGCTCACTCCGGCCTGCTTGGCAAAGACCTCGGCCTGCCGCTTGAGCTCGTCGTCCGAGGCCGGCACGAAGTGGTTGAACGTGAGCATCGTCAGCTCGCGCTTCTGTGCGAAGGCCGGCGCGCGCTCGAGGAACCCCGACGACGCACCGGCGACGACGCCCGCGGAGGCCTTGAGGAATCGGCGACGGCTGATCGCTCTGCTCATGGCCACGCTCCTTGATGCTACGCGCCGGCCTCTTTGAGCCGGCCCTGCACCGCGAGCCTCACCTGCTCCTGGCCCCAGTCCATCGCGCGCTTCGTCGGCATGCCGTTCACGGCCTTCGCGACCATGTCGGGCAGCACGTAGTTCACCTGCACCAGCTGCACCGCGGCGTTCGGCTTCGCGGGCCAGCCGCGCTCGTGCGCGTACTCGGCTTCCTTCGGGAGCATCGCGAACTTCGGATTCTTCGACCAGATCGGATGGTCGGCCAGGTGCTTCAGCGGCGGATGATTGAACGCGTTGGACGCGGTGATCCACGCGTCGTAATTCTCCTTCTGGAACAGGAATCGGATGAAGTCCTTGGCGAGCGGGATGTTCTTCGAGAACTTCCAGATGCTGATGCCGTTGATCGGCGGCGCCGAGTGTGTGCCGGCCGGCCCCGCCGGGCTGGGGTGGTGGTTGATCTCGTCCGCAATCGGCATGGCCTTCGCGAGCGCGGCGTTGTACGGGCTGATCGGATTGTGGATCCAGGAGCACTTGCCGGCGAGGATGCAGCGATTGTTGGACGCGTCGTCCCACGAGAGCACTTCGGGTTCCATCGCGTCGCGGTAAAGCTCCTTGTACCACTCGATCACGCGCTCGGTCTGGTCGGACTTGATCGCGACGGTCTTGCCGTCGGCCTCGAGCACCTTGCCGCCGTGGCACCAGAGCACTGACCAGAACGTCGTGTTGGCGTCGGCGCAGTGGCTGACGGCGATCCCGACCGGATTGCCCTGCTTCTTGAGGATCTTGCCGTGCTTGAGGAGCTCGTCCCAGGTCTTCGGATACTCGAGGCCCGCCTGCTTGAAGTGCGTCATGTTGTACGTCGCGGGGAACGAGATCCAGAACCACGGTACCGCTTTCCAGCCCGATCCCGTGAGGGAGCCCTCGCGCGCGAACGGATACCATCCGCCGTACTTCTTCCCGAGCTCGTCGATGAGATCCCCGACGTCGGCGTGGTGCCTCTCGAACAGGAACGGGTCGGCCCCGCCCCCGAAGATCAGATCGTGGCCCGACTGCGACTGCGCCTCGGCCGCGCGCTTGGCGGGCAATTGCAGATGGGCGATGGTGTCCACCCTTACCGTGACGCCGGCTTGCTTGCCGAACGCCTCGGCCTGTCGGCGCAGCTCGTCGTCGGAGGCGGGAACGAAGTGATTCCAGCTCAGAAACGTCAGCTCGCGGTTTTGGGCAAACGCGGGCGCCTTGCCGAGGGCCAGCCAGGTAGCCATGCCGGCGGTCGCGCCGGAAGCGACACGGACAAAGTGTCGACGCGAGGTCCGTTGCATAGACACTCCTTGGAGCTCGCAGGGTGCGACGTAGGAAGGGACCTAGAGGACCGGGAGAGATCTCACCCCCTCTTGCGGCTCGGACGGTTGGATGCTTCTACCACCGGCAGCCAGCAGCGTCAAGGTCGCGCTGCGATCAGCGACGGGCCCGCAATGCCGAGCGCCCCACTCAGCGCCCGAGCGAAGATCGGCTCGCTTTCGACGGCGGATACGGACACTCCAAAGCTCGCGGCCATCCGCATGAGATCGGCAACGTCCGGCGCCGCGTCGTCGAAAACAACGATCACGACGGGCGCCGCGAGTCGCGCCGCGAGCTCGAGCTCGCGCGCGGCCGCCGTCAGCCCCGCCGTATCCGTGAAGCAGACAACGCGGCGCCGGGGATGGGCGAGGTGAGCCGCGATCGCGGCCGGTAGCGCGAATCCCGAGGCCTCGAGCGCGCTCGATGTCAGAAATTCGCGTGGGGCGATCGCGTGCCAGGCGGCGGCGACGCACGCGTGATGCGCGCTCGTGTCGACCGTCGCGATCGTCCCGGCGGGCGTCGCCTCGCGTGCGAGACGCACGACGCGCGCGGCGAGACCGTCACCGGTGCCCCGCGCGATCGCCTCGCGCCTCAGCCGATCCAGCTCGGCGACGTCCCAGTCGGCGCGAGGCTTGTCACGCAGCCGCACCGCGAGCTCCTCGATAATGACCCCCACGTCGCCTGCTACCTGAACCGCCGGCGTCCGGTCGCTGGGTGCCTGCGCGGGGCCGAAGGCCAGCACGGGCCGGGTCGACCAGCAGGCCGCCGGCACCGGCTCGAGTGCGTCGAGACCGATCGCCACGACGAGATCGGCGCGGCCCAGCAGACGCTCCTCCACGCCTGCGACGCCGAGCACGCCCAGCATCAGCGGATGAGGATCGGGGAGCGCGCCCTTCGCCCGCGCCGTCGCCAGCAGCGGCGCCGGCAGCGCCTCGGCGAGCGCCCTGAGCCACTGGGCCGCGTCGTCCGAACGACAGTGAAGTCCCGCGAGCAGCAGCGGCCGCGAGGCGTCGGCCAGCGCATGGGCCGCTCGGTCGAGCGCGTCGGCGTCTGGATACGGCAGAGCATCGGGCCGACACGACGTGGCCAGCGGCACCGCCGCTCGCTCCGCGACGCCGGCGGCGAGGTCGAGATGGACGGGGCCGCGCGGCGTGGTCATCGAGAGCCTGGCGGCGTGGGCGATCCGGTGCGCGGCCGTCCCGGCCTCGACTCCGAGCGTTTCCTTGCATCCGGCCACGGTAGAAGGCTGGCCGCTCGTGAGCAGGATCATCGGGGCGCCATCGGCCATCGCACGAGTGAGAGCGGAAGCCGGAGCCGAGACGGCCGCGCTCTCGCTGATCACGGCCGCGCCGGGCGCATCGATGAGATCACCGGTGACCGCCGCCATCACACACGCCCCGGCCGAGCTCGCCGCGAGAGTGATGGGAAGCGCGAGCGCGCGCGCGGCCTCGAGCAGCGGGATATCGGCCGGCGTGCCCTCCACGGCGAAGAGGCGCGGCGTCCCGGCGCGTCTCAGACCGTCGACGATGACGTCGGCGACAGTGGTACGGCTCACCCGCCGCGCGCGCCCGTCAATTCGCGAAGCGCTCGAACACCGGGCGCATCCGCTCGAGCGCCTTGCGCAGATTGGCCTCGGAGTTCGCGTACGAGAAGCGCAGGTAGCCCTCGCCGTGCGCCCCGAAGGCCGCGCCGGACAAGGCGGCCACGCCGGCGTCGTTCAAGAGACGCTCGGCGACTTCGGCGGACGACCGGCGCGTCCCCGTGATGTTCGGGAAGGCGTAGAACGCGCCGCGCGGCCGGGCGCACGTGACACCCGGGAGCTGGTTGAGGCCGTCTACGAACAGATCGCGGCGCCGCTTGAACTCGGCCACCATCCGGGCCACCGGCGTCTGGTCGCCCTGGAGCGCGGCGATGCCGGCGAGCTGCACGAACGACGCGGTGCACGAGTTCGAGTTCACCATGAGCCGCGCCACGTGCTCGGCGAGCGGCGGCGGCATCACGCCGTAGCCGAGGCGCCAGCCGGTCATCGCGTACGATTTCGAGAAGCCGTCGAGCAGGATCGTCTGATCGCGCATGCCCGGCAGGTTCATGATCGAGGCGAACTCGCCCTCGTAGAGGAACTGGCGGTAGATCTCGTCGGTCAGCACCGGGATCTTCCGGGCGGCCGCGATCGCCGCGATGCGCTCGAGCTGCGCCCGGTCCAGTACCCCGCCGGTGGGATTTTCGGGCGAGTTGATCACGATCAGCTTCGTCTTCGGCGACACGCGGCGCTCGAACAGATCGAGGTCGAACCCGAAGCCGCTTTCTTCGCGGAGGGGAATCGGCACCGGGACGCCGCCGACGAAGTTGATGACGGACTCGTAGATCGGAAATCCTGGATTCGGATGGATGACCTCGTCGCCCTCGCCGATCATGGCCATGATCGTGAAGAACATGATCGGCTTGGCGCCGGGGGTGACGACGACCTCCTCGGGCGCCACGGCGACGCCGCGCGTTTCGGCCACGTGCTTGGCGATCGCCTCGCGCAGCTCGGGCAGCCCCGCGGCCGGGCCGTAGTGCGTCGCGCCCGCGTCGAGCGCCTGCTTGGCGGCGTCCTTGATGTGCGCTGGCGTGTCGAAGTCGGGTTCGCCGATTTCGAGGTGGACGATCTCGCGGCCCGTGCGCTCGAGCTGCCGCGCACGCGCCAGCACCTCGAACGCCGACTCGGTGCCGAGCCGGGACATCCGTGGGGCGACGTTCATGGAGTTCTCCCTCTATACGCTGTCGTTAAGAAGTTCCCTATTATAAGGCGTGGACTTCGCGCGCGTTCCAGCGGGATCGTTTCGGATGGGCTGGGCGCAGGGCCATCCGTGCGAGCGCCCGGCGCACGTCGTCTGGGTCGACAGCTTCCAGATCGCGCTCACGCCCGCCACCAACGCCGACTTCACCGAGTTCGCGGCCGCCACCGGCGCCCCGCCCCCGCCCTTCTGGGGCGACGCGGCCTTCGCCGATCCACGCCAGCCCGTCGTCGGGCTCTCGTGGGCCGAGGCCACGGCGTTCGCGGCGTGGGCCGGGGCGCGGCTGCCGACGGAAGCCGAGTGGGAGAAGGCCGCGCGCGGCGGTCTCGAAGACCGCCGCTTCCCGTGGGGCGACGATCGACCGCACGCCACGTTCGACCGACCGCCGCGCGTGGGCGGAACGCCCGTCAACGCGCTCGGGATCGCCGACGTCTCGGGCGTTTGTCACGAGTGGTGCGCCGACTGGTTCGACGACGAGTACTACGCGCGCTCGCCGGCGCGGAACCCGCGAGGGCCGGATACCGGGACGCGGCGCGTCAGCCGCGGTGGGGCCTGGCGTCACGCCGATCCGTGGAGCCCGGTCGCTCACCGCTCATCGCTGCCACCGCACCTGCGCTACTCCGACTACGGCGTGCGCTTCGCGCGCGACGCCGACTGACGGCGGAAGGCATACAATGATCCGGGCTCAGATGGCGTCCGCGGAGCGGTCGGTCCTGAGAGAAGGGGTCGTGGCCGGCTTGATCGGCGCGACGGTCGTCGCCGTGTGGTTCCTCGTCTTCGACATCGCGCGCGGGCGGCCGTTCCTCACGCCGGGGCTGCTGGGCGCCGCGGTCTTCCAGGGTGTCACGAACCCGGCCGGGATCGAGCCCACGTTCGGCAACGTTCTGGGCTACACGATCATCCACGGGCTGGCGTTCGTCGCCTTCGGCGTCGTGGCGGCCAGCCTGATGGCCGTCAGCGAGCGCGAGCCCGCGCTGTTTCTCGCCTTCGTCATCCTGTTCGCGAGCTTCGAGGTCTTCGTCTTCGGTCTGGTCGGCGCGCTCGGCAAATCGATGCTGGGGGCGCTGGTCTGGTGGGCGATCCTCGTCGGCAACCTCCTCGCGTCGGTCGCGATGCTCTGGTACTTCTTCCGCGCCCACCGGGCGCTGCCGCGCACCTTGATCGGCTCCTGGGGCAAGGTCTTTCGCGAAGGCGTCGTGGCCGGCCTGCTCGGCGCGGCCGTCGTCGCCCTCTGGTTTCTCGCGATCGACTGGATCCAGGGCGAGCCGCTGCGCACGCCGAAGCTCCTGGGTATCGCCCTCCTGCGCGAGGCCGACCCGGTCGGCGCGATCGTGTCGTACTCGATCGTGCACGGGATCGCGTTCGCGCTCTTCGGAATCGTCGGCGCCCTGCTGATCGCCGGCGCCGAGCGCCAGCCGCTCTTCGTCTTCGCCCTGGTGATCTTCTTCACGGCCTTCGAGGTCTTCTTCATCGGCGGAGTCCTGATCGCGGCGAAGTGGGTGCTCGACGAGATCGCCGGCTGGACCGTCTTCGTCGGCAATCTCCTTGCGACCGTCGTCATGCTGGCGTACTTCTTCCACGGACACCGTGAGCTCGCCCGGCGCTTGACCGAGGCTTGGGTCGAAGAGGACTAGCGCTCGCGAGGCCCGCTCAGCTGGTGCGGCGCAGGGTGAGGAGGTCGAGCTTTTCCAGGACCGGGCTGGGCGTGGTTTCGAGGTCGGCCGCCCGGCGCAGCCGGGCCAGCCCGGCTTCGAACTCGGCGTCGCTGATCAGCTCGAAGGTGGAGAGAGCTCGGAGCGTGAGACGCTCGTAGTGGGCGTTCAAGCTGACGTCGATCTCCTGCTCGAGCGTGTCGAGTGTCACGAGCTCGAAGCCCTGTGCCACGAATGCGTCGTGAACGCGCTCTACCGTCGGTAGCCGCGTCTCGTCGATGGCCCGCGCCGAGGGGAAGAACTCGTAGTGGCGCACACCGTCGAGCCGGCCGCTGAACACGTTGCGGATGAACACGAGCCCGTCGCGCCGGACGACCCGGTGAAGCTCGCGCGCGCACGCGGCGACGTCCGGGACGTGGTGGATCACCATCGACAGGAACGCGAAGTCGAACTCGCCCTCGGCGGCGGGGATCGCGGCCGCGACGCCATCGCGGTAGACGACACGGGGGTGCGCGCTGCCGCGCTCGGCCTCGGCGCGCATCTTCTCGGAGGGCTCCACGGCGATGACGCGCGCGTCGAAGGCGTCGGCCAGCATCGTGGAGAAGCGCCCCGTGCCGGCGCCGAGATCGAGGATCGTCAGACCCGAGCGCCCGCCGCCGAGGTGGACGGCGAGCGCGTCCATCCAGAGGCGGCCGGTATCGCCGGAAAGCGCGCGGCCGGCGCGATACGCGCGATGAAGGCGCCGATCGTAGTCGACCCGCGCTACCACAGCGCGTCGGGAAGCGGCAGTCCTTTGAACGCGTCGGTCGGCATCGGCACCGGCGGCGTGATCCCGAGACGGTCGCACAGCACGTAGAGCTGCCGCAGGTGCTGCGCGGCGTGCCACGCGGTGCGCTCGAGCAGATCGTGACCGGACTGCGGGCCGTAGTACACCTTGATGATCCGCTCGAACTCTCGGGGCGATGCCCCTTCGAACCATCCGCTGATGCGGCCGCGCACGAGGGCGCCGTAGCGCGCGATCGCGGCGCCGTCAGTGAGGTCGGCGGGCGCCTGGTCGAGCAGCCACGACTCCGGGAACTCGCCGAGATCCATGCCGTCGACGAACGCGAGCGAGAGCCGGAACACGTGATAGCCCAGGTTTCGGAACGTCCGGTTGCGCTCGGGGGGACGCCAGTCGAGATGACGATCCGGAACGTTGCGGAGCAGCTGCTGAGTCGTCTCGAGCACGATGTCGAGCCGCTGGGCGAGCACGGCCGGGGCCAGCTTCGTCGTCGCCGAGTACGGGATGCCCAGGAGCTCCGCGTACGCCGGCGGGTTCCATCCGTGCGCGACGCGATCGCCGACGGTCAACGCCGGGACCCTCATGATGCCCAGGCGTTCCAGCTCCTTGTAGCCTTCCGGGTGGGCCTGCACGTCGACCGGGTCGAACTCGACCCCCCAAGACGAGAGGAGCTCCTTCGTCTTGGCGCAGGACGATCAGCCCGGCCGGTAAAAGTACCTGGCTTTCGTTCCGGAAACCCGCGCGGCGCCCTTGTCGTTCATGTGCGTCTCCTGATGCGATCCGTCCGTCCACGATTGTACCCGACGACGCCCCAGTCGGACGCGCGTCACCGCCCGCGGAACGTCGGCGTCTGCTTGCGGGTGAACGCGGTCACCCCGCTCCTGAAATCCTCGGTGTGGCCGCTCGCGGCGATCGCCTGCGCCTCGAGCTCCATCTGCGTCTCGAGGCTCTCCCACGTCGACTGGTGGAAGAGCCGCTTGGCGCCGCCGAACGCTTTCGAGGGGCCGTTGGCCAGCTCGCGGGCCAGCTCCATGACGGCCGTCGTCAGCTCGGCGTCGGGCACCACGCGGGTCACCAGCCCCCACTCGAGCGCCTCGCGCGCCGAGAGTACGCGGTTGGTGAAGTAGAGCTCCATCGCGCGACGCAGACCGACGAGCCGCGGCAGGAAATACGACGACGAGCCGTCGGGCGTGGCGGCGATCTTGGAGTAGGCCATCGTGAATCGCGCGGACTCGGCGGCGACGACCAGATCACCGGAGAGCGCGAAGCTCAGCCCACCGCCCGCCGCGACGCCGTTGACCGCCATGATGACGGGCTTGTCGCTCCGGCAGAAGCGCGACACGGTTCCGTGCAGGTACGTCGTCAGCTCCTTGACCAGCACGCCGATGCGCTCGAGGTTGTCGACGAAGTCCTTCACGTCGCCGCCGGCGCAGAACGCCCGGCCCGCGCCGGTCACGACGACACAGCGCACGGCTGGATCCTCGTCGACGTCGAGCGCCGCGTGGAACAGCTCACGGCCCAGGCCGAGGCTCAGCGCGTTGAACGCGTCGGGCCGATTGAGCGTGATCGTCGCGACCCCGTCGCGGCGCTCGAGGGTCAGGAACTCGAAATCCATACGAAGACTCCTTCTGTATAAGCTCGGCTCGCACGGCAGGGCCCCCGCCCCGCGACGTGCGGCGGCTCGGACCCTTTATAAGCTCGCCTCGCACGGCAGGGCCCCAGCCCCGCGACGTGCTGCGGCTCGCACCGCGAGAAGCTCGCGAGTGCCGTCAGCTCCGTGCGATGCGGTGCCGGGCGGCGCGCGCCACGACGTCCAGGACGTCGACGATCTTGAGCGGCTTGACCAGCACCATGTCGACCCCGTGGGTCTGGCGCTCCTCGGCTGACAGCTCGACGCCGAAGCCGGTGACGAGGACGACCGGCACCGCCGGCGCGATCTCCTTGACCGCCTGGGCGACCTGCCAGCCGGACACCCGCGGCATCGCCAGATCGGTGAACACCAGGTCGAACGGCTCGGCGCGCAGCTGCGCGATCGCCGCAGCCGCGTCGGTGAACACCACGACCCGGTGTCCGCTCGTCTGGAGCACGTCGCCGAGCACCCGGCCCACCTCCGCCTCGTCGTCGACGACGAGGCATCGCAGCGACACGCCGGGCGGCGGCGCCTCGCTCGGCACCTTCTCCTCCACGTCGGGGACCAAGCCGGGCGCGAATGTCAGCCGGAATCTGGTGCCGCGTCCCTCCTGGCTGTCGACGGTGATCCGCGCCCCGTGACGGGAGAGGATTCCATAGGTCATCGACAGCCCGAGGCCGGTGCCCTGCGGTCCCTTCGTGGTGAAGAACGGATCGAAGATCTTGCCCCGGATCGTCTCGGGGATCCCGACCCCGGTGTCCGCCACCGTCACCACGACCAGGTTGTTCTCGACATTCGTCGTCAGGGTCAGCGTGCCGCCCGCTGGCATGGCGTCCACGGCGTTCAGGATCAAGTTGGTCATCGCCTCGCGCAGCTCGGCCGGATCGCCCGCCACGGTCGGCAGGTTCCCGAACGATGTCTGCGCCTCGATCCCGACGCCCCGGCTTCGCGTCTCCTCACGCCAGCGTGACTGCGTGATCTCGAGCGCGCCGCGCACGACCTCGTTGAGGTCGACCGCCACGAACGGCTGATCGCGGCGGGTCCGCGTGAACTCCTGCAGCCGGCGGACCGTCTGGGCCCCGTCGAGGGCCGAGCGCTCGATGACCTGCAGCCACTTGCGGAGCTGCGGATCTTGAAGTCGCTGCAGCGTGAGCTGGGCGCGGCCCAGGATCGACGCGAGCAGATTGTTGAAGTCGTGCGCGACACCCGAGGCCATCTCGCCGAGCGCGCGCAGCTTCTCCGTGCGCACGAGCTGGTCCTGCGCCGAGGCCAGCTCGCTGTAGGCCCGGGCGCGCTCCTCGAAGAGCCGCGCGCTGCGCAGCGCCAGCGCGGCGAGATGGCCGATGCTGGACAGGAGGCGCTCGTCGGCCTCGCTGAAGGCCCGTGTCTGACTGCGGAGAGTCAGCACGCCGATCACCGTGTCCCCGGTCGTCATCGGCACGCCGAGCCAGTGCTGCGACTCGGGAAACGTCCCGACCGGCGTGACGCCGCGCCGCGCGCACTCGGCCACATAGTCGTCCGTGCGAACCGCTTGGCCCGTCTCGAGAACGGCGGACATGAGCCCGACGGTGCGGGACGGATAGCGCAGCGGGGCGCGCATGTCGGCCACCGCGTCCACGACGCGGAGCACGACTTCGAGGTCGCCGCGCGCCTCGTCGCACAGCACGATCGCCATGTTGGTGGCGTCGAGGATGCGGCCGGCCTGGGTGCGGATCGCCTCGAGCAAGGCCGCGCGATCGAGCTGGCCGGTGACCGCGCGCGAGAGCTCCAGCAACACCGACAATTCCTCCAGCTGGCGCCGGTTCTGCTCGTAGAGCTGCGCGTTCTCGAGCGCGAGCGCCGCCTGGTCGCCGCAGGCCTGGAGCAGCGCGACTTCGGCCTCCGAGAAGGTCCGGCCCGCGACGTCGCCCAGGGCCAAGGTGCCGATGATCCGTCCCTTCGCGCGGAGCGGCACGGCGAGCACCGCGCGGGCGCCGGTGTGCCGCATCGTCGCGGCGACCTGGTCGCTCAGGACGATCGCCGGATCGCTGAAGACGTCGGGCGACGCCACGGCGCGCCCCTCGACAACCGCGATCCCGGACGGTCCGACTCCCGCAGGCAACACCGCGTCGCGCTGCGAGACGTCGCGAAACCGACCCCCGCCCGCGAGAGTGGCCAGTGAGCCATCGGGGCGTAGCAGCCGGAGCACAGACGACCGGACCTGGAAGAGCACGAGCACACTCTCGACGATCCGCTCGCCGACGTCGCGCGGGTCGAGGCTCTCGGTGAGGGTCCGGGCCAGACGCGCGAGCTCTTCCGCCTCGAGTCGTCGGCGCGTCATCTCCGTGTAGAGCCGCGCGTTCTCGAGCGCGACGGCGGCCTGGTCGGCGAACGCCTGCGTCAGTCGGATCTCGTCGTCGTCGAATTGCCGCCCGCTCCAGTCGCCGACGCCGAGCGCGCCGATCACGCGCTCGCCGATGCGCAGCGGCACGCCGAGCACCGACCGATGTCCGGCGCGCTCGATCATGGCTCGCGTTTCGGGCGTGAAGGTGAAGCGGGGGTCCGCGAGCAGATTCGGCGTGGCGATGGGTCCCCCCGCGTCGATGGCGAGGCCCACGACCGCGTGACCGCGAGGAAACGCCGTACCGCGGGTCATCGCGACGCCGACCTCGCCCGAGACGGCGAAGGCGACGAGCGTGTCGGACGCTGCGTCGAGCCGATAGAGGCTCGACGAATGCGCGCCGAGCAGCCGCCGCACGCTGTCGGCCACTCGCTGCGCGACGAGGTCGAGGTCCAGCGTCTCCGAGAGAAGCCGGCTGAGGTCGGCCAAGGCGCTCATCCGCTGCGCCTGCCGGGTCGCCTCGCGGTAGAGCTGGGCGTTGTTGATCGCGTTCGCGGCGTGCGACGCCAGCGAGCCGAGGAGCTGCATTTCCTCGGGGGTGGGCTGGTGCCGGGCCCGCACCCCGATGGTCAGGGCGCCCAGCACCTTCTGGCCGATCAGGAGCGGCACGATGCCGACGCTGACAACGCCGGCGGCGCGAGCCCGCTCGACGTTGCGGGCCCGCGGATCGTCGAGGGCGTCGAGCACCGCCAGCGGCTCACGGGTCGCCACGACGGTGCCGATGAGCCCTTCGCCGATGCGGTGGCGCTCGAAGCCCTCAGTCGACGCGTCGCCGCCGGCGGCGGCGCGCAGCACGACATAGCGGCCAGCCTCGTCCACGAGCCAGAGCTGGGCGGCGCTCGATCCAAAGAGCTCGGCCGCCGCGTCGACGACGCGCTGGAAGACTTCGTCTGGCGACAACGTGGCGGTCAGCGTCTGGGCCAGGCGCCCGAGCGTCTCCAGCCGGCGGCTCTTCTCGCGGCTCTCGGCCAGGAGCGACGCGCGCGCCACGACCTGCCCGACCTGGTGCGCCACGGCCTCGAGCAGGGTCAGCTCGTCGGCGCCAAAGGTCCGCGCGTCCTTCGAGATGAGGGCCATCACGCCCCATGTCTCGCCGTTCACTGGAATCGGCAGCGCGAGCTGGGTCCGGTAGCCGCCGATCCGCACCCGTTCGCGGACCTCCGGCGTGAGCACCCGAGAGGTCGTGAGATCGGTGATGATCGCGCGTCGGGTGCGAATCACCTCGCCGACGTGACTCTCATCGAGCGAGCGCACGCGCAACCGCTCGACGTCGTCGGGCGCGAGGCCGCGGTGCGCGATGAGGGCGAGGGTCTGGGTGGCGGGGTCGAAGCGGAACACGGCGCCGAAGTGGATCTCGGCCACGTCGCACACCACCTCGAGCGTGCGCTCGGCGGTGAGCACGAGGTCGTCGAGATCCA
>Ga0137396_10000690_pt1 | contig 16548 bp, 10 predicted proteins | sample czc16metaG_FD_108284 | JGI IMG/M metagenome (GOLD analysis project Ga0137396, IMG submission 108284) | Vadose zone soil microbial communities from Angelo Coast Range Reserve, California, USA - czcobulk3.16 metaG | ecosystem: Environmental > Terrestrial > Soil > Vadose zone | place: USA...
CAACTATGAGTTTCTTCACGAAATCACAAAGGAAGAGCGGAGTGACTTGTCCAAGGCTGTTCGGGACCTGGTCACTCGGGGAAGAATCTTGCTCGCTGTTGAGAGATACAAGAAAGGAGAGGCTTCCCTCGGCAGGGCTGCGGAGCTTGCCGGGCTTCCTCTGGGGCAGATGATCACGATCCTGACAGAATTTGGAGTAGAGAGCAGGCTAGAAAAGGATGACTACCTCCAAGGGCTTAGGAATCTCCATAAAGTATGGTGATCACTCGCGGGAGATGGAGCTCTGCGTCACCAGTATACTCGCGGTGTCCGCGTGCCACAGGGCGATAACCTGCGCCTGGCACTGCTGCGGAAATAACCGAGTTACTTCCGGCTTCCCGACCATCGATGACTTATCGAATACTGAGAGCTATCGAGGGTGATCCGGTAGGATTCAAGGCAAAAACGGCAGGCTTCGTCTAAGAACCTATCCCGCCAAATTGCACCAAGACAAGCTGTCCCTCGACACTACCCGACGAACGTCCGTGCGCAGCACCATGGCTGCGTACAAGCTCAACCCTTCTCCATTTTGCTCCCGAGTCACGGGCAACCCTGAAGTTATTGACCAGGTCGGACGACGCTGTCCCGTGGAGGAAATGCGGTGCGAAGGTTGTTCTGCATGCCACTTGGGTGCAGCACAGCGTCACCTCGCAGCCAGGGGAAGCAGCTAATGGCGGGGGACATATGGGGGACAAGAATTACGTATTTGGGGATGATCCAGAAGCTGTTAACTGACGCCAGAGAAACGAGTTATGTGATGTGAAGTTCTCTGTTAACAGCCGAATGCTCTACCGTTGAGCTACCGGGGAACACCCTCATTCTGTGATAGTTACGAGGCCTTTTCAAGTGGAGGGTAGCATGGGGACATGATTTGTAACGAGGAGAGCGATGCGGGCAGATCACGCGGACGATCAAATTCTCAACAGCTTGTATGCAAAAGAGCATTCGGTGTGGCACCGAACGGTCGTTAGCTCAAATCAGCCATCGTGGACGAGGCCATCAACGGAGCCGTGATTTCCCACAACGGACTTGAACGGTAAACTGCGGAATTGCGCGCTGCGCTACTCTTGGCGCAGTGCGCTCATGGGGTCTATTCGGCTCGCGCGGCGTGCCGGTACACCGCAAGCGATCACCGACACTCCTGCCAGCAGCACGATCACGCTGAGATATGTGACTGGGTCGAGAGGCGACACGCCAAACAGCATCGCAGCGATGGCCTGACTCGCCACCGCTGCTCCGGCCAGTCCAATCGCAATGCCTATCCCAGTGAACGTCATCCCTTGACGGATTACCAGGGTGAGAATACCCCCGCGCGATGCGCCGAGCGCCAAGCGCACGCCAATCTCGCGTGTACGCTCGGCCACGCCGCCCGAGAGCACGCCGTAAATGCCGGCGGCCGCGAGCACCAGTGCCGCGAGCGCGAATGCCTCAAACAGAATCAGCGCGAAGCGGCGCTCGGCAGCCGAAGCAGCGAGCAGGCCCTCCATCGTCGCGACACGCACGACCGGCTGGTCTTTGTCCACCGACCAGATCGCCTGACGAACGGCGAGCGCGAGTGCGGCTGCGTCGCCGCGCGTGCGAACCACCAGCCACTGCGTCCCATCCGCCCACAGCCATTGCGCAGTCGTGACGTATACTGCGTCGGATTGGCTTACTGCCAAGGACGTCTGCTTTACGTCGCCTACCACGCCGACAATAATGTCCCACGGCCGGTTGGGAGGCCCGCCGAAGCGAATGCGTCGGCCAACGGGGTCTCGGCCGGGATACTTGCGCTTCGCGAGTGATTCGTTGATCAGAACTGGCCTCACTGGCAGTCCAGCTGCATCCTCCGCGTTGAATAGGCGCCCGCGGCGCAGGGGGATGCCCATCGTTTCAAAGTAGCCCGGTGCCACTCCATAGCGAAACGCAGCCTCAGCATCTCTGGTTTTGTCTTCATTCTCGAACTGTACGCCGTACACGTCAGCGTCGCCGCTCAGTGGCAATTGGCTGGTGAATGCCGCCGCCGACACACCCGGCACATTGCGAACCGCATCAAGGGCCTGCGCGAAGAAACGATTGCAAGCGGCATCGTCGTCGAATCGGCGGCCGTAGGTCTGCACCTGCATTGTTAGCAGGTGTGAGGCGTCGAATCCCGGAGCGACTGCAAACAGACGCTTCAGGCTACGCAAGAGCAATCCAGAACTAACGAGCAGCACGAGCGCGAGCGCGACTTCCACGACGACCAGCGCGCTGCGCGTGCGTCGGTGTCCCCCGGCGGTGCGCTGTGAGCTTTCCTGCAGTCCCATTTGTGGTTCATTGCGGGATGCGCGTAGTGCCGGAATCAGACCGACCACCAACCCGATCAGCGTGGTGATGCCCAGTCCGAAGGCGAACACAGGGCCATCGACAGCGATCGCGCCGACGCGGGGCAGCTCCGGTGGGCTGATCGCCATCAGCGCACGTACGCCTAGCTGCGCCACGGCGATGCCGGCAACGCCGCCCATCGCGGCAAGTAGCAGACTCTCCGTGAGCAGTTGACGAATCAGCCGGCTGCGCCCGGCGCCGAGTGCGATGCGAAGCGCGAACTCGCCTCGCCGTCGTACACCGCGGGCCAAGAGAAGGTTGGTCACATTCACGCAAACGATCACCAGCACGAGTAGGACGGCACCGAGCACGGCGAGCAGCGCCGGCTTCACACCGCGCGTCACGTCGTCCTGCAGTGAATTCACGATGAATCCCTGCTTGTGGGATGCCCAGGGAGGCCTTGGAAATTCCGGCACGGGAGTGTGAACGATTGTGTCGAGCTCCCGCCTGGCTTGATCAGTTGACGCGCCGGGCTGCAGCCGCCCGATCATGCGAAGATGATTACCCCACTCTTTCGTCTGAACATCAGTGATATGTTCCGCGTCGTACTGCAAAGTTGTCCAGAGCTCCGCGGACGGAACCAGAACGCTTTCGAACGCACTCGGCATCACCCCGATCACGGTATAGCTGTTGTCGTCGAGCGTGATTTGGCGCCCGATGATCGTTGGATCGCCACCAAAGCGGCGCTTCCACAGCGCATTGCTGAGGATCACCACCTTTGGCCCGTTGAACCGATCGTCGGACGCCTCAAAGTCTCTTCCCAGGAACGGCGGCACGCCCAGCACATGGAAGAAGCTCGCGCTCACGAACTGCCCATCGAATCGCTCCGGCTCGGCCGGGCCGACCAGTGTCGGCTGCCAAGGTTTCAGCACGGCGATTGCATTGAAGGAACAACTCCGCGCCGCCAGTTCGCGATACGTATGAAATGCTACGTAGCTGCGCGAGTCCTCGCTACCGAACTCCCAGATCATCATGAGCCGGTCGGCGTGCGGGTACGGCAGCGCCTCGAACAAGATTGCGTTCACCGCGCTAAAGATTGCCGTTGTGGCGCCGATGCCGAGCGCCAATATAAGTACTGTGATCGCCGCAAAGCCGGTTTGATTTCGCAACGTGCGAACCGCATAGCGGAAATCCTGCAGCAGGTCCTCCAGCCAACGAGTACCGCGGGCGTCGCGACAGTGCTCTTTCACCTGTTCCGAACCGCCAAGAGCAAGCCTCGCCTGTCGTCGCGCGTCGTCCGGAGCGTGGCCTTGCGCGATCAGCTCGTTTGTGTGTTGTTCAAGATGGAAGCACAGCTCCTCCTCGAGTTGTTCTTCCATCTTCCTTCGGCGCAATAGGCGCTGCCACCAATTCATTCCACACCTCCCTCAGACAGTTTGAGGACGAGTCCAACGGCTTCCGTCAATCGCTGCCAGCTCGCGGCTTCCGTTTCGAGCTGCGCCCGCCCCTTCCGCGTCAGGCGATAGAACTTTGCCTCACGCCCGGTATCGGTCTCCTCCCATTCCGCCGCCAGGAGGCCGCGGTTTTCTAGCCGGTGCAACGCAGGGTAGAGCGAACCTTGCGGTACCTGCACAACATTGCGCGATACCTGTTGCAGGCGTTGTGCGATTGCGTACCCGTGTACTTGGCCGAGCGCGACAACTTTCAGAATCAACAAGTCCAGAGTGCCTTGCGGGAGATCGGATTTCTCTGGCATAGCATACCTCCGTCTCCTACATATCTAACACGAGAGGTGTAGAAGCACAAGGTATGCACTGGTCCGCCCGCCTGTGGAATTGTGGATGCCTCCAGGATCTCAACGTTGACAATGTAGCTTCATGAAGCTACAGTGTAATTTATGAAGAGCGTGGGACTTCGAGAACTGAAGAACCGTTTGAGCGAGTACGTTCGGGAAGTGCGGTCCGGCGAGGGCGTGCTGGTGACGGATCGCGGTGAAGTCGTTGCAGAGCTCCTCCCGCCGGGGCAGGGACTCGATGAGAGCGGTGTCCCTTCCGGGCTGATGGCACTGGTGAGGAAAGGGCAGCTCACGCTCGGCGCCTCAAATGAGGCAAGGTTGTATCCAAAACTTTCACCTCTCCTGAAGCGCCATCGTGCCGCTGTGCTCCTCGATGAGGAGCGCGGTGCCCGGTGAACATCTATGCAGAATCTAGCGCGGTACTGGCGTGGTTGCTTGGGGAAGCGGCCGGCAGCCGCGTCCGCGAGGTGCTCCGCCGTGCGGGGCTCGTGATGGCCTCTGATCTCGTGCTCATCGAGTGTGATCGCGTGCTCATCCGCGCGGCCACGCTCGGAGAAATCGATGAAGCCACGGCCGCCGATCGCCGGGCACACCTGAATGCAGCTGCTGCGCACTGGCACCTCTGCCGACTCAGTTTGGACGTTGTTGACCGAGCAAGGCGTCCGTTTCCCTCGGAACCTGTGCGTACCCTTGACGCGATTCACTTGGCATCCGCCTTGGCCGTACGTTCCACCGTCCCGAGCGTGGAACTCCTAAGTCTTGACGATCGCATTCGCCGGGCCGGTGAGCAACTCGGATTCCGACTTCAACCCAGGTGACCAGCAGCCAGCAGCAGGGCCTATCGGGGGACATGCTGGGGACAAGAAAAGAGCGTTTGGGGATGGTTCGGAGGCTGCTAACTGACGCCAGAGAAACGAGTTATGTGATTTGAAGTTCTCTGTTAACAGCCGAATGCTCTACCGTTGAGCTACCGGGGAACTGCGCAACACCATTTTTTTCATTGTAATACAGACATCAGAATTGAGCCACTCCAGCCGCGGGGCACAACACGAGTCCAACATCGCAGTATTTTCGGTTCCCACGGCTAAGCCAACAAATTGGCCGAGCGTTCATCGCCATGGAATATCTAGAGGGTGCGACGCTGAAACACAAGATCTCGGGCCGCCCCCTGGGCCCGGAACATTGCTAGTCCCTGGCAGCGAGTCTGGTGATGAGCAATACCAGTTGAATCGGCTAACACTCGTTTTGTCAAACATTGACAAGCTTTGCCAATAGCGCTATTCTTTAATTGGCCAAAGTTCCAAGGTTTCCTGCTATGCCCATGAATATCAGCCTTACCCCCCACCTTGAGGAGATGATCCGTGAGAAGATCGCCTCCGGGTCTTATAACTCTGCCAGCGAGGTCGTCCGTGAAGCGTTGCGCCTCTTGGAGCAAGCAGATCAATTTCGAGCCCTGAAAATGCAAAAGCTGCGCGGGGATATACGCGAAGGCTTGGACAGCGGAACTTCCACGGTGTTTAACCCCCAAGAAATCAAACGTGTCGCCCGCCAGAAGAAGTCGGCAAAGAGTACGAAATAGGTGTCCCAACTCCGCATCAGCCCCCGCGCAAGCGCGGATTTACTGTAATCGAGATTTGGAGCTACATTGCGGATGATAGCGTGGCGAATGCCGACGCGTTTATCGACAGACTTTACGAGACGCTTCAAGTGTTGGACCGCCAGCCCGGCTCGGGGCGCCGCCGCGAGGAGTTAGCTCCGGGGGTGCAAAGTTTTCCCTTTGGCCGCTACGTCATTTTCTATCATGCTTTGGCGGACGCGATCGAAATTGTCCGTGTCTTGCACGGCGCTCGTGACATCGAGAGTATTTTTGAGGGCCACGCAAGGGATTTCGATCCGAACAGGTAAGCGTATTGCCTGGGAACCTGAAACCCTGAAGAAAGCCGGAGGCCAACCCTCGTGCGGATACGGCAGCAACCCCCCAAGACAAACTGTGGGTCTCGCTTTACAAACACGTCGTAAAAGTGGGGTCGCGGTAGGGGCGCGAGTTGACCGGAATGATGGCAAACGGTGCCTTCCCAATGCAGCAACGTCAAGCCGAATTACTATTCTTCCCATGAATCCTCAGGAGTTGGGCGCGTGGGGCACAACTGGGGAACAAGTAGAGGAGAGAGCTTGGCAGCTAACCGACGCCAAAACAAGGGCTTATGGTGTTCGGCCGTATAGTTAACAGCCGAATGCTCTACCGTTGAGCTACCGGGGAACCGCACAACGCATTTGTTTTCATTCTAATACAAACGTCAGATTCAAGCCACTTTCAACCTTGGGTCCAACATCCTAATTTTCGCAGGGGTCGAGCACCATTTCCAATTGCAGAATGATTGGTTAAAGTGTGCGCTGGGCTCTTTATGCCGTTGCTTGTAAGGATGAGACTGCATGCATATTCGGAGGAAGAGCATGCCAGTATCGATCACCTCAGCGAAAATCTACTGTGCGCTTTCACTGACCGCCAGCGTGTGCTCCTTCTTGCTTCTTTCGGGAGCTGTATTGCCTGCCCACAGTCGCGCTTTCACGAACTCACACAAGCAAGCCACCTCAGCCGAGAGGCATGCGGAGATGGGGCTCCAATCGGTGCGAGATGGAAACCTGCAATTGGCGGAGGCTGAGCTTCGCAAGGCTGTGGACTTGGCGCCTGGTAGCGCGGTATTCCATTCGAATCTGGGAACTGTCCTGGCCATGGAAAACAAACTTGACGAATCCACGGCATCGTTCGAAAGAGCGTTGAAAATAAAGCCTGCAGACTTGGGCGTCCGCCGCTACCTCGCCGCAAATCTTTGGCAATTGCACCGCTTTGTAGAAGCGAAGCAACACCTGTTGGTTATTCTGAAGGCGAAACCTGACGACCCGCAGGCCAGCTTGCTTCTGGGAATGGTTTCAGAAAATACCGGGGATTACGCGGCTGCTGCGAAGTTTCTCGCTTCCGTGCCCGCGCTGATACGCGAACATCCTGAATCCACAGTTGCTCTTGCCAGGGCCTACTATCACATTGGTGAGCGCGAAAAAGCGCGAGCGTGGCTGATGGAATTGCAGAAGCAACAGGGAGGAGCGCCTGCGGTATTACTCGGAGCGCAGATCTCGGACGAGATGCAGGATTACCAGACAGCAGAAATCCTACTGTTTTCGCTGCGGCCGGACTCATCCGGGGAGTCAGCCATCCGCTACCGGCTCGCAATGGTGAAATTTCATTCCAAACATTTCGAGGAAAGCCGGCAGATCCTCCAGCAGCTCCTGGATGCGGGGCAGAAGACAGCGGCGATCCTACGATTGCTCGGATGGTGCTATCAGCAACAGAATCGCCGCGAAGAAGCTGTCCATGCGTTTCAAGACGCGATTGGGCTCGATCCGGTGGACGAAACAAATTATTTGGATTTAGAAAAAATCCTTCTGGCGCAGCACCGGTTTACTACGGCAGTGGAGCTTTCAAAACGGACCGTGGGGGCGTTTCCAGATTCAGCCCGCGCCCTTTTTCAGAAGGGTTCGGTGGAACTGGCGGTGGACCAATTCAGAGACGCCATTGATTCTTTCACGCGCGCACTGCAGCTGGATCCTGCCAGCGCAGATGCCGCGATCGGACTGGCGCGAGCGCAGGCCAGAGCAGGGATGACGCCGCAAGCCAAGACGACACTCCAAGACGCGATTCGCAAGTCTTCCCGAAAAGCGCCCTTGGAACTTGAACTAGCGGTGTTGTTCTTGAAAGAGAGCGAAACGGGTGAAGCAAATTCCGAGGCACGGGCCGAAGAACTCCTGCTTTCGAGCGCAGCGCACGACAGCACACTTGCGGAGACCTACTACCAACTCGGCGATATCTCGCTCAGGCACGACCGCACGGTCAAGGCACTGGTGTATCTTGAGAAGGCTGAGGAGCTCGATCCGGAAAGTGTGAAGACGCACTTTGCTCTTGCGCGCACCTATCGGCGGTTGGGCCGCGGGGAAGACGCGGCAAGACAAATCGAAATTTACGAGAGATTGAAGGAAAAGGAACCGCAACGTGCGCCTGTCCCTTCGCCAACTGACTCGCCCGGCCAATAAGCATAGTAGGATGTTCCAGCGCTGTCTCTCCCCCAGCAGGCTCGTTCTCTTTCCTCTTGTTGGCCTCCTCTCCTGCGCTTCATTCAATTTGTTGCAGAGCAGACAGGCCGCAACTACTTCCGTGGAAAAAGAAATCTTTGTGGATGTAACGGAGAAGGCCGGAATTAACTGGCGGCATTTCAGCGGCCAATCGCCGGACCGCTTTTTGATAGAAACGATGGGCGGAGGAGTGGCGTTTCTGGACTTCGATGGCGATGGGTTGCAGGACATATTTTTCGTGAACGGCGGAGAGACGCCCAACGGCAAGAGCAGTTCAGCGGTGCGCAACGCGCTGTATCGGAATCTCGGCAATGGAAAATTCCAGGACGTGGCAGCAAAGGCCGGCGTGGACCATTTGTCTTTCTATGGGATGGGGGCCGCTGTCGCGGACTACGACAATGATGGCTTTCCCGATCTCTACATCACTGGATATCCATCAAGCGCACTGTTCCATAACAATGGCAACGGAACATTTACTGACATCACCGATCGTGCCGGAGTAAAGAACGCCGGCCGGTGGGCAGCAAACGCCGCATGGTTTGACTATGACGGGGACGGCCGCCTGGACCTCGTGGTAACCAACTACGCTCAGTTTTCATTTATGGACACCAAGAAGTGCGAAATCAACGGCGAACGGGCCTACTGTGCGCAGCTGGCTTATCGGGGCATGCCGCTCACGCTCTACCATAACAACGGTGACGGGACATTTACCGACGTGAGCGAGCACGCCGGGTTCGACAAGCTGATCGGGCGGGCGCTGGGAGTTGTCGCTATTGATGTGAACGACGACGGATGGCCCGATCTATTTGTAGCTCGCGACGCATCAGCGAATTTGCTACTCATCAATCAGAAGAACGGCACGTTTCGCGATGTTGCGCCGGAAGCTGAAGTCGCCTACGACTCTGCCGGTGTTGCCAAGGCGGGCATGGGCGTGGATGCGGGCGATCTTAATGGAGATGGCAAACCTGATTTTGCCGTTACGAATTTTAACGACCAATATCATTCTCTCTTCGTGAGCTCGCCTTCCGTGTACTACGAAGATCGTACAGTGGCTTCCCGCCTGGCCGCCTACACCAAATCATATGTCGGGTGGGGGATTCACTTCATTGACTACGACAACGACGGAAATCTCGATCTGATCATTGTAAACGGGCACATCAACCAGTCTATTGAAGCCACTCGCCTGGACGTAAAGTACAAGGAACCACCACTACTTCTCCACAATGACGGGAAAGGGTGCTTCCAGAATGAGAGCGAGCACTCTGGTTCTGCATTCCGATCGGGTTATAGTGCGCGAGGTCTCGCTGTTGGCGATTTTGATAACGACGGGGCCTTGGACATAGTTTTCACACAGTTGGATGACAAACCAGTGCTGCTACGTAATGCTGCTGGTCGAAATCATTCTTGGGTTGGATTCGAACTCCAAGGAACAAAAAGCAATCGCGATGCGATTGGGGCGAAGATCACCATAGACACGGGGAAACGAAAACTCGTCCGTTGGATCACCGGAGGTACGAGTTATCTTTCCTCGCACGACAAGCGGGTCATCGTAGGCCTTGGTGATGGATTTGTTTTAGGGACAGTGGACGCGGAGATCCGCTGGCCGAGCGGAACTTTGCAGCATGCCTCGAGCCTCAGTCTTAGGCAGTATCACAAAATCATCGAGTCGGCCGACCCTCAGAACTAGGATAGGGCCGCAATCCCCACCAGGATTTTCGCCGGAAATCCAGTCTATCCACAGTGGGCGCCTGCGGGTCGGACTTTCCTATCCATCAGCAATCCCGATTGTGTGAACACCCGCGCAACGGCGTCCTCCATTTTTGAAAACTTTTTCCTTGACAGGAACTATTAAATCGTTTTAATAAATGCGTAATGGGTGTGATTTTTTGTCATTTTCAACTGGCGAGGACTACGCGGAGGCAGCTCTTGAATTTTAAGGTGGCTGCGCTATCTAGAGGAGGACTGCCATGGAAAAGCGTGAGCATTGGGGTGTTTTCGGCAAAACTGGAATAAGAAAAACTGGAAGGCTGAAGTTCATAACCGCCGGGATGGGGTTCTGCGCGGTGGTTGCACTTTTCTATAGTTTGCTTGCGCCAAGCGCGAGCGCTCAACTGTATACCGGCTCTGTGTCTGGAACCGTGACGGATCCCTCGGGCGCCGCGATTCTATCGGCGCATGTCACTCTGACGGACGTGGACAAGGGCTTCACTTTCAAGGCTGCCGTTAACGACACGGGCCGGTTCAACCTTCGCCAGATTCCCCCCGGCTCCTACACCATCAAAGTCGAAGCTCCAAATTTCGAATCCGAGCGACGCGAAGGGATCAAGCTGGACGTCAACCAAAACATTTCTCTCGATTTTTCGTTGAAGATCGGGGCAACAACGGAAGTGGTGGATGTTTACGCCAGCGCAGTACATCTCCAAACGGAAGACGCGGTCACTGGCCAGGTGGTTAACCGGAAATTCGTGAATGACTTGCCGCTTGTTGACCGTAATTTTTTCAATCTTGCGACGCTGGCCCCCGGAATTGTGGAAACCAACGTCGGGGGCGGACCTCCGACCAACTTCAACTCCAATGGCAGCAGGAACGCCACCGCGGACGTTCTAATTGATGGCGCGAGCGCGACAAACTTCGAGCAAAACAGCGGAATTCAGGTGCCGCCCTATACGCCCTCGGTGGATTCAGTCGAGGAGTTCAAGGTTCAACAGTCCAATTTCACCGCGGAGTTCGGGTTCGCAGGCGGAACGGTCATCAACGTCGTCACTCGCTCGGGAACCAACGCGTTCCATGGAAACGTCTATGAGTTCTTCCGGAACTCGGTTATGGACGCAAACGAATGGTTTGCCAACGCCAACGGGGATCCCATTCCGCCTCTGAAGAGGAACAACTTCGGCGGAACGTTCGGCGGACCGATTAAGAAGGATAAAACTTTCTTCTTCTTTGATTACGAAGGTGTCAGGGAGAATACGTTTGCGTCTTCCGGCGGACTAGGTGTGCCCACGCTCTGTGAGCGAGGACAGGGTCCGTGCCCCTTCGGCAACATAGGATTGGGGAATTTCAGCGAAGTTTGCACGTTAAAGGGTGGCACTTTCAACAACGCGGGAAGATGTTCGATTCCCGAAGGTCAGCTTTGGGATCCGTATTCAGGTGCTTTCAATTCAGACCCGGCTGGGGATGGCAGCATCGACCCCGGTGCGGTGCGTTCTACTTTCATTCCGTTCAATGATCTATCCAGCTATGCGAGTGCAGGAAATGCCAATCTAAATGGGACACAGTTCCAACCGGCGGGTGCGACGGGCGCTCCCGGGACGGGAGTTGCAGGGAACCTCATCGATCCCGTCGCCGCTAACATGTTCATGCTCTTTCCCAAACCAACTAGCCAAGCGCAGAGCTTTGGCGATATGCAAAACAGCAACTTCTCCACGACCGGGACCAGAGGCAACTGGAACAATCAGTGGGATCTCAAGATCGATCACCGCTTCAGTGACCACAACCTGATGAGCATCAAGTATTCCCAGCAGAATGGTCATGGCACCAGCTTCAATTGCTACAAGAATTTCGCTGATCCCTGTACGGGAGGACCGGCTGAAACCACTCGACATGTCGTGTCCATCAATCATACGCATACGTTCAGCCCCACGGCGGTGCTGACGGTCACGTTCGGTTATATCCGGGGCTTTGACTTTTCCCATGGCGTTGGCGGGGAGTTCTCAAACTTTGATTCGTTGTATGCTGGCACGGGATTCCCGTCCTATCTCAACAATAACTTCAAGTCTCTCCCCTTCATCGAGTTTGGCAATGGTTACAACACCTCCATCGGTTCGCAACCTTTCGCCATTCTCCGGGAAGGCCAGGACTCGTACCATCTCGGTGGCGCGGTCAGTTGGCTGCACGGAAAGCATGACCTCAAGTTTGGCGCGGAAGGCCGCCTTCATCGGATTAATTTCGTCCAACCGGGCTGGCCTTCTGGCGACTTCGCCTTCAACCGTGCTTCCACGTCTCAAATCTCTACCTCTCCGGACGACAGCGCTGGCGGCGACGCCATTGCGAGTTTTCTCACCGGTGTAGGCGACCCGCGGAACGCTGGAGGCGGCTGCACGCCGTGCCAGCAAGGGTTTAACAATTATGTCAGCACGCAGAGTCTCCGGTACGCGGTGTTTGCACAAGACAACTTCAAACTTACCTCTAAGCTGACACTTAATCTTGGACTGCGCTATGAGCTGTCTTTGCCGCGCACCGAGCGCTTCAATCGTATGAATTGGCTGGACCCCAAGGCAGTCTCCCCGCTCTCCGTCCCGGGAGTATTTGATACCTTGCATGGGGCAGAAGTGTTTGCCAGCTCAAAAGATCGTTCAAATTATTACACCTTCTACAACGCCATCCAGCCACGGTTCGGCTTTGCCTATCAAATGCCCCATGCTTTTGTTCTCCGGGGTGGATACGGCATTTACTATTCGACCCCGCGAAGCGGCGCTTCGGGGACAGGGCCGTGGGGCTTCCAGGGTTTCAATATTCAACCCCCCTGGCTGACTACTCTTAACATCGATCATGCGACACCGTTTAACACGCTGAAAAACACTTCCTGTTTGTTCAATGATGCTTCAAGCTGCGGCGTTGCGCCGCCACCAGGGAGTTCTCTTGGCGCATTCAATGATATCGGGTTCGATGCGGTCGGCCCGGTTCGCAAAATCAGCCAGAACATTCCCTATGAGCAGGCCTGGAGCTTCGGATTTCAAAAGGAACTCCCTGGGAAGATCTTGTTCGATGCTTCCTATGTCGGCAAGAAGGGAACCCATCTGTATCTCGGCGGATTCCGTAACATGGACTACCTTCCACAAAGTGCGATCACAGGCCTGTCGCCCAGCGCGATTGGCAGTCTGAACGACCAGGTTCCAAATCCGTTCTTTTATGACCCCACCGCCCCCGGACACGTCGGGCAACCTTGTGATAAGACGCATTTCATCTGCGACCCCACCAGCCCGCTTGCTGGACCAACTGTTTCGCAGGTTCAGCTGTTGCTCCCATTTCCCCAGTACACATCGTTTGCCGGAGACTCCCCGCCAATCGCGGATTCCATTTACCACGCTCTCCAGGTCCGCGTGGAAAGGGAGTTTTCGAACGGGCTGCAGTTCCTTCTGACGTACACGTGGTCCAAGTCCATTGATGATGCATCCGCGACGGACGACAGTATCTCGTGGCTGGGCGGCGGCACGACGGATGGGAGCACGATTTCAGTACAGAATCCGTTTAATCTCCGCGGTGAGCGCGCTGTGTCTGTGTTCGACATACCGCAAGTACTGCAATTCAGTTACGTCTACGAGCTCCCGGTCGGAAAGGGAAGGCAATTCGGAAAGCAGATGCATCCGGTACTCGATGCCCTAGTTGGAGGATGGCAAGTGAACGGAATCATTCGAATCGACGACGGCAGGCCCATCATTCCTGGGCTGGATAGCTCCACTCCGATTCCCACGTATGGGCAGAGGCCGAATCTAACCGGGACTTTACGGCGTGGATCGGGGTCGCCGCAGTCGGCCGCCAACACAAACGCAAATCCCGCCAATTATTTCGCGAACTCCGGCGCCGAACTCTCGCAGCCAGACCCTAACACTTTTGGGAACGCTTCCAGGACAATCACCAGCGTGCGCCAGCCGGGCGCCAGGGATACCTCGATGTCACTGTTCAAACAATTTGCCCTGGGGATGGTTCGCGAAGGAATGCGGCTGGAGTTCCGCGCCGAGTCTTTCAACACGTTCAACCATCCGCACTTTGCCGGCCCCAACGCGAATTTCGGCGCCAGCGACTACGGGTTCATTTCCGGCACGATTGGCAGCCCCCGTGAATTGCAGCTAGCCTTGAAGCTGTATTTCTAGGACGGGAAAATCTACGATGGTTTGGAGCAAAAGGCGGTGCAATGTAGATGCACCGCCTTTTGCATCCGGAGTACACCAGCAGTTCACGCCGAGTGTGGCCTCTGCGCTTCCATAAGTTTGGATTGAGTCACAGGGAGAATTTCCGATGAATACTCGTGTTTGCAAAAACCAGATTCCTTCAGGTGAACAGTTGGCAGATAGCGCGTGCGCTTTACTTGCGCTGCTAGTCCTCATGACCGCGGCCGTTTGCGCGCCGGAAACCCTTGCGCAAACCATTCGCGTGGACATCACGCCGGATCATGCGGTCAACACTTTTCGCCCGACAGAAGCGCTGGGTGCGGGCGTGGACCGCATTCCGCGAGTGGCAACCGACAAGATCTTCACTGAGCCGATGCTGAAGCAGATTCTTTCCGCGGGCTGGCAAACTGTCTCGTATCGCCAAAACACGGAGCTCTTCGTAGAAGCTTGGCACTGGAATCCGCAAGGAACATGGAGTGAGGCCGGCGACAAGGGATACTTTGTCGGCAATTCGGCGCCGACGGAAATCATTCGCCACTCCTACGGTTATCCCTTGCCGCATGCGGGATTCTCCCAACCGGATGGCACCGGTTATTCGCGTTTGACTGACGGAGATGCCCATACTTATTGGAAGAGCAATCCTTATCTAACGAAGGCGTACACCGGAGAAGACGACAGTTTGCACCCGCAATGGGTTATTGCGAATTTGGCGAGCCCGCAGCAAATCAATGCCATCCGCATCGCCTGGACCTCACCATTTGCCCGGAAATATCTGGTGCAGTATTGGACTGGCAAAGACCCTATCTATCACCCGACCGAGGGAGCTTGGCTGACATTCCCCGGCGGCTCCATCACCAACGGAACCGGGGGCGATGCCACCATCCAACTGTCGCGCGCTTCACTGCCAGTGCAGTTTGTCCGTGTATGGATGACCGAATCGTCAAACACGTGTGACACCCACGGTTCGGCTGACCCGCGCAATTGCCTTGGCTATGCCATCAGCGAACTTTATCTTGGGACTCTCACCGCTGACGGCAAGTTCCATGACGTGATTCGTCACACCGCGGACCGCGCGCAGACGAATACGATTTGTTCTTCCGTTGATCCCTGGCATGAAGGATCGGTTATCAATGAACGCGGTGACCAGGTGGGCTTCGACCTCTTTTACACCAGTGGCATCACGCGCGGTCTCCCGGCGATGATCCCCGTGGCCATGCTCTATGACACGCCGGAAAATGCCGCGGCGGAAATTGCTTATATCGAAAAGCGCGGCTACCTGATTTCCTACGTAGAGATGGGTGAAGAACCCGATGGAAAACATACCTTGCCGGAGGATTACGGCGCGCTCTACCTGCAATGGGCGACGGCACTTCACCGCGTGGATCCCAAGCTGAAACTGGGCGGTCCGATCTTCGAGGGTGTGAACAATGACATCGAAGTGTGGCCCGACGCCCGGGGCAAGACCTCGTGGATGGGCCGCTTCTTCGACTATCTGAAATTGCATGGTCGTCTCGCGGATCTATCGTTCGTGTCCTTCGAACACTATCCTTTCGAACCGTGCAAACTACAGTGGAGTGCTCTATACGAAGAAGCCGATCTGGTGCGCCACATTCTGCAGGTTTGGCGAGATGACGGATTGCCTCCCGGTGTTCCCATGTTCATCACGGAATCCAATATCGCTGCCGGCGACGACGAATCCTTCGTGGACATATTCGCCGCGCTCTGGTGGACCGACTACGTCGGAGCATTTCTTGAGGCCGGCGGCAACGCCGTCTACTACTTCCATTACATCCCGCTCGGGCAGTCTCTCGGCTGTCACGGAACCTCTCCTGGAACGTTTGGCATGTTCACCGTGGATTCGAATTACGAGGTGAAACAGCCCATCTCCCAATTCTTTGCGGGGCAGATGATCAACCTGGAATGGGTTCAGCCTGGCAATGGCGTTCACCGACTGTTCCCCAGCGAAGGTGACATTCACGACGGGGCCGGGCATGTTCTGGTCACGTCTTACGCGGTCTTGCGTCCCGATGGAGAATGGTCGTTGATGCTTGTTAACAAAGACCAGGAAAACTCGCATCCAGTGCGGATTGTATTTCAAGACCAAGAGAGCAAGAAAGACACAATGCTGACTGGCTCAGTGGATGTGGCCACGTTCGGCAGCGAACAGTATCAATGGCATTCGAATATTAAAGGCGGCACCGCCGATCCCGATGGGCCGATTGCGAAGTCCTCAATCGCAGCCGGCGCGCGCACCATCTTCACACTGCCCAAAGCTTCCGTCACGGTAGTACGAGGAAAACTTGCATCCGACAGCTTTCCAGCTAAGCAGAATAAATAGTATTTCTTTTTTGGGTCCAACATTGGGTCCAACTAGGCCCGGTTTTAGGCAGCTTTTTCGGGGTTAAACGGTGCGGAATC
>Ga0137396_10000691_pt1 | contig 16545 bp, 19 predicted proteins | sample czc16metaG_FD_108284 | JGI IMG/M metagenome (GOLD analysis project Ga0137396, IMG submission 108284) | Vadose zone soil microbial communities from Angelo Coast Range Reserve, California, USA - czcobulk3.16 metaG | ecosystem: Environmental > Terrestrial > Soil > Vadose zone | place: USA...
CTTCTTGCCGCGGATCCGCTGCATCTCGCGCGCGCTCTTCTGCAAGAGGTCCTCGCCATCCAGGAGCACCGCGCCGCCCACGATGCGCGCCACGGGACGCGGCACGAGCCGCAGGATTGACAGGCACGTCATGCTCTTGCCCGACCCCGACTCGCCGACGAGGCCGAGCGTCTCGCCCTCCGCCACGCGGAAGGACACCCCGTCGACCGCCTTGATCGTGCCCCAGCGCGTGACGAGATGGGTGCGGAGGTCCCGGACCTCGATGACGGCCGCCGTCATTCTCGCCGGGCCACGCGGAGCCCGCTCCAGAGCTCAGCGAGCGGATCGAGTCCCACGCCGGGGTCGGCGTGGCGCGGGTGAAACGCCGCGCCGAGCCCGACGAGCCCTTCTCCGACGATAGCGACCGAGCGCATGGACGGGTTCGAGCGCTCAGAGCTGGCGGAGCTTCGGGTCCAGTGTGTCGCGGAGCCAGTCGCCGAGCAGGTTGAAGGCGAGCACGACGAGCAGGATCGCGAGGCCGGGGAAGAACGATACCCACCACGCGCTCGTGACGAAGTCGCGCCCCTCGGCGATCATCGAGCCCCACGCCGGCGTGGGCGGCGGAATGCCGGCGCCGAGGAAGGAGAGTGACGCCTCCACGATGATCACATAGCCGATCTGCAGCGTGATCAGGACCACGAGAGTGTTGAGCGTGTTGGGCAGGAGGTGGCGCGTGATGATCCGCCACGCCGAGGCGCCCGCGATGCGCGCCTGGACGATGAAGTCGAGCTCCATGAGCGTGAGCACCTGGCCGCGGACGACGCGCGCGTAACGGGCCCAGAGGATCACGGCGATGGCGATCACGACGTTGGCGAAGCTCGGTCCCACCGTCACGGCCAGGATCAGCGCGAGCAGGATCACGGGGAACGACATCGTGGCGTCGGTGAGGCGCATGAGCACGGCGTCCACGCGCCCGCGGTAGTAACCGGCGACCAGGCCGACGGCGCCGCCGAAGGCGCTCGCGAGGAGCACGGTGAGGACGCCCGCGGTCAGCGAGACGCGCGCGCCCCAGATGACCCGCGCGAGCAGGTCCCGGCCCAGGCGGTCCGTGCCCAGGACGTGCTTCCAGGTCCCGCGCGCGTCCCAGACCGGCGGGCTGAACCGCGCGCGCAGCGACTGCGCCTCCGGATCGGCCGGGCTCAGCGCGCCCGCGAAGAGCGCGACGAGCACGAAGACGCCGATGATCGCGAGCGACACGACGGGCAGCCGTCGACCCCGGCGCCCGAGCTGGGCCGCGCCGAACGCGGGGAAGGGCTCCGCGAGTGCGCCGGGGACGGTGGGCTCAGCCGGCATAGCGGATGCGCGGGTCGATGAACGCGTAGAGGCAGTCCACCGAGAGGTTCACGAGGGCGACGATCGCCGCGGTCGTGAGGACGACGGCCTGGATGACGGGGAAATCGCGCGAGGTGATGGCCTCGTAGGCGAGCCGCCCGAGGCCGGGCCAAGCGAAGACCGTCTCCACCACGATGGCGGTTGTGACCAGGATCGAGAAGTAGATGCCGGCGAACGTGACGACGGGGATGAGCGCATTCTTCAGCGCATGGAGCCACACCACGCGGCGCTCGACGACGCCCTTGACGCGCGCCAGCTTGACGTACTCGGTGTCCAGCACCTCGAGCATGCTCGAGCGGAGGAGCCGCATCATCCCGGCGACGACGAACCAGCCGAGCGTGAACCCCGGCAGGACGTAGCTGGCGAAGCCGTCGATGCCGGCCGCGGGCAGCCACTGGAGCCGCCCCGCGACGACCTCGATCAGGACGATGGCCACCCAGAACGTCGGGAGCGACTGGCCGAGCACCGCGATGACCTGGGCGGCGCGGTCGATCGCCGTGCCCTTGTGGACCGCCGCGATCACGCCGAGCGGGAACGCCATGAGGAGGCTTGCGGTCATCGCGAAGGCGGCGAGCTTGAGCGAGTTGGGCAGGCGGTCCCGGATCAGCTCGACGACCGGGCGGCGGGCGCGCAGCGAATTCCCGAAGTCGCCCGTGAGCGCCCGGCCCACGAACGAGAAGTACTGCTCCACGTACGGCCGGTCGAGGCCGAGGTACTGACGCGCGTTGGCGTAGTCCTCTTCGCTCGCCGACATCGGCAGGATGAGCTGGAGCGGATCACCGGTGGCCCGAGCCAGGACGAAGACGACGACCGTCAGGATGGCCAGGGCCACCAGCGACTGCACCAGGCGCGCCAGGACGAAGCGGATCACCTGCGCCCGTGCCTCGGGCCCTACTTCGACGAAGCCAGCTCGTCGATGAAGAAGTCGTACATGACCGTGCCGATGTTCCACTTGCCCAGCGTCTTGGACGCGGCGTAGGGCGAGTGCAGGTAGACCACCGGCACGCCGTAGTGCTCGCTACGCAGGCGCGTGTAGACGTTACGCATCAGCACGCCGATCTTGTCCTTGTCCGTCTGCCGCAGAACCTGCTCGAGCATCCCGTCGATTTCGGGATCGTTCACCACGTCGCTCGCCTTCGACTTGGAGTAGGCCATCTTCTCGATCAGCGCGTACGTCCCGATCCAGTCGCGGTTGGCGATGTTGTAGTAGCCCATCGCGCCGGGTGTCTTCCGGTCGAACCAGTTCTTGCGGAACGCCGGGTAATCCACCGGGATCAGCTTCGTCTGGACGCCGATCTTCTGCCAGTAGCCGGTCATGGCCTCGGCGAAGGCTTTGCCCTCGGGCAGCCCCGGAAGCTGGTAGGCATAGACGTCCATGCTGAAGCCGCCGCCGTAGCCCGCCTCCGCCAGGAGCTTCTTGGCCCGCGCCGGGTCGTACGGATACTGCATCTCGGGCGTCAGCTTGAAGCCAAAGTCGCGATACGACCAAGAGAGACCCATCGGGATGAACGCCGGATCCGCCTTGCCCGCGAAGATGGATTGCGCCAGCTCGCCACGATCCACGGCAAGGTTGAGCGCCTCGCGCACCCGCCTGTCCTTTGTCGGCATGCCGTCCCGCGGCAGGATCCACCACATGGTCAGGATGGCCTCCTCCTTGCGCATGTGGATGGGGAAGCCCTCACGCTCGAGCTCCGCCACGCGGTCGCGACTCACGTCGGCGATGTCCACTTCGCCGCGGCGGAGGAGCGCGATGCGTGTCGTCTCCTCGGGGACGAGCTTGAAGGTCACCGTCTTGTACTTGGGCGCGCCGATGCGCCAGTGGCTGTCCACGGCGGTGAGCTTGATGTGCGAGCCGGTCACCTGCTCCACGAACCGGTAGGGGCCGCTGCCCACGGGCTTGCGCGCGAAGACGTCGTCGCCGTTGGCCTCGATGTACTTCTTCGGTAGGACCATCCCCTCTGTGGAGAGAGAGCGCGAGAGGTAGGTCGGGATGATCAGCGTCGGCTCCTTGGTGACGATGACCACGCGGTCCGGCGCCGGGGTCTCGATGTCCTGGATGAGCGTTCGGAGCGGCCCGGCGTAGCCCGTCGTCGAGCGCTTGCCGATGGCGCGCTGCAGGCTCCACTTCACGTCTTCGGAGGTGACTTCTTCGCCGGTGTGGAACTTGACGCCTTTGCGCAGATGGAACGTCCAGCGCCGGTGATCCTGTGAGGGTTCCCACCGCGTGGCGAGCCCGCCGTCCTTCGATGGCAGGCCGTCGGGCGTCGTGCCGACCAAGTAGTCGAACATCAGCGACAGGTAGTACTTGACGATGTGGCCGCCCAGGACGGGGTCGAGCACCTCGGTGGAGAAGCTCGACAGGGCGACGGTGAGCTCCGGCTTGCCCTGAGCGGCGACCGGGCCGACGACGAGCGTGATCGACAGCAGCGCCGCGACGATCGCGAGATATATCGTCATGCCTCGCTCCTTTTGCTCGGCAGGGGTTGCCAGCGGAACGGATCCGCGACCCCCTGACCCTAGATCGGTACCTCGAGGATCGCAAGCCCATATTGGCCTCGGCGGTGCGCACCGCCGGCGACGCGGCCGCTTGACGGCCTCGAGGCGCGCTGTTAGGTTGGGCGCGTGGCGAAGAAAACCTTCACCGTCGAGTGCCCCTGCTGCAAGGCCAAGCTCACGCTCGACCCCGAGCTGCGCGCCCTCATCTCGCACGAGCCGCCGCCGCCGACGCGCACGGTCGCCGATCTCGGCGCCGCGCTCGACAAGCTGCGCTCGCGCGCCGCTCAGATCGAGGAGCGGTTCAAGCAGGGCGTGGAAGCAGAGGGCCAGAAGGGCAAGCTCCTCGACCGCAAGTTCCAGGAGGGGCTCAAGAAGGCGAAGGACTCGCCCGACCCGCCGAAGCGTCCCTTCGATTACGAATAGGATGGCCGACGACCTGCTGGGGGACCTCCTGCGGCGGGTCAGCCGGTCCTTTGCCCTCTCGCTCACGATTCTCCCCCGCCCGCTCCGCGAGCCCATCGGCCTCGCCTACCTGCTCGCCCGCGCGGCCGATACCGTCGCCGACACGCGGCTGATCCCGCGCGACGCCCGCCTCGTCCACCTCCAGGCCCTGCGGCGCGCCTGCGCGGGCGAGGCGGCGGACGTCGCCGCGGTCACGCGCGCGTGTGCGCCCCCTCAGGCCCACGCCACGGAGCGCGAGCTGCTCGCGCGCGTGGGCGAGGCGCTTGCGCGCCTCGAAGCGCTGCCGACCGCGGACCGCGCGGAGGTCCGCGCGGTGCTCGCCACGCTCACCTCGGGAATGGTGTTCGACCTCACGCGCTTTCCCGGTGAGGGCGCGGCCGGCCTCACCGCGCTCGACACGCTCGAGGAACTCGACCGCTACACCTATCTTGTCGCGGGCTGCGTCGGGCCCTTCTGGACGGCGCTGCACGTGGCTCATCTGCCGCGGCTGTCGCGGTGGGATGTCCGGGAGAAGAGCGAACAAGGCATCCGCTTCGGCAAGGCACTCCAACTCACCAACGTGCTCCGCGACGTCCCGAGCGACCTGAGGCATGGGCGCTGCTACGTGCCAGCGGACGAACTGGCGAGGCTGGGCCTGGGACCCAAGGATCTGCTCGACCGGGACGCGTCGGTCCGCGCGCTCCCCCTGTACCGCCGCCTCCTCGGCACCACCCTGGCGCACTACGACGTCGCGTGGCGGTACACGCTCGCGATCCCGCGGCTCGAGTGGCGGATGCGCCTCGCGTGCGCGTGGCCGCTCCTGATCGGGCTCGCGACCGTCGCCGAGCTCGCGGCCCATCCGAACCCGCTCGCCGCCACGGCGCCCGTCAAGATCGCACGCGGCGCGGTGCGCGCACTGCTCGCGCGCTCGGCGCTCACCGTCTGGTCCAACCGCGCGCTCGCGGCCGACGCCGCCCGCCTCCGTCGCCGCGTCGCGCTCTAATTTCCCGCTTGCGCTCGCGCCGACGGCGGGGTATGGCAGGCGCGAGCCACTTCACTCGTTCGCTCACGGAGGAGACGATGGAACGCACGTTCGGTGAGCCCCAGCCCTGGACGCCGTCGCCCGCACCACCCCCGCCGTCGCCGATGGCGCCTTCCGCCCCGATGACCCCGGCGCCCGCCCACAAGGCGGCCCGACCCAAGGCGAAGCCAAAGGCCCGGCCGAAGGCAAAGGCCCGGAAGGCCAAAGCCAAGGCGAGGCCGAAGAAGGCCCGGAAAGCGAAGACGAAGGCGCGGCGGCGCCGCTAGTCGAGGACGGAGAGATTCAGGAGGGCGGCGGGGTCCACCCGCGCGGCACCGACCTGGGCGCCGAAGTGCAGGTGTGGGCCCGTCGCGCGTCCCGTTGCCCCCACCGTCCCGAGCGTCTGCCCCCGCTCGACCCGCTGGTCCTCGGCGACCGTGAGCGAGTCGAGGTGGAAGTAGAGCGTGTAGAGGCCGAGCCCGTGGTCGAGGATCACGAAGCGTCCAGGGAAGAAGAACTCGCCGACCAGCGCGACGCGCCCCGCATTGGCCGCGACGACGGGTGTCCCCTTGGGCGCCGAGAAATCGGCGCCGCCGTGGGGGGCGCGCGGGTGGCCGTTGATGATCCGCCGCGCGCCGAAGCCGGTGGCCCGCTCAGTCCCCGCGACCGGCCGCGTGAAGCGGCCGCGCCAGAGCCGCTCGGGCGTGATCGTCCGGTAGAGGGTCTGCAGGCGCTGTCCTTCCATCACCGCGCGTCGCTCCGTCTCGGGGTCCGGCTCCACCATCGCGGGTGGGAGCGCGAGGCGCTGGACCGGAAAGTCGCGCCGCAGGATCTGCACCTGCCCCCGACCCGTGCGGGGCTCGCGCTCTCGCTCGACAACCGCGACGCGCCACGTGTGCGCGCCAGGCTTCGTCTCTAGATCCAGTCCGACGAGCGCCGCGTGGCCACCTCCGTAGGGAAAGAACGCCAGCGGGCGGCCGTCCAGCGAGCCCTCGACTATGGCGCCCTCGGGGACGTCCTTCACATGGAGCCAGGCAACGTCGCCGATCCTGGGCTTCGCAGGATGCCAGGTGACGTCGGCGCGCTCCGCCGCCACGGGGCCGGCCAGCGAGGCGACGGCCACACAGCCGGTCAGCACGATCCTGATGGAGCGAATGGCGGCAAGCCGTACGGAGCCGGTCTCAGGCCACCCACGGTTGGATCCGGCCTCGCGGACCCTGCTACAACGGAGCCAGCCCGCACCTGTTTCAGGCCACCCACGCTTGGATCCGGCCTCGCGGACCCCGCTACAACAGCGCCCCTCGGTCACTCGGACCGCTGCTGGCGCAGGAACTGCTCGATCTCGGCGACCAGCTCGGCGGCCGGTGGAAGGTCGCTCTCCCGTCCCGGCTCGGCGACCAGCGGCTCCTCGGCGTCACGCGACTCGAGCTTCTTGACGTAGCCGGCGATCTTCGCGTTCTGCGAGACGATCCCGGTGAGGTTCCGGTCGAACTGGCGGACGGCCTCGTCGAGGTCCGAGAGGTCGAGCGTGAGGCCGAGGATCGGTAGCACACGCTTGACGAGCGCCAGCGTCGCCTTCGGGTTCTCGATGCCCGAGATGTAGTGGGGCACGTTCGCCCAGAGGCTCGCCGTCGCGAATCCGTTGTCGCGGCAGATGGTGTTGATGACGCCGACGATGCCCGTGGCGCCCTCGTAGCGCGTCGGCCGGATGCCGAGGCGCGCCGCCAGCTCCGGATCCGTGGCGCTGCCGGCGAGGCGGACCGGGCGCGTATGGGGCACCTCCGCGAGGAGCGCGCCGAGCGTCAGCACGAGCGCCACGTCGCACCGCCGCGCGAGCTCGAGCACCCTCTCGCAGTAGGTCTTCCAGCGCAGGTGCGGCTCGATGGCGACGCCGACGATGACGTCGCGCGCGAGTGACGGCGACTGCGCGATCGAGAACTCGGTCGCCGGCCAGATGATCTCGCGCTCGGTCTCCGAACCGGCCTTGAATCGTACGTCGGGCCGGCTGAGGCCGAAGTGGTAGAACTCCTCCGGGTCGATCTCGGCGAACTTCTCGGCGGAGAGCGATGTCGCCAGGTAACGCGCGGCCGTCGTCGCCGACTCGGCCGCGTCGTTCCAGCCGCTCCACGCCATGATCAGGACGGGCCGCCGCAAACTCTCGGGCTGCGCGTGGATCGTCAGCATCGGCTCGGCCTCCTCGACGTGCTCACCCCGAGTCTAGCACGAACGGCGGATCGATCCGCCGTCAGCCGCCGCCGAGGTACGCCCGGAAACAGCCGTCGCATCCCGGAGAACGCGATCGCGCGATACGGAACGGCGCGCCGAGGGAACCAGCGCACCTCCGAGACGTCGTCCGCCGGCCTGAGTCGGCCCGCCGCGGGCGTGACCCGGTACGCGATCGTCAGGACGGGAACGCCTCTGGGGCCGTAGCGGTCAGTCGCGAAGCCGACGAGGCGCGCGCGACGCGTGGCCACGCCGAGCTCCTCCGATCGCCGCAGTGAAGACAGAAGCGGGCCTGGCTCACCCGACTCGCGCGATCAGCGCCGTCCGGATCTCGCCGGCGATCGCCGTGAGCGCCCGAGCGGCGACGCTCTCGGGCGCCAGCGCGACGAACGGCTCACCACGGTCGCACGCCGCCGCGAGCGCCGGATCGAAGGGCACGCGGCCCAGGAGCGGGATCCCCGCGTCACGGGCCAGCGCGGCCGCATCCGGACCGGGGAAGAGCCCGGCCATGTTCTCGACGAGGCCCAGGACCGGTGCCTTCGTCTGGGCCGCGACCGTGATCGACCTCCGCACGACGAGGTGCGAGACGTCCGACGGGATCGTGACGACGACGCTCCCGGTGAGCCGCGGCACGAGCGAGGCGATCGTCGCCAAGCGGTCGGCGCCCGGTGGAAGATCCAGCAGGAGCAGGTCGAGCTCACCCCAGCTCGTGTCCGCGAGGAACTCGCGGAGCGCGTTCGCCTCCATCGTGCCGCGCCACGTGTGCGCTTCGTCTTGCGTCGTCGCGTCCCACGTGAGCGGTGCGGCGTCCGAGGGGAGCAGCAGGTCCATCGACATCACCTTCACGCCGAGCGTCGTCCGCGGCGGCTCGACTCCGCCCGCGACGAACGTCAGGCGCTGGCCGCGGACACCGAGCATCTTCGCCATCGTGGGTCCGTTGAGGTCGGCGTCGAGAACGCCCACCCGCGCGCCGCCGATTGCCCACGCGCACGCGAGACCGGCGGTGACGGACGACTTGCCGACGCCGCCCTTGCCGGAGACGACGGCGACGATCGCCCGCACGCCGGCGAGGTTGGCCTGAAGCTTCGCCTGTTGCGCCTCCACCTGCCCGACGATGTTCGAGCCGCCGTCACCCGCGATGTCCTTGTACTTCTTCATCGGAGCGGCGTCCGCGAGCCCGCGTCTGTCCGAAGGCCGCTCTCGAGCGCACCCCTCATGGGGTTCGCTCGCTGGCCCAGGCGGCGCGCGCGAGCATCACCGCGGTCGCCGCGGCGATCGTCGCCATGAGCCAGGCGCCCGCGGTGTTCGGCGGCACGCCGCCGCCGAGGCTCGGCATCCGCATGGACTCGGGCCCTGCGAGCGCGAGACGCGCGACGAGGACGGCGCGGACCGCGACGAGGACCGCGAGGATCCGCGCGAAGTCCCGACGCGAGAGCACCCAGCGCTCGAACCAGGCGCGCGGGCGGTAGAGGAGCCACGGCACGCCGACCGCGATGAGCGCCCCCGCGCCGAACCAGAAGAGCAGCGGGCCGCGCGCCGGGAGCATCGTGAGCTGGAGCCAGAGCGCGGTGACCCAGTAGACGACGCCGTAGCCGAGGTACGTCCACGCGGCCCGGCGGAACCTCGGCTCGAGCGCGTTCATGACCCTGACGGCCGGAACCGGCCGCCCCACTTGGCCCGCACATCGGCGAGCAGCTCGTGCGTGATGACGGTCTCGCCGCGGCCGCGCGCGTACGCCTCCACCGCCTTCACCACCATGCCGCGCGCGAACGAGGGGATTGCCGCGAGCCTCTCGCGCGCGCCCTGGTCCCAGACGAGCTCGTAGTCCACGGGCAAGCCGAAGGTCAGCGTCGCCGGCAGCTCGATCACCTGTCCGCCGTGTGCACCGGGTCGATAACCGCACGCGGGGTCCTCGGCGAGATAGTCGCCGTGGGTCGCGTAGGCGCGGCAGCGGCACCCGCCGCAGATCTTCGAGAACTCGCAGGCACCGCAGCGCCCGCCCAGCCTCGGCTCCCGCAGGTCGGCGAAGACGGGCGCGCCGCGCCACAGGTTTGCGAACGAGCTCCGGCGCAGGCTCCCGGCGGAGACCGGCATGTAGGGGCACGGCGTCACGTCACCCTCGGGCGTGATGCGGCAGTAGTACTTCCCCGCCGGGCACGAGCCCTGGGCGTAGTTCCTGAGGAGCGGCGAGGAGGGGTTGAGCTCCCAGAGGATGCGGCGGAAGTGCGGCGCGCACTTCGCCCGGATGAGAAGCCCGTCGGCCCGGCCCACGGGCGTGGACCAGGGGTCCTCGAACGTGGGCGGCGCTTCCGCGTCGCCCATGCCGAGCATTCGTCTCACGAACGATGGCGGACCCTGCCCGACACCCTGAGCCTCGGCGAGCCAGGTCAGGATCCGCTCGTAGGCCGCGGCGTCGATATCGGTGAGGTCCCGCCCCCGCCCCGTCCTGACGAGGAAGAAGAAGTTCAGAACCTTGGCTCCGAGCTCTTTTGCGAGGTCGATCATCGCCGGGACCTCGCCCATGTTCCAGTCGGTGACCGACATATGCAGCGAGAAGTCGAGCCCCTCGTCCGCGAGGACGCGCGTCGCGCGTACCGCGTCATCCCAGGCGCCCGGCAGATGGCGAAACGCGTCGTGCCGGGCGCGCTCGGTGGAATCGAGGCTGATCGAGGCGCCGAGCACCCGGTGCTCGCGCATGAGCTTCGCCTCCCGCTCGCGCAGGAGGACACCGTTGGTGCCGAACACCGTCGTAAACCGCTTCTCCGCGGCGTACGCGGCGAGATCCCAGATGTCGCGGCGGAGGAGGGGCTCCCCCCCCGTGAGGATCAGGAAGACGTTCGGGTTGACCTCCGCGATCTCGTCCATGACCCGCCGGCACTCGGCGGTCGTGAGCTCGCCGCGCGTATCCGCGCCCGCGAACGCCGACATGTAGCAGTGCGCGCACTCGAGGTTGCACCGCTGCGTGAGATTCCACGACACCGAGTACGCGGTGTATTGCTCGCGGGGGGCGGGGGGCGGGGGCGCGGCTCCGGAATCCGTTGTCGTCAGGGTTGACCTCACACGCCGCCGGTGACCGCTCGCGCGGCGCGCTGTAGCAGCCGGATTCCGGAGGCGCCCCTTCGCCGCACGTCTACCGCGGCTTCTTGTTCGAAACGTAGCCCGCGATGACTTCGTTCATGGTCTGGCGCGCGTGGCCGATACCCTCCTCACAGAGGGCGAGGTCGATCGTCGTGACACCCTTCGCGGTCGCGACGCGCTCGATCTCCTCGCGCGTCATGTCGCGCATGAAGCCGGCTGGCACTCGGTTGAGCCGCACGGTCGCGTCCTCGGTCCAGGCGAAGCTCCCGCCGTTGCCCGCGCCGGCAGGTGCCTGCGGTACCTCGGCGGGTTCGAATTTCGTCTTGGCGAGGAGCGTGTCCCAGCCGGCGCCGAGTTTCTCGCGGCCGACCGTCTCTTCGATCATCGGCAGCGCGAGCTGGCAGGTGATGACCGGGATCCGGCGCGAGCGCGAGTACTTCTCGATCCGCGCCTTGGCGCGCCTTCTGAGGTACGCGTCCGTCACCTCACGTAGGGCATCGCGGGCGTCGGCGGACCACTTCACCTGGACGCCGGGCATCGACTCTTCCTCCTCGATGCCGCCCTCCTGCTTGGCGATCGCCTCCACCACCTCGCGCGAGATCACCTGGAACTTGTCCACGCCGGCCTTGCACACCGGGCACGTGACGACTGGGTTCGGCCCCTTGACCGTGTACCCGCAGACCGAGCAGATCGCCGTCACGGTTTGCTGCTCCGCGCGTAGCTTTGCGACGGCCAGATCTTCGGCGAGGATCTGCATTTTTTCAGCCATCCGCGTCGGCATGAAGATCGCCATCGCCTCGTCGATGACCTTGTTCGTGATGACGGTGTGGCCCTGCTCGATCGCGTAGCGGAGCAGCGCCGTCCGGGCGACCCCCTTCACCTGGGGCGGCACGCGCTCCATGCGCGTCTCGGCCTCCTCGGTCCAGGCGATGATCTCCTCCGCCTTGACGTCGAGCGGCGGGTAAAACCGGCCGCCCGTCAGGAGCACGTTGCAGGGCGCCTGCCGCATGAGGTTCTCGGTGTTGGAGCCGAGGTCCGTCTCGTGCTCGTCCGAGTGCACGCCGACGCGCCCCAGGATCAGGAGCCAGGGCTGCTCCTTGCGGGCGAAGGTCAGGATCTTCTCGAAGCACTTGCCGTCGAGCAGCGTGATGTCGAGGTCCACGCCGTCATCGGCCGCGAGCTTCCGGCCGATCTCGAGATGCGACTGGTAGATCTTCGCCAGTCCGGTATCGATGATCTCCTCGTGGAGCTGCTCCTGCTCCTTGAACCGAAAGATCTTCGACGCCTTCTCGTTGAGCACGCCGACGATTCCGTTGAACATCGCGTAGTGCAGGTACGGGTCGTAGACGGCGACGGCCCGGACCGCCCGGCCGAGGGCCTTCGCGAGGAAGATGCCGAGCTTGAGCCCGTTGAAGGACTGCGGGGAGCCATCGAGGCACACCACGATCGCGCCCTGCTGATCGCGGAGCGCGTCGGTGCTGCGGACGATCAGCGTGTCTTTCGGGACTTTGCGGATGAAGCGCTCGGTGACCGAGCCGAGCTGGCTGTCTTTCACCGCGCCCATGCCGAGGGCCCCCATCACCACGAGGTCGTAGCCGGAGGCCAGGGCGTCCTCGACGAGCACCTTGTAGTGCTTGCCGTCCACCATCTTGCGCTCGAACGCGAGCCCCGCCTCCTCCGCCCTCTTGGCCAGGACGTCGAGGTAGGAATCGGAGATGAGCTGCAGCCCCATCGCGATCAGCGAGTCGTGGATCTTCCGCTGGCGCTCGAGCTCGTTCTCGTCCTTGTACTCCTCGGGCAAGGTGTACTCCATCTGCTTGAACCGGTAGTCGTGGAGGCGCGCCGCGTACACGTGCATGCCGGTGAGCTTCGCTCCGCACGTCCGGCCCAACTCGACGGCGAGGTCGATCGCCCGGTTCGAGTAGTCCGAGTTGTCTACCGGAACGTAGATGTGCTTGAACATGGCCCCTCCCTCTCGATCCTTCCGCTCAGCGCAGCTCGAAGTCGACCGTGGCCGTGGCGTTCCCCGCGATCGTGACCTCTTTCGTGACGGTCCTGGGCTCGTCGAACATGGGACGGCCGTCTTTGTCGGTGCCCTTGGGTTGAAAGCCCGCGTGCCACATGGTGACCCTGTAGACGCCCGGCGGGACATCGGCAATCTTGAAGACGCCCTTGTCGTCCGTCACCGCGACGTACGGGCTGTCGTGGACGACCAGCCACGCCGACATGTGCGGGTGGGCGTCGCAGAGGACGCGGATCACGCCCGGCTTCTGGAGTCGCTTCGTGACGTCGATCATCTGGTCCTTGATCGGCAGCGCCAGGTTGAAGACCGTCGTGCGGCCGAGGAATCCGTGCGTGTTGTGGAGGACCGGGTCGGAGTTCTTCACACGCACCTGATCCCCCGGGGCGACGGCCGAGACATGGGCGACGAAGAGGCACTGTCGGTTGTCCAGGATCACGTCGCCGGTGCCCTTCTTGCCGCGCGCGACGCCCTCGATCAGGATCACGCTCCCCTTCACGCCCCGATCCTCGGAGAGGACGAGGCCTTCGGAGGGCTTGTGGTCACCACAGATGTCACGGTTCTTGTTCACCGGGATCGCGTCGAGATTCGGCGGCGCCCCGACGAACTTGACCGTGCCCGCGAGCTTCCCGCCGTCCCGCACCCCCACGATTTCGTAGGCGCAGGCCGGGGCCGCGGCGAGGAGCACGACGGCCGCCACGCGCGCGGCGGTCAGGGCTCGGGATTGAGCGCGTACTCGATCGCGAGCCAGAGGCTCCGGCTGTAGCGGAAGAACCACAGCGGGAACAGGAGGGCCACCGGCAGCCACAGCGCGAGCTGGGCCGCCGTCGAGAGCTCGGTGAGGAGCCAGAGGGTGAGGTAGCCGCCCATCACGAGGCCGACGGTCGCCGCGTAGTTCACGTAGATCGCGCCCACGAAGTAGCCCTGCGCCCGCTCGAAGACCAGCCCGCAGAGCGCGCAGGACCGCGCCATCGTGAACCAGCTCTGGAAGAGGCGCGTCCCGCCGCAGCGCGGGCAGCGCAGGCGCGCCGCCCGCGCGAGGACCCGCGCCAGGCGCCCCGCGCGATGCTCGTGCGGCATCCCTCACCCCGGCCATCACCCGGCGCGCGCTCAGTGCTTCGCGGGGGCTTCCGCCGCCGCCTTTTCGCCCGCGGTCCGCTTCGCCACCGCAAAGCCGTCGGGAAGCAGCAGGAACACGAGGAGCGTCGCGATCGCCAGCGGGGTGATCGCGACCATCCCGAGCGTGCGCGTCTCGAAGCGGAGGTGCATGAAGTACATCGCGACCAGGGCGGCCTTGCCGAGCGCCAGGGCGCACAGGAGGACGCCGATCGTGAGCTTCGCGAGCGGCGCGTAGATCACCGCGATCTCGACGACCGTGAGGATCGCGAGGTACCAGAAGATCGCCATGTAGTTGGGGTGCTTGTGCTCTGCGCTCGCCATCGCTCCGCCCCTCAGATGAGATACATGAAGGTGAACACCATGATCCACACGAGGTCGACGAAGTGCCAGTACAGGCCGACGATCTCCACCGCGTTGTAGCTCGCCCGCGGCTCGGGCCGGTTCGCCACGTACCGGATGATTGCGAGGAGGTAGATCACGCCGCCCGTGACGTGCAGGCCGTGGAACCCCGTGACGAGGAAAAAGGTCGTGCCGAAGAGAGACGCGCCCCACGGGTTGCCGTTGATGTGCAGGCCCCGATGGATCAGGTGGGTCCACTCGTACGCCTGCAGGCTCACGAAGATGGCGCCGCCGAGGGCGGTGAGGAAGAGGAACAACTTGCATCGCGCGCGGTCGCCCTTCCCGAGCCACTCGAGCCCCTTCACCATCGTGACGCTCGAGCAGATCAGGAGGAACGTCATCAGCGCGGTGAGGTTGATCCCGAGCACCTCGTAGGGGCTCGGCCAGTCCGCGCTGGTCAACCGCATCGCGCCGTAGCCCGCGAGCAGCGTGCCGAAGCCGACGGCATCCCCCGCGAGGAAGATCCACATCCCGAGCTTCCCCCAGCTCTCGGGCGTGAGGGGAGTCTCGGCCGGTTCGACCGCCGAGTGTACGGAGGCTGCGCTCATGTCGTCTCCTTGAGCCCCACGAAAGCTGACTTCACAGCAGGTACACCGAGACGTAGAGGATCGGCCAGAGGCCGACGACGAAGTGCCAGAACATCGCGCAGGCCCTGACGGGCGCCGTCCGGCCGTCCGCATAACGGCCGCGCGAGGCGCACACGAGCGTGACGCCGAGCCAGATCAGGGCACCGAAGACGTGCACGCCGTGGGCGCCGATCAGCGTGTAGAAGGTGCCGCCGTAGGCGCCGGACGAGACGGTGAGCCCATAGCCGAGAAGCCGCACCCACTCGTAGCCCTGCACGAGGAGGAAGAGCGTGCCGAGGCCCGCCGTCAGGGCGAGTCGCCGCACCGCCCGGGCCTCCTCCCCGCGCGCCAGGGCACGGACCGCTATGAGCATCGTGACGCTCGACGCCAGCAGCACGAGCGTGTTGACGCCCGTGACCCCGACCGGCAGGCGCGGCTGGAAGGGCGGCGGCCAGAGCGGCTGGCCGAGCCGCAGCACGAAGAGTGCCGCGATGAGCGCCGCGAAGAAGACGGACTCGCCGCCGATCAGGAACAGAATCGCCAGCCGCAGATTGTCGAGGGCGGGCGGTCCGTCCGACGGCTCGCGCTCAGGCTCGTCGCCGCCGCCGGTCGGCGGCGGCGGCAGGACCGGACCGTTCGGCCGGCGCGTGACCGGCCGCCGCCCGGGCGGCGCCTCGAGGGCGATCGGGGGGGTCACCAGCGGATCCCCACGAGGAACGCGGCGACCATGAGGGCGCCGATGATCGCGAGCAGCACGCGCAGCGTCTGTCGGTTTCGGGTGTCGCTCGTCATACTTTGTCGAGGGCCAGGAGCGCCAGGAGGACCGGCAGGTAGAGGAGCGACGCGAAGAGCACGCGTCGGGCCGCGACGAGCGACGGCCGGAACGCCTGCCGCGCCCCGAGCGCGACGAACGCCGCGCCGAGCAGGAACGCGCCGGCGAAGTAGATCGGGCCCGCGAGCCCGATGAGCGTCGGCAGGAGGCTCACCGCGAGCAGGGCGAGGCAGCCGTTCAGGATCTGGCGCTCCGTGCTCGCTCCCTCGGCGTCCACGACCGGCAGCAGCCGTACGCCCGCACGCGCGAAGTCGTCACGGTACAGGCGCGCGATCGCGAGCGTGTGCGGAAGCTGCCACAGGAACAGGATGCCGAAGAGCACCCAGGCGCCCAGACCCAAGTCGTCGCGCGCTGCGACCCAGCCCGCCACGGGTGGGAGCGCGCCGGGCACCGCGCCCACGATCGTGCAGAGCGGCGTCCTGAGCTTGAGCGGCGTATAGGCGAAGAGGTAGAGCGCCACGGTCACCGCGGTCACGGCGAGGGTCCGGAAGCCGACGAAGCTCCCCAGGTAGAGCAGGCCGCCGAGGGTGACCGCGCTACCGAACAGCAGCGCCTCGAGCGGCGCGAGCCGCCCGTCGGGCAGTGGGCGTGCGCGCGTGCGCTCCATGCGCGCGTCCACGTCGCGTTCCCAGTATTGGTTGAGGGCGAGCGAGCCCCCGGCCGCCAGGAGCGTGCCGATGAGCAGGTGGAGCAGGCGAGCGTAATCGGGCACGCTCGGAAGGCCCACGTAGTAGCCGACGACCGTCGTCACCAGGATCATCACCACGATCCGGGGTTTCGTCAGGGCGACCAGGTCGGCGGCGACGCGGCGACGGTCGCGCGCGAGCGGTCCGATGATCGCCTCGGTCGTCGTGCGCGCGGTCGTCATTGTAGCGGGGTCCGCGAGCCCGCCGCACTCCGTGGGTGGCCCGCCCACGATGCGGCCGGCTCCGTCCGGCCAATGCGCATCGCCTGCACGTCCTCGCCGCTCCGCGAGCCC
>Ga0137396_10000693_pt1 | contig 16531 bp, 19 predicted proteins | sample czc16metaG_FD_108284 | JGI IMG/M metagenome (GOLD analysis project Ga0137396, IMG submission 108284) | Vadose zone soil microbial communities from Angelo Coast Range Reserve, California, USA - czcobulk3.16 metaG | ecosystem: Environmental > Terrestrial > Soil > Vadose zone | place: USA...
GAACTTCAGCCTCGCCCCGTTGAACCAGCGTGACGCACGGTCTGATGACATGTTGGATTGTTTCGACTTTGGCAAGAGTCCGGCCCCGCCGCCTCCCGCGGTTCCCTAGCGGCCTACGACCCGGACAGGAAGTTCCGCCTTGCGCGAACATTGATACCGCAACGGCGGGTTTCCTTCGCCCGTGACTGCGGCCCTCGAGGGTATCACCGTGCTGGACTTCACGCGGCTGCTCCCGGGTCCGTTCTGCACGCAACTCCTTTGTAATCTCGGTGCGGATGTGATCAAGATCGAGGACCCGAAACTCGGCGACTACATGCGGTCCGTACCGCCCATCGTGGGCGACGTCTCCTATCCGTTCCTCATGGTGAACCGAGGAAAGCGGTCCCTCGCGGTGGACTTGAAGACGCCGGAAGGCCAGGAGATCGTGCACAAGCTCGCGCGCGGTGCGGACGCGGTCGTGGAACAGTTCCGCCCCGGCGTGATGGCGCGGCTCCGCGTGGCCTACGACGATCTCGCCATGATGAACCCGAAACTGGTCTACTGCTCCTTCTCGGGGTACGGTCAAACGGGTCCGTACAAGGGGCTTCCCGGACACGATATCAACTTTCAGGCCCTCGCCGGGATTCTCGGAGTAACAACGGGTCGGGAGGACAAAGCCCCCGCCATCCCAGGCGTCCCCATCGCGGATCTCGCAAGCGGCTTCAACGCTGCCCTCGCGATCTTGGCCGCATTGCGGGCGCGGGACCGCACGGGTCGAGGCGAATTCATCGATGTCTCGATTTACGATACTGCCATCACCCTGATGGTCCTCGGCCTCGCGCGCTTTCTTGCCACCGGGGAAGAGCCGGTCGCGGGCGAGACCCTCTTGACCGGGTCGTTTCCCTTCTACAGTCTGTATGAGACCAAAGACGGACGCTGGCTGTCCGTGGCCACAGTCGAGCCGAAGTTCTGGTCGCGGATGTGCGAGCTGATCGGGGCCGCGGATCTTTCCGAGAAGCAGTTCTCGGACGGTGCGGAACGATTGGCGGTGGGGCAAACCCTTGCCGAGAGGTTTCGCAGGCGGACCCTCGGCGAGTGGGAGGCGCTCCTGGAAAACGAAGATCTACCAATCACGGGCGTGAAGACTGTGTCCGAAGTCGTCCGGGATCCTCACGTGAAGGCCCGGGGCCTCCTCCCCGTCGTCGATGTGTCTGGCTTGGGGAAGGTCAAAGTGATCGCACATCCGGCGAAGTACACCGCCTCGGAGACGCGCAACCCGACGCGCGTGCCCGCACGGGGCCAAGACACGGAGGAAATCCTTCGATCCCTCGGATACACGGCGAGGCAGATTCAGACCTTGGCCAAGAAAGGCGTTGTCGCGGTGTGATCGAGGCGGTGTCCCGCCGACCGCGCGAGAGCACGCTCACTCGCCTTTGAACTTCGGGTCGCGTTTCTCCATGAACGCCTGGATCCCTTCGTAGATGTCTTCCGTCGAGGCGACGAGGCCGAAGGCCATCGCCTCCATCTCCAAGGCCACATCGATCGGCGTGTCGCCACCACGATTCAGAAGGATCTTCGCGAGACGGATCGCGATGGGCGCCTGCCGAGCGAGTCGGCCTGCGAACTCGCGGACCTCGGACGAGAACGCCTCGTTCTCCACCGTCTTCGTCACGAGGCCAATCGCAACTGCCTCATCGGAGGTGAGTCGAGCGCCGAGGAGCACGAGCTCCTTCGCCTTCGCTTGACCGAGCATTCGAACGAGCCGCTGCGTCCCGCCCGCACCGGGAACGAGGCCCAGATTGACCTCAGTCAGTCCGAGCTTCGCCCGCTTCGCGGCGATTCGAAAGTCGCATGCCAAGGCCAGTTCGAGCCCTCCACCGAAGCAGTGCCCGTTGATGGCCGCGAGCGTCGGCTTCGAGAAATTCGCAAGTCGGCTGACGACCTCCTGGCCGCGGCGGGAGAACTGCCACACCTTGAACGCCTTGGAAATGTCGGTGAAGGACGTGAGGTCTGCTCCGGCACTGAAGGAACGGTCCCCCGCGCCCGTGAGGACGAGACACCGCACGGCGTCGTCCTTTTCCAGTTCGGCTAGGGCCCTCTCGAGATCGTCGAAGACCTGGGGGCTAATCGTGTTCAGTCGATCGGGTCGGTTGATCGCGATCGTCGCGACATGGGTCTCCGGATCCCTCGAGACCAAGAGAGTTTCGAAATTCACCGCACCGCCTCCCCCCGTGTGTCCATAGAATCCCCTGCCGGTCTTCGTGCCGAGGTCTCCGCGCGCCACCATCTCCTCGAGGATCGCCGCGGGCTTGGTGCGCTTGCCCTCCTTCAAGGCTGCGAGGACGACGTCCATCCCCAAATCGTCGGCGGTCGCGAGTGGCCCCTTCGGGAACGCGGTCCCCAGGCGCATCGCCTCGTCGATCTCCGCGGGGCTCGCGACGTCGAGCGCGACAAGTTCCGCGGCTTCGTTGATCATCAACGCGAGAATTCGAATCGGATCGAAGGACTGGCCCATGTCCGGTGTCAACTTCGGCCGGCCGGACTTGTACGCATAGAAGCCCTCCTCGACTTTTCGCCCGAATTTCTTTCCATCCATCAGCGCCTGGAGGGAGCGGGGCATCGAGCGATCCGCGTTCTTAATCAGATGGTGCAACACGTCGATTCCCACTTGATCCGCCAACTCGAAGGGACCCATCGGGAAGCCCGCCCGGAATCGCATCGCGGCATCAATCGTCTCGATCGGGACGCCTTCCTCGTCGTGAATCCGCGCGGCCTCCTCGAAGTAGGGACCGAGGACGCGGGTCGTGATGAAGCCGGGGACGTCTTTCTTGACGACGACGACCGTTTTCCCGAGAGACTTCGACAGATCGACAGCGACTTCCAGAGTGGCGTCGCTCGTCGTGTCGGCGCGAATGACTTCAATCAGTGGCATGAGCATCGGCGGGTTGAAGAAGTGCATGCCGACCACTTGTTTCGGACGTTTCGTCACGAGGGCCATCTTGGTGATTGGCAGTGCCGATGTGTTCGAGGCCAGAATCGTCTTCTTCGGTGCGGCTGCATCGAGCTCCTCAAAGACGCGCCGCTTCAGATCCAGATCCTCGAAGACCGCCTCGATCGCGACGTCCGCGTTCCGGCAGGCCTCAGCGAGGTCCAAGGTGGTGTGGATACGGTCGAGGGCCTGTTGCATTTGGTCCGACCGGATCTGGTTCTTCTCCACCAGTTTGCCTAGAGACCAGCGGATCCGCTCCATTCCGCGGTCCAAGAACTCCTGCCTGATATCCCGCATCCGGACCTCGTGGCCGTGCAGCGCCGCGAGCTCCGCAATCCCATGGCCCATCTCCCCGGCCCCGATGACCGCGAGTCTCATTCGCCGTTCTCGACCTGTGGATGGATGGCACGCGGTTAAAGGTGTGGTGCGAAAGCTTCTTTGTCCGCTCTGCCGTTCAACAGTCCATGGAGGATTATGCCCGCGCGCTGCTCGTCGTGGGAGCGAGCTTCGCGGCAATTCTGGTACCGTTCCTCGTCGTCCCCGAAATCCTCGAGCGACGCGGCTACGATCCGCGCAGCCGCTTCGTGCGCGCACTCGTGTGGACGGCGTTTTTGGCCATCGTTCTGGTTCCCGCGGCGGCCAGTGGACTTCTCATCTCAGTCACGAACCCGGTGGACTGGCTGATCTTTGGAGTGGGCATGATCGTCGCGATTCTGTACGACTACTATCGTCTCAATCCGAGCAAGGTTCCCTGGGCTCGAGCCCGAGCCTGACGCTCAGATGAATTCCCAGTCCCGGAGGACGTCCTCGAGATTCGGGTGGCCGATCTCGTCGAGTTCGTACCGCACGTGGACGACGGGCTTCTTTGTCTTCAGGACCCGGCTCAAGTCGATCGGCGTCCCACTGAGGACAATATCGCAGGGGGTCGCATCGATGGTCTCCTCGAGTTCCTTGATCTGCTTCGGTCCGTAGCCCATGGCCGGGAGGACCTTTCGGGAGTTCGGATATTTCTTGTACGTCTCCTTGATCGAGCCGACGGCGTAGCCCACCGCGCTGACAATCTCGGCCGCTCCGAACCGTTGCGCGGCGATGTACGCGGCGCCATACTCCATCCCTCCGTGCGTGAGTGTGGGACCGTCCTCGATGGCGAGGACCCTCTTCCCGCGAATCTGAATCGTTTCGTCCGGCGTAATCGGTGATGCGGCCTCTACGACGACGGCATCCGGGTTCACTTCCCGCACGTTCCGCTTCACGATCTCCACATTCTCGGGCGTGGCCGTGTCGACCTTGTTGATGACGACCACATCCGCCATGCGGACGTTCGTCTCGCCGGGGTAGTACGACAATTCGTGTCCCGGACGGAGCGGATCTGCGACGACAATGTGCAGGTCCGGTTTGAAGAACGGCGTGTCGTTGTTCCCGCCGTCCCAGAGGAGGATCTCGGCCTCCTGCTCGGCCTGCCGCAGGATCTTCTCGTAGTCGACGCCTGCGTAGACGACGGTCCCCTTGTCAATGTGGGGCTCGTACTCTTCCCGTTCTTCGATCGTCGTCTCGTACCGATCCAGATCCTCGTACGTCGCGAACCGTTCCACGGCCTGCGAGGCGAGGTCTCCGTAAGGCATGGGATGCCGAACGACGACAAACTTTTTCCCGTGGGCACGGAGGATTGCCGCGACACGCCTCGTGGTCTGGCTTTTCCCGCTTCCGGTCCGCACGGCGCAAATCGCGATGACCGGCACCCGGGCCTTAAGCATCGTCTGCTGGGCGCCGAGGAGAAGGAAGTCCGCTCCGTGGGCGTTTGCGAGGGCGATTAGATGTCCGATCTGATTGTAATCCACATCGGAGTAGGAGAACACGCAGGTCTGAACCGCGTGTTTCTTGATCAGTTTCGGGAGGTCTCCCTCCGGGAAAATGGGGATCCCGTCCGGATAGCGCGGACCCGCCAGGGAGGCCGGATACTTGCGGGTCTCGATTCCCGGGATTTGCGTGGCGGTGAAGGCCACCACCTCGTATGTCGGATCATCGCGGAAGACGACGTTGAAGTTGTGGAAGTCGCGGCCGGCCGCCCCCAGGATAATCGCACGTCGCGGGCCGCCCATGGAGGCGGGAGCCCCCGGATGTGTAAAGCCTTTTTGGGGGCGCCTGAAACTCGATTCAACCTTAAATAAGGTTAACCGAATCCTAACGGGAATGTGTGATGCGCCGGGTCCTCCTCTAAGGTCCGCCTGGCCGAACGGAACACGTCATCGAACATGGACTCCGTCAGCAGACCGGTCTGCGTGTTCCTCTGGCTCGGGTGATAGGACGCAATCAACGTGAGCGGAGGCATGGACCAAGTTCCTCTGTGGCGGAAGCGAGGTCTCGGACTTGGGATCTCATGATTTGTCACCCGCCACACGCGAAGGAATGCCTCCATCGCAACCGCACCCAGGACGACCACGACTCGCAGCGCCGGGAGGAGCAACGTCTCCCGTTCCAAGAACGGCTGACATCGGGCGAGTTCCGTCCGCGTCGGTTTGTTCTCCGGAGGTGCACAGCGAATGGCCGCGGCAATGTAGCAATCCCGAAGCTCGAGTCCGTCGTCCCTTGAAAGAGAAGTGACTTGATTCGCGAATCCCGCTCGATAAAGAGCCCGATACAGCCACTCTCCACTCCGGTCTCCGGTGAACACGCGACCCGTTCGATTCCCTCCGTGTGCCGCAGGGGCGAGTCCGACGACGAGAAGTCGAGCGCGTGCATCGCCGAATCCGGGGACGGGCCGTCCCCAGTATTCCCACTCCCGAAATGCCGCTCGTTTCTCTCGGGCGACCGCCTCTCGATAGCGGACAAGGCGCGGGCATTTCCGGCAGTCAACAATCTGGGAGGTGAGCACTCCGAGAGAATCGGGCCCCATGGAGTCTGCGGAACTCCAACCGCTGCAAAAACGTTGACGGTCCGCGAAGGGAATGTTTGATATCACAGACCACCCGGTCGCGCTTCCACATCCGAGGCTGATACTCGGCTGCAAAGGATTTTATGCGGACGGACTGAGACCATTCCTGTCGATGGTCGCGCGGCTAATCGGATGGTACCACGGGCTCTTCCACTTGGCTCAGGTGACAATTCACGATCGATGGGTGAAGAGGTTCCGGCTTATCGCGTTCCTCGCTGCCTCCTCGATCGCGACCCAAATTGTCCTGCGGAGCGCGTTAGGATCCATCGGGTTCGGAAGCATCCTCCCCAGCTCGATCATCACGATCCTCGTCGCCTCGGCGATCTGGCTCATCGCCTATCCAGCGATGTGGCTGCGTATGGCGACCGTGGTCGTAGAGATGGAAGCGAAGAAGGAATACGCCGTCATCCTCCATGAGATTCACAAGCTTCATCGGCATCGTATCGTCACAGAGACCGAGGCGAAAGCTCTCACACCCGTTGAAAGCGAGCCGACGCGGCGATAGGCAGGCTCGAGCAGTCAGGCGCAGCGGCTCGCAGCTGGCCACCGTGACGCGGTCGCGGGATGGAACGCACACCACCCCGGAAGCCTTAGTAGGGGCCGGGACGTTTCCGCGACTCGATGTCGTCGTACCGGATTCCGAACGACGCACGGGTCCGGGAATCCTTGGTTCGGGTCTTCAGTACGCGGCCTGTCGTGGACAGCCAGCGCCGGCTCAAAGCGCTCGTCGAAAAGGACCTGAAGGGGGACGAGAAGTACCAGGTCGGCGAACCAAGACTGCGGGTCCTCGCAATCGAGTCAGGGCTTGTGGACCTGGAGATCCACACCCGCGACACGACCGAGATGCGGTCGCTCGTGAAATGCCCCGTGTGCGGGAATCGCCTGAAGAAGGTACGGAACATGACGGTCTTCGGCGGGACCGTGACACTCGGATATCGATGCGAACGTTGCAAATACTGGACCGGACTCAAGCGCCGCGTGCCTACGCGGTACGTGTTCACCAGGCGCTCCTGATGCGGGTTCGCTACGAAGGCGGCATCCTAGTCCAAGATCTTCTAAAAGAGGTGATCCTAGATCCCGTGCGCAAGACGCCGGGCAGCGTCGTGAGCCACGGCCACATGGACCACCTGACCTCGGGCGGCATCATGACGCCACAAACCCTCGAGGTCCTCAAAGTTCGCCGCGGGGGGACGGGGCAGGCGCTCCCCTATGGCAAGGAGATCGAACACAACGGCTTTCGAGTGGTCCTCAAGGACGCGGGGCATGTGTTCGGTTCCGCCATGGTGCGGGTCGACGACCTTCTGTATACCGGCGACTTCAACCCGGAAGGCGGCGCCACATGCGGGAGAGCGCGGCCCGAGTTCGTCCAGAGCCTGATCGTGGACGCCACCTACGGACGCCCGGGTTACAACTTCCCGCCGAAGAAGGACGTAGAGTCGGACCTGTTGAACTGGCTCGAGATGGAGCTCGCCAGCGCACCCGTTGCCCTCGCGGGCTACGAGTTCGGCAAGGGCCAAGAATTGATCGCCCTCGTGAACCGCCTCGGGGTCGAGGTCGCGGTCTCCGACCGAATCGCCGATCTTGCGGACATCTACGTCCGACACGGGATCAACCTGCGGTACCGTCGATTGTCCGCCCTCACGGAGGACGAGCGCAAAGAGCCGCGCGCGTATATCCTGCCCCCGGGCTGGCTTCGGCCTCCCCTCGACGACAGCGTCTCCTGGCTTGGCTCGATCGGCCTGCGGACCGCGTATGTGAGCGGGTGGTGCGCCATGTTCGACTTCACCCGCCGATACGGGGTCGACGCGCAGTTCCCCCTGAGCGACCACGGGGATTTCGAGGATGTGATGGACTTCATCCAGGCCTGTCGGCCCCGTCGGGTGTACACCGCGTTCAGCAATGCGAAGGAACTGGCCAAGGCGGTGGATCGACGTCTTCGGATCAAGTCCGAGGCCCTCCTGACCCGGTGAGTTCGTGGAGTCGCGACGCGAACGGGACACGGTTTTCGTGAAGCTCTCCGACGGGGAAGATCTCTTTCCGAGCCTCGAGGCCGCCGCCCGCGAGCACGGCGTGGAGAGCGGCACAGTCTTGTGGGGGATCGGAATGCTTCGGGACTTCGAAATTGGATTCTTTGGACCGAAGGGCTACGAGAAGACCGTCTTCTCTGACCGACACGAGTTGCTTGGGTTGCACGGAAGCATCTCGATCCGAGGAGACCCGCTTCTCCATCTCCATGTATCGCTAGGCCGGCCGGATTACAGCGCGATCGGCGGCCATCTGTTCCGGGCGAAGACCGCAGTGGTCAACGAAATTCAAATCGCGCGGTTCGACGCCATCCACTTCAACCGACGGCTCAACGAGAAGACCGGATTGCGGGAGCTCGTCTTCGATTGATGACGGGGGACCGGACGGCGTTGCGGGCTTATTGCCAGGTCGCCCGGTCCAGGTCCCGTTCCTCTTTCGTCTTCTTGCGGAATTGGCGGTAGTGATCCTTGCACAAGTGGATTCGACGCGGTCCTCCGATCAACTTGAGCTCCGGCAGGGCTTCCTTCACTTTTCTCGTGGATAGGGAGCGACGCGCTTCCTTCCCGCATCCCTGGACCCCGCACACTTCGCCGGCGGCCACCGACGAGTCGAAGGCATGCCGCTATAAGTAAGTGTGCGACGCGAGAGGATTGCGCATCTCAAGGGGCGACTTGCCGGGAAGAAAAGTGAAAAGAAAGCGTCACGGCACTCGACGCCGCAACATGCGCGCGGCCGCCACGCTGACGATCGCCAAGGCCGCGATCATTGCCACTTCGCTCCCCGCTTGGAACCCGCTGCTCGGTGCCTCCGGCGGTGTGCTGACGACCTCGACGGACACCGCAGCGAGAGACGGCAGGTAGAGCGCCACGACAGTTCCGGGGAACGAGAGGACTGAGTAGGACGCTCCCTCTCTGCGCATCCCATTGATGAGGAACAGCGGGAGAGCGCTCGCCGTCCGGTTCACGTCCCCGGCGTTCGCGCTCACTCGGAGTTGGGTCGGCGCGTTGAAGGGCATCGTCGCGGCGTCGAACGCGAGCAGGACCACCGCTCCCCCCGGGAGCAGGGAATCCACCTGGATCGTTGCGCGACCTGGCTGCACCGCGAGCGCCCAACCGGTGACTCCAATCCGATATTGGGCCAGATTCTGGACCCACTGGCCGTCGGCCGTGGCCACGAGATCGAGCTCTGCGACGATGTGCCCGGCGCCAATCGCGTCAAGAAGAGCGAGCCATTCGCCCCGGTTTGCCGTCTGAGGGGGAACGGCTTTGAACAGGAGGAGATCGGAATCCGCCATTTTCGCGATGATTCGGATTCCTTTGACGGTGAAGGTTCCCACACCCAGGAGAAATCGGGCCTGCTCTCCTTCCACGGAGTAGGATACGGAGGAAGCGGGCCACGACCCCGGGGCCGTTTGCACGGAGACGTTCGTCGCTCCTGCCGGCAGTTCGATCGTCGCCGTGCGCGCGACGTCGGTGCGGATCTCAACGAGGACCGTAGGGTCGTCATGCGCCGTGATCGTGACGAGATATCCTTGTGCTTCGAACGTGGAACCGATCGCATGGGCGCTACGTCCCGGCGCGAAACCCCCGATCCGAATCGAGCCCACATAAAGCACCGGCGCGTCGCCCGCGAGACTCAGCACGGAATTCATCGTCCCGGTTGATGCGTCGTAGGCGAACTGCACGTAGGTCCCGAGAACTGAACCGCGGTCGTAGCGAAAGGCAGCGAATAGTTGGGAGGACCACGGAAAGACCCCGGCGGACGACTCCGCCTGCATCGCGAACGAAATAGGGCGGAGGGCGGCGGATGCGTGAGAGGGAGCAGATCCGCTGAGGGCGACGGGAAGAAGTGAAAGCACGGTAAGCGCCGCCGCCACCCTGGCCAGATGTGCGCGCGCACCCGGTCCGTCCTCCATGGAGTATTATTGTCCCTTCAGGGATAAGGGAATTTTGGTCCATCGCGGAAACCGGTTGGGACGTCGTCCGAACTTTGAATTTTCGACGCGCCGGGAGAGAGCTTCGACCGGCGTACGCAAAGTATCTTTACGAAGGAACCTCATCGCCTCTCCATATGGGCCCCTTGGATGTATTCCTCCGGGTGTCCTTCGCCGGCTTCGCGGCGATCCTGGCGACCGTCTCGGTTCAGTCCTACGCGAGACATCGCGAACGGCGATTCCTCTTGCTCACCTCGGCGTTTGCCATCTTCCTCGTCCAAGGGGTCTGGTTGATCATCGAGATCGCCACGAGGACCGTCTCATCCGTCGGCTCAGAATGGCTTGCCCTGAACCTCGGGGTGCTCGTGGCCCTGTACCTCGCGCTGCTGAGGTGATGTGATGCCTGAAGGACTCGAACTCGAAAGCCGTCGCAGGATCTACGACTTCCTGACGGCGAACCCCGGTGTCCACCTCCGTAGGATCGGACAGGTGCTCGGGATGTCGACGGGCATGCTCTCGTACCACCTCGGGTACCTGGAACGGAATGGGGTCCTGAAATCCGAGGAGGACGGACACCGCAAGCGGTACTTCATTGCCCGTGCGTTCGTCGAGGCCCAGCGGCGAATTCTCGCGGTGCTCCGGCAGGATGTGCCGCGGAAGATCGTCCTCGAACTGCTGTTCTTCGGGGAGCGGACGTTCGGGGAGCTCCAGACCTCGGTCGGCGTTTCGAAATCCACGCTGTCGTATCACCTCCAGAAACTCATGCACCGAGAGGTCCTCCTGCGGGGCCGGCGGGAGCGGGAGAGTGTCTTCTCGATCAAGGACCTCGAGGAGGTCCGGAAACTTCTCTTGGCGAACCGATCCAGCTTCCAAGATGACGCCGTGGACCGGTTCGCGGACCTTTGGACGAAGATCCGCACCTGACCCGAGAGGCGCATCGCGAGGATGCATAACCCAGTCGCGAGATGCGCAGGGCCCTTCACTCCGACTTCGTAAATTCCCGTACGAGGCACGTCGCGTAGGATCCTCGAGTGAGCTCGAACGACAGGGACAGTGTTCCCTCTCCCACCTGGGCGTCGAGGGTTCGGACCGGGGCGAGGATCTCTCGCCGGGTCCCCTTCGACGAGATCCGAGGAATCTCGGGGATGATGAAATCCTTCGGATGCAATCCTTCCGACGCGACGATCGTCTTCTCGATCTGTCCCGGCTCGCCGCCCGCGAATTCCGATTCAGAGCCGAAGAGAATCGCACTCACCCACGCCTTCCCTTGGCGGCACCGATCTGCCGCTCGGGCCAAGTTGTCGCAGGTGACGTCGATCGTCCGACTTCGATCGGGGAGCCCGCTCGCGTCGGCCGGCAAGACAAGATCCCCCGCGACCGGCTCATGGATGGGAATGGCGCGTCGCATCCGTTCGCTGAGAATCTGATTGAACAGGAACGACTGATATCCATGGACGAACATCATCAGGAGGTTGAATGGGAGCGATCGAAGGGCTCCGACGAAGTCCGCCGGTTGAGCCGCCAGGTGATTCAGGATCGCCTTCTCGAATCCGTAGGACTTCGGGAAGTCGCGCAAGGCGCTACGGACATCTCCGGTGTCCCGCAACGCGGAACGGACCTCGTACGATTCTGGGTCTTCCCCCTCCAGCGGGTTCGCGACGTAAGCCTCGACGGCCTCCCGGAACTCGCTGCGAACGATGTGGCGGCCGACGACATGGGTGATGGGCCGGACGGACCCGAATCGCTGGATGCCGAAGAAGCTCGGGAAGCCTCCCGCAATCCGGATGGCGCGCTCGGTCTCGGTGACGGTCTTCGCGGCGGTCTCCCGCCCGACCGGCAGGTCCCTCACGACGATCCGAAATCGGTTTCCCGCGAGGTCGCCGAGCTCCAAGGGTCGATCGGACCGGAAGGCGTCGAGGACCTCGACGTCCTTCAGATGAAGTCCGCGAACCTGCTCGGGCAGGACGTTCTCCAATGAGAAGAGCCGCGTGGTCACCGCATGCTTGTCCTTGGTCCCGGCGAATCCAATTCGTTTTCGGCTGATGTGGAGGGCCCGGGCCAGTGCGCGGACAAGCCGGTTCGTCTCCCAGCTCCGGACGCGAATCTGCGCGATCGTGTACCGCCCCTCCGCGGACACCGCGGGTGGAGCCGAGATCTCTTCGACGACGAAGTCCTCGGGGGCCGACTTGATCGTGCCTCCAACGCCGGGCGTCGACGTGAGGTAGCCGACGATCCCGACGTCGCGCTCCATGGGCCTACGCGAACTCCTTCTCCAGAAGTTGCTTGGCGCCGCCGAACTCGGTCGCGAGAACCTCCGCGACCCGTTTCAAAGCGGCCTGCGGACTGCCCTTCTTCACTTTCACGGTGAGGACGGGCTTGTCGAGTTGCGGGTGGCCTGTGTAATACAACGCATCTTCCACCTCCGGATCCTTGAGCAGGGCTGTGATCAGCGGGTAGATCACGGTGTCATCCGGATTCAGGATCTCGATGCGGATGGAGTCTTTCTGTTTCTCAAGGAGTCTAAGTTGCATGAGGATCTACGGAGAGGTTCCGCCGATTTAAGGCTTTGCGGAACGGATTCGCTCGGACTCATCCGTCGCGGTGGTCGTGAACGCGGAATGCATTCCCGAACGGGTCCCACACGACGCCCGAACTGGGGGCAAGCCGCTTCACTCGAATGTGCTTCGACTCGAGAAGGGCGGCGGCCTTCTCGAAATCTTGGACGTGGAAATCGAACGGAGTGTTGGCTCCTTCCGGACCGTAGGCGACCTTGGGAAGTTCCTCTGTCCGCCACAGGGTGATCTGTCCACCCTGCGTTTCTACCACCGTCCACACGGGGCTGGTCTTCCCTACGACCCGAAATCCAAACAGGTCGCGGTAGAACTCGAGGGCTTTGGGCATATCGCCGATGGGGAGAATCAGGTGGCCGAAGTCCTGGATGATTGCCATCCCGCGCCCATTCTCCCGGGACCATATCAAACCGCGGAGACCAGAGTTCCAAAGACCGTCCGAGGGAATCTAAATACCGTGAAGGGCTTTTGCGGACCCTCCATGGCCTCTCCCGGGGCGCCGACCGCGGACACCTTCGAGTCGGAGGCTCCAGGCCTCCTCGATGCAATCGCGAGGGCGCGGAAGCGGGTCGCCGGGATCGCGGGGCTGGTGGACGGGACGCTTGACCGGTTCCGCGAGCGGGTCGATCGTTTGATCCGAGAGAGCGAGGTCGACAACTGGCGTCAGGTGCGGATCTTCACCCGGGATGTCGACGCAATCGCTGCGGACCTCGGGAAAGCGGCGAAGGAGAAGCGTCTGTCTTTGAGGCTCGTGGCAGGGCTCGATGCATCCCTCCGGAAGGCCCGGAAGAGGGACTTCTACGGCGCTCGGAAAACCTGGCGGAAGCTCGATCGAGTCGCGGAGCAAGGGGCCGAAGTCCGCCGGCTCCAGACTTCGTATCGGGAGGGGTACCGCGCAGTCGAGGCGCGGATTCGGCAGCTCCGGACCCAGGTGGATCGCCTTCAAAAAATCCCGAAACCTCCCTCGTCGCCGGAGGACGCCCAGGCCTTCAATGAACGGGTGGACGCGTTCAATGGAGCCGCGACCGCGGCCTACTTGGATTTCCTGGCCCGGAGCCGCGCCGACCAGGCGATTCCGCTCCTCCTCGAGGCGTCTCAGGGTACCGGGATCGGCGTGCCGGCTCCGCCCCTTGGCTCAGACCCCGAGCCGCTCCTGCGCCTGTTGAACAACGCGAGCCCGCAAGGCGAGGCCTTCCGGAGCCGCTCCTTCTACGGATTGCTCGAACTGCCCGGCTACTCGGATGCGAAGCTCACCCACGTGTTCGGGGATGCGCGGCTCATCCGCAGCGCTCTGGATTCAGGCTGGTCCTGGCTGAAGGCGATCCGGGACGACGAGCGGCGCTCCCTTCAGATCCAATGGAGCGAGGACGTCACCATGTTGAAGCGCAGGACCCCTTCCATTGTCGGTTTCGTGGAGCGACTGGGGAAGCTGAACGACGCCGCCGAAAGAGGGCGCGAACTGTCCGCCGCGCTTCAGGACGGCCGGTTCGACGCCTGGCAGTCGTCCGCGCGGCTCTACGCCACGCACGGGGATGCCGCGGTCCGGAAGTGGCGCGGAACGTTGGAAAAGGACATGGAGAAGATGAACAAGGAAACGGCCCAGCTCGCCGCCGTCCTCAAGCGGTTCCCGGACCCGACGAGAGTCGAATCGGGTGGCGGCTAGGAACCGACGCTCGGGCCGACTCTCGGCGATTCGGTTTCCGACGAGCCGAAGCGACCAAGTGGGGGACTCGCAATTCCCCGGCACGAGGCATCCCATGGTGCAGAAAGTGATCGATGTGGTCGGCGTCTCGCCGGTGAGCTTCGCGAAGGCCGCACAGAACGCGGTCTCCGAAGCCGCGAAGACGGTCCGAGAAATGCGGTGGGCGAGGGTCGGGGAGATGGAAATGGAACTCGACGGCTCCAAGGTGAAGTCGTACCGGACGACCGTGCGGATTTACTTCAGTATTGAACGATAGCGTGACGTGGGCAAGGATACCGCCTCAAGCCTTCTGGCGGAACTCCATCTGCTGAAACACCATCACGGTCAAGACGATCATCGCCACCGAGAAGCCGACGAGGATGAGGACCGCGATTCCCGCGGAGATGTCCGATCGGTACGTCGTCATGGGTCCGACGGCAATCATCCCTTTCAACACCGACCGCAGATAGTGGATCACGCTGAGCTTCGGCACGTCCCCCGGGATCGAGCCGACAATGGACTCCCACACGAAGCCGATGAGCAGGCCCACCGCGAGCGGCTTGCGTACCAAGACCGAGATGAAGAGAAATACCGCACCGTAGGCGACGGTGCCGACCACGGTCGCGACGAGGAACCCGCCGAGGACGTCCAAGTCCGTCGTCAGCCCCGTGCCTTGGTAGGCCTGTGTGACTCCGTACGCGAGGACAATCGGCGGAACGAGGAGGACGAGGACGGCGACGACATAGCCGAGGTACTTGTAGATCACCACGGCGGGCTTCGAGATGGGACGGGTCAGTAAATAGGGGAGCGTGTTGTCCTCGATTTCCTCTCGGATGAGCGTCGTCGCGTTCACGAGGGTCACGAAGATCAACACGACCTGAAGGAAAAGCGGGATCAGCAAGACCTGGAAGAGGAGGATATTGAAAGCGGCGACTCGTGCCGCGGCAAGGGACAGGGCCAGGATGAAAGGAAAAGCCGACAGGAGCAGCATCGCGATGACGCGTCGCGTTCCGAGCAGATACCGCAGGGTCAGGCTGGTGACGACCCAAAGCCTTCGCACCGACTCGGTGAAGCCCATCGTTCACCCGACCAAGTAGCGGAAGACGGCTTCGAGACTATCGTCCGGACTCTCGAGGCCCCGGACGTCGAGCTTTGTGTCTGCGACAATCCCAGGGAGTTCCTTGTAGAATGCATCCGGCTTGCGCGTGCGAATCAGGAGCGTATCCTCCGCAGGCACTTCCAGCGAGACGACGTGTTCCATCCTTGCAAGCGCCTGCGCGAATTGACGCGGGTGCGACGTCTCAATGCGCACGGCGTGGGGATGCTCATCGATGAGTGCACGGATCGCGTGGATGTCACCCGAAGCGATCGCCTTGCCATTGTGGATCAGCACGATGTTGTTCGTGATGCGCTCAATCTCGTACAAGACGTGGGTCGACATGAGGACGTGCCCGCCATCCTTGGCGAAATCAGAGATCGTCCGCAGGATCTGCACGCGAGCCATCGGGTCCGCTCCCGACAGAGGCTCGTCAAGGATGAGGACATCCGGGTCATGCGCGAGGGCCTGCGCGAGCTTCGCGCGCTGTCGCATCCCGCGACTGTAGGTGCGCGTGGGTCGATGGGCCGCTCCGGACAGGCCGACGACCTTGAGCGCGGCGCTGGCCGCCTTCGAGGCCTTCTCGGACGGCATACCGTGCAGGCGCATCAGTGCCTCGACGAACTGCTGCCCGCTGAGCCAGCCGTACATCTGGTTGTGCTCCGGACAATACCCGAGGCGTTGCATCATCGGCACGTTGTTCCACGGATTTTCTCCGAGCAAGCGGAGGGTCCCCTGGTCCGCGTGGAGCTGGCCAATCAGCAGCTTGAAGAGCGTGCTCTTGCCCGCGCCATTCGGCCCCACGAGACCCGTGATGCCCGTTCCAAAGGAGGCGGTGAATGCGTTGAGACCGAGGACTTCGCCGTACCACTTCGACACTCCGGCGGCCTCCGCGACGGCGCTCATCCGGAGACGACCTCGACGGCCTTCATTCGGAGGTAGGTGACCAACGATGCGACGATGGTGGCGGCAAGCAGGATCGCAAGGGCCCATGGCCACTCGAGCTGGCTACCCGAAGCCCCGAACGCCGCGCGGGCGACCGCGAGATAGTCATCCCAGGGGGAGACGTAGAGCAATGCGGAATTCCCAAGGGGGCCCGACAGAATGCCGGCGGGAATCGACAGGCCGAACGTGATTGCGAAAATCCCCGCCGCGGCGTAGCTCTTCCGACGCGTGAGGCTCGAGAGCAGCAACGTAACGGACGTGTAGAAGGCGGTGAACAGGAACCCCAACAGGACGGCGAGCCCCATCGCCTCCAACGCGATGGTCCACGAGAACAGGCCCAAGAGCGCGGCGACGAAAGGGGTGAGCACCAGCGGGAGCACA
>Ga0137396_10000694_pt1 | contig 16523 bp, 12 predicted proteins | sample czc16metaG_FD_108284 | JGI IMG/M metagenome (GOLD analysis project Ga0137396, IMG submission 108284) | Vadose zone soil microbial communities from Angelo Coast Range Reserve, California, USA - czcobulk3.16 metaG | ecosystem: Environmental > Terrestrial > Soil > Vadose zone | place: USA...
GAGGCCTGCGGCACGACCTGCAGGGAACCTGGTAATGGACCACTGCGATGCGCTGGCAGGTAGGACCTTCGGCTCCATTCCCGGGCACGAAGCCGCGGTGCGCCGAGCAGCAATAGAGGCGCGAAACAAGTAACCCCGTAACGGGTTTGCTAAATCAGGCGAGGAAATGTCTCGCAGCGTGCTTGGCGGCGTATATCGTTAGGCGTTCCTGGAGCATGGTTGGGGCGCAGTGGCTCGGCGCGCAAGAAAACAGCGAACCTTAAGGGTCGGCTTTGCATCCAATCGGGCAGCGATTACGTCGAATGATAGTGGCAGCAGACGACAGAATGACGACTTGGCACAAACGCGATTGGCAACAGTTTTATGAACTGGCGCGCCGCCCGTGGCAGCGTCATCGGCCGCCGCGGCCGGTGTATCCCACCGGGATTAATCGCGTGTTGCCGGCGCAAGGGTTTAGTTTGTCGGAGCTGGATGATGCGGGCGTCGATCTCGATCTGGCGGAGCGCCTGGGGTTGCCCGTGGACGCGGGGCGCATCGGCGCTTATGGTCCCAATGTGACGGTCCTGCGAGACTTCGTGCGGTCTTCGCGGCAGCCGCTGTAGTTTCCTTACCCGAGGTTCCCTCCCTTTACATTTGATTTGTTGCGAATAATTTCCTGATCGCTACGGTTGCTTTTGCTCCAGACTCTCTGTCCGGATTGCGGTCACGCTCACGGTCTTTTGATCGCCTTCCTGCAACGAGATCTTCTCGCCTTGCTTCTCGAAATCCCTCAGAAAGTCGGGATCTTCCCAGGAGCCGGATTCCACGTCTTCCCAGCTAAACAGCTTGTAATCGCCGGGCGCGATGCCACGCAATTCGAACCGGCCGTATTGATCGGTTGAAGCGGATTTATAGAGCCGCCGAGAGCTGCGGTGCGCTTCGTCAGGAACCAAAATGACCCAGACTCCGACGGCCGGCAAGTTGTCCGCATCCGCGACACTGCCTCGTACCTGCGCCCCTTTAGAACTGATCGTGAGTTCCAATACGGCATTGGACCCACGAGCGGGAGTGAAAGTGTCTTCCGGTGAAGTCGAACCACCGTATCGTAGCGCTTTTAAGTAGCAATCGTTGCACAGCCCGGCGACTCCGATTCGATACGTTAGCTCGTACACGTCGGTCAACACAAAGGTCCACGGCGGCGCGATGTTCGCACGCCCGCCGTAACCATACACGCCATCGGCGCCGCGCAAGTACACTGTCAACCTATTCTTCTCTAAGGTGGGCTGGCCGTCCCAAGTCACACGTCCATTCAGCGACATCCCGGGAGCGAGAGTGAGACCAACTCCCTCTACGTCTGCATTTCCAACATCTATGCTTTGATAAGCTTGGTATCTCTTGCCCTCGTCAAGCCAAAACGCTCCCAAAACGTAGGGCCCGGGCAATACATCGCGAAACGTAAAGGTGCTGTCCTTCTCATCCATAATGGCGTCGCGTTGTGGGAGGCTGAGCCAGGCTTCCTCGCCTCTCGGGGACAAGAACACGTTATAATTTGGGCTCGAACGTCTTGAGGTCATGCTATAAATCCGGCCCCGTACCGTGAACACCTCTACGCGGCAGCAAAACCTCGAGCGCTGGAATTTCTTCGCCCGCTTTCACCGTCATCGGAGTGGCCCGTGCTGGCTCGGTGCTGCTTGGGTAGTACATCGGTACATATCCGCGCGGCTCAACGTCATCGCGCCCTTCCACCTCGCCTCGACCGGTGATTCGTTCATTTGGCTTGTAGTCTGCGCGAACGAAATAGCGGCCCGGGGGCAGACCGAACAGCCGATATTCCCCAAGATCGTTAGTGGGTACCGTGGTTTCAGAGAACAGGGTTTTCTTTCCTGCAGCGTACGCTTCACGTAAGGCACTCACCTGTACCCACGGCAACGGATCACCGTCGTCGTTGATCACGCGGCCGGCAATGACCGCAGAGGGGATTAGACGAAATAGCAAATCCTTCACTTCCTGTTTTGCACGAAGCGTCAGAATAGCCCCCGGATCATCGGGTTTTTTCTGCCCGTACGCCTGGGTCACGAAGCCGTCCTTATGCACTGCTAGACAATATCGGCCTGGATCAAGCCCTCTCAAATCAAATCGGCCCCCGGCGTCGGTCACCACCGAATGACTCTCGGCCCGGTCATCTTGGTTCAGCAGCTGAACGCGTGCATTTTTCAGCGGTTCGCTTCCTGCCAGCTTCACCACCATTCCGGAGACAATGCATTCATCCTTTTTGGGAATGGGCGAGCTCTTTGAGGATTGCGCGGTGCTCAAAAAAGGAAGGAGAAGGAGAGTGAGGAGCATCGCCAGAACCTTCATAAACTGGCCTCCGCAGTCGCTGGAGTATACAACCGGCGACGTATAACAGCAGCCGTTTGTGCGCCGCTGGAGATGCCTGTAACATAACTGCTGGCACTTTCATGGCGTCTCCTTTCCACATTATCTCAAATGCGCCGATGCCTGCGGTACCACCGCCGGGGGCGCATCCGCGGCCGGAGTGGCTACGGGTTAAATTTTTTGGTGGGGAGCGGTATCAGGATTTGAAGCGCATCATGCGGACGCTGGATTTGCACACCGTTTGCGAGAGCGCGCGCTGCCCGAACATGGGCGAGTGCTGGGAGCATGGCACGGCCACGTTCATGATTCTGGGGGACATTTGCACGCGGGCTTGCGGGTTTTGCGCGGTGCCTTCGGGCAAACCGGTGGGGCCGCCGGATGAAGAAGAGCCGTTTCGGGTGGCGGAGGCGGTCGCGCGGATGGGATTGCGCTATGCAGTGGTTACTTCCGTCAACCGCGACGACCAGCCGGACGGTGGCGCGCACATATTTGCGCGCACGATCGAGGAGATTCGCCGACGCGTGCCGGGTTGCAAAGTGGAAGTGCTGATTCCCGACTTTCGCGGCGACTGGAATGCGTTGGACACCGTTCTTGCGACCAAGCCGGATGTGCTCAATCACAACACGGAAACCGTGCCGCGGCTTTACCGGCAGGTGCGCAAAGGCGCGCTTTATGAGAGATCGCTGGAATTGCTCCGGCGCTCCAAGCAAGCGCATCCGGAAGTGCCGACGAAGACCGGGTTGATGCTGGGATTAGGCGAGGAGAAAGAGGAAGTGCTGGCAACCTTGCAGGATCTGGCGGCGCAGGGCACCGACATTCTTACGCTTGGCCAGTATCTACAGCCCACGAAGGAGCACCTGCCCATCGTTCGCTATGTGCATCCCGACGAATTTGCTGAATTCAAGGTCCGCGGCGAAGCCATGGGATTCAAGCACGTCGAAGCGGGGCCGCTGGTGCGCTCGTCTTACCACGCTTTCGAGCAGACGGAATGCGCAAACAAATAAATCGGTCAATCCCGTGAAATGCCAGACCGCAAATCAAGGCTTGGCTGGCTGAAACTCCGGGAGCCCAAATTGCCACATTGCGAAGCTCCATTCATCGGCAAGCTCTTCTTCTTTCTGCGTCTTGGTTGACCCGATTCCGTGCCCGGCGTCGTAGTCCACGCGCAGGAGAATCGGCTTGCCGCTGGACGTTGCGGCCTGCAGGCGCGCCGCCATCTTCCCAGGCTCCCAGGACACCACGCGCGGATCATTGAAGCCGGTGGTCACCATCACCGCCGGGTATTTGGTTCCATCCGTTACGTGATGGTAGGGGCTCATTTCATACAAAGCCTTGAAACCATCCGGATCCTTAACCGTTCCAAACTCGGGAATGTTGGGTGGTCCATTGGGAGTAAACTCCGCGCGTACGACGTCAGACATCGGCACCCCATCAATGGCTACCGCGAATAGTTCAGGCCGGGAAGTAATTGAGCGACCTATAGTGACGCCGCCTGCGCTTCCTCCCTGGATTGCCAGGCGGGACGGCGAGGTGTATTTCTGATTGATCAGATATTCCGCGCAAGCGATGAAATCTTTCCAGGTATTGGGCTTCGTCAAGAGTTTTCCCGCAAGGTGCCAGTCCTCGCCATATTCGCCGCCGCCTCGAACGTGGGCTACAGCGATCACACCGCCGCGCTCGAACCAGGCCATTAGCTTGGGGTCGAACTCAGGATCAAAAGTGATGCCATACGCGCCGTAGCCTTTAAGAAGCGTGGGATTCGAGCCATCCAGTTTCACGCCTTTGCGATAAACGATAGAAAGCGGAATTAGCGTTCCGTCGTAGCTTTTGGCTTTGACTTCCACTGAATCGAGGTCCGCAGGCGCATCAAATTTTCCCACCGGTTGTAGTTGTGTATCCGTGACATTTTTGCGGCTCGGGTCATAGGCGTAGATCTTGCGAGCCCTCGTCCACGAGGTCAGTTCTATTAAGGTGCCGGGAACACGCAGGTCTGTCGCCGAGAGTCCCACAGTGCCCTCGAACGGCAGTTGAATCTTTTCGGCCTTGCCGCCGGTATAGGATAGCTGAACCAAGCGCCCCAGGCCTCCATCCAGCTCCTGGATGTAGAGGGCGTCACTGGCGGCCGCGATGTTTTGAATAACCGGCTCACCTGGTGGCACTACGAGTTCCGCGCGAGCCACGTCGGGATCGGAAAGCTTGGTATGCAAGACCTTATAGCGGGATGCCCCATGGTGGGAGAGCAGGTAGAGGTCGCCCCCATGCACATCAAATCCCGTCACATCATCATCGACATCGCAGAAGCGCTTCCATGACACGGTTGTGCCGTTCAGCGCAGCGAGCGGCGCGACATAAGCGGTGATCTCATTGCGGACTCCGTGAGCAACTACGCCCAAAGCATACGAAGCTCCGGGCCACGTGGCCACAAACGGGATATCCGCCGGGTCGATATTCACATTCGGTGTGCCAACACCAAAGACCATCTGGTCCTTGTCCGGTGCCGTTCCCAAGACATGCAAGTACATACGGCTGTTGAGGTAGCGGTCTGTCGGAGGAGAAGTAGGCGTGAGCTGTTGCAAGCGGTTGTATAGCAAAGATCGACCGTCAGGCATCCAGGTAGGACTGCCGAACTGGGCCCGATCGATCACGTCGCCGGTTTCTTTCCCGGCGCTGGTGTCAAATACGCGGAGCACGGCGTCCTCCGATCCCGCGGCAGAAATACCGGCAGCGACATACTTTCCATCGAAGGAAGGCGCGTAGTAGCTGATTACATAGTGTGGCCCACCCGCGGTAGCGAACTTTGTGGGATCCACCAGGAGCCGCTCATCACTTTTGAGTCCGTCGCGGACGTAGAGCTTGGCTACATCCTCCGATGCTAGGCGCTTTTGGTAGAAATAGCGATCGCCGGGCAAGCGCCGCAAGTCCGTGATGCGTGCGGGGGCGCCCTCATCCAAAGTCTTGATCCGCGCTAACAGGTCGGCTCGGCCCGGTATCCGGCCCAGCACTGCGCGCGTGTAATCGTTCTGTCCCTTGAACCACGCGGTCACTTCGGGGTTCGTTAGGTCTTCCATGTAGCGATAGGGATCGGCGACTTTAACTCCGAAGTATTCGTCGGTTACCACGCGAACGGCGGCCACCGGAGGAGCTGACGGATCCGCCTTGTTGGAGTCGGCGGCGGTTACCAGCGCCAAAGCCGCAAGGAGAACTGTGAGGATTACAACGTTTTGATAGCGGAGGCGATTGTGGGACATGATCATCCTTCCCTGAAGGTGGCGTCTACATACTAAACAGCCCGAACTTGACGGGCCATCTTAGTGCGGGACGGAAAGGCGAGTCAACGAACGAGCGCGCGTTTGCAAGGTTGCGGCACGTCTACCCGACCAGCTTGGGCCGGGCGGGTCCTTGATTCACGATCGCGACGCGTGTTTTTCAAAATCTTTTTCATTGCCCGCAAAAGTTTTCAGAAAAAAGAACGTATCGACAGTCTCGCGCGGCGCATCAACTTTTAGTGGGCGCGACAATCTCTTTAACGTCCGCTTTCAAGAGCGACGGACGGCGCTGAGATGTCGTGCCCGCCATCAATGCCTATCATTGTATTAGTAGCGGTTGGTTTACTCGGTGGGGGATTCATGCTCTACGTCCTGCTTCAGTGGATGCGGGAAACTGTACGCAACCGCAACCAATAGGCCACAACAACGCATTACAGCGCGACAGGCGCCCGATTATTAGCGCATCGAGGTATGGTAGCTGGCTATTTTAGGCCGACCGTCGACCAGTCCGTGAAGGGCACAGCTCGCCCGCCGCGCACCACGCTCGGAATCACGTGGTCAAAGCCCTTGTGATGTTTGGCCGAGTAATCCAGCTTGAGCTGCGGACCCAGGCCGAGATCTTCCTCGTGAATGGACTCGATGCCGTGGATTAATCCCTCGCGTGTCAAATCCTTGCCGGCACGCTTGAGTCCCTCCACCATGACCATGGCATCCACGAAGCCCTCAAGGCTCACGAAATTCGGCTTTGCCGCAGGCGCATATTTCGACAGCGAGCGCCGGTAAAGCGCCACGGTCTTCAAGTCCGTGAGGTAATACGGCGGCACCACTTGCGTGATGACCAGGCCTTCGGCGTCATTGCCGGCTTCCGTGATGAGCTCATCCGTACCCACGAACGAGACCGTAAGAAACAGCGGCCTCCAGCCTTTGGCATGCGATTGTTTCAAGATGGGCGCAACGGTGTTCGGGGGACCGACCACCACGACGGCTTGGGGGTCTGCGGCGCGCACGGTGTCGATCGCGCCGCCCACATTCGCGGTCTGCCGCTCGTAGGAAGCAACCTTAACGGGCTCCGCGCCATGCGCTTTGAGTGCTTCCGTAACACCGCCGAGCACTGCGGCGCCAAAGGCGTCTTCCGGGTAGATGACTCCCACTTTGTGATAGCCAAGCTTGTCCCACACGCCGTCCATTTGCTCCCGCGTTTCGTCGTAGTAGGACGCGCGCACGTTCACGATCCAATGACGAAGTGGAGTGTACAGCGTCTGCGCGCCCGTGAAGAGACCGATCAGCGGAATCTTGTTGCTCTCAGCGAGGGGCACGTACTTCACCGCTGTCGGTGTGCCCACAAAGAATCCCATGGCGAAGACCTTGTCGTTCAGCAGGCGGTCGAAACAGGCTTGCGTCTTGGCCGGATCGTAACTGTCGTCGTAGGCAACTAACTTGAGCTTTCGGCCGTTCACTCCGCCTTCTTCGTTGGTCAGGCTGAAGTAGGCGGTCGCGCCGGCTACTGTTTCAACGCCAAGGGAATGCGACGGTCCCTCGAGCGCCGAGCACGAGCCAATGATGATGGTCTTGTCGGTCAGGCCGGGGGGATTTTGAGCGGGCGCAGGGAGCGCTGTTCCAAAAAGAAACAGACTCGCCGAACCGCACCGCAGGACGGACCGCAAGTGCTTCTTCATTACCCACCTCGCGCAACCGATTGATTTCCGATGGATCCGGAGGACGTTGCAGCCATACTGAATCTGCCCCGGAGGGTTGTCAATGCGGGCCGGCAAGCGGTGGGGCCAAGCAGTAAAGTGAGAACAGAGAAGGATTTGGCTCGCAGAAGTTAATTAGGCTTTCATTCTCGCGCCGATCAAAACCAGCGCCAAACCAGCGATGAGCGCCGCGGCGGTTGCGGCAGCGGGAATTTGCGCAGTCTTTTCCTCGTCAACTGTGGCCTGAAACGGGCCGACCTTCGCGACTTGCTGTTGCTGATGGTAGGTGTACGTAGGATGCAAAACGGCGGCGATGCCAAGGAGTATGAGCACAACGCCGACAATAATCAGTGCGCGCTTCATGCGACAAACCTTAGCACGATAAACTTAACACAGAGCCGCGCCGTCCATTTGCCAGTGCTTTGCAGACACACCCCTACGCCACGTGGGCGCGGGGAATCGTTCAAAAGGCAGGGAAGAACCTACGAACGGCTGGTGGCAGCGGCGGCAGCAACTTTCTTAGCGGCTTTGGCGGCTTTTGCGGCCGTAGACGCTTTGCGGCGCCTCTTGGTCTTCGGTGGCGTGGCTGGGGCTTCGCCGATGAGCTCGGCCGTCATCATGCTGGTGACGAACAGCTTGGGCCCATGGTCATCAAAATCAACGGAAGTACGCTCCTGGTCCGAGGCGGTCACGATTCCCAAGCCGTACACATCATGTTTGATTGTCTGTCCTTCTTGCATTGCCTGCACAACGTCCTCCTGATTCAGTCGCTCGATGCGGAATAAACTTTTTGGTGGGTGCCCCGGCTGGGGAGTCGAAGCACCCCAATTTACGTCCTAGAGACCTGTGACGTTCTCCGCCTGAAGGCCCTTGGGACCCTTTTTCACTTCAAATTCAACAGCTTGCCCCTCGTTCAGTGACTTATAGCCATCCATCATGATCGCGGAGAAATGCACGAAAACGTCTTCCCCGGTTTGCCGCTGGATGAAGCCATAACCCTTCGAAGCATTGAACCATTTAACGGTACCTTGTTCCTTTGACACTGCTGCCAACCTCGAGTTGGAATTGCTTTGCTTCTCTTGGTCCGTCTCCTGGTCGATTAAGCGGTGAACGCCTCGGTCTCCCAAGCGCCGTGACATCCTCCAGCCCGAAAAAAAGGCCGCAAAGTCTGTCCTTGCAGCCCCCTGAACGAGTCAAAAGGTAATACAAGAGCAACAAACGCTGGTTAGAAGCATAACACAAAAACCGCAGTTTGTCCATGAGCGGGGAAGCAAGAATCGTCTGTTCTTTATTATTGTAAATCGTTTACAATGATAGACTTACAGATGGATTTGGGGATGCTCGAGCTGAGGAAAACGGAGCGATGCACTTACTCGAGAGACTCCGGCTGAAGGGTCAAATTGCCCTCGCCGGTTGACTTTTTCTCCCAGTACTTGCGCACCCAGGCTTCCCAACTCTTGCCTGCGGCTGGATCGCGCCCCGAAAACGCAAGTGCCGCGATTTCGGCATACGAAATTTTTACTCTCTGGTTGGAATCACGGGGTAAGACGCGGACAAAGGAGCCTTCAAGGGTGGAGCCGGTTACGCGGTCGAAGATGTAACCGTCGATCTTGCTGCCATCTTTCCTGGTGATGGCCACGTCGCCGCGGTAATCGAAAGCCTTTTCCAACGCCACACGCAGATCGTCTCCCGTGGCCAGCGCAGGGACCCAGCCTTCGACGCTTTCGTGAACAGTTCCCGGCGCGACCTCGAGCGTTTCCGGATCAATTTTGGAGTCAACAGCAGCATTCGCCGTGGCGGGGCGGTCGGCATGCGTCGGAGCGCTCACGCGCGCGTCTCCTCAAGTTGCGTCCTGTTGCCGGAATGAATCTGCACCAGCGGATTGTACGCGTGCACAGGTTTTGAGGGCTCGTTCAGCAGGGCCAGCGCATCCGGATCCTTGTAGCTGCCTGAAAATGTCGCCTTGGCGGCGGCCCATAGTCCGCGCAATCCGCCGAATGTGTGATCCACGGCGCTCGCTTCGTAGCCGCTGTGCACCATGCAGTTGGCGCACTTGGGATTGCCCGATTCCGTGCCGTAATTCTGCCACTCCACGGAGTCCAGCAATTCCTGGAAGGTGTCGGCGTAGCCGTCTTGCAGCAGATAGCAGGGCTTTTGCCAGCCGAAAATGTTGTAAGTGGGCATGCCCCAGGGGGTGCAGGCGTATTGCTGCTTGCCCATCAGGAATTCCAGGAAGAGCGGCGATTGGTTGAACTGCCAGTTTTTCTTGCGATTGGAGAGAATCGCGCGGAACAGTCGGCGCGTCCTGGCCCGTCCGAGGAAGTGCTTCTGGTCCGGCGCTTTATCGTAGGAATAGCCAGGCGAGAGCATCATGCCCTCGACGCCCAGCTCCATCATTTCATCGAAAAAGGCGCGCACGCTGTTGGGGTCGGCGCCATCGAAGAGCGTGGTGTTGGTGGTCACGCGGAATCCGCGCTTGACGGCTTCAATGATGCCATCGAGCGCCAGATCGTAGCCACCCTCGCGGCATACCGAAAAATCGTGGTGTTCGCGCTGCCCATCCATATGCACGGAAAACGTCAGATATTTGCTGGGCATAAATAAATCCAGCTTTTCTTTCAGCAGCAGCGCATTCGTGCACAGGTAAATGTATTTCTTGCGCGCCACCAGGCCTTCGACGATCTTGTCAATCTGCGTGTGCATCAGCGGCTCGCCGCCAGGAATGGAAACCATGGGCGTCCCGCACTCATCCACCGCCTTAAAACACTCCTCGGGCGTCAATTCCTTCTTCAGAATGTGTGGTGGATACTGAATCTTTCCGCAGCCCGCGCACGCTAGATTGCAGCGAAACAGCGGCTCGAGCATCAACACGAACGGGTAGCGCCTTCGCCCCATCAGCTTCTGCTTCAGCACATAGGTGGCGACCGTCCAAGCTTGTGATATCGGTACCGGCATTGTGCCTGCTTATCTCCAAATTGACAGGGGAATAGTGAACCGGCCCCCCAGCCTCCTTATTGTAACCGACTCCACGGCAATTCGCCGCCACTCGTTTTCGGCGATGCAACTAATGTTCCTGACTGGCACGCTGCGTGCCTTTCGGACTACCGCGGGCTTGTTTATCCTGATCCTCTAAGGGTAGCCGCTTTCGAGGGGTACGCCGCGACCTCAGATGAAAGATGGCAGGGCCGGCGCCTCCATGGTTCACTGGGCGTAAACTGCCTTGTAGAACGTGCGCACGTAAACTGATGCCCCGACCCAATCTTCTGTCGCTCTTTGACGATTTCCGCCGCCACCGCCACGACGTAGCCGCAGTTCAGCGCCGTGGCTATCGGCGCGAATCGTGGACCTACGACAAACTGTCGGAAATTGCCTTCCGGCTAGCCCACGATTTGAAACAGCGCGGCATTCGCACTGGCGACCGCGTCCTCCTTTGGGGCCCGAATAGCGCGGAATGGATGGCTGCGTTCTGGGGTTGCCTGCTGCGCGGCGCCGTTGCCGTCCCCATCGACGACGGCGCGACTCCCGAGTTCGCCGCGCGTGTTGCACGTGAAACGTCCGCCAAATTCATCTTCGCCTCCCCCGGCAAACCCGATCTCGATCCCGCCATCCCTGCCCTGAAGCTGGAGGATTTAGCCGACACGCCGAGCCATCCATATGTTGTAGTGGCGAGCCATCACGACCCACGCCAAACGCTTTCGCCCATCTACCAATCTCTCGCCGACGAACCCGTCACTCGCAAGCACATCGCGCAAATCCTCTTCACCTCCGGCACCACTGCCGAGCCCCGCGGCGTCGTCCTCACGCACGGCAATTTCCTGGCGAATCTTGAGCCTCTCGAGCGCGGCATCGAGCCGTACCGCAAATACGAGCGCTGGTGGCACCCGCTTCGTTTCGTCTCGCTTGTGCCGCTCAGTCATGTTTTCGGCCAGTTCATGGCTTTGTTTGTTCCACCGTTGCTTGGCGCCGCTGTTGTCTTTGAGCCAGCGCCAAATGCCGCAGAAGTCATCCGTACCGTGAAACGGGAGCGCGCCACGACGCTGATCACCGTTCCCCACATGCTCGACTTACTGTGCAATGGCCTCGTGCGCGACCTTGAACCAAGCGGCGCAAGGGAATGGTTCGAACGCACGTTCGCCGCCGCCGATGGCCACAAATTTCTTCGTCGCGCCTGGATGTTCCGCCGCATTCATCGCCGCTTCGGATGGAAATTTTGGGCCTTCATCTCCGGCGGCGCGGCGCTCTCCGCGGAAACTGAGGAGTTTTTCAAGCGCCTGGGCTACGCGGTGGTGCAAGGGTATGGGATGACAGAGACCGCTTCGCTCATCAGCCTCAACCATCCGTTTCACGCCGCGCAAGGCTCGATCGGCAAAGTCCTGCCCGGCCGCGAATTTCGTCTCGCGGAAGACGGCGAGATCCTGGTGCGCGGAGAAAACGTCGCCAGCGGTTACTGGCAAGGTGGCGCTCTCCAGGACTCGAATGCCGCCGCGCAAGACAACGACGGCTGGCTACGAACTGGCGACCTTGGCGACCTTGATATCGAAGGCAACTTGCGCTTCCGCGGCCGCAAGAAAGGCGTCATCGTTACGCCGGCGGGACTCAATGTCTACCCGGAAGATCTGGAGGTCTCGCTGCGCAAACAGCCCGGCGTGCGTGACTGCGTCGTGATTCCGCGACACCACGACGGAAATGCCGAACCTCTCGCGGCTTTGTTGTTGCAAGAGCCGAGCGAAACAGCCGCTCGCCGCGCAGTGGAAGGCGCGAATCGATCTTTGGCGGAATTCCAGAAAATTCGATCGTGGATTACCTGGCCCGATCCCGATTTCCCTCGCACGCCCACAGGCAAGCCCAAGCTCGTCCAAATCGCCGTCCGCGCCACCGAACTCTTGAGTGGCAGCCCAAATGACGAGCCGGCAAAATCAACCGACGCCGTATCCGCTTTGCTCGCGAAATTTTCTGCCCCCGGTAACCAACCGCATACTCTCGAACGCGATCTAAACTTAACCTCCCTCGATCGCGTAGAGCTGATGAGCGCCCTCGAACAGCGTTACCAGGTCGAATTAAATGAAACCGCGTTTGCGGATGCGAAAACCGTCGCAGATGTGCAGCGCCTGCTCCGCCAGCCAGGTCCACGCCGGACTGAATACGCTTACCCGCGGTGGGCGCAGCGCGAGCCGTTGCGCTGGCTGCGCCTGGCGGTTTACTACGCTCTGGCGTGGCCGGCCACGCAAATTCTCGGCCATCCCAAGGTCATCGGCCGCGAGAATCTCAAAAATGTCCGCGGTCCAGTTCTTGTCGTATCGAACCATGTCACACGACGCGCCGACATGGGCTTGATTCTCGCTGCGCTGCCCATGCGGTTTCGCCACGGGCTGACCACCGCGATGGGCGGCGAAGCGTTAGAACGCATGCGGCGGCCGCCGCGCAACTGGTTCTTCGCCAAACGCTGGGCATACCAAATCGGATACTGGCTGGTCATTTTGTTGTTCAACGTTTTTCCGCTGCCGCAACTTTCCGGCTTCCGCGAAAGCTTTCGCTACGCGGGAGAATCCGTCGACCGCGGCTACAGCGTCCTAGTTTTTCCAGAAGGAGAAGTCAACAGCACGGAGACCGGTGAGATGGCGCCATTTCAATCGGGGGTCGGCGTGCTCGCGGAAAATCTGCGTATCCCCATCATTCCAGTGCGCCTCGATGGTGTGTGGCAAATGAAGCGCCAGCACCGCCGTGTGGCGCATCTTGGCGAGGTCACCGTGCGCATCGGCGCGCCTGTCACATTTCCGCCCGCCACGCCGCCAGACGAAATCGCCCGGTCCTTAGAATCCGTCGTGCGCTCGCTATAAGACGATGCTCGGCGTGCCGAAAGCACGCCTTCTCGTTCTATGGCAAAATAGAAGTTTGCCGGCACGAATTCATGGCCCATCGAACTACTCTCGAAGCAGATCGCCCCGCTAAAACCGCAAAACCGGGCAAAAAATCCCCTGCCGGAAAGCTGGCTGGCTCTGAAGAGCGCGAACGCATCTTCGACGCGTTTCGACGCTGGGGCTACAACGAAGCCAAGCTCGATCCGCTCGGCTTTTTCGGGCCATTCCCGCAGCCTGATCTGGAGGGGTTGACCGGTGACGCCGCCGAGGAAGCGCGCCGCATTTATTGCGGCACGATTGGTGCCGACTTCATGCACCTGCCTCAGCCGGAGCGGCGCCGCTGGATCGCCCAACGCATCGAAGGCCCCGAAGGGGAAGTCAACCAGGGCAAAATTCTCGAGCGCCTGGTCCGTGCCGATCTTTTCGAGCAGGTTTTGCAATCGCGCTACCTGGGCACGAAGCGATTTTCGCTTGAGGGAGTCACCGCGCTGATTCCGCTCCTCGACTCCATTCTCGACACCGTCGGCGAACACGGCGCCCTCGAATCCGTCATGGCCATGAGCCACCGAGGCCGCCTCAACGTCATGGTCCACGCCGCGTGCAAACCTCCCCACGAGGTGGTCGCCGGCTTCGAGGACGTCGATCCGCGCAGCGTGCTCGGCGCTGGAGATGTGAAGTATCACGTCGGAGCCACCGGAACGTATGTGACCTCCGCCGGCAAGGAAATCGGTATTCACCTGGTTTCCAATCCCAGCCACCTCGAAGCTGTCGATCCTGTGGCCATCGGCCGCGCCCGCGCGAAGCAAACCCGCTACGGCGCCGGTAGTGCCGCTAAAGTGGTCCCGATCGTCATGCATGGCGACGCCGCTTTCGCTGGCCAAGGTATTTGGGCCGAGACGCTAAACCTGGCTGATCTGCAGGCCTATACCGTCGGCGGCTCCATCCACATCATCGTCAACAACTTGATTGGTTTCACAACGCTTCCGGTTCAGGAACATTCTTCGCGGTTCGCCTCGGACATTGCCAAGCGCCAGTCTGTTCCGGTTTTTCATGTCAACGGCGAGGATCCAGACGCCGTAGTGCGGGTTGGAAAGCTGGCCGCGGAATACCGCGCGCAGTTTGGCAGCGACGTCGTGGTCGACCTCATCGGCTACCGCCGCCACGGCCACAGCGAAGTCGATGACCCTACCATCACGCAGCCGCGCCTCTACGAACGCATCAAGAATCATCCGCCGCTGTGGCGCATCTACTCCGAGCGCATCGGCGTGCAGCCCATGCAAATCGTCGAGGGCATTCGCAAGGAATACGAGGAAGAACAAAGCAAAGCGCGCGAAATCAAAAAAATTCCGCACCTGCGCAAACTGCCTGAATACTGGTCGGCCTACCACCGGGGCCGTTTCAAGCCCGAATATGAAGCGGACACCGGGCTGGACCGCGGGAAGCTGGCTGAAATCACCGATGCCCTCGTCCGCGTTCCTGAAGGTTTTCATGTGCATCCCAAAATCGCCAAACTGTTCGAGCAGCGGGCGGAGATGGGACACAGCAAGCGCGCCGTCGATTACGGCTTCGCGGAAGCGCTTGCGCTGGGTTCACTGCTGCTGGAAGGCAATCCTGTTCGCCTGACCGGGCAGGACACGGAGCGCGGTACCTTCAACCAGCGCCACGCGGTCCTCGTCGACACCGAAACCGAGCAGGAATATTGCTCGCTCGCGCATCTCACTCCCAATCAGCCGTTTTGCGAAATCCACAACTCTTCGCTCTCCGAAGCCGGCTGTGTCGGCTTCGAATACGGCTTCAGCCGCGACTACCCGGAAGCTTTGGTTTTATGGGAAGCGCAGTTCGGAGATTTCGCCAACGGCGCGCAAGTCATCATCGATCAGTTCATCAGTGCCGGTGAAGACAAATGGGATTTGCCCTCCGGCCTAGTCATGCTTCTCCCGCACGGCTACGAGGGGCAAGGGCCGGAGCATTCCAGCGCGCGCATCGAGCGCTTCATGCAACTGGCCGGCGAAGAAAACATGCAGATTTGCCAGCCCTCCACTGCCGCGCAATATTTTCACCTCTTGCGCCGGCAAGTTCGCCGCCCGTGGCGCAAGCCGCTCATCGTCTTCACTCCCAAAAGCATGCTGCGCCACCCAGATGCTTCCTCGAGCCTCGATGAGTTCACGCAACCACGCTTCCTTCCCGTCGTTCCCGACCGCGAAGTGCAAGACGCCAAGCGCATCCTCATCGTCAGCGGCAAACTCGGCCACGAGCTACGCGCAGAACGCCGCCGACGCAAAGACAGCAGCACCGCGATTATTTTCCTGGATCAGCTCTACCCGTTGCTGCGCCCGGAAATTTCCGCCGCGATCGACGAGCACCCCAACGCCCGCGAAGTCGTCTGGATCCAGGAAGAACCGAAAAACATGGGCGCGCATTTCTTCGTAGTGCCGCGCATCGGCCAATTAGTGCAAAGCAAAGGCTTGAAAATGCGCTCCATCAAGCGCTCCCCCAGCGCCAGCCCCGCCACGGGCTCCGCCAAAGCGCACGAGTTGGAGCAAAAAACGCTGCTGAGCCTCGCGTTCACCACGAGCCCGACGGAATGACGTCACCGCACCGCTTTAACATTCCGTTCATCTCCCTCTCATCTGCGCGTCATGCGCCACCCCCACACTTCCTTCATTCACGGTGCTACCTGACGGCTCAAGTGACCTCACGCGCTCCAATACCTTCCGCATTTCGCGGGCCTACGGTACACTTCGAACAAGCCGGCGGGCGGAACGTGCCACCTGCATGAAACGAATCCTGATAATCGAAGACGACCGCGATATCGTCGAACTGGTTCGCTACAACCTGGCAAATGAAGGATTTCAGGTCCAGGCAGCCTTCGACGGCAGCAGCGGCCTCAATACCCTGAAGAAAACGCCTCCGGATCTCCTGCTTCTCGACCTGATGCTTCCCAAAGTCTCCGGACTCGATATCTGCCGGGAAGTTCGCCGGGATGAATCGCTCAATCGTCTGCCCATTCTCATGCTCACCGCGCGCGGCGAAGAAGCCGATCGCGTCGTAGGCCTGGAGATGGGCGCCGACGATTACGTGACCAAGCCGTTCAGCCCGCGCGAATTGCTAGCGCGCGTCAAGGCGCTGCTCCGCCGCGCGGAGCCGCCTTCTGACTCGCCCCGCACCATTGAAGTCGGCAAGCTGGCCATTGATCCGGCTTCGTATCGCGTAAGTCATTCCGGGAAGCCCGTTCCGCTCAGCACGCTCGAATTCCGGCTGCTCTACTACCTGGCTTCGCGGCCTAACCGCGTTTTCACGCGCGACCAGCTTCTCGATGCCGTCTGGGGCACCGATCGTTTCGTCACTCC
>Ga0137396_10000695_pt1 | contig 16522 bp, 23 predicted proteins | sample czc16metaG_FD_108284 | JGI IMG/M metagenome (GOLD analysis project Ga0137396, IMG submission 108284) | Vadose zone soil microbial communities from Angelo Coast Range Reserve, California, USA - czcobulk3.16 metaG | ecosystem: Environmental > Terrestrial > Soil > Vadose zone | place: USA...
CGGCCGTCAGTTGCGCCAGCCACGGACCTCTCGCGACCGCGAAGGTCGCGCAGGCCGAGCGGGCTGTCGAGGATGCCCAGCAGGCGGGCGCCGCTGTCAGCGCGCCGCTCGAGTTCAGGACGGCGCAGGACAAGCTGAAGGCCGCCCAGGCGGCCATGACGAAAGGGAACCACGAGCGGGCGATCCAGTCGGCGGAGCAGGCGGCGATCGATGGGGAATACGCGCGAGCCCTGGCCGCCAACCAGCGCGTCAACACCATGTCCGACGAGATGAACCAATACATCAAAGTGCTGCGCCAGGAACTCGAGCGTCTTCCGAAATAACGCCCCGGCCGCGGAGGTGACGTCGATGCGTCAGCGTACCGTTCAGCTCACACGAGTGGTTGCGGTTCTCGCTCTCCCGATCGTCGCCGTCGGCTGCGCCTCGTCGGATGCCAAGCGGGCCGCCAAGGCGCAGCTCGAGCGCGCGCAAGCCGCCTACCAGCAAGCGCAGTCCGACCCGCACGTGCAGACCAACGCCCCGCTACGACTGGTGGACGCGCAGAAGGCCCTGCAGGCCGCCCAGGAGGCGAAAGACAGCGGCGAGAAGCTCCATCTCGGCTATCTGGCCGAGCGCAAGGCCCAGCTTGCGTCGGTGACGGGCGCCACCGGCAACACGGAGCAGAACATGCAGCAGCTCCGCAAGGAGACCGTCGAGGTGCTGCTCCAGAAGCGCGACCGCGAGCTCACGGCCGCGCGCCGCGAGACGGACATCAAGACGCGGGAAGCGGAGCAGGCGCGCCGAGCGGCCGAGGCGCGAGCCCGCGACGCTGAGGCGAAGGCCCGTGAGCTCGAGCAGAGCCGGCGTCCGACGGACGATGGTGACCCGAAGGATCGCGCGGCCGAGCAGGCCAAGGCGACGGCCCTCGCGAACGAGCTGGCGAGCCTCAAGGCACAGCAGACCGATCGCGGCGTCGTGCTCACGGTCGGTGACGTGCTGTTCGCCGCCGGCAAGGCCGACGTCGGGCCCGGCGCCCAGCGCAGCATCGACAAGCTGGCGGAATTCCTCAAGGCATACCCGAAGCGCAACGTGCTGATCGAAGGTCATTCCGACAACCTCGGCAACGAGGAGTTCAACGTCAAGCTGTCGCAGCAGCGTGCCGACGCCGTTCGAGACTTGCTGGTGGCCCGAGGCATCGCGGCGCAGCGGATCCGCACCAAAGGGTACGGTCCGAAGTTCCCGGTGGTGGACAACGACACCGCCGCCGGCCGGCAGCAGAACCGCCGGGTCGAGGTGGTGGTGCTGAACGAAGGCGCGACCGCGGACGGCTCGACGCGCTAGGCGTCCGGATGGCTAAGGCACCAGCTCGCGCTGGCGCGCCGCCTTCGCCATCGCCTCGTCGAGGCTATCGATGGACTTCAGCCCCGTCCACAACAGGCCGGCGGCGAGCGCGAGGACGATCGTGGTCACGAGCCAACTGCGGATCCTCGACTTCCAGATCATGGCCTCTTCACCTCGTCCCGCTCACTCCTTGTGACGCCACCCAAAAAGAAAAGGTTCAGACGGGGCGCCCGGCAACTTCGGACCGCTCCTGGTCATCGCAAAGACATGAACACTACGACGTGTGACGGGCCGGACGGGCTGGGCGGGCAGGCGGTCGACGATCCAATCTGCGGAATCTGCGGCGCGCCGATGGAGCCTGTCCCGCCGGTGGGCTGGATCTGCTGCTTCGGCCTGACAGGGCATCAGGACGCCGCGGCGGCCCTTGGCCTGGCCGCCGCGTGATCAAGCCGTATATCCCTCGACGGTTCCCGCATCTCGAATCTGTGCGTCGTCCGGGTCGAGCCCAGCCGCCCGCCGCGCCCGTCGCTGGCGGAGCAAATCCCAGCACTGGTCCAGTGAGACCTGAAGCTGTCGGAGCTGCTCACGGTCAGCGTCGGTCACCTGCCCGTGTGATTCACGCTCGAACAGCTCGTGCTCCTCGCGGGCGAGCTCGTTGATCCGGCCGAGGACCTCGTGGTCGTCCATGGCGCCCTCCTGGCGATCGAGGTCAGATCTCTCCACGGTTGCCGCCGTGCTGCGCGATCAGTGGCGTGTCCACCAGGTGCTCGCCGACGAACCAGACTTGCCGCTCGTTCGTGCGGATCACCTCGCTGACCAGCAGGTCGTTGGTGCCGTCGTCACCCGCCTCGGCGGCCTGCCGCGCCATCGTGCGGCTCTCCTTCAGGACGACCTCGTGCGCGTGAAGCAGCCGCGAGATCTGCATCGGGACCTCGTCGCGGCCTCGCGGCGGGCGTGGAATCAGCGTCATCTCGGCCACGTCGTGGGCCATGGCGATGCTCACGCCGCCCAGTGACTGGATCCGCTCGGCGATCGCATCCACCATCGCGCTCTGCTCGGCGAAGTGCTTGTCGAAGAGCAGGTGAAGCTGGTAGAACGTCGGTCCGCTGACCTGCCAGTGGTGCTTCTTGTACAGATCCCGCAAGGTCATCGTGTCGGCCAGCAGCTGGTTGAGATTCTCCACGCTCACGGCGCAGACCGAGGCGTCGAGCGCGATGGGCAATCTCGCCACCGTCCCGTACGGCTGCAGCTCGTCGGCGTCGTGAACGGTCAGCGGTCGGGCCCGCTCGATCAACCAGGCGACATCGTGCTTTCTGGTCATGTCCCTTCTCTCTTTCTTCCTCGTCAGCGCATCACAGCGCGCGCAAGAACGCCACGAGGTCCAGCTTTTCGTCCGCGGTGAGCTGCGTGCCGAGGACCAGGTTGAAGAACTCCACGGTGTCGTCGAGGGTCAACAGGCGACCGTCGTGGAGATACGGCGGCGTGTCCTTGATGCCGCGCAGCGGGAACGTCTTGATGGGTCCGTCGGCCGAGGCCATCATGCCGTTGACCATCTGAGGTCGATAGAACCGCTCGGCGCGCAGATTGTGCATCAGGTTGTCGGTGTAGTAGGGCGGCGCGTGACAGGTCGCGCACTGGGCCTTGCCGAAGAAGAGGGCCTGCCCGCGCAGCTCGGCTTGTGTCGCGCGCTTGGGGTCGAGCTTGCCGAAGACGTCGAGCTTGGGAGCCGGCGGGAAGTCCAGGATCTCCTGGAACTCCGCCATGTCGTGGACCTGGCTCCCCCGCTCGAGGACGTTCACGCCCTTCTTGGTGGCGATGACCGGGTCGCCGTCGAAATAGGCGGCGCGCTGCTCGAACTCGGTGAAGTCCTCGACGGTCTTCAGCCCCCGCTGCGAGCCGAAGAGCCGCTGGATTTTCACCCCCCGCAGGGTCGGCGTCTCGATCCGGTGGCGGAATTGCTGTGGGCGGATGTCTCCCACCAGGTGCGTGGCGCCGTTGGTGCTCCCGTTCTGGTGGCAGTCGAAACAGGAGACGCCGAGGCTCGGGCGCTCGCTGCGCCGGTCGGCGGTGAGGTTGAACTGCTGCTGGGCGAATGGCGTCAGGAGCAGCCGCAGTCCTTCGAGCTGCTTGGGATTGAGGATGCCGTTGAAGAGCTCGTAGTAGTTGTCGGTCGTGACCAGACGGCCGCGCGAGACGTCACCGAGATCGGGGCGCGTCGTCAGATAAATCGGCGCGGGGAACTCCGGAAGGAACGCATCGGGCAGGTCGAAGTCGAGGTCGAAACGGGTGAGATCTCGACCCGTCTGCTTCTTGACCTCGTTGATGTGGAAGACCGGAAATACCATGCCACCTTCCGGATGGTTCGGATGTGGAAGCGGCATGAAGCCTGGCGGGAATACGCCCTTCTCGCGGACCTCTTCCGGCGTCATCTTCGCCAGGACGTCCCAGGTGACGGCGGCGGGCCGCTTCACGCGGACGCCGCCCTGAATCGCTTTGCCCCGGCTCATGGTCGCGCCCGCCACCGGACGGTCGTTCAGGTCGTAGCGTGCGGCGAGCAGGTCCCGCTGGCGCTTTGCGATCTCCGGCTTTGCGGCCCGCATCCGCGCGAATACCGTCTGGAAATCGTCCTCGTTCACGGGCATGTAGCTCGATACCGGCGCGGCGCTCGTCCCCGCGACGGGTCCCTGCATGGCACGAGCCCCGGCCACGATCCCAACGATCACCAGACCGGACGCCACCGCGGCGGCCTTCAGACCTCGACGCATCACGCGCACCTCCATGCCGATTCAGCGCTCGTTCTCTTGATGCCGGCCGCGAGCGGGTGCGCGCGTGGCCGGCGTGATTTCAGCAAGAATCCGCAAGGGCACGAGTCTATGGCGCCTCGCCGACCGAGACGAGATCGAATGAGACCACCGTGATCCGATAGTTGACCGCCCCCGGGATGGTCTCGGCGACGACGGACGTCTCGCCGCTCGGCGCGATGTCGCCGAGTGCCCACACAACCCGCTGGCCCACCTGATGGTTGTCGGCGTTGAGACCATCGACCCGGAGTCGTACGTCGGTCACTCGATACGGCGAGTCGTTGTGCACGGTGGCCTCGATCCGGGGGGTCGGCGTCGCCCCCTCCGGCTCCGGCGCCCAGCTCACGCGAAACCACCCGTCGTAGCGCTGACCCCATGCGCTGGTGGTCAGGAGAACGAGGACCAGCCCGAGCACGCAGGAAATCCTCATCGTCGCACCGTAGAGACCGAGATTCGTCATGGACGCCTCCAGATTCGTTTTTCTCTTGGAGGGCGCGACGAACGACCGGCAGATCCGACGGTCGGAATTTCAGCAAGAGTCCGCAAGCGCAACCCGGCCCCACCACACGCCCTCCCAAGGAGGAATTCGGTTGCGGTCGAGGAGAGCGGCGATGGAGGAATCGAGCAGGCGACGCGGAGCAGACGGACGTGAGTCTCTGCGTCCAGTGTGGGCGACGGGAAATCGAATCATCTGTGACTTCGTCCATCGCGGCATCGTATTGCCGCGCTCGCCCGAGTTCGCCGATCACTCGATCGAGTTCCTTGTCGGCTCGGTCGAGAGTTTCTGCAGCATCTCCTCGCCGTCGCCATCGGCGATCAGGAGCAGGATGTAGATCCGATCGTCGACGACGCGCGCACTCTGCAGCGTCACGACGGTTGGGGTGAATGCGATCGCGTGATGGAGCACGTCGTCGATCGCCGAACTGAGCGCGCTCTTCAGCTGGTCGTCGTCTCCGGCGCTTGCGATCGGGATCGACGTCGTAATGGCGGCGACGTATGCCGCCGACGGATCCGCGGACGCCGCGATGGCAAGACCGATGATTGCGGCCACGAGGCTCTTCATGTTGTCCTCCTCTTCACAGCCGTGTGGCGGTGAGATGGCGCTGGTGCTGCTCCCGGAGGCGTGTCTGGGACCTCGTGCCCGGCTGCTCGCGGCGTGCTCGGCGCGCGAGCGCGCGATGCGATCGTCGCGACTCGAGCCAGTCGAGAACGGCGAACGTCACGATGATCAGAACCACCGACATCGCGAGCGGTTGAGCCACAGAACCTCCCCGGTCATTGCGAGAGCGGGCGCGCCACTGTCGTTACACGTCAGTGGCGGTCAACGGCCGGCGCCCGCGGCGGCCTCGCGGCCGCCACCGGCGTCGCGTCGTCCGGGCCTCTCCAACGTTACGGGGCCTGCTGGATGGCCTCGTCGCTCTTCAAGTCCGCCTGGGCGATGCCCGTCAGCGGAATGAGAACGGCGAACAGCATCAACGCAAGAATGATGACTCGCTTCATCTCGTGTCCCCCCTTTCTCTCACCTATTGAGATGGCGGATCCGCCGGCGTGGTTGCGTCGTATTCGTGCGGTCGAATCCATGAGGCGGTTCCGCGCACCTTAAAAGAGAGATGAAGCTCGCCGTCGGGATTCTGGCGTTTCTGTTCGTACTTGCTGGTCTGCTCGTCGTGCCGCTGGTCGCCCAGCGGGCGCGGCCGTGGCCCGACTGCGTCAGTCACATCGTGACCGTCAGGGGCCGGGACGGCGGTCCGGTCGAGTGCGTCTGCCTCGACGGTGCGCTGTCGACGTGCTTCGATCCGGGGCCCTAGCGCGACGCGCCCGCAAGAACGCGCAAACCGCGCGGCCGGTCAACCGGGCTCCGTGGCAGTCAAAGCGCGGTGGCGGAAGAACATCTCGGTGACCTCCTGCCGCCTGGTCCGCCGCGTGACGTCGGCGTGATGGGCCAGCAGGCGGAGCATGCGGTCGTTGCTGGTCAGTACGTCAGCGCGGAAGTCGCAGATTCCGCGCCGCCCGGCGGCGCCCAGGATCTCCTTTAGGAGGATCGCCCCCAGACCCCACCCCTGCCATGCGTCCTCCACCACGAGCGCGACCTCGGCGGTGGTCGGGCCGTCCGTCGGCTCCGAGCAGGCGACGCCGATCACCACCGGGATTCGGCCCTCGCACGGCTCGGCGACGATCGCGAGCCGCCGCCGGTGATCGACGTTCGCCAGGTGGTGCGCCAGCTCCGGCGGCAGGGTCCTCATCCGAGTGAAGAACCGCCGGTAGGCCGTGTCCGCGCTGAGACGATCGTAGAGCGAGACGAGTCGCGGCGCATCGTCCGGCCGGATGGGTCGAAGACGCACCCGCACGCCGTCGCGAAGCGCGACGATGCGCTCGAGCTCTTCGGCAACTCGCAAATGATTCATGGCCGTTCCCTCCCTTGCGATGCGCCACGACCGATGGTCGATGCGCAGAGGGTCGGCTGAGCTTTTCGGACAATCGGCAACCCGCGACGCCGGATGATCGTCACAAGCACGATCGGATCGTGAGAATCGGAGGAGCGACGATGGACAGCGTCACGACGCCAAGGGGCCGGTACAATCCGGCGTTGCTGGCCGCACTCGTCCTCACGCTGAGCGGTTGCGCAACCACCTACGGGCTGGGGCAGACCGCGCTCGACGAGGGCCGCTACGCGGACGCCGCGGCGAAGTTCGAGACGACCCTCAAGGAGCACCCGGACCGGACGGATGCCCTCGTGGGGCTGGGGATCACGCGCTACAAGCAGAACGGCGACGACGAGGCGATCGCCCATCTCGGCCAGGCGATCCGCCAGGACCCGAAGCGGGCGGATGCTCGCCTCTACCTCGGGCTCAGCTATCTCGAGCGCGGCGACAACGGTGCGGCCGTGCAGCACCTTCGCGCGTTTCGTGATCTGATCCAGAGCGCTCGAGTCGCGGGACAGGTCGACGAGGCGCTCGAGCTGATTCAGAGCGACCACGCCCTGTCGCAGAGGACGCGTCGCTTCGTCGCGACGAGCCTGGAGTCCGCTCTGAAGGCGGAGCAGGATCTCAGGAGCGCACAGTGGGCCTTTTCGCCGTGGCCGTACGAAGGCTACGACAACTGGTTCTCCTGGGATCTGACGCGGTAGGACGCCTCCGACCGCAAGGACACGACGGCCGTCTCATCCCTGCCGCTCCGCATCCCGACCGCGCCCTTGCGCCATCATAAGACGTGACGGAAGGAGGCAATCAAGATGAAGCACGTGCTCACCCTCGCGCTCTTGCTCGTTGCCATCGTCGCTTCGCCGGGAAGCGCCGCGTATGCGGAACCGAACACCGACGACGTCATCGAGCAAGCGCCTTGACGCTTCGGTCGCGCGACGAACACGCAAAGAGATCCCGGACTCAGAAGGGGGCGCAATCATGAGATTCCACAACGTGCTACTCGGCGTCGCGGTGATCGTCAGTACCGCGGCGCCGCAGCTCGCGTCGGGCCAGATGAGGCCGGCACTGGGCGGCACGACACCGTCGGGCGCGATCTTCGATCATCTCAACGATGCGACGACACGCTCGATGCCGCAAGCGCCGCCGCCCACGATCCCGGCGCCCGAGTCGACATGGGTTCCGGACCGCTACGTTCAAGTTCCCGGGACGGACGGTCCCGTCATGGTGCCCGGGCACTGGGAGCGGCGGCTGTCCGACCACGAGGTGTACACGCCGCCGCTGCTCGGTCGAACCCCGAACGGCGACATCATCAACTTCCCGGCCGGTGTTCGACCACCGACCAACGAGAGGCAAGTGCCATGACCACGCACGCCAGATCCCTCCTCTCGGCGGGATTGCTCGCACTGACGGCCGTCGCGACCACGGCGTGCGGGGCCATGACCAGTCCTTCCCTGACGCCGTCTGACTCCACGACCACCTTGATGCTGGGCTGGGAACACTGGTTCAAGCTCGACTGGTCGGTCGAGTCCGATCCCGGTGGGGGCCGCCGCATTCGCGGCTACGTCACGAACACATCCGGCGAAGCCGCCGAGCCGTTGCGTCTGCTGGCCCAGGCTCTCGACGCGTCCGGCGCGGTCGTCGGCCAGCAGATCGCATGGGTCCCCGAAGGCGTCGGTGGATTCGAGCGCGCGTACTTCGAGGTCTCGCATCTGCCGTCGGCAGACCATTACCGCGTGTCCGTGTGGGACTACTCGTTCCTGGAGGCTCAGACCGAGAGACTGTGATCGCCACCGCGGCGGTCGGGCCGCGACAGCCCGCGGACGTCGCCGCGACTGGTCTCGGCGGCTCTACGCTGCCCTCCGGGCCGTGTCTCCCGGCATTGTGACCGCCTCCTCACCGGGAGTCCGCCTGGGCAGCGACACGATGAGCGGAAGCAATATCGAAACGAGCATCACGCCGGCGACCACGTGAAGCGCGCCCCGGTGGCTGCCACTCGCCCGCCGCATATCGGCGATCAACAGTGGACCGAAGGCGCCGGCGAAGCCCCAGGCCGTCAGCATCAGCCCGTAGATGGGCCCGACATTCTTGGATCCGAAGTAATCGGCGGTGAGAGCCGGCATGGTGCCGAAGCCGCCTCCGTAGCCCATCAGGATGATGAACGCGATGGTCGTGAGCAGAGTGGCGGAGGCCAGGCCGGGGAGAATCCAGAACAGCAGGACCTGCAACACGAACATCACGACGAACGTGGCCTTGCGCGGGATCGAGTCCGAGACCCAGACCCAGAACACCCGTCCGAAGGCACTGCCGATGCTGGTGATCCCGACGAGCCCCGCAGCCGTCACCGCGCCCATTGCCGCCAGCTCCTGAAACAGAGGAGCTTCCTGCGAGATGACCGAGATCCCCGCGGACGTGTTGAGGAACAACATCAGCCACAGCGCCCACCATTGCCGGGTTCCGAGCGCCTCGCGCACGGTGTAATCGTGGGCGGCACGCTGCGCAACCTCCGAAGCCGTGGGCGTCCAGCCGGCCGGGCGCCAATCTTCGGGAGGGTTTCTCATGAAGAAGCCGCCCGCCACCGTCACGATCAGCACTGCCGCGCCCAGATAGGCGAACGTCGGAAGGACTCCGACGCTCTGGATCAGTCGGGTCGCCACCGGGGCCGTGACCAGGGCACCCGCGCCGAATCCGCCCACGGCGAACCCTGTGATCAGCCCGCGTCGATCGGGAAACCACTTGACGAGCACGGCGACGGACACGGTGTACGCAAACCCGAGCCCGATGCCGCCGATCACGCCGTATGTCAGGTACAGCCACCAGAGCCCATGGTCAGACCGACCGGCCAGGACCACCCCGACGCCATAGAGCAGGCCACCGGTGGTCGCCACGGTCCGCGGCTCCGTGCGGCTGAGCCACAATCCACCGAGGAACGATGCGACGCCGAGCATGAAGATGCTGATGGTGAAGGTCAGGCTGACTTCAGAGTTTGTCCAGCCAAACTCCTGCGCCAGCGGCGTGCGGAACACATTCCATGCGTACACAGCGCCGAGCGCGATCTGGACCAGTACACCGGCCACCGCGATTCCCCAGCGATTCGTACTCATCAGCGGTTGCTGCGCGGTCAGCGCGCGATGACGCCGCAGGCCACGCGCGCGCCCGAGTTTCCCGCCGGATCGGTCTTCTCGTCGTCCGGGTCAGCGTGGACGACCAGCGAGGTTCCACCCGGCCGGAAAAGCGAATTCGGGCCGTCCTTCAAGGTCGCGAGCACGTTGATCGTGTCGAGGGAACCTCTTCCATCCGCTGCGACTTTGAGGTTCGGGAGATCGCCCGCGTGGGGGCCGTTGGGATTCTGCCGCCCGTGCTTCTTCTCGTACGGATTGAGGTGGGCGCCGGCCGACGCGAAGTCCGGCGGCTCGCACTTCCCGACCGTGTGGATATGGAGCCCGTGCTCGCCGGGCTTGAGGCCGTTCACCTGCAGCCTGAGACGGAAGCCGCCGGGCACTTCGGAGAGCGCGGCACTTCCGACGACCTTGCCCTGAGCATCCTCGAGCTGCACGCGGGCCGACTGTGCGTGGACAACGGCCGGCAGCCCGACGGCCAGCGTCATCGCGAGCACGAGCGCGGGGAGACCACTACGAGCGGGCCGGCCAGTCGGCAGTCCCATGAAGGTCCTCCTTCTCGGCTCTTTCGACGTCATCGGAGGAGCACCGGCCGCGGGTCACGGAAGGTTTGCGCAAGAAGATGAAACCGGCGCGTCGACTCATGGCTCTGCGAATCCGATTGACGTAGACTACCGATGAGTTCGCGGCCACGGCACCCATGGTTCTCGGCTCCGACAATTGGGGCAACCCGATGATCGCCACCGGAACACACGATCCGTACCTCGTCGCCTTGTCGATTCTCGTCGCCGCGTTCGCGTCCTATACGGCGCTCGATCTCGGCGCGCGCGTGGGCGTCGCCCGGGGACTTGCGCGTCGCGTGTGGCTGGTCGCGGCCGCGGTCACCATGGGAGGCGGAATATGGTCGATGCACTTCGTGGCCATGCTCGCCTTCAAGATGCCGCTCGCGATGTCGTACGACGTCGGATTGACCATCCTGTCGCTCGTGGTCGCGATCTTCGTGACGAGCGGCGGCTTCTACGTCATCAGTCGCCAGAACGCATCGCCGCGTCGTCTCGTTCTGAGCGGCATCTTCATGGGCGTTGGCATCGTCGCCATGCACTACACCGGCATGGCGGCGCTCCGGAGTCCGGCCACGCTCAGCTACGACCCGCTGTTCGTCGCGCTTTCCATCGTGGTCGCGGTCGGCGCGTCGACGGCGGCCCTGTGGCTCACATTCCGAACCACGGATCTCTGGCAACGGCTCGGGGCTGCCGCCGTCATGGGCGTGGCCATTTCCGGTATGCACTACACGGCGATGCGGGCGGCCAGTTTTACCGCTCACGGCCAGTTCTACGGGGCCCCGGGACACGCGGGTCTCGACCAAACCCATCTGGCGCTGGTGGTGGCCGGCACGACGTTCGTCATCCTGGCCGTCGCGTTGGTCGCTTCCCTGTCCGAGCAGAATCGCGCCGAAGCAGCGCTCCGTCAGGCGCGGGAGGATCTCGCACACGTCAACCGGGTCACCACCATGGGAGCCCTGACCGCCTCGCTGGCGCACGAGGTGAATCAACCGATTGCCGCCGCCGTCACGAACGCCCAGGCGTGCCTGAACTGGCTCGCCGGCGACACCCCAAATCTCGAGGCGGCACGCGCCTCGGCGATGAGCATCGTGGAAGACGGAACGCGCGCGGCGGAGATCATCAGCCGGACCCGCCTGCTGTTCACGAAAGGCAGCCCGCGACGGGAGCTGGTCGATGTGAACGACGTCATTCGAGAGATGATCGTCCTCCTGAGCCGTGAGATCACGCGCTACGGGATATCCGTCCGGACGCAGCTCGCGTCACATCTTCCCCGGCTCATGGGAGATCGCGTGCAATTGCAGCAGGTCATGATGAACCTGATCATGAACAGCGTTGACGCGATGAAGGACGTCGATGAGACGCGCGAGCTCGCCATCACGTCGCAGCATGCGGAAGACGGGCGGCTGATGGTGTCCGTCATCGATACCGGCGTCGGGCTGCCCTCGCAGCAGGCCGACCAGATCTTCTACGCATTCTTCACGACGAAGCCTCAAGGAACAGGGATGGGATTGTCCATCAGCCGCTCGATCGTCGAATCGCACGACGGGCGCCTGTGGGCCTCCGACAACTCTCCGCGCGGTGCCTGCTTTCACGTCGTGCTCCCCACGGCCGTCGAGACCCGGGAATGACGCGACCGGCGGTTACGGTTCCGGATCGCTGCCTTCGGCGATTCCCTCGAACAGCGCCGTGGAGAGATAGCGCTCGCCGGTGTCCGGCAGCATGGCGAGGATGACCGAGCCCTTCGGTGCCTCGTCCGCAACCTTGCGGGCCGCGGCGAAGGTCCCGCCGGAGGAGATGCCGCAGAAAATTCCCTCGCTGCGCGCGAGCGCCCGTGCCGTCTCGATGGCCTCGGCATCCGTCACCGGCAGGACGCGATGCGGCACCGTCCGGTCGAGGACGGCCGGCACGAAGTCCGGCGTCCATCCCTGGATCTTGTGCGGCGTGAACGGCTTGCCCGAGAGGAGCGCGGCGCCGGCCGGCTCGGTGGCGATGATCTGCACGTCCGGCCGGGCCAGTCGGATCATCTGCCCGGCGCCGGTCAGCGTACCGCCGGTGCCCCAGCCGGTGACGAAGTAGTCCAGGCGCTTGCCGGCGAAGTCCGAGAGGATTTCGGGACCGGTCGTGCTGCGGTGGTAGGCCGGGTTCGCCTCGTTCTCGAACTGGCGCGCCAGGAACCAGCCGTGCTTCTTCGCGAGCTCTTCGGCCTTGCGCACCATGCCCATCCCGCGCTCGGCGGCCGGCGTCAGGATGACCGTGCCGCCGAGCATGCGAATGATCTTGCGGCGTTCGACCGAGAAGGTCTCCGCCATCGTGGCGACGAAAGGATAGCCCTTCACCGCGCAGACCATGGCGAGCGCGATGCCCGTGTTGCCGGACGTCGCTTCCACGACGGTCTGCCCCGATGTCAACGCCCCGGTCCGCTCCGCGTGCTCGATCACGGCGATCGCGAGGCGGTCCTTGACCGACGCGAGCGGATTGAAGAACTCGCACTTCACGAACATCGCGGCGTGGCTCGGTGCGAGCCGCTGGATTCGGACGATCGGAGTGCGGCCGATGGTGCCCAGGATGTTGTCGTGAATCATGAGTTTCAGACGTGGACCGGCGTGACTCGACCGAACAGCATGGCCGCCGTCCTGGCGACGAGCTTGCCCTGGTGCCGGGCGCCGGCCAGGTCGGTCTCGGTCGGCTGGCGGGATCCGTCGGTCCCCGCAACGGTGGTGGCGCCATACGGCGAGCCGCCGACGATCTGGTCGACGCTCATCTGAGCCCTGTGGCGGTAGGGCAGGCCGACGACGACCATGCCGAAATGCAGCAGGTTGGTGATGATCGAGAACAGCGTCGTCTCCTGACCACCATGCTGGGTGGCCGTGCTGCCGAACGCGGCGCCCACCTTGCCGACCAGGGCGTCGCGCATCCACAGGCCGCCGGCTTGATCGAGGAAGGCCGCCATCTGCGAGGACATCCGGCCGAAGCGGGTCCCCGTCCCGATGACGATCGCGTCGTAGTGTTCGAGCTCGGCGACCGACGCGATCGGGGCGGCCTGATCGAGCTTGAACCGCGCACCGCGTGCGATCGCGTCGGGCACGGTCTCCGGCACACGCTTGACGGCGACGTCGGCGCCGGCGCCGCGGGCGCCTTCCGCGACGGCGTGCGCCATCTGCTCGGTGTGTCCGTACGCCGAGTAGTAAAGAACAAGAACTCTGGTCATCGCTTCCTCCTGAGTCGCGTATCGACCCATCACGGGGCCCCATCCTCTGTCCACGCCCGCGCCTGATTGGATGCTCACGTCGCGAGCGGTGACGGGCGGAGCGGGTGATTCCCGCAAGAACCGGCAAGCTGCGACGTCGACCCACCGGACAGCGTCCTAGACGCGTGGGCCAGGTGCGGCGCTGCTGACATGGAACCGACGCAAGGGCGGTCCCCTGTCGGATCGGCATCGCGGCGATTGGAGACGCCTGAGTGCATCCAGCTGCACGTGACCGTCATCTCAAGCTGCAAGAAAGGAATGGCAATGGCTGGCAAAGTGACCGACGTCGCCAGAATCGAAGAGCATGATCGGATCAGGCGCCTGCTGACCGCAGAGCTCGACGGGATCGCCGACCGACTACATCGAGATGCCGACGCGCCGATCGCCGGAGTGGCTGGGGGAAATTTCCTCGACCTCGCTCAGGGCCTCGAGCATCAAGAGCAGGAGCATCTTGTCGCCTCCCGTCTGATGGAACAGGCCAAGCGCATACAGGTCGCATTGACGCGGGTGAACAACGGCGAGTACGGAGTCTGCTCGGAGTGCGGAGCGCCGATTCCCGCGAAGCGGCTCCTCGCCGTTCCCGATGCGACTACGTGCGTCACGTGTCAGGACCAGCTGGAGCACGTCGGTGCGGCCGTTCGCACTCGAGCGGACGACGGCGTCGAGGGAGAAGATGCGTGAGCCGCGGCCCAAGCGGACCGCGCCCACGACAGCGCGCGCAACTCTCGGACGCGGGTGGCGTCTACTGCGGCACCACCGGCGTCCAGCCCTCGGGACACGCCGAGACGTACGGGTAGTACGCGCCGGCGCTCGGACAGTAGTACCAGTACTGCGGGTTGGGATACGTCGCGTTCGGGTAGTAGTACCAACCGTCGCCGACGAAGTGGCCAGGAGCTCCGTGAAAGCCGTGTGGAGTCCCGAAGCCTCGTCCGTCGAAGTGCCCGCCGACGTGTCCGTCGGAGTGACCGTGGTCGCCGCCGCCTTCCCGCGCCGCGGCGCTTAGCGGCACCGCCAGGACGACACACGTCGTCGCCAGGGCGACGGCGGCGACGACGACCAGCACTCGACAGCTCCTCAAACTGAACATCGTCTACTTCCTCCACCACTTGAGACGAGACATCACGACGCCCCGATGCCGGACGCGTTCTAAGAAAGACCTCTCGCGGGGTCTCAGAATCCGAAGCTGCTCAGGCCGGGGTGGTCGTCAGGCCGCCGGCCCAGGGGCCAGCGAAACTTCCGGTCTTCCTCGCGGATGGGCAGATCGTTGATGGACGCATGACGTGCCGTCATCAGGCCCTGCGCATCGAACTCCCAGTTCTCGTTGCCGAAGGACCGAAACCAGTCTCCGGCGTCGTCATGCCATTCGTACGCGAAACGGACGGCGATGCGACTACCCTCGAAGGCCCACAGCTCCTTGGTCAGTCGGTAGTCGAGCTCGCGCGCCCACTTGCGCCGAAGCAACACGACGATCTGCTCTCTGCCGACGACGAACTCCGCCCGATTGCGCCAGCGGCTCTGCGCGCTGTAGGCCAGGGCAACCCGCTCGGGGTCCCGGGTGTTCCAGCCATCTTCGGCCGCCCGCACCTTCTGGATGGCGGTGTCCCGCGTGAACGGTGGCAGTGGCGGACGGGTTTGAGCCCTCTCCACAGGGGTGACGACTCGTGGCGTCATGTGACGTCACGCTCCTTTCTCACGGATTGCGGCGGTGTAGCGCCCGCGTGTGCTTCCTGCACGGCGAGCCGCTGCACATGCGCTATTGAGACGGCTTCGCCGGGCGCGGCGACGCGGCACTTCGCGGATTCGCAAGATGCCGCAACCCTCACCGCGCAGGAGGGCGTAATCTACATTTCGGTTTCAGACTCTCGCGCACCCAGCGTCGGCCAGCCGGGAAGGAGACGCCCACATGTCGACATCGGCCACACCGCAACCCGTCATCCGTCAGATCGTCGAAGCCATGAGGACGCTGGCCGGCCCACATCCCGGCTTCCGTCCCGTCCACGCCAAGGGCCTCGTCTGTTCGGGAACGTTTCGACCCTCGGCGGATGCGCCCCGCGTCACTCGGGCGCCTCATTTCACAGGCCAGTCGGTGGCGACCACGGTCCGGTTCGCCAACGCCAACGGGAACCCCGACGTACACGATGGCGTCCCCAACGTGCGCTCGATGGCGGTCAAGTTCCAGCTCTCCGACGGCAAGAGCGCCGACATCCTCGCCAACTCCGTCGAAGGATTCATCGCGCGGACGCCCGAGGAGCTGCTGGAGTTTCTGCGCGCTCAGCTCCCCGAGCCGGCCAGCGGCCGTCCCGATCCCGATGCGGTTGCGCGCTTTCTCGCCGGCCATCCCGCCGGACGCGCCTTCGTCGAGCGCTTGATGAAGAAGCCGGTGCCGGCCAGCTATGCGCAGGCGACCTACCATGCCGAGCACGCCTTCCGCTTCGCCGCCGCGGATGGCACGAGCCGATTCGGCCGCTATCGCTTCGTGCCGCAGGCCGGTGAGGCCTTTCTCTCCCCTGACGAGGCCAGCAAGCGAAGCCCGAGCTTTCTGCGCGAGGAGCTGGAGGGCCGCCTGCGGACCGGCCCGGTGGCGTTCCGGCTGCTCCTGCAATTGGCCGAGGTGGGCGACCCGACGGACGACGTCACCGCCCTGTGGCCCGAGGCTCGGCGCATGGTCGAGCTCGGGCGTCTGGAAGTCGCGGGCATCTCCCCGACGAGCGCCGACGACGAGCGGCGCCTGATCTTCGACCCCACCAACACGACGGATGGCATCGAGCTCTCGGCCGATCCGATCCTGCTGGCCCGGTCGGCCGCCTATGCCATCTCCTACGATCGACGCCGCAAAGGCGAGTGAAAGATGGCGACTCGATCCGCTGCAACGTCTTCGGGCCGAGCCGCGTCGTAAGCAGTGTGGAGGACCTTCTCGATGTCTTGGTTTGACGTTCGCGGATCACGCACCCTGATGACATTGACCGCGTTGGCTCTGCTGAGCTTGCTGCCCGTCACCGCCAGCGCAGCCGACGTCGATTCGATCCAGTTTCAGGCGCGCGTGCTGTGGATC
>Ga0137396_10000696_pt1 | contig 16516 bp, 18 predicted proteins | sample czc16metaG_FD_108284 | JGI IMG/M metagenome (GOLD analysis project Ga0137396, IMG submission 108284) | Vadose zone soil microbial communities from Angelo Coast Range Reserve, California, USA - czcobulk3.16 metaG | ecosystem: Environmental > Terrestrial > Soil > Vadose zone | place: USA...
CCGCCGTGAGCCCGGCGTCGAGGATGGCCTTGCGGATCGCCTCGACGGCCATGGCGCGCGTAGTCCGCGCCGAGGCGCGCGAATACTCCGTTTCACCGACGCCGACGATGCAGTACTTGTCTCGAAGCCCGCGACTCTGGACAAGCATCTCGTGGATGCCTCCTCGCTGATTCGGGGAGCTGCGCCTTCTCGGCCACGCTTCGACGGCCGCGCGATGCTACCACTTTGCCGCCGACCGTGTCATGGCGGGGTCCGCACCGTGGTCCGACCGAGCCGGCGGCCGGCGGTTACCCGGTGGGATCGCGCCCAGGCTCTTTGTTCAGTCGGGAGCGGAGGTCGGTCACGAGCTCGATCGCGCGCGTGAGAGTGGCGTCGAGCTCGGCGAGCTCTTTCGCCGAACGGTCGATGTCGGCGCGGAGCCGATCGTTCTCCAGCCTGCTCGCCAGAGCCTCGTGCTCGAGCCGATCGTGGTCGTCGAGGGCGCCGCGAACCGCCTGGACCCCGCGCTGCATCGCCTCGACCCACTGGCGCGCCTGGCTCACGGATGCCGCCGATCCGCCCACGATCGCGAGCGAGGTGGAGGCGAGCTGCTCGTCGACTTCGGGTCGTGACCGCCGATCGGCTCGACGGCGTTCCGCCGCCGCGGGAAGGGCCCGTCGGCGACGCGGCGCGAGGCGACGATCCAGGACGACCATGACGTTCGTGTCGTCGGCGAAGCGCGACTTCAAATACTCGTAGAGCTCAGGATGGCGTCGGGCGACGACGAAGACTCGGGATGGCGTTGCGCTCTCGTGGTCCATCGGTTTGGCTCAGGAATGGCCGTTCTTGCCGTTCGGCCTGGGAAGGATCTCTGCCAGGAACTTGCCCGTGTAGGAGCCAGGCGTCTGGGCGATCGTCTCGGGCGTGCCCTCGGCGACGATCTCGCCGCCCTCCTCGCCGCCCTCGGGCCCGAGGTCGATGACATAGTCCGCCGCCTTGATCACGTCGAGGTGGTGCTCGACGACCAGGACGGTGTTGCCCGCGTCGACCAGCCGGTTGAGGACGCCGAGGAGCTTCTTCACGTCGTCCAGGTGCAGTCCGGTCGTCGGCTCGTCGAGGATGTAGAGCATCTCGCCGGTGGCGCGGGCCCCGAGCTCGGCGGCGATCTTGAGACGCTGCGCCTCGCCGCCCGACAGGGTCGTCGCCGCCTGGCCGAGACGGAGATAGCCGAGCCCGACCGACTGGAGAGTTTGCAGACGGCGCGCGAGGCTGTTCTGCGCGGCGAAGAAGTCGACGGCCTCGTCTACGGTCATCTGGAGCACGTCGCTGATGCTCCGGTTGCGGAGCTTCACCCCGAGCACGTCGGGCCGGTAGCGCCGCCCCTCGCACTCCTGGCAGGCGACGTACACATCCTCGAAGAAGTACATCTCCAGCTTCTGGAAGCCGTCGCCCTGGCACGACTCGCAGCGACCGCCCTGGACGTTGAACGAGAACGCGCCTGAATCGAGCCCGAGCGCCTTGGCGCGGGGAAGCGCCGCGAAGAGCTTGCGGATCTCGTCGAACGCCTTGACGTAGGTGATCGGGTTGGAGCGCGGCGTGCGCCCGATCGGCTCCTGGTCGATCAGCCGGACGCCCTTGAGGTACTCGATGCCCGACAAGGTGTCGTACTCACCGGGCGGCGCGAACTCGGTCTTGAAGACCCGCGCGACGGCACGATAGAGCGTGTCGTGGATCAAGGTCGACTTGCCGGAGCCCGACACCCCCGACACGGCGGTCAGCGTGTGCAGCGGCACCCGGATCGTCACGTCCTTGAGATTGTGCTGGCGCGCGCCCGCGAGCGTCAGCATGCGTCGGCCGCTTCGCCGGAACGGCGGCACCGGGATCGACTCGCGCCCGGAGACGTAGCGCGCGGTGAGCGAGTGCGTGGCCTTCTGGAACTCGGCCTGCGATCCGTTGAAGACGATTTCACCGCCGCGCTCGCCGGACCCCGGTCCGAGCTCGACGATGTGATCCGCGGCGGCGATGAACTCGCGGTCGTGCTCGACCACGACGACGGTGTTGCCGGCCTGGGCGAGCTCCCGGCAGAGATCGGTGAGCCGCGCGGTATCGCGCGCGTGCAAGCCGATGGACGGCTCGTCCAGGACATAGAGGGTGCCCACCAGCTGCGAGCCCAGCTGATTCGCCAGATTGATCCGCTGCGCCTCGCCGCCCGACAAGGAGCGCGTCTGGCGGGAGAGGGTGAGGTAGCTGAGCCCGACGCGCAGGAGGAAGGTGAGCTTGGCGTTCAGCTGGCGCAGGATCTCGCGGGCGACGACCGACTCCCACGCGGTGAGGCCCAGATCGCCCAGCAGCCGGGCGGCCGCGTCGATCGTGAGCACGGAAAACTCGGCGATCGTCAGGCCGGCGATGCGGACGGCCAGCGCGGCCGGCTTGAGCCGCGCGCCCCGGCAGACCAGGCAGATGGACTGGCTGCGATAGCGCGAGAGGAAGACGCGGACGTGGAGCTTGTAGCGGTACGACTCGACCTCCTCGAAGAACCCCTGGATTCCCGGGAAGCTTCCGTCGCCGCCGTAGACGAATTCGCGCGTCGCGCTCGGAAGCTTATCCCAGGACGTCTGGGTGTCGACCTTGAGCCGCCGGGCTGCCTTCATCAGCTCGCGCTGGTACCAGCGGCCGGACGGGTGCGTCCACGGCTCGACCGCGCCACCGGCGAGGCTCAGGGTTCGATCGGGCACCACGCGGGCCTCGTCGTACTTGAGCACGTTGCCGAACCCTTTGCACTCCGGGCACGCGCCGAGCGGATGGTTGAACGAAAACAGGAGCGGCTGCGGACGCTCGAGCGCGGCCCCGCACCCGCTGCAGCGGAAGTCCTCGCCGAACTCGCGCGCAGCGCCGTCCACGATCTCCACCGTGACCCGGCCGCCGCCCTCGCGCAGCGCCGATTCGACCGACTCGAAGATGCGCGCGCGATGGGCCGCCTCGAGGACGACGCGGTCGAGGATCACCGCGATCGCCTTGCGGTCGCCGAAATCGGCCGGTGGTGGTCCGCCCACGTCGAGGATGTCACCGCCGATCCGGACGCGGGCGAAGCCGCGACGCGTGAGATTCGCCCACAGCTCGGCGGGCGGAAGGCCGGCGGGGACGGCGAGGGGGAACGTGATCATCGCGCGCGCGCCCGGGTGCGCGTCGAGCAGCGCGTTCACGATCGACTCGGGCGAGTGCGAAACCGCCGGCGCGCCGCAGGCGGGGCAGTGGACGCGGCCGATCTTCGCGTAGAGCAGCCGCAGGTAGTCGTAGATCTCGGTCGCGGTACCGACGGTGGAGCGCGCGGTCCGCACTGGGTTCTTCTGCTCCAGTGCCACCGCCGGCCGGATCTGCTCGATCTTGTCGACGTCGGGGCGGTCGACCCGATCGAGGAACATGCGCGCGTAGGTGGACAGCGACTCGATGTAGCGCCACTGCCCTTCGGCGAAGAGCGTGTCGAAGGCCAGGGAGGACTTGCCGGAGCCGGACACCCCCGTCACGACGGTGAGGCGGTCGTGCGGGATCTCGAGCGAGACGTTCTTGAGGTTGTTCTGTCGGGCTCCGTGAATCCGAAGCCCGGGGGGCCGAGCCATTCGAACGGTCCTCCTGAGGTGGGTAGTCTACTGGAAGTCCTCCGGCCGCGCCAGATACCCCGGCGCTTGACACGCCACCGCCGGCGTGTGTACTCTTCGGCTCGGGCACTAATTGATAATGATTCCTAACAAGATGATCGACACGCTGCGCGACCGCGGGCTCCGGCTGACGCGGCCGCGCCGGATCATCCTCGACGTCGTCCGCGCGACCGACGCCCACCCGACCGCCGCGTTCGTGTACCGGCGCGTCCGGCGCCGCCTGCCGCGCGTGAGCCTGGCGACGGTCTATCGCAACCTCCGGATGCTGGCCGCCGAGGGGTTCCTGGCCGAGCGCGCCGACGAGGCGGGCATGCGATTCGACGGCAACACCGGCCAGCACGACCACTTCACGTGTCTGGCGTGCCGGCGGATCTACGACGTGCCGGCGCGCGTGGAGCAGGGCGCCCGGCGCCGGCTCTCGGCGCGCACCGGCTTCGAGGTTCTCGATCACCGAACCGAGTATTACGGACGTTGCGCCGCGTGCCGCCGGTCGGGCGGTCGCCTTTCCCTCACCCGTCAAAGGAGGAGCAATGGCAAACCTGAAGGGCACTAAGAGCTTCGAGAACCTCAAGGACGCGTTCGCCGGCGAGTCGCAGGCGAACCGGCGGTATCTCTATTTCGCGCGCGTCGCGGACATCGAGGGCTTCCCGGACATCGCGGGGCTGTTCAAGGACACGGCGGACGCCGAAACGGGCCACGCCTTCGGTCACCTCGATTTCTTGAAAGAAGTCGGCGATCCGGCGACCGGCGAGCCGATCGGCAAGACCGAGAAGAACCTGAAGGCGGCGGTCGCCGGCGAGACGTACGAGTACACGCAGATGTACCCGGGCATGGCCAAGACCGCGCGCACGGAGGGCTTCAACGAGCTGGCGGAGTGGTTCGAGACGCTCGCCAAAGCCGAAAAGTCGCACGCCGGGCGATTCAACAAAGGGTTGCAGCAGATCGCCGGCAAAGATCCTGCTGAAGCGATTTAGCTACGACGGGTTCGCGACGGGAGGGGTTGTGGGGAGGGGTTGTGGGACCACGCGGCCCTCGTGCGCTGCCCCTCGGCGGCTGGGCTCCAATTGGGCGCTCGGCGTCCGCCGACGCGTGGCGGGAACGGGTCCCACACCCCCTCCCCACGCCCCCTCCCGTCGCGAACCAGTGCGGTAGCTAAACGCCCAGGCTCTTTCCTATGGCAAGTCTGGATATCAAGAATCCGGAGTTTTGGGATCTCGGCGCGGTTGATAAGGAGCTGCGGCGGGTCTATGACATCTGTGGCGGGTGCCGGCGGTGCTTGCCGCTGTGTCCGTCGGTCAAGGTGCTCTTCGATCGGCTGGACGTGGAGACGGTCGACGGCGATGTCGACAAGCTTCCCGCGGCCGACGTCAAGGAAGTGGTCGATCTCTGCTACCAGTGCAAGCTCTGCTTCAATCACTGCCCGTACACGCCGCCGCACCGGTGGGAGGTCGACTTTCCCCGTCTCATGCTGCGGGCCCGCGCCGCCCAGGCGCGCAAGAGCGGGGTGAGTCTTCAAGATAGGCTCCTCGGCAACGCTGACCTCGTCGGCAAGCTGGGAAGCCTCGCGGCGCCGCTCTCGAACTGGATCAACGAGCTGGCGCTGCACCGCGCCTTCATGCAGGCGGTGGTGGGCATCCACAAGCAGCGCAACCTGCCGAAGTTCGCGCGCCCGACCTTTTCTTCCTGGTTCAAGTCGCGCGCGCGGGCGAGTGGGCCGCCACCAGCGCCGCCGGCCGGCGCCAACACGGCGCCCGGGCGCAGGGTCGCGCTGTTCGCGACGTGCAGCGTGGAGTACTACGAGACGGCGACGGGTCGCGCCGCGGTGCAGGTGCTCGAGCGAAACCGCGTGGACGTGAGCCTGCCGCCGCAGCGCTGCTGCGGCATGCCCTATCTCGACGGCGGTGCGGTGGACGAGGCGAAGGCCCTCATCCGCGACAACGTCGCGAGCCTGGCGGCGGCGGTCCGCGAGGGGCGCGAGATCGTGGTGCCCGGGCCGACGTGCAGCTACATGCTCAAGCAGGAGTACCCGTGGCTCGACGGCTCCGACGACGCCAAGCTCGTCGCGGCCAACACGCGGGATCTCTTCGAGTACCTGGCGAAGCTGCACGCGGCCGGCGAGCTCGACACGAACTTCTCGCGGCCCGTCGGCGCCGTGACGTACCACGTGCCCTGCCATCTGCGGGCGCAGAACATCGGCCACAAGTCGGCGGACGTGCTCCGGGCGATTCCCGGCACCTCGGTCGGCGTGGTCGAGAAATGCTCGGCGGTGGACGGCACCTGGGGCTTCAAGAAGGAATACTACGAGCTCTCGCTCAAGCTCGCGAAACCGTTGTTCGATGCGGTGACGACGGGCGCGCCCATCGCCGCCACTGACTGCCCGCTCGCCGCGCTTCAGATCGAGCAGGGCACCGGGCGCAAGCCGAAACACCCGGTCGAGGTCCTCGCGGCGGCCTACGGCTTCGAGGAGTGATCTGATGAAGTCGTTGGAGACTTCCGAGATCCTGAATCTCGTCGAGTACGAAAAGGTCCGCGCCGAACGCCGGCGCGAGATCGTCGAGCTGAAGAAGGCGCGCCGCGTGTCGGTCGGCCGTTACCTCACCTTCGTGTTCGAGAACCGCTCGACGGTCTGGTTCCAGATCCAGGAGATGGTGCGGGCCGAGCGCATCGTGGACGCGTCGAAGATCGCCGAGGAGGTCGACGTCTACAACGCGCTCCTCCCCAAGCCGGGGGAGCTGGCGGCGACGTTGATGATCGAGATCGACCAGGCATCGGAGATCAAGCCGGTGCTCGACCGGCTGCTCGGCATCGACACGCGCGACTACGTCAAGATGACCGTCGGCCCGCACGTGATCGTGGGGGAGTTCGAGGTCGGCCATTCGGACGAGGAGCGGGGCAAGCTGAGCGCCGTGCACTTCGTCCGCTTCGCCCTGCCGCCGGCGGCACGCCACCTGTTCGGCACCGCCGAGGTCGCGCTGGTCGTCGAGCACCCGAACGAGCGGGCGCGCACGGTCCTCTCGGACGAGACCAAGCGGAGTCTTCGGGACGATCTCGCGTGAGAGCGGCGTCGCTGGCGCTGCTCTCACTGGCCATCGCGCTGGGCGGTTGTTCCGATGGCGGGCTCTCGCCGGCCGCCGAGCGTGGACGGCAAACGTATCTAGCCAACTGCGTGGCCTGCCACAACACCGATCCCTCGCAGCCCGGTCCCGTCGGTCCGCCTGTGAAAGGCTCGTCGCGAGAGCTGCTCGAGGCGAAGGTGGTGCGCGGAACATACCCGCCCGGCTACACGCCCAAGCGGCCGACGAAGGTGATGGTGCCGATGCCGGCGGTGGCGCCGGAGATCGCGTCGCTCGCGGAATACCTGCGCTGACGCGAAAGGGCCCGGCGGAAATTCCGCCGGGCCTTCGCGGCGCGCCCTCGTCAGATCAGGCGAAGATGATCTTGAGCGCGATCACGAAGATCGCGGTGAGCACGAATCCCGTCCAGAGCGTGCCCTTGACCGTGCCGAGGAGCTTCTTGCCAGCGCTCGCCTTGTCCGGCGTCGCCGGCCCCACGACCGCGTTGCCCTCGACGATCGCGAGGATGATCAGGAAGACGACGAGCATCGCGATCTTCGCTCCCCGCGCGGTCGGCGTGAAGAAGGCGAAGTGGCTCGCGGAGCCCATGAAGAACAGCATCGGAATCGACAGCATGGTGTTCGTGCGGGAGGTGACGCCGCCGCGGGCGCCGCGCGCGGCCGCTTCGGGAATCGCCTGACCGCCTTCCTTCACCCGGGCCGTCGACGCCATGACGACCTGCTGCGCCGGCCAGATGATGAACCAGACGTTGAACCACATGAGACTGCCGAGGATGCCGCCGATGAAGATCGCCCAGCCGTAGGACGTGGCGAAGAACGGCTGGAGACCGAACTGGCCCATTCGGTGCAACATGTAGAGCCAGCCGGTGATGAAGGTCAGCATCGCGCCCCATCGAAACCACCAGAGCGCTCGGCTGACGAGCCCACCTGCGATCATGCCGGTCCTCACCGCCGGCTCGGCCCCCGCGAAGAACGGGACCTGCACGAAGTTGAAGTAGTACAACATCCCGATCCAGGTGATGCCGGCCAGAAAGTGAAACCAGCGCAGTAGGAACAGCCAAGCATCCATTCTTGCCGCCTCCTCGTCGCGTGGTGGGCTACCGGCTACTCGTCTTCGTCATCCTCCTCGGGGTCGTCCCCGTCGGCTTCGACGGGCGCGTCCCCGTCGGCTTCGGCAGGATCGTCCTCGTCCAGATCGTCGAGGTCGTCGTCGTCCAGGTCCTCGTCGTCGAGATCGTCGTCATCGAAGTCGTCATCATCATCGAGGTCGTCATCGTCTTCGTCGTCGTCAAGCTCCTCAGCGTCCTCGGCGCCCTCGCCCTCGGCCGTATCGTTCTGGCGTAGGTCGACGTCATCGTGCCACGGGTGTTTCCGAAACTGCATGTGAAGACTCCTTCGGATGAATTGTCCCGGCGGATTATAGCAAAACGTCTTCCCAGTCGATTCGCTTCCGCGCGACGGCATTCGATAGGTAGTTTTCGGGCGTGACCGGAGGGTCCGCGGTAAGATCTCGTTCTGCGACTGTTTTCGAGTTCCTGGATCGGCGGTGTAGCTCAGCGGCAGAGCAGGGGTCTCATAAGCCCCGTGTCGGAGGTTCAATTCCTCCCACCGCCACCATCCCATCAAGCGAGTGCCCCAGCGTGGGGCGAGCGGCCACGACACAGAAACGACTTACCGCCCGATTTGGACCCAGAAACTACCGTGTATCGTGCGCCGCGTGAGGCGCGAACGCAATCGTCGTTCAACTATCGTCCAAAACCGACCGGCGAGACGTTGCTGACGATGACCATGACGGCCCTCCCGCCCGAGGCCGTCAAGACACGAAGGGCCCTCCGCTCTTTCTGCCACGCGCTTCGCTCCTAATTTAAACCTCCACTCCAGTTCGCGCCCGCTACTCCCTGTCGCCGACGGCCCAGGTGTCGGTGCGTTGGCGACCTGGTGGGCACACGCCGCGTCCCTCAAGCCGTAGATCGCTCGCGGAGTGGAGACTCTTTCTCACGCTGGTCGTAGCCCTAGTCGCTGTCGTTTCCGCCCGGGAGGCGCGCAGAGACGAGACTTCGAGTCGTGACGACGATCACCGACCTGACGGAGCTCGCGCGGGCTGGCGGCGGCGATGTGATCGAGGTCGATACGCTCATGCGCGGTTAACAGAGCGCCCACGAAAGCGGGAATTCGACCGACGATGATGGAAAACGGCCTCTGCGGGTCGCATCGACGTCTCTCGGGGAGTCCCGATCCTCGAAGTCCCGATCGTGAGGGTTGACCGCCTGGCCGCCGACCACCGACCGACGTTGGAGCGCAACCGGCGGGCAGTCCTCGAGACTCGACTACAACGTCAGCGAACTCTCCCAGGCTCTGCGCGGAAACGTCGATGAAACGTGAAGGGAGGTGGGTGGAATCGCCGCTGAGACATCATCACGTCGACCCGGCGATCAGGTCAAATCGGGTGCGCGCGCCCAGACTGGTAACTCCCGGCAATGGCGGGATGATTTCCTTGGGGGTGAACCGCACGATCGTGAAGCCGCCGAGGGACGAGATCGTGCCGTGGCGAACCCGCCGCCGTGTTCTCACGTGTCGGCGCTCGTCAGCGACGGGGCGCATCACTGATCGTCGGTCACCGACCCGGCGCTCCACGATCACCCTCACGCGCGGTGCGCCAGCGAAGGATCGTTGGAGACTCTGATACAGCGTGCCGTTTCGGCGCACGACGATGAGCAATTCGGCATCGGGAAACGATCGCGACGGAATCGATTCGAGAAGCCGCTCCTTGTGGGTTCCGCAGACGCCGTGCGTCGGCGCCGGGTTTTCCAGCGGTTCGCGCATACCCAGGTAACCAGGCTTTCCTTCTCGGCGGCACCAGGCACATAGAAGATGCATCTTGGCGATATGACGGGTGCCAACGCCGTGCCAACGGGGACGCGGACTTCCATATCGGGCGGCTCGAGGAGTTGGTGACGCCGACTGATCTCGGCCATCGGGCGACGGTGGGGGATTGGCGCGAGACGGGCTGAGGACCGGCGGCGTATGGGTTGGCCAAGACATCAGCGTCCTTGCGTTGGTAGTTTCCGGAAGGGAGAGACCCTGTCGATGAGGTGATTACCTATAGGAGCCCGATGGTTTTTCCTGGCGGCCTGTGTGGTATTCTCCTCCGCGCCGAGGCCTCACTGATGGAACAGCAAGCGTGGACGTGTACCCGCTGCTCCCGAACGATCGGGCTGGGAGACACCGTCATGTTCGGCACCGGCCGCCTGACCCACGTCGATTGCCGAAGGCCTCGGGTGCTGAGCACCGAGGAGCGCGCCCTTCTGTTCCTCAATTGTTGTGACCACTCTGTCGAGTGTGGGCCTTGCGCCAGTAGCTTCCGTCTGTCCGAGCTCGGCTCAGACCTTCGAGGCCACACGAATCTCTGCCCTCACTGTCGTCGTGACCTCACCGACGGCGTCCGCGCGCACCTCTACAAGTGCGACATGGTTTCAGAAACAGTACGGCGCCGGGTACAGGCAGTGCGTGCAGCCTCGGAGCGACTGGTGAAGGAGAGCTATGAGCTGGGCGACGCAGCCGATGTGTTGAGGCGTGAGGTTGAGACCGCACTGCAGGCTCTCCAGGAGGCCATGCGGCAATCGTCTCCTGATTTGCGACCCTCCGATTCCCGGGCGGATGCCTAACCCACGACCGGGGCGGAAGGACACGTCGCTCGACTCTTCGGACGTCATCCGGCGCCGTCGCTGCGGCGTTGACGGCTGCCAACGGTCGCTTTCAGGATATCGGCGATCAGGCGAAGAAACTCCGTCGGCTCGAAGGGTTTCAAGATGAAGCCGACGGATCCGGCCCGGCTGAGCCTGCTCGCATCCCCCGCGGTGCCGGAGGTGAGCGCAACCACCGGAATCCGGCGCGTCGCCGCGTCGGCCTTCAGCCGCTCGACCACAGCCAGCCCGTTCATCTCCGGCATGAAGTAGTCGAGCAGGATCAGATCAGGGTGGACCGCCTGCATCATCGCCAGTGCGTCTTCGCCACTCGACGCGACGAGGACCCGATGCCCGTCTCCCGACAGCAGCTCGGTGGCCAGCTCGAGAAGCCCCGGGTCATCGTCGATGACGAGGATCGTGAAGGACGCAGGGCGCGATCGATTCATCAGCGGGTCCCGCCGCCGAGTATGTCGCATCGGTACCTCTGGCGCAATGACACGGCACGGATCGGCGACACCGATGGCTAAGCCCTCCGACCGCCACCAACTTCAGCGGTCGTCCTAGAGCTGGTCGCGGAGCGGGAGGAGCGTCAGATAGAACATCCCGCGCAGGCCCCGTCGCAGCACGTCGTTCTCGACCGCCCGCGCGTATTTCAAATCTTGTTGGAAGACCGTGATGAGCTGGGTCGCGAGGCCGCGGTCCAGGAACACGACGTTCAGCTCGTTGTTGAGCGCAAACGAACGATTATCCAAGTTGGCGCTCCCGATGCTGACCCAGCGTTCGTCGACCACGAGCGTCTTGGCATGCAGAAGTGCCGGTCCGTACTCGTAGATCTTCACCCCGGCCTTGATCGCCCGGGGGTAGTGCGCCTGGCTGGCCTTGCGCACCAGACCATCCAACATCCCCTGCGTGGCCCCCGCGGTGATGACGGATACCCGGACGCCACGCCCGGCGGCCCGCTCGAGGGCGTCGGCCATCGCATCATCGGGAACGAAGTAGGGGTTGGTCAGATAGATCGAGGACCGGGCGCCGTCGATGGCGAGCAGGAAGAGGAGATAGGCTTCCGCGGCGCCGCCGGCGGGCGAGCTCTTGACTGACTGGACGAGCAAATCTCCGCGGCGTTCGGTCCTCGGGAAATATTCGTCGCCGCCGAGGAGGACGCCCGTGGCATCGCGCCAGTTCTCGGCAAAGGCGGCTTGCAGGAGGCGAACCACGGGTCCCTCGATCCGGACGTCGGTCTGCCGCCAGTGTCCGTGCTGCCGGCCGTCGCCCGCCCACCGGCTGCCTACGCCGGTCCCGCCTGTGAAACCCACCTGTCCATCGACCACCAGGATCCGGCGGTGATTGCGATGATTGATCCGTTTGATAGCGAACGGATTGAGCGAGTGAAACCAGGCGAGGTCACAGCCGGCGTCGGTCAATCGGGTCCGATACCCGTGGGGCATCTGGCTCGAGCCGACCGCATCGAGGAGGACGTGAACACGCACCCCAGCTCGGCAACGCTCGGCGAGCGCCGAGGCCATGTCCCGAGCGACGGGGCCGTCTTCATAGATGAAGTTGGCGAACGTGATCGTGGCGCGAGCCCGACGGATCGCCGTCAGCATGGCTGGGAAGATCTGGTCGCCGTTCAGGAGGAGCTGGGCCCCATTGCCGCCAACAGGGCTCGACGTGGTATGGGCTTCGAGCGTCCGCATGAAGGCCGGCTCACCCACATGCACGTCCGGCGCGAGGTAGTGGGGATGGCTCAGGGAGCAGCCGGCCAGTACAAGGCAACCGACAAGGACGAAGCTCAGCTGCGCGCGGTGCATGGTCAGCACCAGTGCACCAGCGATGCCAGCCTGATAGATGCTTGATATCTCGCCGATCCCGTGTCGGAGCCGTCGATTGATGCGTCGATCGTGCGAGTAAAATCTACGCGGCGCGTCGGAATGACGACGAGCGGAGCGAGTGGGCCGTTGGTTAATCCGTGACGATCACCCTGATCGCCGTCGGGTTGAAGCCGTTGCAGGGGTTGCGTGTCTGCGGGCAGTTCGAGATCACCGCCAGCACGTCCATCTCGGCGCGCAGGTCCACGTGGTCGCCCGGCTTCGAGAGCCCGTCGATGATGCCCATGGTCCCGTCGGATTCGACCGGCACGTTCATGAAGAAGTTGAGGTTGGCGACGACGTCCTTCTTCCCCAGGCCGAAGGGCGCCAGTGCGCGGAGGAAGTTCGCCCGGCAGCTCGGCGTGTCCTTGACGCCATAGCGGAGCTCGTTGCTCTCGGCGCTGCAGCAGCCGCCGATCGTGTCGTGGCGCCCGCAGGTGTCCTCGACGATCGTGAGCAGGCGCCGGCCGGCATCCGAGTAGATGCCGTGCCCGCGTGTGAGGAAGATCGTCTTCGCGTACTTCATCGTGTCGGCCGCGTTGTAGCGCTCCTCGGGATTCGCCGCGTTGTAGCAGAGAAAGTCCACGGCCTGCCGGCCTTCGAGGTCGACGATCCGGAGCGTCTGTCCTCGCGTCAGCACGCGCGCCCACGGTTCACCGGCCGGGATCACCCGATCCTCGATCACGCGGCCCACGGCGCGGCCCACGGTTCCAGACCCCATGGCCGGTGAGTATAGCGGACTCCGGCGCAGTGGCGCTGACGGAAGGCCCCGAGCGCCCGGCGCGGCCGAGACGCCGGAAGTGGTACTGTTTCTCACTCGCGGTGACACCAACCCTCGTCGAGGTGGACGCATGACGGACATTCTGGTGCAGCACGATGGGCCGATCGCGACGGTCGTCATCAACCGGCCGGCGATGCGCAACGCGATCAGCCTGGCGATGTGGACCGAGCTCACGCGCGTGACCGAGGAGCTGGGGAAGACCGACTCGGTCCGCGCGATCGTCTATCGCGGCGCGGGCACCGTGGCGTTCGCCTCGGGCGCCGACATCTCGGAGTTCAAGGAGCAGCGCAAGGACGCGGCGAGCGCCCAGCACTACAACGAGCAGACCGGAGCGGCCTACACGACCATCCGCGAGTGCCCCAAACCGACGGTCGCGATGATCTTCGGCTTCTGCATGGGCGGAGCGATGGCGGTGGCGATGGCGTGCGACCTGCGCTTCGCCGCCGAGGGCTCGAAGTTCGGCATTCCGGCCGCGCGCCTGAGCATCATCTATGGAGCGGACTCGGTCGGCCAGCTCGTCGACCTGGTTGGCCCGGCGTACGCGAAGGACATCCTGTATTCGGCGCGGACGGTCGACGATCGGGAAGCGCTCGCGATGGGCTTCATCCAGCGTCTCGTGCCCCCCGCCGAGCTCGAGGCCTACACGTACGATTATCTTCGGAAGGTCGCCGACAACGCACCGCTCTCGGTGCGCGGCGCCAAGACGACGATCGAGTCGTACCTGCTCGGGCTCACGGAGGAACGGCGCAAGAAACTCAGGGGCCTGGCCGTCGAAGCCACCGAGAGCGAGGACTACAAGGAGGGGACCCGTGCCTTCCTCGAGAAGCGCGCGGCCAGATTCCTGGGGCGCTAGCGCTCCGGGTCGTGCGCTTCGAGTTCCTCACGTCGACGCCGCTCTCGCCGACCGAGGGCAGCGGGACGTTCGTCGCCATCGATGGCCTCGTCCGCGGCCTCGGAAGCCTCGGCCACTCGGTCGCCATCCGGCCGCTCCGCACGCGCACCCGCTTTCACACGCTCGATCGCTGGCTGTACAACGTCGGGGTCGCGCTCGCCCCGCCGGCCGCCGACGTCACCGTCGGGGTCGATCTCGACGGGTTTCTGTGGGCGCGCCGGCGGCGCGGCCCTTTCGTCGTGATGCTGAAAGGGATCATCGCGGACGAGCTTCGGAACGAGCGTGGCTGGGTACGCGCGCTGCTCGGACTGCAGGCGCGCTGGGAGCGGTCCAACACCGCGCGCGCCGATCGGGTGGTCGTGCCGAGTCACTACTCGGCCTCGGTCGCCCACGAAGTCTACGCCATCCCGCGCTCGAAGCTGGTGGTCGTCCCGGAGCCGATCGACCTGGCCGACTGGCGGCGCCGCTTCGCCGACGCGGCCGGCGCTCGGGCGGCTCGCCCGACGGTGCTGTCGGTGGCACGGATGTACCCGCGCAAGCGCCTGGACGATCTGCTGCGCGCCGCCGCCGCCCTCCGCCAACGAATCCCGGACGCTCAGGTGCGGATCGTCGGGGAAGGTCCGGAGTCTGCGCGCCTGCGGACGCTGCATCGCGAGCTCCAGCTGGGCGACACGGCGGTCCTGCTCGGCGAGGTGACGCGCCGAACGCTCGCGGTAGAATATGTACGCGCTCACTGTTTCTGCCTTCCGACCGTTCAGGAAGGGTTCGGGCTGGTCTTCGCAGAGGCGATGGCGGCCGGGTTGCCCGTAGTGGCGTGCCGTGCGGCGGCGGTGCCGGAGATCGTCGAGGACCGGCGGACCGGCTTTCTGGTCACTCCGCGGAGCCCCGGTGAGCTGGCGACCGCGCTGGAGACACTGTTGACGAACACGAAGCTCAGTGAAGAGTTCGGAAGGGCCGCGACCCGACGGGTCGAGGCGTTCGGCCTCGAGTCGGTGGCGCGGCGCTTCCTCGAGGCGTTGCCATGACAGACCATGCCCGTGCCGCGAGCACCCGGCGCTTCACGTTCTCGGCCGGCCATCGCTACTGGGTCGAGAGCTGGTCCCGCGAGGAGAACGAGCGATTCTTCGGGCGGCTCACGGTTGCGCACGGGCACAACTACACGCTCGACGTCACGGTGCGCGGTCCCATCGACCCGCAGACGGGCATGGTCATCGATCTCGCCGAGCTGAAGCGGATCGTGGGCGAGACCGTCGTGGAGCGCTTCGACCATGCGGACCTGAACGCCGATCCGCTGTTTCGCGGCCGCGTTCCCACGACCGAGAACCTGGCAGTCACCGTGTGGGATCTCCTGGCGCCGAAGCTCGGCGCGGACCGCCTCTGGCAGGTGCGGGTGTGGGAGGATCCGACCTTGTTCGTCGACTATCGAGGGCCCGATGCTTGAGCTCACGCGCGTGTATCATTTCAGCGCGGGCCATCGATTGGCCGATCCGGCCCTCTCGGACGAAGCGAACGAAGCGCTCTACGGCGCCTGCTACCGTCCCCATGGCCACAACTATTATCTGGAAGTCACGGTGGCCGGGCAGCCCGACCCGGTGACCGGGATGTCGATCGATCTCGAGCGGATCGACGGCGCGGTGCACGAGCGCGTGCTCGACCACGTCGACCACCGGACGCTCGAAGAGGTCCCGGCGCTGGCCGGTGTCGTGACGACGGGTGAAGGGCTGGCGCGCGCGTTCTGGCGCCTCCTGACGCCGGCCGTTCCAGCGGGAGCGCTCCGGCGTGTGACCGTCGTCGAGACGGCCAAGAATCGATTCCAGTACGAAGGCGAGGCGGCGCGATGAGCGAAGACGGAACGGTCGGGCAGCTGATTGCGAAGATCCTGGAAGAGCTCGGTGAGGACGTCGAGCGCGAGGGCCTGAACCGGACGCCCGAGCGCGTCGAGAAGGCGCTGCGCTATTTCACCTCGGGCTATGGCAAGGACGCGAAGGAGATCCTCAACGACGCCATGTTCGTCGAGGACTACGACGAGATGGTGATCGTGAAGGACATCGACTTCAGCTCGCTCTGCGAGCACCATCTGCTGCCGTTCCTCGGCAAGTGCCACGTGGCTTACATGCCCGGCCGCAAGATCGTCGGCCTGTCGAAGATCCCGCGGCTGGTCGAAATGTTCAGCCGGCGACTGCAGGTGCAGGAGCGCCTGACGACGCAGATCGCGAGCACCATCAACGAGGTCCTCCAGCCGCGCGGCGTCGCCGTCGTGATGGAGGCGGTGCACCTGTGCATGCTGATGCGCGGCGTGGAGAAACAGAACTCCAAGGCGATCACCTCGGCCATGCTCGGCTCGTTCCGCGATCGGCCGGAAACGCGCGCCGAGTTCATGGACCTGATCAAGTCGAGCCGGGGGCTTCAGATTTGAGCGGGCCGGGCGCGCTGCAGGGCCAGGTCGCGATCGTCACCGGCGCCGGGCGCGGGATCGGCCACGCCGTCGCCACGGCGCTCGCGCGCGAGGGCGCCACCGTGGTGCTCGCGGCGCGCACGCGGCAGCAGTTGGCCGCAACCGCGGCGACCATTCGCGAGAGCGGAG
>Ga0137396_10000697_pt1 | contig 16511 bp, 15 predicted proteins | sample czc16metaG_FD_108284 | JGI IMG/M metagenome (GOLD analysis project Ga0137396, IMG submission 108284) | Vadose zone soil microbial communities from Angelo Coast Range Reserve, California, USA - czcobulk3.16 metaG | ecosystem: Environmental > Terrestrial > Soil > Vadose zone | place: USA...
CGCGGTATAATATGCGCGCAACCATTCGCCATGAGGGCACCAAGGGTGCCAGAGGAGCCGCGCGATGCGCCCGATCTGGAAAGGTCACCTGACCTTCGGCCTCGTCACCATCCCTGTCAAGCTCTATAGCGCCACGGAGTCGAAGGATGTGCGCTTCCGGCTCTTGCACCGCAGCTGCATGACCCCTATCCAGAACAAACGCTACTGCCCGCACCATGAACAGATCGTCGACTGGAATGACGTGGTCCGCGGGTACGAATACGCGAAAGACAAGTTCATCGCAATGACTGATGAAGAACTCGATAGCGTCCCCTTGGAAACAGCTGGGACGGTCGCGGTCACGTCCTTCGCCGACCTGCACGAAATCGATCCCATCTTCTATGAAAAGTCCTACTACCTCGCCCCCGACGAAGGGGGGCAGAAAGCCTATCGACTGCTGCACGATACCCTCGGGGAGATCACGAAAGTCGCGGTGGGCAAGGTCGTCATCAAGGAGAAAGAACACCTCGTCGCTGTGCGGCCATACGATGGCACTCTGGTGATGTCCACGCTGTACTACGCGGACGAAGTCCGCGCGGTCGGTGACATTCCGGAGCTGCCCGTTCAGGCAAAAGTTCACCCCAACGAGAAGAAAATGGCGATGCAGCTCATCGAGGGGCTGATCGCCGAGTTCAAACCCGCCGACTACCGCGATGACTATCGGGAGGCTCTGCAGAAAGTGATCGCGGCAAAGGTCGATGGAGAGACGGTAGCCGTGCCGACGCGGAAATCCGAAAAGGTCGTCGACCTGATGGAGGCACTGCGCCGCAGTCTCCAGATGAACCGCCGCGAGAAGGCGCCGGCATCCCGGCGCCGCCCCGTGCGGCCGAGCAGTGGGCAGGAGCGGACGCCGCGCGTGGCCGCGATGCACGAACGGCACCGGTAACTTCCGGCCAGCCCTCGTCTCCTCTTCCCGTCGCCACCTGAGCGGGGGCACAGACTGGCACGATGGCGCGCGCGTACGTGGGAACGTCTGGGTTCAGTTATCCGGAGTGGAAGGGGTCGTTCTACCCGGCTGACCTTCCCACCGACCAAATGCTGCCGTTCTACGGCCGGACGTTCCCGACGGTCGAACTCAACAACACCTTCTATCGGTACCCTCAAGATCACACTCTCGCGCAGTGGGCGGGCGCCGTGCCGCCGGAGTTTCGGTTCGCCGTCAAAGCACACCGGCGCATCACGCACCTCAAACGGCTTGTCGATATCGATGGCGACCTCGCGTTCCTGTTCGAACGCCTACGGGGTCTCGGGCCTCACCTGGGGCCCATTCTCTTCCAGTTCCCGCCGTCGCTGCGCTGCGACCTGACACTCCTGACAGGGTTGCTGACCGGGTTGCGGCCCGGCGGGCAGGCGGTCGTGGAGTTCCGCCACGCGACCTGGCGACAAGACCCGGTCTACCGCCTGCTGGAGACGCACCGGGTCGCCCTGTGCGTCGCGGAAACGGACGAGGAGACGCAGCCGGCCGAGGTCGTGGGCCCGGTGTCCTACTTACGGCTCCACAAATCCCGCTACTCGGGAGATGACCTCGCGCGGTGGGCGCAATGGACGGCGGCGCGGATCGCTGAAGGACGCGACGTCTACGCCTACTTCACTCACGAAGACGGCGCGCCCGCACCCGACTACGCGCGGCAGTTTGCCGGCCTCACCGGTGCGGCACCTCCTCCATGACCGCCAGCATGTTGTCCTCGGAGTCATAAAAGAAGACCATCCATAAATCGTGGGTGTCCATCTTCGCGATGAGGTGCGGGGCATCGTGGAACCGGACCCCCCGGTCCAGGAGGGTCCGGTAGGTCTGCTGAATCTCGGTCACCCGGAAGTAGAGGACGGACGCGCGCTGTGGCCGATCCGGCCCCTCCGGACGGCCTAGCATCAACCGTACACTCCCACACGCGAAAAACGACAGCCCCGGCGGAGCAGTGAACAGATATCGCATGCCTAATCGGTCTCGATAGAACGCTGTCGCCCGCTCGACGTCTTGCACGGGAACGCTAATCTGTCCGATCTCGGCCAGTCCTACTTGCTTGGTCATGGCGCCCTCCTCGAGGTCCCTCCCCTAATAGTCGAGAGATATATACTGGTAGCGGCGGTGCTACAGTTTACCCGGGAGCGCGGAAGATGTCTGCCATCACCGGCATCATGGAGGATTACTTGAAAGCGATCTACAAACTCCAGCGGGGTCGCGACTCCGTGTCGACCTCGGCGCTGGCCACGCGCCTGCACGTGGCAGCTGCGTCCGCAACCGCGATGGTCCAGCGTCTCGCTCGCCTGAAGCTCGTCTCGTATCACCGATACCACGGACTCACCCTCACTCCGACGGGTCAACGAATCGCACTCGAAACGATCCGCCATCATCGGTTGATTGAGCTGTACCTCGCGCAGCACCTGGGGGTCAGCCTCGACAAAGTTGATCGCGAAGCGGAAAAGATGGAGCACGTGCTCTCCGACGACGTGGAACTCCGCATCGCCGCGGCGCTCGGCAACCCGGCGGCGGATCCGCACGGCGACCCCATTCCCGCCACGGACGGTACAGTCCGTGACGTTCGGTATCCGGAACTTTCTACCCTCGCGCCGGGCGCGACCGGCGTGGTGGCGCGAGTGAGTGATCGAAATCCGGCGACATTGCGCCGGCTCGCAGATCTTGGGATCCTGCCGGGGGTTACCCTCAAGGTCCTAGCCCATCGTCCCCGCGGCTACCGGGTTGAAATAGATAGGCGCCGCATGACGCTCCCGCGGGCGCTATGTAAAGCCATCTACGTCCAGTAGCGCCAGGTCACGACATTCCCCCTGGCCTCTTCGCGCTTCCGACCGCTAGGTGCTCCGATCCCCGAACGCAGCGCTGTGCAAACTGACATGACGTCATGCCCGCCCTGAGCGTTCCGGCCTAGGAAACCCCCACAGGGTAAAGGAAGGCATTCCGGCGGAGGCCGCCGATCAACCCACCCAGCACGCTACCCGGGCTTGACTGCACCCGATTGAATTTCGTATTATCTAAAAGAACTTCGTATCGTGCAAATAGAGTGAGCTTAATGCCGCAAGTGACGTCTGATCATCCGGCCTAGCGGGAACTAGTCCACAGGGAGACGCAACCAGTGTCACCCGCTGACACCGAGTTTAGTAAGGGACCGACCGGAATTGGCGAGGGCAAGATGGCACGCTCGTACGCACTAGCGGATGTCGCGGCACCTCCGCACCCCGCCATTCAGCTTGCCGCACGCGAGGCCATCCTCGGCAAGCGCCGCGGGTGGCGCGCCCTGCTGCCCTTCCTGGGCCCTGCTTTCATTGCCTCGATCGCCTACATTGATCCCGGGAACTTCGCCACGAACATCGCCGGCGGGGCTCAATTCGGTTACGCGCTCCTTTGGGTCATCCTGATGGCGAACCTGATGGCGATGCTAATCCAAGGGCTCGCCGCGAAATTGGGGATCGCGACCGGGATGAACCTCGCCGAGATGTGCCGTGCCCGCTACCCCCGGTGGCTGTGCTACGTGTTTTGGGTCACCCAGGAGGGCACGGCGATGGCCACCGACCTCGCCGAGTTCCTGGGAGCCGCCATCGGGATCAACCTGCTCTTTGGCATCCCGATGTTCGGCGCGGCCCTGATCACTGGCGTGGGCGTCTTCTTGATCCTCACGCTGCAGGGGAAAGGGTTCCGGGGGCTCGAGGTATTCATCGGCGGGTGCGCGGGCGTGATCGCACTCTGTTACATCGTCGAGACGGTGTTGGCCAGGCCTGATTGGGGGCAGGTCGCGTACCATAGCGTGGTCCCCAGCCTCCCCGGCAGCGACGCCGTCCTCCTGGCGGTGGGCATCATCGGCGCGACGGTGATGCCGCATGTGATCTACCTACACTCCGCCCTCACCCAAGGCCGCGTCGTGCCGGGGAGCGAGAACGAAGCTCAACGGGTGTTTGCCTTCGAAAAGATCGACGTCATCATCGCCATGGCAGTCGCTGGATTGGTGAACATGGCGATGCTGTATATGTCCGCGAAGGTCTTCCATTTCACCGGGCACACCGACATCGCCGAAATCAACACGGCGTACCAGACGCTGACGCCGCTCCTTGGCAAAGCAGCGGCCGTGGTGTTTGGGATCGCCCTTGTCACGTCGGGGATCTCGAGTTCACACGTCGGCACGATGGCGGGTCAAGTGGTGATGCAGGGGTTCGTGAATTTCCGGACCCCAATCTGGTTGCGGCGGATCGCCACGATGGTACCGGCGTTGGTGGCGATCTACTTAGGCCTGGAGCCGACCAGAACGCTGGTGATTAGCCAAGTCGTCCTCAGCTTCACGCTGCCGATCCCGATCATCACGCTGATTCTGTTCACCAGCAACCCGGCGATCATGGGCAAGATGGTCAACCATCGGTTGACGACGGCTCTCGCCGGGGGGTGTGCGGCGATCATTTTGCTGTTGAACGTCGTGCTGCTATATCAGACTTTTGGCGGTACCCTCCCCCTCTAGACCGCACGTCACGGAAGCGCTTCTGAGGAACTGGCGTCCACCAGTACCCCGACGGCGTGATCGTCGGTGAGCACATAGAGGCTGCGCCACCAGTGCTCCCCGTCCTGCCCGCCTTCGACGGGCTGTTAGCCCCGAGCACAAGGCGCGGTTGTTTTGCTAAAGTGGGGACAGTCGGATAGTGTTTTGTCGAACTATCTGACCCACCTGATCCCGAATCCCGATGAGCCTAGAAGAATACCGGCGAAAGCGTCGGTTCGCACAGACCCCGGAGCCTAAAGGGCGTCCCGCAGCCCGCGGGTCCAAAGCGCCGCGCTTTGTCGTACAAGAGCACCATGCGACTCGCCTCCACTGGGACTTCCGTTTGGAGATGGGGGGAGTTCTGAAATCCTGGGCCGTGCCCAAAGGCCCTACGTTTGACCCTGACGAGAAGCGGCTCGCCGTCCCCGTCGAGGATCACCCCCTGGACTACATGGAGTTTGAAGGGGGGATCCCCAAGGGCAACTACGGCGGCGGCACGGTCATGGTGTGGGATCTCGGGACGTACGAGGTCCTGGAGGGCGACCCTCAGCAGGCCTACGACAAAGGAAAATTGACCCTCATCCTCCACGGGACGAAACTCCACGGCGAGTTTCACCTCGTACGCACCAAAATGGGCGGCCAAGTCCAATGGTTGATGTTCAAGAAACGCGACAGCGACGCGGTCCCGGGCTGGAAGCTCCCCGACCCCTCCGTCTCGGTAAAAACCGGACGGACGATCGCGCAGATCGCTGCCGAGGGGCAGTCCCAGTGGACGTCCGGAAAACGCAGTAATCGCACGCGGCAGACGCCGTCCGCCCCCACGCGCCAAGCGTCCCCTCGTCCCGGTCGGGGGTTGAAAGCGCTCCACCTCGACAAAGTCGGGACCGATCCCTACCCGCAGGATCTCAAGCCGATGTTGGCGACCCTGGTCGATGCGCCATTTGACGACCCGCAATGGCTGTTCGAAATCAAATGGGATGGCATGCGCGCGGTGGCGTACGTGCGCGCCGAAGGACCCAAGCGCGAGGTGACGCTGCGAAGTCGCGGCGGCATGGTCCTCAACGCGCGCTTTCCTGAGGTCGTCGAGGCGTTGTACGCGCAGCAGCTGCCCGATGCGGTGCTAGACGGGGAGATCGTCGCCCTCGACGATCAGGGCCGGGCGCAATTTCAGCTTCTGCAGGGACGCCTGCAGGAAACAAACGGGGCCCACCCCGGACGGACCCCGCAAATCGCCTACTACGTCTTCGATGTTCTGTATCTCAACGGCCATAGGTTAACGGACTGGCCTCTGGATCGGCGGCGAAAGAGTCTGGCTGCCCTGCTGCGTCCCACGCAGGTGCTGCGGGTATCCGACGCGGTGATGGGGACCGGCCGCGTCTTCTACGAAGCGGCCCAGGCACATGGGGTGGAGGGGATCGTCGCCAAGCGTGCCGACAGCCGTTACGAAACCGGTGAACGGACCCGCACCTGGTTAAAAATCAAAGTCAATCAGCGTCTGGACGCCGTGGTGGGCGGATTCACCCAGGGTCGAGGTGCCCGCGCGAAGACCTTCGGCGCGCTCGTCCTCGGAGCGTATGATGCGGAGGGCCAGTTGCAGTACATCGGCAACTGCGGCAGTGGGTTCACCGATGCCGAGCTGAAGCGGTTGATGCCTCTGCTGACCGCACGCGCCGAGGCCGCGTGTCCGTTTGTCACCGTCCCGCCAACCAACGACGTGATCACATGGGTGCCGCCCGAGCTCGTCGTCGACGTCGAATATGCTAACTGGACGGACGATGGCCTCCTGCGGGCTCCAGTTTTCAAGGGGGTGCGCGTCGACAAAGTCGCGCGCGAGGTGCACTTGGAGCGTCCCCAGCCGCGTGCACCGGAACCCCCGCCCCGCCCGAACGTAGTGCCCCGTACGCCTGTGAAGACAGGCAATCCACAGGCCGACAATTCGCGGGCCTCGGCTGACCTGGCGGAGAAGGCCGGGGAGGTTGAGTTCACAAACCTCGACAAAGTCTTCTGGCCTGAAAAGGGCTACACGAAGGGCGATCTCATCCGCTACTACCTCGAGATCGCCCCACACATCCTCCCCCACCTCACCGACCGACCGGTCACCCTGCGCCGGTTTCCCAACGGCATCGCGGGGGAAAGCTTCTACCAGAAGGATCATCCCGACGCGCCTCCGTTTGTGCACGTCGTCCGCATTTGGACCGACAGTGAGAAGCACACGATGGCCGCCCCGGTGTGCAACAACCTCCCTACGTTGTTGTGGCTGGCCCAGCTCGCCGACATCGAGATTCACACCTGGTTCAGTCGCATCACCCCCCTTCGACGGGCCGACCGGGCGGGAAATGCCGGGGTAGACTTGGCCTCCTCCGAGCGGGCGCTAGGCGCTAGCGTGCTTAACCGCCCAGACTTTGTAGCGTTCGACATTGATCCCTACTTGTTTCCCGACAACAAGCTCCCGCAGCGCAAAGGGGAGAAAGACCCCGACTACTCGCGCCGGGGCTTCGAGGCCGCGGTCGCGGCGGCGCGGCTGTTGCGCGGCGTGCTGACGCGTCTGAAACTCGACAGCTTCGTCAAGACGTCGGGCAAGACGGGCCTCCACGTTTTTGTGCCGATTGTGCGCCGGTACACGTTCGAGCAGACGCACGCCTTTGCCAAAACGGTCACGCAGCATTTGGAAAGCCTGTCTCCGAAGACGATCACGACCGCGTGGGCGGCGGAGCAGCGGGTCGGGAAAGTATTCCTCGACTACAATCAAAACAGGCGCGGGGCCACGCTCGCCAGCGCCTTCAGCGTACGGCCTACCCCCGAGGCGGGTGTGTCGTTCCCGATCTCCTGGAAGGAATTAGAAGGAGGACTGGACCCTCTTAAGTTCACGCTGAAGACCGTACCGAGCCTGATGCGCAAGCGCAAGGATCCGTGGCGGGACGTGCTGGCCAAACCTCAGTTCCTCGAAAAGCACTTGTAACTGGAGCCGCGGGACTCTAGAAGCTTGGCTCCGTCGTTGCCGCGCGGTGGTGCAGCGCTTCGGCCAGCTGACGTAGATAGGGTCGTGCGGCCGTGACGGCCCGGGCCCGGTGGCTGATGCGGTTCTTTACTGCTGGAGGGAGCTGCGCCATCGTCTTCCCATATGCGGGGACGATGAAGATGGGATCATAGCCGAAGCCATGCGCCCCGCGGGGCGCCGTGGCCAACTCCCCCTCGCACGTGCCTTCGAAGGTGCGCACCGTCCCGTCCGATGTCGCTACTGCGACCACGGCTCGATACCGTGCGGTCCGCGCGGGCGACGCGACACCAGCGACCATTTTGAGGATCCGTGCATTGCGCTGGGCATCCGACGCCCCGTCCCCCAGAAACCGACGGGACTGCGGACCAGGCGCCCCCTGAAGCGCGTCGATCTCAATGCCCGAGTCGTCGGCAATGGTCACCCGCTTCGTCAGGCGGGCGACGGTCAGCGCCTTGCTGATGGCATTCTCTGTGTATGTGAGTCCGTCTTCGGAGAGGTCGGCAATTTGGGGAAACGCGTCCAATGCGTAGACGCGCAGGGGCAAATCCCGCACTAACTCCAAAATCTCGCGGACTTTCGCAGGATTGTGCGTCGCCAGCACCACCTCCAAGACATCCGGAGATGGCGCAGACGAGCGTGCCGTCCCACGCCGACTGCGGCGAGGGGGACGCGCGGACTTCGCGCGCGCCTTGCGGGCCGCTCGGGCCACAGGATCAATGCTCCTCTCTGATTTTTTCCGCCGCGTTAGAGGGGAAGTTTACCGCGTGACGACTGTGATAATGTCGGCGAGCGCTTGCTTCTGTTGAGCAATCAACTGACGCACGCCATGCTCCGCTAAGCCCAGGAGCTGTTGCATCTCCTCCCGGGAGAACGGCATCCCTTCCGCCGTCCCTTGCACTTCGACGATCCGAGCCCCCTCGGTGAGGACAACGTTCATATCGACGCGGGCACGGGAATCTTCGGCAAACGTGAGGTCGAGCACCGCCTGGCCCTCGACAAACCCAACACTCGTCGCCGCGAGAAACTCCCGCAGCGGCCACACGGTCAGCGCGCCGGTCGACCGCAACACGTGCAGCGCGTCAACGAGAGCCACAAACGCTCCGGTAATCGCGGCCGTCCGCGTCCCCCCGTCGGCCTGGATCACATCGCAGTCGATCCAGATGGTCCGCTCGCCGAGTTTCTCCAGATCCACCGCCGCCCGAAGCGACCGGCCCACTAGCCGCTGGATCTCCTGCACCCTGCCCCCCGGCCGGCCCACGTCGCGGGGATTGCGTTCTTGCGTGGCGCGGGGAAGCATGCCGTACTCCGCGCTGATCCACCCTTGCCCAGCGCCTCGAAGCCACGGAGGCACGCGCTCCTCAAGGCTCGCGGAGCACACCACCCGCGTGTCGCCTAACTCCAGCAGCGCTGATCCCTCGGCGTACTTGAGGTAGTGTCGAGTGATCTTCAGGGGTCGCAACTCGTCCGGGCGGCGACCGTCAGGCCGGGGCATGCACACTCACACCTCGTAAGCGAGGCCTTCTTCGACCAGCGCCACGTTGGCGAACTCCTTCGCGGCCGCAGCGTGGGTCTCCTGGAGTGCATACCGGGGGGTGAAGAAGTGGGTCAACAACAGCCGCTTCACATTGGCACGGCGCGCGGTCGCACCAGCCATGGTGCCGGTCAGGTGCCCGAGGGAGCCCGCCAGATGGGCATCGGCTTCCATGAGCGTGGATTCGCACAAAAAGAGCTCGCATTCAGCTGCGAGCCGGTCTAAGGCCTCGCACGGCCCTGAGTCACCACTGTATACGAGCCGACGACCGCCGGCGGCGACTTGGACCGCGTGGCATGGTATCGGGTGCGCGGTGAGTGCGAACCGCAGCCGCACCCCGCGGACGGTTCCGGCCCCGTCCTCCAATGGATGAAAGGTAAATCCGGAGGTGAACTCCTGCCGCGACTCCGCTTTGGGCAGACAGGCGGCCAGATAACCTCCCGCACCGGCCGGGGCAAACAAGGGCAGCGGAGCGGCGGGAGGATTCGGCAGCCGGCCAAAGGCGAGCTCATTGCGCAGCGGATAGATGTCCGTGAAGTGGTCAGGATGCAGATGCGTCAGCACCACGGCGTCGAGGTCGAACGCGGTTGCGCTGCGATGCAAGCTCGCCACAACCCCGGATCCGCAGTCAAGCAGAATGCGGACGCCGTCGGCTTCCACCAAATATCCGGGACACGCCCCGCCAGCGGGAGGATACGGACTCCACTTGCCTAGCACCGTCAGCTTCATGCCCGCGCACTCCTGCCGACCCGCCCCGCACGCCCGTGGTCCGGGTGCGGGAGGTCATCAGCGCGTTGGGAGATCAGGGGGCACCCTGGGGGATCGGGTAGACCGCCAAGAAACGCATGATCGCGCGGTGGACGGCTTCAGCAATCTCCTGCCGGAATTCCTGATCGCGCAGGCGCGCCTCATCGTCGGCATGGGAAATGTACGCGGTCTCGACCAGCACTGAGGGCACGTCGTTGTCGCGCAGGACAATGAAGTTCGCGGTGCGGATGCCGCGGCTGGGAATACTAAGCACTGCCCCCAGTTCGTCCTGAATCATCTGCGCAAGCGCCAGGCTCTGGGGAGTGAGATAGTAGGTTTCCGTCCCATTCACTGCCGCGCGGGTCGACGCGTTGGCGTGGATACTCACATACACGGTGGCTCCCCCCTCCCGCGCCATCCGTGTTCGATCGTCCAGTTCGACCGTCGCATCACTGTCTCGAATCATCAGGACGCGGACGCCGTCTTGACTCAAGAGGTCCCGCACACGTTGGGCGACATCCAACACGACCTCCGCCTCACGCAACCCGGTGGGACCGATGGCTCCGGGATCACGGCCGCCGTGCCCGGCGTCGAGGGCAACTGTGTGCCCCTGCGCGGACCCCGTGGTCAGGTCCACGAGCAAATGACCCGCGGACCGGCTGACCACATAGTTGAGCTTCCGTTTCAGCGTGACGACCACGCGGGTCACAGGGGGTGTGGCGGTAAACTGGGCCGCGCGGACGGCGACCACGGAGGTTCCATTGACGGACACATCTTGCTTGACAGGCACAAAAACGGCGCCGATCAAATCGATCGCCAGCCGGTCGGGAAACTTGAACTCCCGGATCTTGAATTCCATCGGACCGGTGGTCTCCAGGGCCAGCCGGCCTGCCGATCCATCCTCCTGGAACGACACGCCCATGATCTTAACCGCTCCCGCGCCTGGGGCCACGGGGGTGGCTTGTGGAACACTGGGCTGTGCTACATCTGCGGGACCTGGGCCCTGTTGCCGTACTTCGAGGGTGACGAGGTAGCTGTTGGGGGCCGTGGCGACCTGAATTTCCACGGGCTGCTGGAGGTCAAAGACGACCCGCGAGATGTACGGTTTGGACTGAAACTGCCCCGTTCGGATGCGTATGACACCTGCCTCGTTTACGGGATACTCCCGGCCGCTCAGGCGCAGCGCAGCATTAAGGAAATCCACGACCAACCGGTCGGGGTTCCGCAACACGTGGGTTTCCACTTGGAGTGGCCCGGTCGCTTCCACGCCCACACGCAGCACACCGTCGACGATCTGCGGGGTGATCGCCGTGATCTGCGAACTCACAAAGACGGCCCCCTCCGCTTCGTCAAACTTCGCCCAGGCCCCGAGCAGAGCGAAGACAGCTTGGACAGGGATAAACACGTGCGATCCGATTTGTGCGGGGGCAGCAGGAAGCCGAGCGGTCTTTCCGTTGACGAGCGCGATCGTATCGTTCAATCGCATCTGCACCGTGGTCCGCAGGCGATTGGTAACCACGATGGTTTGGGTGGTTTCGTAAAAAGCACTAACGGCTCCCATCGGGTCGAATAACCCGGGCATGGGAGCCAGGACCTGGCCGTTGAGCACAACGGCAGGAGCGACAAGGGGGACGTCCACGCCGTTGACGACCACCCGTGGACCGGCAGTCTGACCAACCGCGGGACCCGCCATCATCCCTGAGGTCATTACCGCCAGCAGGGCGGCTGCGACGACTTTCATTCCCTACCTCACAAAGCGTCCACCACCTGCCGTTCCCACGGAGGAACTTCCCTATACCACCTCTCCCGACCCCACCCGTTTCGTGTCGCTATTCAGTTCTCCTGCGCAGGGTGATGCAGATGTCGAAAGGAAGCGCTAGGGTGCGCAGCGCGCTGCGCTCGCGCCGCCACGCCCTGCATACACCTGGAGGCTGCCCGTGAAAGTGGATGCCCAGATCATGTATGACACCCTGGATGAGGTCCCACATCTCGTACAGGCGGCGGAAGCCTGGGGCCTGGATGCGGTCTGGTTCAGCGAGACCGCCCATGATCCGTTCCTCGCCGCCGCGCTGGCCGCTCAGTCCACCTCCCGCATCGGCATCGGGACTGGGATTGCCCTGGCCTTTACCCGCAGCCCCACCCTGCTCGCTTATCTTGCTTGGGATCTCGCTGCGCTCTCGAAGGGACGGTTCATGCTGGGGTTGGGCACGCAGGTCAGAGCGCACATCGTGCGGCGTTTTGGCATGCCCTGGACGCCGCCGGCTCCGCGCCTGCGCACCACAGTCCAGGCGGTGCGCGCTGTGTGGGACGCGTGGCGCCATGGGGCGCCGCTAGACTTCCGCGGTCCGGATATGATCCTCAGTTTGATGACCCCTTTCTTTGCCCCACCCCCGCAGCCGCATGCCATCCCGATCCTCACGGCGGGAGTCAATCCCCCGCTGTGCCGTGTTGCCGGAGAAGTCGCAGACGGCTTTCACGTGCATCCCTTTCACACTCCGGCGTACTTGCGCGATGTGACCCTGCCGGCTATTGCGCGCGGGCGCGAGAAAGCCCAGAGAACATCCGGGCGCTTCGAAATCGTGGTTAGCGCCCTCACGGTCGTGGAAGGAACGGAGCTGTCCGCGTACGCGGCGAGGCGAGCGCTCGCGTTCTATGCGAGTACGCCGTCATACCGCGGCGTCCTTGCTCATCACGGATGGGAGGACCTCGGGCAGCGTCTCAGCATCCTCGCCTCGCGTGGGCGGTGGGCAGAGATGAGCCCACTGATCACCGATGATGTCTTACACGAGTTTGCCGTCGTCGCAGCACCCGACGAGTTCGGAAGCAAACTTCGGGAGCGCTATCGCGGGCTCGCGGATCGCATCAGCATCTATGAGCCGTTTGCGCCCAGTCAGGCGGCGCTGTATCGAACCCTCATCGGCGCCTTCAGGACCTAGCAAAGGACACCCCGACGTCGAATAAATGATCTCGCACAGATGAAGCACTCACGGAGGTGTATGCACAATGGGTGACCTTGAACGGTACATCGTGGAGGAATGGGCGGAGGACTTTCACGGCGGTCGGCTCAACCGCCGTGAGTTCTTGCGCCGTGTGGCCTTGCTAGCCGGCGGGAGCGCAGTGGCCCTCCCGGTCCTCCGGGAACTGGGCGTCCTGACCACGCCGGAGGAGGTGGCATCTGCCAGCTCGTCAGCCCCGGTGGTCACCGCGCAAGCGGGTGGCGTTACGGTGCCACCGGATGATCCCGCGCTCGTGGCCGGAGCGGTGACGTTTCCCATGGGCCCGGTAACCATCCAGGCGTACCAGGCGAGGCCGAAGTCCACAGATCCCGCCCCCGGAGTCATCGTGATCCACGAGAACCGCGGATTGCTCGAACACTTCAAAGACGTCTGCCGACGACTGGCCAAGCTGGGCTATGCGGCGCTGGCGGTTGATCTGGCCTCCGCGGAGGGAGGCACAGCGAAGTACTCCGATCTGGCCGAAGTCACCGCGATCCTCGGCAAAACGCCGCCGGACCAGCTCGTCGCGATGTTGAATGCGGGCGTCACTTACCTACAAGGACAGCCTACGGTGCGCAAGGACCGCATCGGCGCGGTCGGGTTCTGCTTCGGCGGGGGGATGACCTGGCGGCTGGCGACGCGCAACTCGGCGATCCGCGCGGCCGTCCCCTTCTATGGTCCCAACCCTCCGTTGGAGGACGTCTCGCAAATTAAGGCGGCGATCCTCGCCATCTACGGCGAGCTGGACAGTCGGATCGACGCCGGGATTCCTGCCATCCGCGAGGCCATGAAGAAAACAGGCATGCCCTTTGAGGTTGTCATCTACCCGGGAGCCGATCACGCGTTCTTCAATGACACCGGGCAACGGTACCACGCGCCGTCAGCACTCGACGCATGGCGTCGCGCAGTGGCGTGGTTTGATCGTTACCTGAAAGGATCGTGATCTCGAAGACCTTCAAGTAGCTGCCTGTCGTGGGGCAGCAGGCGTGGGGTCTTTGCGCTCTGCCGCGCGGAATCTGGCAACTTGGATAGTATTTACCCTATGTGCACAAATGCTACTCAGGGCCTAACGGGCGCGCGTAGACGGGTCCGCGCCTCACGGCAGTAACAGGACCTTTCCGGTGGCTTGGCGGCTCTGCAAATAACGCTGTGCCTCTGCCGCTTGCGCGAGGGGAAAGCGGCGGTCGATCCGCACACGCAGGACGCCCGATTGCACCCAGGACAGCACATCAGTCGCTCGGCCGAGGAGCTCCTCGCGCGTGTGGGTATAGTGCACGATAGTTGGCCGCGTCAAAAAGAGCGACCCCTTGCGGTTGAGGATCTGGGGATCCTGAGGGGGTACTGGGCCGCTGGATTGTCCGTAAAGCACCATCATCCCGCGCAACGCAAGGCAGTTGAGACTCTTCTCGAACGTGTCCTTGCCCACGGAGTCGTACACGACCTGGACGCCGCGCCCGCCTGTTAACCGCTTCGCCTCCGCGTCCACCTCGGCGGGGGGATAGACGATGGCCTCGTTCGCACCCAGCGACCGCGCTAGTTCCGCTTTGGCATCGGAAGACACTGCAGCGATGATACGCGCACCCCGCCGGCGTGCCATCTGGACCAGGAGGTGTCCGACGCCGCCGGCTGCGGCATAGACCAGAGCCGTATCAGTTGGTTTGAGCGGATAGGTATCGTGCACGAGGTAGTGCGCGGTCATCCCCTGTAACATCGCCGCCACGGCGGTCGCCGCGTCGAGCCCTGGCGGGATCGGGATCAATTGCCACGTGGGCACGATGGCGTACTGCGCGTAACTTCCCACGACGTTGGAATAGACGACACGATCGCCGGGTCGGACGTCGGTGACACCCGGACCCACCGCATCCACGACTCCCGCCCCCTCCTGGCCGGGAATTCCGGGGAGCTGAATCCCGTATTGCCCCAGGCGCTGATAGACGTCGGCAAAGTTCACCCCACAGACCTCTAACCGGACGCGTGCCTGTCCCGATCCCGGCTCGGGGGTGGGGACGTCTTCGATCTGCAGCACCTCGGGGCCCCCGAACTGGTGAATCCTGACCGCTTTCATCGAGTTCCTCCTGATGTGACACCATCATGGCTCGGGGTCAATTCCCACTTCCGACCCTGTTCCCCTGCGGGGTATTCCCCCTGCGCACTGGGGGATTCTTTGGATTGGAGGCCACCAAGTGGGGAGGAATGATGGACAGGAGAGTCATGCGGGTGAAGTTGCCAGAAGCCCGCCAGGGGCTGGTGAGCTTCCGATGACGACACAGGATGCGGTCATTCGTCGCCGGGTGGAGTTCGATGTCGTGCTGGACGCGTGGCCGGACGGCGCGCAGGGAAAGGCACTCCACTCTCTCGTCGCCAGCGGCGATGTCGCCGCAGTCCGCCTCTCCCATGGCTTCATAGGGCTCACCATCGTCTCTGCTCAGATGCTCCTGTATCTAGACGCGGGGCAACTCAAGGTCAGGCAGGTGCTCCCGGCAGCGGGCGGGCGTGTGCGCAGGTACCAGGGTACCGGTAACCCGGTCGGACCGGCTTGAGGACTCCCGCCTCAAGCCCGCAGTATCTGGTGCCACTTCACTGAACCCACGTCCGGTCGACACGAGAGAAGCCTCGTGGCTAAGGTTCGGGTCGTGCTCGCAACATGCCGCAAGAGTCACGTAACCGATACCACCTACCCTCCCCACACGACAAGACAACGGCAGGCGTGGCACCAGTCTTGCTGCATAACGAGAATGAAGGGGCTGAACTCCCTGGGCAGTGGGTACGTTGTAGGCAGTGAAAGGCGTCGACCCGCAGGGCTAGGCCCACGGGGCCGTTGGAGAGAGGTGATCGGCCATGGAACTCTGGCGTTGTCCACGCTGTGGCACGGTTGTTACGCTGGAGCCACGCTTCGGGCAGATCGTGGGCGTGTACGATCTCTGCACGGAAGGCACCGACGCCCGAGCCGGCCGAGGCCCCACGCGCATGGAACCCGTTGTCCAAGCACTCGAGGGAACCTCAGACGTTCGCCAACCCGAACTCGTCAACGCCCGCACCTAGTAGGCGTAGTCGTATGTCCTGCTCGTAGCTCGCGCAAGGCCGTAGCTCCAATCGCGCCCGACCCTCGCGGAGTACCCGCTTTTCCGTAATCCTATCCAAACCTGAATTGGAGCTGTCTTTCCGAGAACGTCGAGGAGTGGAGATGTCTTCAGCAACCCCTAGGGCCGAAGCCCCAAGAAAGGGTACGGAGAAGCGCGTCTGCTGACCGACGACAGGCAAGCCCCGCGCTTTCGAGGGGGCCACACGTATGGGTGTTAAAAGCTAAATTAGGTGCGGACGTGGTGCAGAGACGCTGTACCAGGCGGGGCGATCAGGGTGCTTTCGGCAACGAGAGCGAGGAATTCCGCAGACTCCGCGTAAGCTCCGCGCTTTCTCAACGCCAGCCCGAACTCGCGAGCCATCCGCAAGGCCTTCCCGTTCATTCCACGTTCCCGGAAAGTGGTCATCGCGCGCCGCACACCGTCGACGGCTCCCGCGACCTCGCCGCGGGCTAGACGGACGTGGCTCAGCACAATCTGCGCCTCGGCGGCCTCCACCACGTCTCCCGTCCGCTGCGTCTCGGCCAGGGCTTCGCCGACAAAGTGGTCAGCCTCCGCGAGTTCTCCGAGGGTAAAGTGGACACGGCCGATTTCGGTGAGAATCTTCGCCCGGTCAAGGGGTCGTTGCAACCGTTCCATCAC
>Ga0137396_10000698_pt1 | contig 16510 bp, 16 predicted proteins | sample czc16metaG_FD_108284 | JGI IMG/M metagenome (GOLD analysis project Ga0137396, IMG submission 108284) | Vadose zone soil microbial communities from Angelo Coast Range Reserve, California, USA - czcobulk3.16 metaG | ecosystem: Environmental > Terrestrial > Soil > Vadose zone | place: USA...
CTGGCATATCTGATGAATCGCTACGCGTGGATCGTCTGGCTCGGCGGCGGGCTGCTGGGCTACGTCGCCGGGCAGATGATGCTCGAGGACGCGGTCGTCGAGCGCTGGCTCGGCGGGGTGTCCGGCACCCTCCACCAGTCCGTGCCCCTGGCGCTCGGCGCCTCCATCACACTGCTCGCCTGGTGGCTCGCGCGCGGGCGGCCCAAGCGTCACGCGCGCGTCCCGGAGAACCTCTGATGACCAGCGGCGGTCCGAAGCGGCGCGGCGAGCGGCCGGTAGAGCTGGCGCCGATCAAGTCGACGCGCATCTACGAGGAGATCGTTCGCCAGGTCAAGCAGATGATCGCCGAGGGCCGCCTGAAGAGCGGCGACCGTCTCCCGCCCGAGCGGGACCTGGCCGAGAAGTTCGTCGTCAGCCGCACCTCGGTCCGCGAGGCGTTGCGCGCGCTCGAGAGCCTCGGCCTCATCGAGAGCCGTCCGGGGGAGGGAACATTCGTCCGCGAGGTCTCCATCGAGGCCCTGGTGGAGCCACTGGCGCTCCTCATGGCCTCGCAGCGCGAGGCGATCGTCGAGCTGTTCGAGGCGCGCCGGCTTCTCGAGCCCGCCTTGGCGGCGCTCGCCGCGGCGCGTGCCACCCGGGAGGAGATGCAGGAGATGGCCCGGATCCTGGAGGAGCAGGCGAAGGAGATCGCGGCGGGCAAGACGGGACTGGCCCAGGACGCCGCCTTCCACACGGCGATCGGCGCGGCGGCGCACAACCGGGCGATCACGCGGATCGCGCACGCGGTCATGGACCTCCTCACCCAGAGCCGCGAGGAGTCGCTCAACACGCCCGGCCGGCCGACCCGGTCGCACCAGGATCACCGGCGCATCCTCGCGGCGATCACGGCGCGCGACGAGCGCGGGGCGCGGCAGGCGATGCTGGACCACCTCGAGGCGGTGGAGGCGCTCGTGCTCGTCCCGGAGAAGGCGGGCCACCATCGGAAGGGAAAGCCGTCTTGACAGGCGGTCGCCTCGCCGCGTATTCTTCGCTCACCATGACGTCGATCACCTCGCGGGTGCTGTCGCTGGGCCTTATTCTCCTGGCGTTGCCGGGCCTGCCCGGAGCATCCGCGAAGTAACGCGACATCGGATGCCACGGGCAGGAGACGGGCCCGTGGCGATGGAAACTCTGGGGCCACGGGTGAAACGACCCGTGGCCCCGTTTCGTTTCAGGAGCCGCTGGTGGTTTTCGCCATGGACAACCATGGAGAAGGTGTGAGAAAGATTGACGCAAGTGTTGTCCATCCTGTAGTCTTAAAAGACTTTTTTAGCACATGACCAAGTACGTCTACTTTTTCGGGTCGGGCAAGGCCGAAGGTTCGTCCCTGATGCGGAACCTGCTGGGCGGAAAGGGCTGCGAGCTCGCGGAGATGACCAACCTCGGCATCCCGGTGCCGCCCGGGTTCACGATCACCACCCAGGCGTGGTCCCGCTACAACAAGGCGGGCCGCCAGTGGCCCGAGGGACTCTGGGCGCAGGTGGAGGAGCACCTCGTGAAGCTCGAGGCCACCGCCGGCATGAGGTTGGGCGACGCGGAGCGGCCGCTGCTCGTCTCGGTCCGCTCCGGCGCGCGCACCTCCATGCCGGGCATGATGGAGACGGTCCTCAACCTCGGACTCACCGACGAGACGGTGCGCGGGCTCGCCGCGTGGACGAAGAACGAGCGCTTCGCCTGGGACTGCTACCGCCGCTTCATCACGATGTTCTCGAGCGTGGTGCTGGGCATCAGGCGCGAGGCGTTCGACGCCGAGCTCGACAGCTTGAAGACGCGGCTCGGCGTCCGGACCGACCCCGAGATCCCCGCCGACGAGCTCCGCAAGCTCGCTCAGACGTTCAAGGACATCGTGAGCGCCCGCACCGGCGCGCCGTTCCCACAGGATCCGAAGGAGCAGCTGCGCCTGGCGATCAGCGCCGTCTTCGACTCCTGGTTCGCCAAGAAGGCGGCCGAGTATCGCCGGATCCATGCGATCCCCGCCGACTGGGGAACCGCCGTCACGGTGATGGCGATGGTGTTCGGGAACCTGGGCGAGACGTCGGGGACCGGCGTCGGATTCACGCGCGATCCGCGCACGGGCGAACGCCGCTTTTACGCCGAGTTCCTCGCGAACGCCCAGGGCGAGGACGTCGTGGCCGGTATCCGAACCCCCGAGCACATCGACGACCTGAAGCGGCGGATGCCGGTGCTCTACGACGAGCTGCTCGGGATCGCCGACCGACTCGAGCGTCACTACAAGGACATGCAGGACCTCGAGTTCACGATCCAGGAGGGGAAGCTCTACCTCCTGCAGACGCGCGGCGGCAAGCGCGCGGCCGCCGCGGCCGTGAGGGTCGCCGTGGCCCTGGTGCGTGAGAGCGTCATCGATCAGCACACGGCACTGCTCCGCGTGCCGCCGCGTGAGCTGGGCAAGCTGTTTCTCCCGGTCCTGGATCCGAAGGACAAGGAGCGGGCGCTGGCCGAGGGGCGCTTCCTGGCGCGCGGTCTTCCCGCCGCGCCAGGCGGCGCGGTGGGCCACGTGGTCTTCAACGCCGAGCGGGCGGTGGAGGCGGCCCGGAACGACCAGCGGGTGATTCTGGTGCGGCCGGAAACGTCGCCCGAGGACGTGGCTGGCATGTATTCCTCCGAGGGCATCGTCACCGCGCGCGGGGGGCGCACCTCGCACGCGGCGGTCGTCGCCGTCGGCATGGGTAAGTGCTGCGTCGTGGGCGCGAGCGACATCGTGGTCGACGAGGAGCGGCGCGTGTTCGAGGCGGGCGGCCGCACGATCCGCGAGGGCGATCTGATCTCGATCGACGGCGACACGGGCGAGGTCATCGTCGACGCGGTGAAGCTCATCCCGCCGCAGCTCACCGAGGAGGTCAAGGAGTTCCTCGGCTGGGCGGACAGGGTCCGGACGCTCGGCGTGCGGGCCAACGCGGACACGCCGGAGGACGCCAGGAAGGCGCGCGAGTTCGGCGCCGAGGGGATCGGGCTCGTCCGGACCGAGCACATGTTCTTCGCCGCCGACCGCATTCCCATCGTCCGCGAGATGATCATGGCGAGTGATGCGGCCTCGCGCCACGCGGCGGTGAAGAGGCTCCTGCCCTTTCAGCGTGAGGACTTCATCGGTATCTTCCGCGCGATGGACGGCCTCCCCGTGACGATCCGCCTCCTGGACCCGCCGCTCCACGAGTTCCTGCCGAAGTACACGGACCTCCTCGAGGAGTACACGCGCCTCGACGCCAGCCATATGGGGCGCGAGCGTCTCGAGACGACGATGGCGAAGGTGCGCTCGCTCCAGGAGGCGAACCCGATGCTGGGCCACCGTGGTTGCCGGCTCGGGATCACGTACCCCGAGATCTACGGCATGCAGGTCCGCGCGATCATGGAGGCGGCGTGCACGGTGGCCGCTGAGGGCACACACGTCGAGCCCGAGATCATGATCCCGCTCACGGGCACCGTCGGCGAGATGCAGCTGACCTACGAGCAGACCAAGAAGGTCGCCGACGGGATCGTCGCGGAGATGGGTGTGCCGGTGCGGTACCTGATCGGCACGATGATCGAGGTGCCGCGTGCCGCGCTGATCGCCGACAAGATCGCGAAGATCGCCGAGTTCTTTTCGTTCGGAACCAACGACCTCACGCAGATGACATTCGGCTACAGCCGGGACGACGTGGCGAAGTTCCTGCCGGAGTACCTCCAGAAGAACCTCCTGCCGTCCGACCCCTTCTCCGTGCTCGACCAGGAGGGGGTCGGCGAGCTCATCAAGATCGGCATCGAGCGTGGGCGGCGGGCGCGGCCCGACCTCAAGATCGGCATCTGCGGCGAGCACGGCGGTGAGCCCTCGTCCGTCGAATTCTGTCACGAGGTGGGCATGACCTACGTGTCGTGCTCGCCGTTCATGATCCCCATCGCGCGGCTCAGCGCCGCGCAGGCCAGCATCAAGGAGCGACAAGCATCGGAGGCGGCCTCCCATGCGTGACTTCGAAGGCGTCTTCGTCCCCGTGACGACGCCGTTCCGCGGCGACGACGTCGCCGTGGAGGGGCTCCAGGCGAACCTGCGGAAGTGGAACGCGACGGGCCTCGCTGGCTACGTCGTGCTCGGCTCGACCGGGGAGTTTCCGATGCTCTCCGAGGGTGAACGCGACCGAGTCCTCGTGGCAGCGCGCGAGGCGATTCCGCGGGACAAGGCGTTCATCGCGGGGACAGGAGCCAACTCGACGCTCCATACGATCCGCCAGACGAAGCGCGCGGCTGAGCTCGGCGCCGACGCGGCCATCGTCATCACGCCGCACTACTTCACGAAGGGCTTCGGCCAGCCGGCCGCGCAGGTGCGCCACTATCTGGCCGTGGCCGAGGCGTCGCCCGTTCCCGTCGTGATCTACAACTTTCCGCTCAATACCGGGATCAACCTGGAGGCGGACACGGTCGCGAAGATCGCCGGGCATCCGAACGTCTGCGGGATCAAGGACTCCTCGGGGAACATTCCACAGGCCGCGCAGATCCTCGATCAGACGCCGAAGAGCTTCCACGTGCTCGTCGGCGCGGCGTCGGCGCTCCTGCCTTCGCTCGCGATCGGCTCGTCGGGGGGCATCCTCGCGCTCGGTCTCATCGCCGCGCGCGAGTTCTGCGACGTGTATCGGCTCGCGAAGGGCGGGCGCTGGGACGAAGCGCGCGAGATCGCGGCGCGGATGATGGCCGCCGACCGCGTCATCTCGGGACGGTACGGGATCGGCGGGCTGAAGGCGGCGCTCGATCTCCAGAGCTTCTACGGCGGGCCGTGCCGGCCGCCACTCGGGACGCCCGACGGGGACGCGATCGAGGACATCAAGGAAGTCCTGGCGACGGCCGGGCTGTTCTAGGAGGAGTGTGCGGTGAAAATGTCGGGGGCGCGAATCGTTCTCGAGTGTATCAAGCGCGCGGGGATCGACGTCGTGTTCGGCCTCCCCGGCGGCGCCGTGCTGCCGATCTACGACGTGCTGTACGACTTTCCCGGGCTTCGTCACATCCTCGTGCGCCAGGAGGCGGCCGCGGGTCACGCCGCCGAGGGCTACGCGCGGGCGACGGGCAAGGTCGGCGTCTGCCTGGTGACGTCCGGGCCGGCGGCGACGAACCTCGTCACGGCGCTCCAGGACGCCTATATGGACTCGATCCCGATCGTCGCGTTCACCGGGCAGGTGCCGACGCACCTCATCGGCAACGACGCGTTCCAGGAGGCGGACAACGTCGGCATCACCCGTTCGTGCACGAAGCACAACTTCCTCGTGAAGGACGGCAAGGACCTCGGCCCGACGATCCGCGAGGCCTTCCACATCGCCGCCACGGGCCGTCCGGGCCCGGTCCACGTGGACCTGCCGAAGGACGTCCTCGTCAAGGAGGCGGAGCTCGTCTGGCCCGACCGCGTCCAGATGCGCTCGTACAACCCGAACTACGACGGCCACCCGGGCCAGATCAAGCGCGCGGCCAAGCTGCTCGTGCGTGCCCGCAAGCCCGTGCTCTACGTCGGCGGCGGTGTCATTTCATCGGACGCGAACGTGGAGCTCCGCGAGCTGGCCGAGCTGACCCAGATCCCGGTGACCCAGACCCTGATGGGCCTCGGTGCCTTTCCCATGGAGCATCCGCTCTCGCTCGACATGCTCGGCATGCACGGGAGCTACTACGCGAACATGGCCGTCCACAACGCGGACGTGCTGATCGCGGTGGGCGCGCGCTTCGACGACCGGGTGACGGGCCGCGTGGACGCCTTCGCGCCGAACGCCGAGATCGTCCACATCGACATCGACCCCTCCTCGATCTCGAAGAATATCAAAGTGGACGTCCCGATCGTCGGCGACTGTCGTCGCGTGCTGCGCGCCCTCCTCGAGGCCGTGCGCGAGGAGATGGACGGGGACACACCCTCGCTCGCGCGGGAAGCGCGCAAGCAGTGGCTCGCGCAGCTCGCGGAATGGAAGCGTCAGCACCCGTTCCACTACGACTGGGACGACGAGCTCATCAAGCCCCAGCACGTCATCCAGGAGATCTCGAACCTCACGCGCGGCGAGGCGATGATCGTGACCGGCGTCGGCCAGCACCAGATGTGGGCCGCCCAATACTATCGGTTCAAGCACCCGCGTCACTGGTTCACCTCGGGCGGGCTCGGGACGATGGGCTACGGGCTGCCGACCGCCATGGGCGTCGCCGCGGCGTTCCCGGACCGCCTCGTCGTCAACATCGACGGCGACGGCTCGTTTGCGATGAACAGCCAGGAGCTGGCCACCTGCCACGACAACGACTTGGCGGTGAAGACCATCATCATCAACAACGGCGGCCACGGCATGGTCCGCCAGTGGCAGGGGATCATCTACAAGGGCCGGTTCTGCTCGATCGATCTCGGGCCGAGCCCCGACTTCGTCAAGCTTGCCGACGCCTACGGGTGCGTCGGGATCCGGGCGACCAAACCCTCCGAGGTCGTCCCCGCCCTCGAGAAGGCCTTCGCCACCCCCGGGCCCGTCGTCGTGGACGTGTGCGTGGACAAGTGGGAGTACGTCTTTCCCATGGTCCCCGCGGGCGGCGCGAACACGGACATGATTCTCGAGAACCCGAACACTGCGGCGAAGGACAAGGCCGCCCGCGCGCAGACGGGCTTCTAGATGCAGAACGGGAGCGAGCCGAGGAAGCACACCATCGCGGTCCAGGTCGAGAACAAGTTCGGTGTCCTGTCGCGGGTCGCCGGCCTGTTCTCGGCACGCGGCTACAATATCGAGAGCCTGTCGGTCGGCGAGACCCTCGACCCGACGGTCTCGCGCATGACGCTCGTCGTGCGCGGTGACGAGTTCGTGATCGAGCAGGTGACTAAGCAGCTCCACAAGCTCATCGACGTCATCAAGGTGTCGGACCTCACGGACGACGACCACGTCGAACGCGAGCTGATGCTGATCCGCGTGAACGCGGAGCCCCAGCATCGCGAGGAGATTCTGAGGACCGCCGACATCTTCCGCGCGAAGGTCGTGGACGTCACCCCGACGTCGTTCGTGCTCGAGGCGACCGGCGACGAGGGCAAGCTCGAGGCGCTCATCGAGCTGCTCCGTCCGATGGGGATCCAGGAGCTCGTCCGGACGGGCAAGGTCGCGATCGCTCGGGGGCCGAAGACGCGGGCACGCAAGGCCGAGGCGCCGAAGAAGGCGCGCGTCCCTGATGACCCGAAGGTGGTCGGGTTCGCCGACTAACACTCACCGACGAAAGGAATCGAGATGCCCGCAAAGATCTACTATGACCAGGACGCCGATCTCGGCCTGCTCAAGGGCAAGACGATCGCGATCATCGGTTACGGCAGCCAGGGCCACGCGCACGCGCTGAACCTGAAGGACTCGGGTCAGAGCGTGGTCGTCGGCCTCTACAAGGGCTCGAAGAGCTGGGCGAAGGCCGAGAAGGACGGGCTCCGGGTGGCGACCGTGAACGAGGCCGCGCAGGCGGCCGATGTCGTCATGATCCTGCTGCCTGACCAGAGCCAGCGCCAGGTGTTCGAGTCGGAGATCAGGGGCGGCCTGGGCAAGGGCAAGATGCTGATGTTCGCCCACGGCTTCAACATCCATTTCAATCAGGTCGTGCCGCCGCCCGAGATAGACGTCACGATGATCGCCCCCAAGGCGCCCGGCCACGTGATGCGCGACCTCTTCACCCAAGGGCCCGGCGTCCCGGCGCTGCTCGCGGTCTACCAGGACGTGTCCGGTAAGGCGCGCGACCTGGCGCTCGCGTACGGTAGGGGCGTCGGCTGCACCCGCGCGGGCGTGATCGAGACGACGTTCAAGGAGGAGACGGAGACCGACCTCTTTGGCGAGCAGACCACGCTCTGCGGCGGCATCTCGCACCTCATCAAGGCGGCGTTCGAGACGCTCGTCGAGGCGGGCTACCAGCCGGAGGTCGCGTACTTCGAGTGCATGCACGAGATGAAGCTGATCGTGGACCTGTTCTACCAGGGCGGCCTCGCGTACATGCGCTACTCCGTCTCCGACACGGCCGAGTACGGGGACTACACGCGCGGGCCGCGGATCGTGAGCGAAGAGACGAAGGCCGAGATGCAGAAGATCCTCGCCGAGATCCAGTCGGGGCAGTTCGCGCGCGAGTGGGTGCTGGAGAATCAGGCGAACCGCGCGGGGTTCCTCGCGATGCGGCGGCGCGACGCCGAGCACCCGATCGAGGAGGTCGGCAAGCGGCTGCGGGCGATGATGTCGTGGATCAAGCCGCCGAGGATGTAGCGTGACGAAGCTGCCGATCGCGCGCGAGGGCTGGCCCTTCATCGTGGTCCCCGGCATCGTCGCCGCGGGCCTCGCGCTGGCGGGGCGCCGCGTCCTCGCCGTCCCCTTCACGGTCGCGGCGCTCGCGTCTCTGGGCTTCTTCCGCGATCCCGAGCGCGACGTGCCGTCGGTGCCGGGGGGCGTGCTCTCACCCGCGGACGGGCGCGTCCTCTCGGTGGACGAGACCGAGGACCGGTTCGTGGGGCCGTCCGTGCGCGTGGCGGTCTTCCTCTCGCCGCTCGACGTCCACGTGAATCGCTCGCCCATCGCGGGGCTCGTCGCCGGCACGACGTATTCGCGGGGCCGCTTCCTGGCGGCCTATCGGCCCGAGGCCGAGGAGGCGAACGAGCGCTGCGCGCTCCACCTCCAGGGCGACAACGCCCGCGTGACCGTGGTCCAGATCGCGGGGGTCGTCGCACGCCGCATCGTCTGTCGCGTGGGCCCGGGGGACAAGCTCGCGGCCGGAGAGCGGTTCGGGATGATCCGCTTCGGTTCGCGGACGGACTGCTACATGCCGCGACGAACCGACGTCCGGGTGCGGACCGGTGATCGCGTGACGGGCGGCATGACGGTCCTGGGGCTGCTGGCATGATCCGGCGGCACGGCGCCAGGGGGTTCAGGCGGCGGCGCTGGCACGAGCTCCGGGAGAAGCGGAGGCGGGGCATCTTCCTGCTTCCGAGCCTCCTCACGACCGGCAATCTCTTCTGTGGCTTCTTCGCGCTGCTCCTGACCGTCGAGAACCGTTACACCGAGGCCGCGCTCTTGATCTTCGTGGCGATGGTCATGGACCTCCTGGATGGGCGCGTCGCGCGTCTCATGAAGGCCACGAGCCAGTTCGGCGTCGAGTTCGACTCGCTGGCCGACGTCGTTTCGTTCTGCGTCGCGCCGGCGTTCCTGATCTACTCGTTCGCGCTGCGCGATCTCGGCCGGCCAGCGTGGTTCGCGGCCTTCCTGTTCGTGATCTGCGGCGCGCTGCGGCTCGCGCGCTTCAACATCCACACGGGCACCGTGGATCGCCGGTACTTCGTCGGGCTCTCGGCCCCGGCGGCGGCGGGCGTCGTCTGCTCCGCGGTGATCCTGCTCCAGGGCGTGCCCGCCTCGCGCCCGCTCCTCGTTTCGATCGCCCTCGGCACATACGTGGTGGCGCTGCTGATGGTGTCGACGTTCCGCTACTGGAGCTTCAAGGATCTCGACTTCGCGCGCCGCCGGCCGGTCCAGACCTTGCTGGTGGTCGTCCTTGGCGTGATGATCGTGGCGACGCGCTACGAGCTCTTTCTGTTCCTCATCTTCGTCGGGTATGCGCTCTCGGGCCCCATTCGGCGCGTGATCGTCGGGCGCGCGCCCGCGACCGTCCCAGCCGAGCACGCGGCGAAGGAACATCCGTGAGTCAGGAGGGTCACATGGATCGCGTCATCATCTTCGACACGACGTTGCGGGACGGCGAGCAGTCGCCGGGCTTTTCGATGAACACGATGGAGAAGCTCGAGATGGCCCGCCAGCTGGCTCGACTCCAGGTCGACGTGATCGAGGCCGGGTTCCCGATCTCCTCGGACGACGATTTCGAGGCGACCCGCGAGGTGGCCAAGCAGGTCGGGACGCTGGAGAACGCGCCGGCCATATGCGGCCTCTCGCGTGTCGGGCTGGGGGACATCGACCGTTGCTGGGAGGCGGTGAGGCACGCCCGGAAGCCGCGCATCCACACCTTCGTGGCGACCTCGGATATTCACCTGAAGTACAAGCTCCGGAAGTCGCGGGCCGAGGTGCTGAAGGCGGCCGTGGCGGCCGTCACGCACGCGCGGAGCTACTGCGACGACGTCGAGTTCTCACCGGAGGACGCCTCGCGCTCGGACTTCGATTACATGTGCGACGTCCTCTCGGCGGTGATCGAGGCCGGCGCGCGGACCATCAACATCCCCGACACGGTCGGCTACGCGATCCCGAAGGAGTGGGGCGAGCGGATCTCCCGGATCCGTGAGCGGGTGCAGGGGATCGACAATGTCGTCCTCTCGGTCCACTGCCACAACGACCTCGGCCAGGCCGTGGCCAACTCGTTGACGGCGCTCATGAACGGCGCCCGGCAGATCGAGTGCACGATCAACGGGATCGGCGAGCGCGCGGGGAACGCCTCGCTCGAAGAGATCGTGATGGCGCTGAAGACGCGCAAGGACTTCTTCGGCGTCGACACGCGGGTGAAGACCGAGGAGATCTTCAAGACCTCCCGACTGCTGTCACACATCACGGGGATCCACGTCCAGCCCAACAAGGCCGTCGTCGGCGAGAACGCGTTCGCCCACGAGGCGGGGATCCACCAGGACGGCGTGATCAAGGAGAAGCTCACGTACGAGATCATGCGACCCGAGGACATCGGGCGGCCGTCGAACAAGCTGGTGCTCGGCAAGCACTCGGGTCGCCACGCGCTGGCGGCGCGGCTCAAGGACCTGGGCTTCGACCTTTCGGGGCCGGACCTCGACCGGGCCTTCAAGACCTTCAAGGATCTCGCGGACCGGAAGAAGGAGGTCTACGACGAGGACCTGATGGCGATCGTCACCGACGAAGCCACGCAGCAGATCGCCGGGTACGAGCTCGAGTACCTCCACGTGATCAGCGGCACGAGCGTCGTCCCGTCGGCCACCGTGAAGCTCAAGAAGGACGGGCAGGTGTTCCAGGACTCGGGCGTGGGCGACGGACCCGTCGACGCGGTGCTCGCCGCGATCGACGCGATCACCGGGATTAAGGGACGGCTCCAGGACTACTCGCTCCGCGCCGCGACGTCGGGCAAGGACGCGATCGGCGAGGTGGCGATGAAGATCGATTTCGACGGGACGGTGGTTTCGGGCAAGGGGTCCTCGACCGACGTGATCGAGGCGAGCGCTCGCGCATACCTCTCGGCGGTCAACCGCGTGACGCGGCCGGCCGTGCAGCACGTCAAAGAAATCGGGCCATAGGCGAGCCGCGATCTGATGACGACATACCGGATCGCGGTCCTCCCCGGGGACGGGATCGGGCAGGAGGTGACGCCGGAGGCGGTCCGGATCCTCCAAGCCGTCGGCAAGGGCGCGGGTGTCGGCTTCGAGTTCGAGGAGGCGCTGGTCGGCGGCGCGGCGCTCGACGCGACGGGCGGCCCGCTCGCGCCCGGGGCGCTCGAGCTGTGCCGCGCGTCCCACGCCATCCTCTTCGGCGCGGTCGGCGGTCCCAGGTGGGACGAGGTCGCGCACGAGAAGCGTCCCGAGCGGGGGCTCCTCGCCCTGCGCAAGGAGCTGGACCTCTACGCGAACCTGCGCCCCGCGAAGTGTTTCCCCATGCTCGTGGACGCCTCGCCGCTGAAGCGTTCGGTCGTCGAGGGCACCGACCTCATGGTGATCCGCGAGCTCACCGGCGGGCTCTACTTCGGCGAGCCCCGGGGCGTCGAGCGGTTCGCGGACGGCGGCGCACGGGCGATCAACACGATGGCCTACACCTCCCGCGAGATCGAGCGGATCGCGCGGATGGGCTTCGAGGTGGCGCGCAAGCGCCGGAAGCGCCTCGCGTCGGTCGACAAGGCGAACGTGCTCGTCGTCTCCCAGCTCTGGCGCGAGGTCGTCACGCGCGTGGCGAAGGACTATCCCGACGTGGCGCTCGAGCACGTGCTCGTCGACAACTGCGCGATGGCCCTCGTCCACAAGCCGACCCAGTTCGACACGATTGTGACAGAAAACACCTTCGGTGATATTTTGTCCGATGAGGCGGCGATCCTCGCGGGCTCGATGGGCATGCTGCCTTCGGCATCGCTCGGCGGGGCCGTTGGCCTCTACGAGCCGGTGCACGGGACCGCGCCGGACATCGCGGGGAAGGGGATCGCGAACCCGATCGCAGCGATCCTCTCGGCGGCGATGCTCCTTCGCCACTCGCTGGGTCTGGAGAAGGACGCCGACCGGGTCGAGCGCGCGGTGCTGCGGGTCCTCGAGGTGGGCCACCGCACCGCCGACATCGCGGAGGCCGGCACGCGGACGCTGGGCACGAGGGAGATGGGAGACCTGATTGTGAGGGCCGTGGAGGCGCAGTACTGATGGCGTCGGGCGTGACGGTCGCGGCGGTCGGCGCCACTGGCGCAGCGGGCCAGACCACGCTCCGGATTCTCGAGGAGCGGAAGTTCCCCGTCCGGGAGCTCCGGGCGTTCGCCTCCGAGCGGTCGGTCGGCAAGACGGTGACGTTCCGCGGCGAGCCGGTCCGCGTCCAGCGGATCGAGCCCGCCGCCTTCAAGGGTGTCGAGATCGCGTTCTGCTCGGCGGGCTCGGCCCAGTCGAAGGAGTACGCGCCCATGCTCGTGAAGGCGGGCGCGACGGTGATCGACAAATCGAACGCCTTCCGGATGGACCCCGACGTCCCGCTCGTCGTCCCGGAGATCAACCCGCACGCGGCGCGCCGCCACCAGGGGATCCTGGCATCCCCGAACTGCACCACGATCGTCACCGTGATGCCGCTCAAGCCGCTCCACGACGCCGGCCGGCTGCGCCGCGTGATCGCGACGTGCTACCAGGCGGTGTCGGGCGCCGGCGTGAACGGGATCGCGGACCTCCGGGAGCAGACGCTCGCGTGGGCGCGCGGCGAGGCGATGACGCCACGCCACTTCGAGCACCGGATCGCCTTCAACCTCATCCCGGCGATCGACCAGTTCGGGCCGAACGGCTACACGGGCGAGGAGATGAAGCTGGTCAACGAGACCCGCAAAATCCTCGAGATCCCCGACCTCCGGATCACGTCGACGAGCGTGCGAGTGCCGGTGTTCACGTGCCACTCGATCGCGGTCACCGTCGAGACGGAAGCGAAGATCACGCCCGAGCAAGCGCGCGCGCTCTTCGAACGGTTCCCGGGGCTCCATCTCCGTGACGACCCGGCGCAGCACCATTATCCGATGCCGATCGACGTCGAGGGGCAGGACGACTGCTTCGTCGGGAGGGTCCGCGAGGACCTGTCGAGCCCTACCGGCCTCTGCTTCTGGGTGGTCGGCGACCAGCTCCGCAAGGGCGCGGCTACCAACGCGGTGCAGATCGCTGAGCTGCTCCTGGGGTAGGCGGAAGGCAGAGCCCGCGCGGCAGGAGCGGCGCATGATCTCGCTCCGACGTTACTACCACCGGCACTTCGGGCACCACGAGCGATTCCACCTGGCCGTCGTCCTCACGATCATTGTCGTCGCGTACGTCGCGGTGCCCCGCGTCGTGCACTATGTCGAGGCGCTTCGGGGCTACGCGCCGGCGCACTACGAGCCCAAAGACGTCGAGCGCCAGGAGTGGCTCAGCCATCACACCGTCGAGGAGTGGACCGGCGTCAGCTTCGACGTCCTGGTGTACGTCGTGCTCTTCGTGCTGGTGGCGATCGTCTGGCTCACGCTGGTGCCGGTCCGGGCAGGCCGCCACCGCTCGCCGCCGCGATAGCTCCACGGTCCACCTTCCGGCTGGTGCTGTCGTACGACGGCACCGAGTACCGCGGCTGGCAGGTGCAGGCCGCGGGCCCGACCGTCCAGGGCGCGCTGCTGCGCGCCGCGCACGCCTTCGACCCGGCCGCGCGCGTCGTCGGCGCCTCGCGCACCGACGCCGGGGTGCATGCCCTCCGCCAGACGGCGTCGCTGACGACGGCCGCCGCGCTGGCAGCGGAGGCGATCCACGGCGCGCTCAACGCGCGGCTCCCGCGCGACATCCGCGTCCTCCACGTGCGCGAGGCGTCCGGCGGTTTCGACGCCCGGCGCGCCGCCCTCGGCAAGCGCTACGCGTACCTCATGGACACGGGACCGATCGCCGACCCGCTCCTCCGGCGGTACGCCTGGCACGTGCCGGGCGAGCTCGACCTCACGGCGATGCGACAGGCGCTCGGTCACCTGGTTGGCCGCCACGACTTCGGCGCGTTCTGCGCCGCGCCCGGACGGCAGAAGGACCCGGTGTGCCGGGTGCGGGCGGTGCACGTCGTCCGTCGCCGCGGGCGCGTCGCGGTGCTGCTCTCGGCGGACCGCTTCCTCCATCACATGGCGCGCACCATCGTCGGCAGTGCCGTCGCCGTCGGCCGGGGTGCGCGAGACCCCCAGTGGCTCGCGATGGTCCTCGCGTCGCGCGACCGGCGGCTCGCCGGGGCGACGGCGCCCGCGCACGGCCTCGCTCTGGTCCGGGTCATCTATCCGCGCTAGAATCGCTGACGAGAACGGGCGATGCGCACCTACTTCAGGGTTCGCGGCAGTCGGGCCGACGAGGTCGCCGGCGAGATCGTGCGCGAGCAGCCGCTCACGCTCTCGGTCAACGGGGAGAAATTCCTCACGCTCCTCTGCTCGCCCGTGAAGCTCGAGGCGCTCGTCGTCGGCTATCTCTGGATGGAGAAGGTGATCGCCTCGCTCGACGAGATCACACGGCTCGAGGTGTCGCCGGTGGATGGCCACGCCGAGGTGACGCTCTCGCATCCCGTGACGCTCCCGACCGAGCGCATCCTGACCTCGGGCTGCGGCGGCGGGATCACGTTCCGTATCGACCACCGGCTCTTCCCGAGGCTCGCGTCGTCGCTTCGCGTGGCGCCGGAGACACTCTCGGCCCGGATGAAGGACCTCTTTGCCGCCGCCGTCCACTACCGGGAATCGCGCGGCATCCACGGCGCGGCACTGAGCGACGGCGAGTGCCTGCTCGTCGTCGCCGAGGACGTGGGCCGCCACAACGCCGTCGACAAGGTCAAGGGCGAGGCGCTCGTCCGCGGGATCCCGACCGAGGACCGCATCCTGCTGTCGACCGGCCGCGTTTCGTCCGAGATGCTCCTGAAGGCGGCGCGGATGGGCGTGCCCCTCGTCGCCTCGCGCACCTCCCCGACTGAAATGGCCGTCGCCCTGGCCGAGCAGCTCAACATCACGGTGTGCGGCTACGTGCGGGGCGACAGCCTCAACCTCTACTCCGGGCACGCGCTCGCGCTCAGCAGTGGGGTCGCCGTTGCAACGCCTCACCACGGATGAGCTCCGGCGGGCCCCAGGGCGAGACCCGAGCGCGTGCACAAACTCGATGGCCTCGAGCGCGTCGCGACCGCACGCTTCCGCTAGGCGCGTGTGAGCGACGAGTCCTCCCTGGACGCCAAGTACCAAGCCCTCCGCCGTGGGCTCCGCTCGCGTCGCCGGGACGACCATGCCCTCGACCTCTTCCGGCGGATCGAGGCGAAGTTCTCCGATGTCAGATCGGTCGACCGCATGCTCTTGGAGCTGAGCCGCTGCTATAACCCGCTGACGAACGGGCCTATCGTGAGCCTGGCCACCCGCCGTGAGATCGTCGAGTCTCTGGACGCCGGCCGACTCGAGGAGGCACGGAGGCTCCTCTACGAGTGCCTGGCGCGCTACGCCCCGCCGACGGAGGCCCGCAAGGCACCGCCGCCCGATCCGGGCGAGATCCCGCTGCCAGGGGGCCCTGGCTAGACGCAGCGCGGCTTGACACGGTGGTCTGACCGCTCATAGCATCTCGCAATTTAACGCCAAATCTCCCCGTGTAGAGGAGGTAGCGGCGATGGCTCAGAGTCTTTCGGAGTTGATCCAGCAGTCCCGCCTGACGATCGTCGAGGTCGACACGAGCCGGGGCGGGCTGCGCGTCAGGGGCGCGGGCGACGTGTGCACGGACCTCTCCTGCTCCGAGCGGGCCGTGGTCCAGACCGACGAGGAGACCAAGGCCGGCCTCGATCTCCTGAACCCCGGCGACATCGTCAAGATCGAGCCTGCCACGGGGCCCGCGGAGAAGATCATCGTGGTCCGCCGGGCCTGGGAAGAAATCGCGAGTCCCGAGATCTAGCGTCGAGCCGTGGGCGTGACGCGGCCTCGAGTCGTTCAACAGCGTTGGCGAAAGGAAGTGTCGCTATGAGTCTGTCGCGACGCGACTTCCTCAAATACGGCGCAACCGCCGGGGGCGCTGCGGTCGCAGGGGGTGGGATCAATCTGGCCCCCGTCGAGGCCGCCGCCACGTCCCTCCGGATCAAGGAAGCCAAGGCGATTCCGGGGGTCTGTCCGTACTGCGCCGTGGGATGCGCCCAGCTCATCTACGTCAAAGACGGAAAGATCGTCGACATCGAGGGCGATCCCGATGCGCCCCACACCGAGGGCGCGCTCTGCCCGAAGGGCTCCTCGACCTATCAGTTGTCGCTCAACGAGCGGCGGATCACGAAGTGCCTCTACCGCGCGCCCGGCAGCGACAAGTGGGAGGAGAAGCCGCTCGACTGGATGATGGAGCAGATCGCCC
>Ga0137396_10000703_pt1 | contig 16462 bp, 13 predicted proteins | sample czc16metaG_FD_108284 | JGI IMG/M metagenome (GOLD analysis project Ga0137396, IMG submission 108284) | Vadose zone soil microbial communities from Angelo Coast Range Reserve, California, USA - czcobulk3.16 metaG | ecosystem: Environmental > Terrestrial > Soil > Vadose zone | place: USA...
GGTGCGCACCAGCCCGGCGCGCACCAGCGCGCGCACCGCCGCCTGCACCTTCTTCTCCAGGTCGAGATCGAGCGGAGGCGGCGTCCCGGCGGTGCGGCCGTGGACGACCTTGAGGTACTCGCTCCCGCCGAGGTGCCCACCGCCGGGGCCGGCGAGCCGGCCGACCAGGGCGAGGCGCTCGCCGCCGGCCAGGAAGGCGGACACGGCATTCTTCGCGCAGTCCTCCATCAGGCCGACCATCCCGATGGTGGGCGTGGGAAAGATCCCCTTCCCCTCGGTCTCGTTGTACAGGGACACGTTGCCGGACACGACCGGAGTGCCCAGCGCATTGCAGGCGTCGGCGATGCCCAGGCAGGCCTGCTCGAACTGCCACATGATCTCGGGCCGCTCCGGGTTGCCGAAGTTCAGGCAATCGGTGACGGCCAGCGGCTCGCCTCCGACGCAGCTCACGTTGCGCGCCGCCTCGGCGACGGCGTGCGCGGCGCCCAGGCGCGGGTCGAGATAGCAGAAGCGCGAGTTGCAATCGACGCTCAGCGCCACCCCGCCCTCGCGCTGGCCGGTGAAGCGGACCACCGCCGCGTCGCCCGAACCGGGCCGGACCGCGGTGCCGATGCGGACCATGTGGTCGTACTGGCGGTACACCCACTCCTTGGAAGCGACGGTCGGCGATCCCAGCACCTGCGCGAGCGCTCTGGCCAGGTTGCCCGGCTCGGGGATGGATTGGAGGTCCAGCTTCTGCGCCTCGTCGAGCCACTCGGGGCGGCGGCGCGGCCGGTCGTACGACGGCGCCTCGTCGGTGAGCGGAGCGATGGGCAGCTCCGCGACCGTCTTTCCGGCCGACTTCACCACCAGCTTGCGGGTGTCGGTGACGCGCCCGACCACCGCGTGCGCCAGGTCCCACTTGTCGCAGATCTCGAAGACCTCCCGCTCGCGCCCCTTCCGGGCGACGAGCAGCATGCGCTCCTGGGACTCGCTGAGCATGACCTCGTACGGAGTCATCCCGGTCTCGCGGCGCGGCACGGCGTCGACGTCGAGCTCCAACCCGCTTCCGGCGCGCGAGGCCATCTCCACCGAGCTGGAGGTGAGCCCGGCGGCGCCCATGTCCTGGATGCCCACCAGGCAGTCCGTCTTGAACAGCTCCAGGCACGCCTCGAGCAGGAGCTTCTCCAGGAACGGATCGCCGACCTGCACCGTGGGGCGCTTCGATTCGCTCTCCTGATCGAACTCGGCGGACGCCATCGTCGCGCCGTGGATCCCGTCCCGCCCGGTGCGCGCGCCGATGTAGATGACGGGGTTTCCGACGCCCGACGCGGTCCCGCGGAAGATGCGGTTCGACTTGAGCAGCCCCAGCGTGAAGGCGTTCACCAGGCAGTTGCCGTCGTAGCTCTCGTCGAACGCCACCTCGCCGCCCACGGTCGGCACGCCGATGCAGTTCCCGTAGCCGGCGATGCCTGCCACCACGCCTTCGAGCAGGCGCGCCGTCTTCGGGTGCGACGGCTTGCCGAAACGCAGCGAGTTGAGCGAAGCGATGGGGCGGGCGCCCATGGTGAAGACGTCGCGGAGGATGCCGCCGACGCCCGTCGCCGCGCCCTGGTACGGCTCGATGTAGCTGGGGTGGTTGTGGCTCTCCATCTTGAACGCCACCGCCAGCCCGCCCCCGACATCCACCACGCCTGCGTTTTCACCGGGGCCCTGCAGGACGCGCGGACCCTTGGTCGGCAGGTGCTTGAGGAAGCGGCGCGACGACTTGTAGGAGCAGTGCTCCGACCACATCGCGGAGAAGATGCCGAGCTCCACCAGGTTTGGGTCCCGGCCCAGGTGGCCGACGATACGGCGATATTCGTCTTCGGTCAGGCCATGCTGCCGGACGATCTCGGGATTGATTCGCGCGTCCATGGGGCCGCGCACTCTAGCAAACGGCGCCTGCCGCCGCAGCCCGGCGTGCCCACTGTCCGACGCGCGCGCTTGCGGACCCGTTGGCAGACGGCCGCCCGCAGGGCAGCCTGAGTCGTGGAGGATCGGTTGACCGACCAATCCCAGCTGGACGCGGAGAGGCTGCGCCTCCTCGAAGCAGAGCGCAGGCAGCGGATCCTCTCCGAGATCTCGGCGCTCCTTCTCGACTACGTGGGCGGGGACGAGGACGAGCCCCTCCAGCGCATCGTCGGAAAGGTGGTCCAGGGGACGGGCGACTGGTGCGCGTTCTCGCTGGTGGGACCGGACGGGCTGCTGCGGCAATCCGCCGCCTACCACCCCGATCCGCGGCAGCGCGACCTCGCGGAGAAGCTGAACCGCGTCCAGCAGCCGCGGCGGTGGGACGCGGGCCCACCCGAGAGGAACGTGCTCGTGCAGAAGCGCCCGCTGGTGTTCGAAGAGATCACCGACGAGATGCTGCGCGCGGGGGTTACGGGCGAGGAGCAATACCGGTTGCTCAAGGACATTGGCATTGCCTCGGCGATCGTGGCCCCCTTGATGAACGGGCCCGAGCCCCTCGGAACGGTGATGCTCGCCTCGGCGGGGGCGGGCGGGCGGAGGTACTCGCAGAACGACGTCGATTTCGCGATTGCGCTCGCCGACCGCGCATCGCTCGCGGTGCGAAACGCCCGGCTGGTCCGCGAGCTGGCCGCCGAACGCGATCGGCAACGGCTCGCCCGGCAGGAGGCCGAGTGGCGCGCCGCCGAGCTGCTCGCCATGTTCGAGGCGGACCCCAACGGCCTGGCGCTCTTCGATCAGCACGGCCGCGTCCGTTACGTGAGCCCGCGGCTGGCGGAGATGTTCGACTGGATGCCGGTGCGCGGCTTCGTCGGCAAGCATTACGAGGAGCTGTTCGGACACGACGGCCGCGGCGACGGCCGCGTCGCCGACCTGGCCGCGCGCACCCGGGAGATCTTCTCGCGGCAAGATGAACGGTCGTTCGACGAGTTCGAGGTCCCCCGCTCGAATCGGTGGCTCACGCGCACCAGCGTGCCGGTGCGCGGTCCGCGCGGCGAGTACCTGGGCCGTCTCTTCGTCTACGTGGACGTCACTCCCCAGAAGATGCTCGAGACGCAGCGGTCCGAGTTCCTCACCGTCGCGGCGCACGAGCTGCGCACGCCGCTCACGCCGCTCTCGATGTACCTGCAGAACATCGAGAAGCGCCTCTCGCGCGGGACGTCGATCCACCCCGAGCTGGCGAGCAAGGCGAGGCGCCAGGTGACGCGGCTCACGAGGCTGGTCGAGGACCTGCTCGACGTCTCCCGGATCGAGTCGGGCCGGCTGGAGATCCATCGCGATCCGGTCGAGCTCGGGGACCTGGTCGGCGAGGTGGTGGCTGATTTCCGCTCGGGCACCCAAGGTCACGAGATCACCCTCGTCCGGCCGCCGGACCACACGGTGGTGCTGGGCGACGAGCAGCGCCTGGAGCAGGTGCTGGTGAACCTGCTGCAGAACGCGATCAAGTACAGCCCGGACGGCGGCCGGATCGTGGTGACCGTCGGCCAGGAAGGCGGCGAGGCGATCGTGTCCGTCGCCGACCAGGGCATCGGCGTGCCCGCCGAGGAGCAGGCGAAGTTGTTCCAGCGGTTCTTCCGCGCCCGGAACGCAGCCACGCGGCATTTCGGCGGCCTGGGCATCGGCCTCTTCGTCAGCCACGAGATCGTCCAGCACCACGGCGGGCGCTTCCTGGTGGCGAGCGAGAGCGGCAAGGGCGCGGTGTTCAGCTTCACCTTGCCCCTCGCGCCGGCCCACCCGGCGCCGGACCAGGGGCACGCTCCGGTGCAAGCCTGATACGCTCTCGAGGATGGCGCGCAAGATGACGCGCAAGGGCCCGCGCCCGCTGTTGGCCGTGCTCTCGCGCAAGAAGACGCTCTACTCGACCCGCCGTCTGGTCGAGTCGGCGCGTGCGCGCCGTCTGCGGACGCGGGTCCTGGACGTGCTCGCCTGCAACCTGGTGCTGGAGCGCGGCCGCCCGCGCGTGTTCCTCGCGGGAGAGGAGCTGCGCGACGTGGCGGTCGCCGTCCCCCGGATCGGCGCTTCGGTCACCGCGGTAGGGCTGGCCGTGGTGCGCCAGCTCGAGGCACAGGGGGTGCCGGTGGTGAACGGCGCAGCGGGGATCGCGAACAGCCGGGACAAGCTGCGCGCGCTGCAGCTCCTGGCGGCGGCCGGCGTCGACATGCCCCGCACGGTGCTCGCGCGCGGCGGCGGAGACATCAAGGAGCTGGTCGCGCACGTGGGAGGGCTGCCCGCGATCTTGAAGCTCATCCAGGGCACGCAAGGAGTCGGCGTGATGATCGCCCACAGCGAGGCGGAGGTGGAGAGCATCCTCTCGACCCTGTGGGACCTGGGCCAGGAGATCCTGCTGCAGGAGTTCATCGCCGAGTCGCGCGGCCGCGACGTGCGCGCCCTGGTGGTCGGCGACAGGGTGGTCGGGGCGATGCGGCGCGAGGCGCGATCGGGCGAATTCCGCAGCAACCTCCACCGCGGCGGCGAGGGCAGCCCGCTGGATCTGTCCCCAGAGTACGCCCGGGCGGCGGTCCGCGCCGCGCGCGTGCTGGGGCTCGACGTGGCGGGGGTGGACCTCCTCGAGGCCGAAGCAGGTCCCAAGGTGATGGAGGTCAACTCTTCTCCGGGATTCGAGGGGCTCGAGCGAGCGACCGGGCTGGACATTGCGGGCGCCATCGTGGATCACGCGGTGCGCCTGACCGGCCGGGTGAGCCGCGCCGCTGGGGCCTGAGAAATTCGCCCCCTGGTCGCTCGGCAGCCTGGCCGACGGTTCTGTACGTCTCGCTCCCACTTCCGGCGCGGCCCTGCGCGCCGACACGCAAATCGCTTGCAGCAGGCCGGCTTCTTTGGCGAGACTGGATGCATGGCGATCCGCATCGGCCGGGACCTCGCCTTCCGGTCCCGCCTGCAGGACAGCAGCGCCCCCGCCCAGGTCGAGCTGGTGCTCTTCCACGACGTCCTCTGCTCGTGGTGCTATCTGGCCGACGCGCGCCTGGAGGTGCTCCGCGAGGAGTACGGGCCCGCGGTGCGCTGGAGCTTCAAGCCGTACGCGCTGCGGCCGGAGAACCAGCTGCCCGACAGGAAGCAGCGCACGCTGCTCGCCCGCCACTTCCGCCGGATCGCGAAAGAGCGCGAGGGCAAGGGCGTGAAGGCAGACCTGTGGACGGGCGACGATCCGCCTTCTTCCAGCCTGCCGCCGCTGGTCGCGCTGGAGGCGGCGCTCCCCCAAGGCTACGAGAGCCAGCACGAGCTGCTGCTCCGGATGCGCCGCGCGGCGTTCCAGGACGGCATCAACGTGGCCCGCCGGGACGTGCAGCTCGAGCTGGCGGCGGGCGCCGGGCTCGACGTGTCGCGCTTCCTCGAGCGCCTCGACCATCCCGACACCGAGCAGTCGGTCGCCGGCGCGGGCGAGGAGGCGGAGGCGCTCGGGATCAAGGGCGTGCCGGCGCTGGTGATCGGCGGCGAGTGGCTCATGCAAGGCTGCCGCGACCTCTCGGAGTACCGGCAGGTGATCGACAAGTTCCTCCGCGAGCGTGCAAGCCCGGCGCACTTGCGCATGATTCATTAGGCCGTGCCCGCTGGCGCGGTGGGCCGAGCGATGGCCCTGGGGGCTGGGCGCGGATATGCTGCTCGGCTCAAATGGCACCCATTCTTGCCACGCTGATCATCGCGGCCGGGCTCGCCCTCTTCCTCTGGACGATCTCCTACCGCATCCGCCCGCTGCTCTTCTCCCGCAAAGAGGTGCGCTGGGACGATCCGCTCACGCGGACCGAGAAGCTCATCGAGTACGGCTTCGGGCAGAAGCGCATGCCCGCGAAACCGGAGCGCGCCGCGGGCATCGCGCACGTCTGGATCTTCGTCGCCTTCATCGTCGCCCAACTGGGCACTGTGACTTCCTTCGGCCTGGCGTACGATCCCGGTTTCCACCTGCCGTTCCTCGCGCACGAGACGCAGCTCGGGCAGGCGTACCTCTTCACCAAGGACGTCATCGACATCCTGGGGACCCTCGGGTGCGCGGTCTTTCTCTACTTCCGCCTGGTCGCGAAGAAGGAGCGGATGACGCTCTCGTGGGAGGGCGTCTTCATCCTCTGCATGATCATCGGCGTCCTGTGGACGGACGTGCTCATCGACGCCGCCGCGCTGGCGAAGAGCGCGGGCGAGGTCCCCTGGTACCTGCCGGTGTCCGGCAAGGTCGCGCAGTGGTTCTTGTACGGGATGTCGGCGCACGCCGCGGCCAACGCGATGACCTTCGGCGTGCTGCTGCACATCGCGATCGTGATGTCGTTCCTCAACTTCCTCCCCATGGGGAAGCACTTCCACATCATCACCGGTCTGCCGACCGTCTACTTCCAGCGGCTCACGCCGATGGGGCAGCTCTCCAAGCTGGACCTCGAGAACGCCAGCAGCTTCGGAGTCTCCAAGCTCACCGACCTGTCCTGGAAGGAGATCCTCGACACGTACTCGTGCACCGAGTGCGGCCGCTGCCAGACGTATTGCCCGACCTACGACACGGGAAAGCCTCTCACGCACAAGGAAGTGAACCGCGCCATCCGGCATCACGCGCAGCAGGCTGCCGCGGCGATGCCGCTTCCGCTCCAGGCGCTCCTCTCGCGAATGAACCGCATCCCGGCGTCGCCCAACGGCCACGACGGCGCCACGGCCGGATCCAGCCTGCAGCTCCCGGCCGAGCTCGTCGAGAAGCTGCCGCCGCTGGTCTCGAACGACGCCGGCGTGCTGCCGGACGAGACCATCTGGGCCTGCACCACCTGCGGCTGGTGCGAGCAGGCGTGCCCGGTGTTCATCGAGCACCTGCCGCGGATCGTCGACATGCGCCGGCACCTGGTGCTGGTGGAGTCTCGCTTCCCCGAAGAAGCAGCGCGCGTCTTCAAGGGGATGGAGGGCCAGGGCAATCCGTGGGGGATGGGCTCCAACCGCCGCGCGGAGTGGTGCGCCGACCTGGGCGTGCGCACTGCGTCGAGCGTGAAGGAGGCCGCAGAGAACTTCGAGTGGCTGTTCTTCGTCGGCTGCGCGGGCAGCTTCGACGAGCGGCAGAAGAAGGTGTCGCGGGCCATCGTGAAGATCTTGCAGGCGGCCAAGGTCGACTTCGTCATCCTGGGCGAAGAGGAGACCTGCAACGGCGACTCCGCCCGCCGTCTGGGGAACGAGTACCTGTTCCAGTCGCTCGCGCAGCAGAACGTGGAGACGCTGACCCGCTACGCAGTGAAGAAGATCATCACCCAGTGCCCGCACTGCTTCAACACGCTGGCCAACGAGTACCCGCAGTTCGGCGGGCAGTTCAAGGTGCTGCACCACAGCGAGGTGATCGCGCAGCTCGTCGACGAGGGCAGGCTCAAGCCGGGCCAGGTGCAGCTCGAACAGGCGGTGACCTACCACGACTCCTGCTACCTGGCCCGCCACAACGGCATCAGCGAGGCCCCCCGCCAGGCCCTGGTGTCCATCGGCATCAAGCTGAAGGAGATGGACCGCAGCCGCACCGAGACGTTCTGCTGCGGCGCGGGCGGCGGGCGCATGTGGCTGGAGGAGACCATCGGGCAGCGCATCAACCAGAACCGCGTCGACGAGGCTGCGAAGACGCTGGGCGAGAAGGGCGTGGTGGCGACGAGCTGCCCGTTCTGCCTCACCATGATCAAGGACGGCATCAGCGAGACCGGCCGGGGCGAGTCGATGCAAGCGAAGGACATCGCCGAGCTGGTGGCGTCCGGGCTGCCTTGAGCGGCGTGGTCACCGTTCGCGAGCTGGCCGGAGAGGATCTCCCGGCCGCCGGCGATCTGTGCGAGCGGCTGCGCGCGAAGGACCCGGCGGTGGAGCCGTTCGCGCAGCGGTTGCCGATCATCGCCGGGGGACCGCGCGCGCTGCTCGAGCTGTGGCGTGTGGCCGAGGACGAGGAGGGAGCGCTGCAGGGGATCGCCTTCGCGGCAGTGCGCGAATCCCGGACGCCCGAGGGCGCGGAGCGACCCACCGCGGACCTCTACGCGGCCGTCGCGCCCGAGCTGCGCCGGCAGGGGCTGGGGCGGGCGCTGTGCGGTCCGGCCCTTTCCTGGGCCGCCTCCCAGGGCGCGACGCTGCGGTCGCGCGTGCGCGACGGCGCGCGGCCGGGGCAGGCGTTCCTGCGCGCTCTGGGATTCCGCGAGACGTCGGCCCAGCTCGCCCTGGGGTGGTCCGCGCGTCCCGTCGAGGCGCCGGAGATGCCAGCCTTGCGCATCAGGCGGCTCGCTCCCGGCGAGGCGATGCGGGAGCTGGAGCGGCTCGCGCGCGAGGCGTGGGCCGGCGCTCCGGACACGTTCGCCACCCGATCCGACGAGGTGGCGCAGCTCTTCGGCGAGGAGGGCCGGCTGGTCCTGCTGGCCGAAGTGGAGCGGCGCGCGGTGGCGTATCTTTCCGCGGTCCGGCTGGGCCGGACCCTGGGCATCGAGGAGGTCGCCGTGCTTCCCGAGTTCCGCCGCATGGGCATCGGCCGCGCCCTGGTCGCCGCGGCGCTCGAAGGGACGGCGCATGCGGTCCTCTCGGTCGCCGAGTCGAACGGCCCGGCCAGGGCGCTCTACCGATCCCTGGGCTTCTCCCTCTCCGCGCGCCGGTTGGTGCACGAGCTGCGCAGTGGCTGAAGTGGTCGTCCGCGAAGCCCGGCCCGAGGACGATGCCACGGTGGGGGAGATCCTGGTCTCCGGATATCTGACCCGCTACGCGCAGAAAATGCCGGAGGTGGTGCTCACCGAGCGTCGCAAGGCCGAGCTGCGCGAGGTGGCCTCCAAACGGCGAGAGGCCCTGGTGCTGGTCGCGGAGCTGGGCGGCAAGGTGGTCGGGACCGTGGCGGTCTGGCGGCCCGGCGCGCCGGCGAGCGAGGCGTGGTTGCCGGAGGCATGCGATCTGCGCCACCTGGCGATCGATCCGGTGGCGCAAGGCCGCGGGCTGTCCCAACCCCTGCTCGACGAGGCCGAGCGCCGGGCGCGCGGGATGGGCGCCAGGTACGTCTGCCTGCACGTGCGCCGGGGCAACGAGGGCGTCGCGAAGCTGTACATGGAGCGCGGCTACCTGCGCGCTCCGGAGGGCGACCTGGACCTCCCCGAGGTGCTGCTCGACGCCTACTACCTCCCGCTCCGGTGACCGCGGGGCCCGCGCCGGTCATCTCGCCCGGAGGGGCGGCGGCTGCGAGAGCGCCCGCGCCACCCGCACCAGCCGCACGCGGCGGTCGTCCCGCTGCGCGACCGTCAGCTCCAGCCCGCCGACGTAGAACCGGTCGCCGGATTGCGGGATGGCGCCGGCGCAGGAGTTGAGCAACCCGGCCAGGGTCTCGAAATCGCCGTCCCGGGGGAGTTGCGCGCCGAGCACCTGGTTCACCTCGTCGATGCGGGCTTCTCCGCGCAGCAGGGCGGTCCCGTCGGCGCCCAGAGGGGGAACCGCGATCTCGGTGTCGTGCTCGTCGCGGATCTCGCCCACGATCTCCTCCAGGATGTCCTCGAGCGAGACGATGCCGGCGAAGCCGCCGTACTCGTCGGCGACCAGCGCCAGGTGGCTGCGCTTCTGCTGCATCTCGCGGAGGATCTCGTCCACGCGCTTGGTCCACGGGACCCAGAGCGCGGGGCGGAGGAGGTCCTGGAGCACGATCAGCTCCGGATTGGCGAGGAGCGGGATGATGTCCTTGGTGTGCAGCACGCCCCGGATGTGGTCGAGATCGCCGTCGTGGACGGGCATCCGGGTATGACCCTCCTCAGAGAGCAGGTCGATGACCTGCTCGGGGCTGGCGTCGATGGGGACCCCCACCACACGGGTGCGCGGGACCATGACCTCCTTCGCGGTGCGCCCGGCGAAGTTGAACAGGGCGTGCACCAGCTCGGCGGACGGGGCGCGCTTCTCGCCGCCGCGCGGCTCGCCGGAGAGGATCTTCTCGATCTCCTCGAGCGGAGGAGGAGGCGACGTGTAGCGGGCCGTGGCGCCTTGCCGCAGGAGGAGCGCGTCGAAGAGGCGGAGCATGAGCCGCATGGGCGGCTTGAACACGGCGCAGACGAGATAGGGCGGCCCGGCCAGCGCCAGGCTCCACCGCAAGGGATTGGCGGCCGCGAGCGAGCGCGGCGCCAGATCGAGCACCAGGGCCAGCACGCCGGCCACGAGCCCCGCCAGGAGCTGGAGCGTGGCGCGGGACATCGAGGCGCGCGCGATGCCCGCCCGGGCGAGGATGCCGTTGACCCAGATGGCGCACGCCACCGCGGCGAAGGCCAGCAGGCCGCTGGCGGCTGCGCGGAGCGCGGCGGCGGTCGGCTCCGGATCGCGCTTCATCGACAGGACCCAGCGCACGCGCCGTGGGGTACCGTGCGCTTCGCGAAGCTCGTCCTCGCCCACCGCCGTCAGCGCCGCGTCCGCGGCCTGGAGCAGCGCGCGGGACGCGAGCGCGGCGCCCGCTGCCACCAGCTCGATCATGTCCCGGCGGGCAGCGTACCATCCCGGGCCAGTTGAAAGGACGCCCCCGTCCCCTTATTGTCCGCCCCCCATGAAAGCGCGCGTCGTGGTCACGTTGAAGCGGTCGGTGCTCGACCCGCAGGGCCAGGCGGTAGGACGTGCCCTCGCTTCGCTGGGATTCGGCGAGGTGCAGGGAGTCCGGCTCGGGAAGGTCCTCGAGCTGGATCTCGACGAGGACGATCCGCGCCGCGCCCGGGACCGCCTGACGTCCATGTGCGAGAAGCTCCTCGCCAACACCGTCATCGAGGAGTACCGCATCGAGGAACCGGCCTGATGCTCTTCGCGGTGGTCATCTTTCCCGGCTCCAACTGCGACCACGACGTCTACCACGTCGCCAAGCACGTGCTGGGACGCGCCGCCCGCTACATCTGGCACAAGGACCGCGACCTGCGCGGTGCCGACGTGGTGGTGCTGCCCGGCGGGTTCTCCTATGGGGACTACCTGCGCACCGGGGCGATCGCCCGCTTCTCACCGGTGATGGAGGAAGTGCGCAAGTTTGCGCAGCGGGGCGGGCACGTGATCGGCATCTGCAACGGGTTCCAGATCCTGCTCGAGGCGGGGATGCTGCCGGGCGCGGTGCGGCGAAACGACTCGCTCAAGTACGTCTGCCGCGACGTGCATCTCAAGGTCGAGAACGCGATGACGCCCTGGACGCGCAAGTACGCGCGAGGCGAGGTGGTCCGGGTGCCGATCGGCCACGGCGACGGCAACTACTACATCGATCCGGAAGGGCTCAAGCGGCTCGAAGGCGAAGGGCAGATCGCCTTCCGCTACTGCGATCCGCACGGGCTGCGCGGCGTCGCGGGCGCCAATCCGAACGGGTCCCTGGCCGACATCGCCGGCATCTCCAACGCGCGCGGCAACGTGATCGGCATGATGCCGCACCCCGAGCGGCTCAGCGAGGGCGTCCTGGGCGGCGAGGACGGCCGCCGGCTCTTCGAGAGCATCGTCGAAGCGGTGGAGTAGCCGCCGGGTCAGAGAGTCGCAGAGTCATCGCCCAGCATCGCGCGGCGGATGATCTTCACCGGCGGAAAACCCTGCTGCAGGAACGCGTCGTGGAAGTCCTGCAGGCGGAAGCTCGCGCCGGCCTTCTTGCGGTAGTCGTCGCGCAGCTTGAGGATCTGCAGCTTCCCGAGCGTGTACACCAGATACGTCGGATCCCTCGTGCCGCGCTTCGTCTCGCGCACGGCGTTGGCATGCGACTGGTACCCTTCCTTCTCGAAGAACTCCACCGCCTGGTCGAAGGTCATGTCGGCGGTGTGCATCCGGATGCCGACCACGTAGCGGGCATTGCGCAGGAGCGCATCCTGCAGCTGCCCCAGGCGCAGGTTGAGGAATGCAGCGTCCCTCTCCTCCGGCACGCCCGGCGTCCGGCCGTAGCCCTCGTCGAGCATCATCTGCTCGGTGTAGTGCGCCCAACCCTCGGCGTTGGTGCCGCACCCGAGGAGCTTGCGCACCTTGGTCTGCGCCCGCTGCACCCAGAGGAACTGCACGTAGTGACCGGGATACGCCTCGTGGACGGCAGTGCTGATCACGGTTCCCCGGTTGAACCCGGCCATGTGCTCGTCGACCTGCTTCGGTGTCCACGCCGCCTCGGGCAAGGTGACGTTGAAGAACGCCTCCTTGGCCCGGTGCTCGAAAGGGCCGGGGATGTCCATCGAGGCGAAGGTGAGCGCGCGCATGAACGGCGGGGTTTCCTCCACGATGGGCGGGACGGGTGAGGGGATGGTCACGATCCGGCGCTCGGAGATGAACCCGCGCAGATCGCCGAACGTGTTGCGGAAGGCCTGCAGCAGCTCGGCAGGGGCGGGGTGGTCCCTGCCGAGGTCCTGCAGCACCTGCTCCGGCGTGCGGTCGGGCGCGAGCATCCGCGCGATGCGCTGGAACTCGCGCTGGTTGCGGCGCAGATCGGCCATTCCGATCTCGAGCAGTCGCTCGAGGGGCAGCTCCACCATCTCGTCGACCAGCAGCTTCTTGCGGTAGGTGTCGGCTCCGATGCGGTAGTCGCCGCCGGACCTGGGCAAGAGGTCGTCCTCGAGGAACTGCCGGTAGGAGCGAAGCGCGAAGAGGACTTGCTGGTTGGCCTGCGCGAGCTCGCGCAGGGTGGCCGGGTCCTTGGCTTCCTTGAATGCGGCCGGCACGTCCTTCTCGAAGAACGAGACGATCCCGGGAAGCTGCTCCAGCGCAATCTCGGTGTACTTGCGCGGCGGGTCCTTCAGGTTCCGCCGGGCGAGCTCGAGCACCGCGGGCATCTGCTTCTCGCGCGCGACGAGCGAGCGGAGCCTGTCGTCGGGCGGCGCGAAGTCGCGGCTCATGATCACGAACGCGCTCCCGGTGATGCTGCTCGAATAGAGGTCCGGGTCCTTCTCCCAGCCGCGGATGGTGGTCAGCTCGAGGAGGCTCGATCGGACGTCCGAGAGGAGCAGCTCCCGATCGGCGGCCTCGGGCGATCCTGGCGCGACGCTCAGCGCGTCGAAGCGCCGCTCGAAGTCCTTCAGCGCCGCGACCTGCGCGTCGATCGTCGTCCGCGAGTAATCCTCGAGAAGGGTGTCGTACTGGTGCAATCCCGCTCGCGTCCCTCGCGTGGGTCCGTACTTGAAGAAGACTTCTTCGAAGTAACGATCGGCGAGCGCAGAGAGGTCGCCGTCCGCGGCGTTCCGCCTGGGTGGCGCGCCGGAGCACGCGTTCAAGAGGAGCCCGGCCGCGATCGCGGTTTGTAGACTTCTGCCGTTTGCCATGGCCGGGGAAGGTACCCCAGGCGGCGCCGGACGTCAGGCAGGAATTGGAAGCGAAGCCGTCCCCGGCTGCGGTTCCTCGCGCGTCTCGGCTGGGAGCAGGCCGTTCTTCCAGTACCGCAGCTCCGCCACGCCGTCCTCGACGACCACGTGCGGGAAGCCGATGCGCGCGTTGGTCCAGGAGCCCAGGTTCAGATAGCGCGCGCCGCTGCCGATGGGCTCGTCCACCACCCGGTGGCTGTGCCCCATCACCACGTACTTGACGTCGAAGAGCTGCGCGATCCGCCGCGCTGCCTGCTGCAGCATGGGATGCGAGTCGGTCTTGCGCAGGCTCGCGAGCGCGGCGTTGACCGCGGCGAATGCGATGCCGGTCGCCACGGCAGCAGCGAGCTTCGCCCACAATCCGTGAGCAGCCCCGACCGCGGCAAACGCGCCCACCAGGCCGAGCACGGCGAGCACGGCGCGGTCGAGATAGAAGAGCTGCATCGAATCGAACAGGCTCTCCTCGGCCGGGCGGGAGGCGATGGCCAGGAGCTGGCGTGCCTGCGCGTCGGTGCCGGAGAACCGCCCCAGCGCCTTGCGCAGGTGGGCGGACGAGGCGTGGGCGTCGACCTGCGAGATGGCCTTGTCCGCCGCCCGCGCGAACCTCCGCCACGCCTTGAGCGACTGGACGAACACGGGATACGTCACGCGCCAGACCATGACGAAGTAGTCGGCGGCGATGCGCAGCGGGTTGCCGGCCTTGAGCACCCAGTCGATGTACTCGGGCACGCCCCAGGTATCGACTTCGTCCAGGTCGGTCTGTTCCGCGTACCGGTTGGCGAAGTACCGCAGCACCTTGGACGAGATGGGCAGGTCCAGCTCGTGGCTCACGCCGGCCGGATCGAAAAACCCGCTCTGCACCGAGTACCGGTCGTGCGCGTTTCCGTGCTCGGCGTAGAAGAAGCCGGGCTCGAGATAGAAACAGGGGTGGAACTGGATGCGCTGCTCGAGCCGGCGCCGGGGTCCGCCGACGAGGCCCAGGCGGGCGGAGAGTTGGCTCTTGAACTCGGCCTGCACCGCCGGCCAATGGAACTCCGAGTCGTGGTTCCCGCGGACGATGTGAACGAAATTTCCCTTCTGGAGAAAACGGGCGAGCGCGTCAAAAACGTCAGGGTGGCGCGCGAACGTCTGGCGCAGCTTCCAGACGCACTTCGCCTCTTCGGAGGCGAGGCCAAATTGCCGTTCCTCCTGGCTGATCTCGAAGCCCGCATCGTCCGCGCCGGGCGTGACGGTGATGGCCACGAAGTCGACGATGTCGCCGTCGAGGATCAGGCGCCACGGCTTTCCGTCCGTCCGATTCGCGGCATGGTGATCCAGGAAACGGGCGAGTTGTGCGTCGAAACCCCGACGCGCCGGCCGGGCGCCCGGCTTCAGATCGCAGCCTAGATGCAGATCGGAGATGGCGAGCAGGTTGTGCGGGCGCTCGCCGAGCGTCCCTCGCACGCGCTTCCAGACCCCGCCCAGCCCCATGCCACCCTCGCTCGGTTGACCCTGGAGCAGCAGATCAGCAATCGCCGTGCCTACCGCGGCCAGGCCATGGGAGCGGGCCCTTTCGCCTCATCGACTTCGGGGATGCGGCCGACCGGGCTCGGAGATGGCGGAGAATCGAGCAGGTGGCTGTCGCGCGCGGCGACAAACTCGTCGTCGCTACCTCCGACGAAAGACGGCCAGGGCCGGCGTGCGCCGGGCGGCGCTCAGGCGTAGCATGGCCGCGAAGCAATCAGGAGGCGGCGATGGCCATCGATCCTGCCGAATTGATCGAGGCGCCGGGGAGCAACGACCGGTTGAGGAGCTCGCTGGAGCGCGAAACGATCAGCTCCCTGCAGCTGGGTCCCGCAATCACCGTCCCGGAGGAAGCGTCGCTCAAGGAGGCGGTGGAGAACCTCCAGAAGCACCACATCGGCTGCGTCCTGGTCTCGGGAGCGGACGGCACGCTCAAGGGCATCTTCACCGAGCGCGACCTCCTCAACCGCGTCGCCGGGCGGGGGCTGGACTGGTCCCGATGCCGCGTCGCCGACTTCATGACGCGCGAGCCAGAAACGCTCCGCCGCGACGATCGCATCGTCTGGGCGCTCAACCTGATGCACATGGGCGGTTACCGGCACGTGCCGCTGGTCGACGAGGCGAACCGGCCGGTCGGCGTCATCTCCGTCAAGGACATCGTCGAGTTCATCATCGAGCTGATGCCGGGCCCCGTGCTGAACCTGCCGCCGGATCCGCACCGCCCCCCCTCGAACGACGAGGACCCGGGCGGCACCGACTGAAGACGCTCAGCGGTCGGCGTACTGCGCGATGCCGTTGCCGAACGACCAGTTCTCCTTCGGGACGTCGACCAGCGAGACGACCACGTCCTCGCGCCGTACCCCCGGGCTCTCCGCGAGGAGCGCCGCGATGCGCGCGAACAGGGCTTTCTTGAGCTCCACCGTCCGCCCGGCGTTGAGCGTGATCTGGATGAGCAGGACCCCGTCCGTGCGCTGGATGTCCAGGTACGAGGGATCGTAGAAGAGCCCCGCGGCGTCGTGCTCGGTGACGATCTGGAACCGGTCCTTGGCCGGCACGTTGACGGTCTCCACCAGCGCGCGATGGACCGAGTCGGCGACCGCCCGCCGGTAGCTCTCGCTCTTGCCAGCCCTCAACGCAATCCGCACGAGCGGCATGTCGTGGTCCTCCGGCGCAGGTCGACGCGCTGGTCCGTGCGATGCCTGGCTCTGGGGAACGGTTCCGGCGCGCTAGAGACGCTTCTCGTACACGCGGTACGTCTTGTACTTGCGCGCGCCCATCCGCTCGATCCCCCGGTTGATGAGCACGTTCTCCTCCAGCGTCCAGCTCAGCTCGCCGCCCACGTAGCCGCGCTTGAGCCCCCGCTCGGCCACCTCCACGTAGAGGACCGCCGCGAGCGTCCCGTACTTGTGCGAGGCCCGGAACTCCTCCTTGACCCCGAGGAGCAAAAGGCGCGCGTGCTTGGGGCGGTTGAACTTGAGCCGCCAGAGGAGCTTCACGACGTTCAACGGACGGCGGGTCAGCTCCCCGTCGAAGTCGCGCACCATCTCGTTCACGTCGGGGATGGCGAAGCAGATCGCCGCGGGCTTGCCGTCGACTTCCGCGACCAGCGCGATCTCGGTGTCGACGAACATCTTGTATTCGGTGGCGATGATCTCCAGCTCTTCGTTCGTGAACGGGATGAACCCCCAGTTGTCCTTCCACGCCGAGTTGTAGACGTCGCGCACGATGTCCAC
>Ga0137396_10000704_pt1 | contig 16450 bp, 18 predicted proteins | sample czc16metaG_FD_108284 | JGI IMG/M metagenome (GOLD analysis project Ga0137396, IMG submission 108284) | Vadose zone soil microbial communities from Angelo Coast Range Reserve, California, USA - czcobulk3.16 metaG | ecosystem: Environmental > Terrestrial > Soil > Vadose zone | place: USA...
CTGCCCTCCGATTGCGGCGCCCTCGAGCCGCACGTCTCCGCAAGATCATGGAGCTGCACCACGCGGGCTACGTGACGGCGCCAACGCGACCATCGAGCGCCTCGACGCGGCGCGGGCTGCGCGCAAGCTCCGGCTGGACGCTGCTTGAGGGTGCGGGACGCCTCGCTGGACCCGGCGGCGGCGATCGCCGTAGTTGCTCCGGGCACTCGCTGGGGAACCATGGCAGAGGACTTTGAGCGCCGCGATCAGATGTTTCCGCGGCTGTCGGCCGAGCAGATCGAGCGGTTGAGCAAGTGCGGTGAGCGCAGGCGCGTCGCGCGCGGAACCGTCCTGTTCGACCAGGGCGACACCTCGCGCAATTTCCACGTCGTCATTTCCGGCGAGATAGAGGTCGTTCACCTGGTCGACGGCCGGGAGGAGCCGATCACAGTCCTCCACGCTCCGGGCCAGTTCACCGGAGAGTCGTCCATTCTGACCGGGCGCCGGCCCCTGGTTCGCGGCCGGATGCGCGAGGACGGCGAGCTCCTGGAGATGACGCCTGACGCGCTGCGGAAGGTGGTGCAGTCCGATTCCGAGCTGAGCGAGATCTTCCTGCGCGCGTTCATCCTCCGCAGGGTGGCGTTGATCGCCAACCACCAAGGCGACGCTGTCCTGATCGGATCGTGCCATTCCGCGGCGACCCTGCGGATTCGCGAGTTCCTCACGCGCAATGGCCAACCACACACCTGCCTCGACGTGGAAAAAGACTCGGGCGTCCAGGTGCTCCTCGATCGCTTCCAACTCCGCCTCGAGGACGTGCCGGTGGTCATCAGCCGTTACGACCGGGTCTTGAAAAACCCAACCAACGAGGAAGTCGCCGACTGCCTCGGGTTGAACGTGGCCATCGAGCGGGACCGGGTGCGCGACGTCGTAGTGGTTGGCGCCGGGCCCGCGGGGCTGGCCGCCGCGGTCTATGGCGCTTCCGAGGGCCTCGACGTCCTGGTGGTCGAGTCGCACGCGCCGGGTGGACAAGCTGGCTCGAGCTCCAAGATCGAAAACTACCTCGGTTTTCCTACCGGCATCTCGGGGCAGGCGCTGGCGGCCCGCGCGTTCATGCAGGCCGAGAAGTTCGGAGCGGACATCCTCATCGCGCGATCCGGCACCCGACTTCGTTGCGACGGCCAGCCGTACCTGCTCGACCTCGCGGACGGGACCACCGTGTCGACGCGCACGATCGTGATCGCGACGGGTGCTCGGTACCGGAAGATCACCGTGCCCGACCTTCCGCGCTTCGAGGGAGTGGGCGTCTACTCCGGCGCGAGCGGCACGGAGGCGCAGCTTTGCGAGGGTGAAGACGTGATCGTGGTTGGCGGGGGCAATTCCGCCGGACAGGCCGCCATCTTCCTGGCCAGGACCGCCCGCCACGTGCTCGTCCTGGTCCGCGGCAAAGGGCTTGCCGAGACCATGTCCCGCTACCTCATCCAGCGCATCGAGGCGAGTGGGAAGATCACGCTGCGCACCTTTACCGAGGTATCGGGGCTCGAGGGCAATGGCCGGCTCGAGCGCGTCCATCTGAGGGACTCACGCACCAATGAGCTTTTTGCCATGCCCATCCGCCACCTCTTCCTCATGACCGGAGCCAACCCGAACACCGACTGGCTGACGGATTGCGTCGCGCTCGACGGCAAAGGATTCATCAAGACAGGCGCGGATCTGACGGAGGAGAACCTCGCGACGTGGCCGCTGAAACGCCCTCCGTACTTACTGGAGACGAGCCGCGCCGGCGTATTTGCAGTCGGCGACGTCCGATCGAACAGCGTCAAGCGCGTCGCGTCGGCCGTAGGCGAGGGGTCGATCTGCGTCCACTTCATCCATCGGGCGCTGGCCGAATGAGGCCGTTGAGCAGGTGCCGTTGGTGCGTGGGTCTGGCCGCTCGTTGGTGCGGTAACTGCCGTAACGGCGGGTGCCCGCCAGAACGGTCCCAATCCGCGTCGGATTCTCTACTGTGTTAAACAACTGCGATACTCGCACGCGGTTAACACAAGAGAGATTCCCCCCGACCTCTGGCGGGCACCCGCTGTTACGGACGACAGCCACTGACCCGGTGACGGCGAACGGTGGACAGCACGCATGCCGAACGTCCATATTTCCATTTCCGATTCCAAGGGGATAGCCCAAATGCCCATGAATGGGACCTCCGAGCCCACCGACCTGGGGCGAGCCTTCTGCGATCTCGTCATGAAGGGCGGGATCACGAGCGGCGTCGTTTATCCGAGCGCCATCGCGCGGCTCGCGGCCCAGTACCGTCTTCGCAACATTGGCGGCGCCTCGGCCGGCGCGATCGCGGCCGGTGCCGCCGCAGCCGCGGAGTACCGGCGGCAGACGGATCTCGCTCATCCGACGGTGGGCTTCGACCGGCTTGCTGGCCTCGGGGAAGAGCTCGGGAAACCGCCGGCCGGCGTCTCCTCGAAGCACTCCCGCCTCTTCTACCTTTTCGCCCCGACACCCCTTTCACGGCCGCTGTTCTCGGTGATCACGGGCATGCTCAACCGGCGCTCCTGGATTGCGAGGATCGCATTCGGGATACTGGCGCTCCTCCGCGCCTTTCCTGGCGCACTGTTCGTCGGTCTCGTCCTGTGGGGTTTCGCTCTCATGCCTTTGGTCGCAGGCTTCGGCGCCGGTGCGCCGTCTCCCCTGGGAAGCCTCCGCTCGCCGCTCGGCGTCCTCACCTCGCTCCTCGCCATCGGGGCCGTCACCGCCTTCACCGGCGCCATTGTGCTTGCGTTCGCCCTGTATCGCTCGATCCGCTACTTCGCCCGCGTCATGCACGAGCAGGAGTTCGGCCTTTGCACCGGTATGCGGGAACCCGGATCGAAAGAGCCAGCCGCGCTCACCGAGTGGCTGTACGACCTGTTCCAGGCGATCGCGGGAAAACCTGCGGACGCGCCGCTCACCTTCGGCGACCTCCGGCGCATCGCCTTCAAGGAGACGCCCGCCCAGCCCGGGATCGTTCTACGCGTGATGACCACCTGCCTCACCGCCGGCCGGCCCTACACGCTCCCGATCGAAGAGCGGCTCTTCTTCGATCCGGCCGAGCTTGGCATGTTCTTCCCGTCCGAGGTCGTCGCCTGGATGACCGCGCACCCCTGGGCGCAGCGCGATCGTGAGGACGCCGGCACCGACGCACTCGCGCGAGCCCACACCGCCGGCGATAAGCCCCGGCCCCTCTCGCCCATTCCGGCGCCCGACGACTTCCCTGTGATCGTCGCGGTGCGGATGTCGCTCTCGTTCCCGATCCTGCTCTCGGCTCTTCCCCTTCACCGCCTCTCCGTCAAAAAGGACGGCGACGTGTGGACCCCTTACCTGGAGCGCCTCTACTTCACGGACGGCGGCGTGTGCAGCAATCTCCCTATCCATCTCTTCGACTCGCCGTTTCCCGCCTGGCCCACCTTCGCGATCAACCTTAGGGACGACCTACCCGAGGGCAGCTCCGACGCGGACCGCGTGATCCTGCCCCGACGCGGGCGCAGCTACCAGGGCGACCGTTACACGATCTCGAGAGGGCCGAAGCTGGAAGCGACCATCTCCTTCCTCGCGGCGATCGTGAACACCATGCAGAACTGGCGCGACATGCTCCAGCGCGCCGCTCCGGGCTCGCGGGAGAGGGTCTTCACGGTGCGTCACACGAAGGGTGAGGGCGGGCTCAACCTAGACATGCAGGCCCCCGCCATCGAGGCAATGACGCGGAGCGGGAAGCTCGTGGCCGAGAAGATCGACGCCTCTTTCCGGCCCCCCGCCGAGACGACACCCGCGGACGACGACTGGCAATACCACCGCTGGGTCCGCCTGCGCGTTCTGCTACCCGTGCTCCGCGAGTTCCTCGCGGAACTCGGGTCGGAGACGCGCGCCTCCGGCCCCCGACCGTCGGTTGCGGATTTCCTCACCGCCTTGCCGCCCCCGATGGGGAGGTCGTACGAACTCAACGCCTCGAGCCGGGCGGCTGGATGGGCTCTCCTCGACGAACTGGGGAAGACATCGCTAGGTATCCCGCCCGACACGAACTTTGAGCGGACCGGCCCGCGGCCTGCGGGCACGCTGCGGGTGACGCCGACGTTTTGAGCGAGGCGGTACGCTTCCCCGGGCGAAGCGTAGCTTCGGAGTCCGGGTCCTCGCGGGTGTGCATTCCGCCGCGGTCGGCCGGACACTCAGACTTGAGGCGCGCAGACTTTCACTCCAGATGGAGGCGCTTCAGGAGCTGCGTAAAGCGCGGGTCCGAGCGGAGCGGGTCCCACATCGGGTCCACCTTCAACTCGCCCACCAAGGGGTCCAGCTCGGCGATGCCATTCGCCAGCCACACGAATGCGAGGTCCGCGTTCCCGAGTGCCATCTGGATGGCCGCCAGGGTCGTGGGCTGGACATATTCCCGCTTCGAGCGTTCCTCGATCTTCGCCAGCAGCCGCTGCGCCGCCGCGCGATCACCTGACGAGGCAAGGACGTAGGCGCGCCACGCGACCCAGATGGGATCCTCATCCAGCTTGTCGAGCTCCGCCAGCGCTTCCGCGTGCCTCCCTGATTTGGAATACGCCAGCGCCAGATAGCCACGCGCTCCTCCGAAGTTCGGATCAAGCTCGAGCGTCCTGGTCAGGAAATGCTCGATGGCGCGGTCGTAATCACGGCCGTAGTAGAGGATGACTCCGACCAACTGGCTGATGATCAGCGAAGTCGGATCGAGCTGAGCAGCGCGCTGGGCCTCGGCCGCCGCTTCGGGCAGACGGCCTAGATGGGCAAGAAGTTCAGAACGCCACTGGTGCGCCGACGCGTAGGCCGGCCGGAGCTCGATCGCCCGCTCGCATTCGCGCAGGCCTGTCTCGAAGTCCTGGTGAAAGTCGTCACTGATCAGACACAGCGACGCATGCGCCTCCGCGAGCGCACCGTCGAGCTCCAGCGCTTTACGTGCGTGGTCCTTCGCCTTGCCGACGATGTCCGGCGGCCGAGCCCAACCCCAGCTTCCAAAAACCGTGTAGGAGTCGGCCAACCCCGAGTGCGCGAGCGCATATGTCGGGTCGAGATCGATCGCCTGTTGGAACAATTCCTGGGCTTTCGTGATGCCCTCCCGGGTGCGTTTGTTCCAGAAGTAACGCCCCTTCAGGTACAAATCGTGCGCTTCGACGCTCCCGGTACCCTGCTGCACCAGCACGCCCTGCAACAGCTTGGGCTCCAGCGCCTGCACGATGGCGCGCGCCAGCTCGTCCTCGAGCGCGAAGACGCTCTTCAGCTCGCGGTCATAGGTCTTGGACCAGAGGTGATACCCGTCCACCACCCCGATGAGCTGCGCCGCGACGCGCAGCCGGTTCCCCTCGCGGCGCACGCTTCCTTCCAGCACCGTCGCGACTTTCAGCTCCTCACCGATCTGGCGGATGCCCAGGTTCTTGCCCTTGAAGGCAAAGGCCGAAGTGCGCGCCACCACCCGCAGCCCCTCGACGTTGGAGAGAGCGTTGATCAGCTCCTCGCTGATTCCGTCAGAGAAGTACTCGTTCTCTTCGTCACTGCTCAGGTTGGCGAAGGGAAGGACGGCGATCGAGCTTCGATCGAGAGACCCGGCCCGTTCGCGCCCGGCGACGACCACCGCCGCGCCGACGGCAATTGCGGCCAGCGCGGCCAGGGTGGACCACTTCCTCCAGGCGCTGGGCGCCGCTTCCGCAGAACGGCTTCGGTCCAGCTCCCGCGCCAACTCGCGCGCGGATTGAAACCGCTCCGCCGGATCCTTGCACAGGCAGCGCGCGATCACGCTCGCGAGCTGGGCCGGGACCTGTGCCCCCACCGGCGCGGGCGGCTCCTCCAGGATGGCGTGCGCGGTCTCCAGCGTAGTGCCGCGCTCGAACGGTGCTGCGCCGGTGACCATCTCCTGCAGCACCGCTCCGAAGGCGAAGAGATCCGACCGCGCATCGGCCCTCCGGCCGCGCACCTGCTCGGGCGACATATACGAGGCCGTGCCGATCACCTCGCCCGTCTCGGTCTGTAGTCTGCGGCCGGCTTCCGTCGGCAGGCGCGCGATGCCGAAATCGAGGATCTTCAGCCGCCCGTCCTTGGTGATGAAGAGGTTCTCGGGTTTGAGATCGCGATGGACGATGCCGTGATCGTGAGCGGCAGCCAGCCCGTCGGCAAGCTGCAGGCCGAGCCGCACCGCATCAGTGGCGCGCAGCGGGCCTCGCGAGAGCGCGGTCCGGAGCGTCTCGCCCTCAAGAAGCTCGGTGACGATGTACGGCTCACCCTCATGTTCGCCAACATCGTGGACGTCCAAGATATTTGGATGGTTGAGCGATCCCGCCGCCCGCGCTTCCTGCTCCAGGCGCTCGCGCTGACGCGGGTCGTGCCGTCCCGGCGCAAGGACCTTGATCGCCACCTCGCGGCCCAGCTTCAGGTCGCGGGCGCGGAACACATGGCCCATGCCGCCGCGACCCAACTCCGATTCGGCCGCGTAACGGCCGCCATAGAGGCGACGCGACGATGGCGCGCTCGGCTCGGCATCTCCCGCGTCAGCACCCGGCAGCGTCTCTTTCCGCGCCATGGCAGTCACGATGTGCCCCTGGCCCGGGACTCGTCAAGACAACGCTCTTGCCATGAGCTTGGTCAAAGCGGCTGCCCGCCTTTGGCCCGAGCGCGGACCTGCTCCAGCAGCATGATAGATTTCACCTGCGTGAGCTTGGGAACCCAGTGGCTCACGTGGCGTGAACCAGCCTCGTGTACAATCACTGAAATCCTAAGACAGGATGCGGAGCATAGGGCTCTTCGAGAGCAGTAATCTCTGCGGGACTTAGACGCAGCGAGACCGCCGCGTTGGCGTCCGAAAGATGATGCGGTTTCGTAGCGCCGACGATGGGCGACGTGATCGCCGGCTTGCTGAGCATCCACGCGAGCGCAACCTGCGCGCGCGGAACGCCACGCTGCTCGGAGATCTGCCCCAGGCGGTCCACAATCTTGTGATCATTTTCTTCGGTCTTGCCGTACAAGTCTCGCCCGAACTGGTCGGTTTCAAAACGCTTGGTTGTTTCCGATTGCCACGGGCGCGTCAGGCGTCCCCGCGCGAGAGGACTCCACGGGATGATGCCGATGCCTTCGGACTGGCAAAACGGAATCATCTCGCGCTCTTCTTCGCGATACAGAAGATTGTAGTGATTCTGCATGGAAACAAAACGGGCCCAGCCGTTCATTTGGGAGAGATATAGCGACTTGGCGAACTGCCACGAGTACATGGAAGACGCGCCAATAAAGCGCACTTTGCCCGATCTCACCACATCGTTCAACGCTTCGAGAGTTTCCTCAATCGGCGTCCCGTAATCCCAGCGATGAATTTGGTACAGGTCCACGTAGTCGGTCCGCAGGCGCCGCAGACTCTCGTCGAGTTCAAAAAAGATGGCCTTCCGGGAAAGCCCGCTGCCATTGGGCTCATCACGCATCGCGGCTCGCAACTTCGTTGCGATGACAACGGCTTCGCGGCGCGTATTCGCCTTCAGAAATCGCCCAAGAACATTTTCGCTTTCGCCGAGTGAATACACATTGGCGGTGTCAAAAAAATTGATCCCTAGATCGAGTGCTTGCCTGAGGAATGGCTTGGTTTCCTCTTCATTGAGTGTCCAGCGATGACTGCCAGGTCTGAGCTCGCCCGTGACGGCGGCGCCGTAGGTCATGCAGCCGAGACAAATGCGCGAAACCTTGAGGCCGGTCTTACCGAGATTTACATAGTCCATTATGTTCCCTCTCTGAAAACGTAGATTGTACCTGAAATCACGAACCACGACACAGCTGGTTCTTGAAGATTCCGTGGCGAAACACTCGGACCGCGGCGGTAGGACGGATAAGGCGGTAGGTCGGATAACCTGCAGTTCTGTCTTCTCCGCCCTCTTCGGTCATCCCGTCCTCCGTAACCCCGCAGGAGCCAAGCCGACGCAAAGGGTCCGAGCTCGGGCTCTCACGGGCTCGGCTGCGTTCAGCGCTCACGAGACTCAGAACCGTAGGACGAGACTGCCGCCGGCCGTGAAGAGAATGACCAGGTTCATGGCCATGAGCATGAGGTCGTAGTGCCAGCCGCCGGCCTTCTCGCCCCAGAACCCCGTCTTCCACGTCAGCGCCTTCTTTTGGATTGCTCCCAGGCTGACCAGGATGAGCCCCAGCGCCGCCGGCTGGATGAGAACTCCAGTGACTAGGGCGAGGCTCGCCAGGGCTTCCACGGCACCCAGGCCGGCCGTGAGGGCGGGGCTCAACTCGATGCTCTTCGCTCGCCCAATCGGGTCCTTGAGATGGAAGTAGCCACTGGCGCCGAAAACGATCGCCACCACCAAGCGCAAACCGAGAAGCGCGAAGTCCTGTAGGTGGAGGAGCTGAGGGAAGGTGACGTTGATGGACATGGAGGACTCCGGAAGGCAACCACAGCCCGCATCAGCGAGGTGGCGAGACTCGTCTTGATCCGCAACGGTCGTGAGCAACCTTCAGTTCCGTCCTCGCGCCTCGGAGGCTGCGCGGTCAGGCGTTCCGTCGTCACGGATGCCCTCGAACGTCATGTGGATGAGGGCGCGGTCGTCGGTCTCGAGCGTGATGCGTAGGTCGAGCTCGACGACGCCGTCCAAGCGTTTGACCGTCCAGTCGTCGCCGCTCGGCAGCACCTTGCCGCGAAGCCGGTCACCTTCGAACGAGCCTCCGGTGATCGGAAATGTGATGCGAGTGCCGTGCGGTCCGGCGCCGATGTCTTGCGTGGGTGCCGTGCTCAGACGAAGTGACATCAGGGAACGCGATCGCATGGCAGTTCTCCTCTCGGCGCGTGATGGAGAGGGAGGTGCGAGGGGCACCTGTGCGCATCCAGCGAGCGTCGCGAACGCAGCAAGCTTGAGAACTTCTCTTCGTCGAGCATCCACGCGGGCCTCATAAGATCTCGTAGATCGTGTAGATGGGGCCTTCGGCGCGCCGATCGCCGCTCGAGACGGCGAGAAGGCGATTCAAGAACGCGTACTTCGGGTTCCCGGTCTCGAAGCGGGGCGTGGTCCGGAAGTAGTAGGTCGAGGGGTCGACGCTCTCGCCGCGCGCGAGCGCCGCAATCACTTCCGGCGGCCCGTGACGAAGCCCGAACGACGTCATCTGGATGAGGGCGCCGTCGTCGGTCTCGAGCGTGATGCGTAGGTCGAGCTCAAGGACGCCGTCTCCTCGGAGGAGCGTCCAATCCCCGCCACCGGGCAGCACCTTTCCGCGCAGCCGAGGGCCTTCGAAGTGGCCGCTCGTTATCGGTGCCGTGACGCGGGTACCGTGAGGCACTGCGCCGATCCTCTGTGCGCCGGCCACTGCGACCTGCAACGTCATCAAGAAACGTGAGTCCATTCGCCCACCTCCGCTCCAGTGCCTCGATCAGCCGAACGTGAACGCAAAAGCTTCCACGCCCGAATCCAGGAACTCGATCTCGAACTGTCGATCGATTACGGGCTTCGGCTGCCGGATCAGCTGATGGAGGCGCTGTTCGGTCACAGTGCCGTTGCCCTGGTCGTCGACGTTGCCTCCGTGGGCAGCGCCCGGCGGCAGTCCATCGATGAGCACGCGGAATCGCGCGGAGGTTCCTCGCGTTGCCGGTCCCATGACGAGATGAAGATCGCGGGCATGAAAGCGGTACGCGATCCGTCCGTTGGCCTGGTTCAGCACGATAGCGTCTTTCCTCACCGTCCAGTCGCCGGAAAGGGCCCAGTGATTGAGCCTCAGCCGCGCGGGAGCAGCATAAACGTGACGCTCGTCCAACACGGCGCCACCGGGAGAGGCAAAGTTCTCGGTGCGCTCCTTGCCCAGATAATTTTCAGGAGACTTCAAGCTGCCCCAATCGGCCTCGGCTTCGACGCCACGGGCGTCGACGGAGACCGGTTGATGGCCGATTCCGCTGTTTCCGGCTTCGTCCAACAATTGCTGAATGATCCTTTCCGACTCTTCGTATCCGCCCTCGCCGAATTGGTGATGTCGAATACGCCCCTGCGCATCGATGACATACAGTGCCGGCCAATAAGCGTTCCTGAAGGCGCGCCAGATCGCGAAGACGTTGTCGATGGCGATCGGATAGCCGACCTTCATGTCCTTCGCGGCCCGGCGAACGTTGTCGACGTCCTTCTCGAACGGGAACTCGGGCGCGTGCACGCCGATGACCACCAATCCTTGACCCTTGTACTTCTCCGCCCACGCGCGGACATGGGGCAGCGAGCCCAGCCAATTGATACAGGTGTACGTCCAGAAGTCGACCAGGACCACCTTCCCCCGTAGGGCCTCCCCCGTCAGCGGCGGGGAGTTGAGCCATTCGGTCGCGCCGCCGAGGGATGGAAACTCGCCCTCGATGGGTAAGGGTATGGCTTCGGGCGTCTTCCGCTGCGCCATGCGTGTGTCCCTCGTCAAGGTCTCGAACGGGGTCCCGCTCGCCGTGGTGAGTACCGCCGCGAGCAACAGGGGGCGTGTTTTCATGACCATCTGGAATAGCCGTCGACTTCGAGGACCGCCTTGTCAAAGGCATCCGGGGCCTCTTGAGGCACGTTGTGACCGATGCCTTCGAGGTCGAAGATGGTGACGCCAAGGTCCTGCTCGAGCTTGTGGATCGTGTAAGACATCGCCGAGGGAACGCGGAAGAGCTGTTCTGCGCCCCCAGCGAAGCTCCCAGCGCGGGCGTCGAGAACGATCAGAGCATCCAGCGTCAGGCACATGTGCTGTCCCTCCCTCGCGGCAGCACGTGATCGAAGCGGACGCAACCGCGCATGGCAGGGCACAGCGGTTAGCACGGCGCGAGGTCCGTCGTCGTTGGCCCATCGTCCAATGCACCCGCAGGGCGCTCAGCGGTCAACCTGGAAGAGAGTCTCCTTTACGGTGGTGATCGAGCCCCGCCCCTGCAGCCACTCACCTCGGGCGCGGCTTTCCGTCGTGAGCGCCCCGGCTGTTCTGGCGGGCACCCGCTGTTACACCCACGGAAGGGGGGCGGACTACTCACGGATCCAATGGTTTCTCTTTACTCCTGCTCGGCAAAGACCTCGGCGTAGCTCTTGCCGTAAGGATAGAAGCGCGCCTTGTCGCCCTTCTCCCAGGCGGCCTTCAGCTCAGGCTTGCTGAGGTCCCAGTCGGGCCGGCAGCGCTGCAGGACGACGCGCAGGTCGTGGCGCAGCTCTTCGATGGTGGGCCGGCCGAAGAACCAGTAGCCCACGTAGATCTTGTAGATGCGCAGGCCCGGCTCGAGCACGAGCGTGTGCGGGATCATCGGGTTGTGGTGCGGGTCGGTGTACTCGGCGATGTCGAGGTCCTTCTGCAGCTTGCGACCCGGATCGGAGAGGAAGGTCCAGTGCGCGCCGACGCCGGTGCGGAACTCGTACGTCTCGGCCAAGCTGTCGGTACTGATGGTCACCAGCCGGCAGTACCCGACCTCCATCTCGCGGTGAAGCTGCAAGAGCCCTTCAATCTGCAGCCGGTCCTTGGGACAGAAGCCGCCGCGGCTGAGTATCAGCACCAGCGGGTCGGGCCCCTGCAGCTCGGAGAGCTTGCGGCGCTTGCCGCGGTAATCGGTCAGTTCATAGTCGGGGAACGTCGCTCCAGGAACGATGTCCGGTCGCATCGTCCCCGCATACGCCGTCTCGCCGCCGAACGCCATCGCCGGGCGCGCGACTGTGCCGGGCCGACGCGACCGGAAGGACGCCGGGCGAAGGCTCCGTCTCAGGCCTTGGCGAAGACGGTGATCGCGTCTCCGAAGTGCTTCACGTCGAAGGCGCCTTGCGGTCCCCACGCATCGAACTGCTCCAGCGGAACCAGTCCACTTGCGCGCAGGAGCGCCGCGAACGCCTCGCCGGTCATGCGGCTGCGGAACCCGCCGCGCAGACCCCCGACCGCGGGATGGTGGACGATGCCTCGCCCGTCCCGGCGCAGGACGCGCCAGAACTCGCCGGCGTACGAGGCGGCATCCTCCGGAGCCACGTGGACGAAGGTGTCGAACGACCAGATGAAGTCGATCGATTCGTCGGGGATCGCGGAGAGCGTCCGCCCATCGTTCACCACGTAGCGGACGTTGTCGCAGGCCGCGAATCGAGCGCGGCAGGCCTCGATGCTCGCCCGCGAGACGTCGACGACGGTGAGCGAGCTGGCAAGCTTCTGGAGCGCCTCGGTCCAACGGCCGCCTCCCGGCCCGATCTCGAGGATCGCCCCTTGCTCCGGTGCGCGCTCCCGGATCAGCGTGGCCAGCGACTGCTTCCACTCGGCCGAGGGGGTCCACTCCTCGCCGCGGCGGCGCCAGTCGTAGGTGTCCCAGATGCTGCGGTTGGTGGCCGCGCCGCTCATGCCGGGGAGCTGGCGCCGTCGCTCCAGCGATTCGAGGCTCCTCTCCAGGCGGCCGAGCGCGCCCTTGAGAAGCTGCGAGAGCGCCCAGCCGCACGTCCAGAGGAGGCCGTTCTCGGAAAGCAGGCTTCCCAGGAACTTCACTTGCCTCATGAGCGGGCGCCCGGTGGTCTGCGATCCATCGTTTGCTCGCGTATCATAGCAGCACAGGGCGCGAGCGGCCCGAATCGCAAGTTCGATTGCTTGGTACCGGACTGGCCGGTTAATCCACCCTCGCGGCCCTTCGTGTAGCGAGGCTTGGATGCCGGGCGATCGATGTGCGGCGGCAGCTTGTACCGTACGGTTGCGGTGATCATGTGACCTCCCAGTTCAATCGCGGCCGAAGGCCGTCGGCAGAATGCCGAAGTTGCGCGGCGAGCGCACGCGAGCCAGCGGTAGTTGGCCATTGCGTATTGGCGCACACCTTTCCGGATCTTGTGGAACGAGCCCAGCGGGCATCTCCTTGAGCGATGCCCCAATAGAACGTGCGGTCTATAATCCGCAGTGGAGGTTCATCATGCGCGCTCCTGGGCTGGTCGCGTTGGTTGGAATCCTCAGCTTGGGAGACGGCGCGCCCGACCCAGTCGAGATGAAAGTCGGTGCGGTCTTACCCGTGCGCGGGGGCGGTGCGGCAGTGGTCCTAATCGATTCCACCAGGAGCAAGGCGTTGCCCATCGTCGTCGGCGGCACCGAGGCGCTCTCCATCAATCTGCGGCTTGCGAAACAGCACCTGGGGAGGCCGCTCACCCACGATTTGCTCGAGTCCATCGTTCGCGAGCTAGGCGGCAAGGTGGTGCGCGCGCAGGTCGACGAGATACGCGGCGAGGCATACATCGGCAGCGTGTTCGTTCAGATTGGCCAGCGAGTGGCGCGCATCGACGCCCGCCCCTCGGACGCGATCGCGCTGGCGCTTGGCAACGCGCTTCCCATCTTCGTCGCGCGCAAGGTGCTCGACGCCGCAGGCGTCTCGCCGGACTCGCTCGACGAGCCCGAGAGGATTCCGCCAACCCCGGCGCGTCCGGGGCCGATTTGATCTGATCGGGGATCGGGCAACACCTGAACCTCGAGCCGGCGAGCCTCGGAGGCGGCGTCGGTTCACTCCGAAAGCACGCGATGCACGAACTGGATGCTGGCCGACGTATCGCGGGCAGGCACCAACGCGTCAACAGGCGGGTGCTTCAGTCGCTCACCGGGAAGGTCCGGGCGGATGACGATGAGTGTCGGGCATGCCGAGACGGCTCACCGTGTCGCTCTCGAAGTCGAATTCGATCAGCACCACCGGCTCTTTGCCCACCACCCAACCATCGTGGCCTGGTTCGATGGCCACGATCTCAGGCGCCTTGTATTCGGCGGAGCACCCGTCGCCGTATTCGATGTGGATCTCGCCCCGCTCGAGAAAGCCGACGTGCGCGTGCATGCAACGGTCCGTGCCGACGATCGGCTTCATGTCGACCGACCAGCGAAATCCGGCCGGATAGATCATGCGCTTCACGCGAGCTGCCCCGGCGCGTCTGACCTCGAGCTGGACATGGCCGATCTGCCGCCGCTCGGCTCCTTTCATGCCGGCGAGGGGCGCATCGGGTGCCTTCGCTCGACCTTGAGCAGTGTGATGCCTTTTCGAAACCCCGCCGGACTTCCTACGGGTCTTCGGCCTTTTCGTCGCCATGGGGGGTCTGCCTTCCAGAGGCCCTTCTGGAACAATCATCCTCTCTTCGCGAAAGACAAACAAGGTGGGCGCCGGCGTTGCGTACATCGGGAACCGCGGTGACTCGACGCTTGATCCGAGCGATCTCAGGTGCTTGGCTTTTGTCTGAAACGAGGATGTCGATCACGCCACTGGTGAAGGCGGGCATCATGCTCGCCGGCGAGGGCCTCAAGCCGAGCAAGCTGGGGAAGCGGGTGAAGTTCTCGGGCGCGAAGCGAACCGTCACCGACGGCCCGTTCGCCGAGACCAAGGAGTTGGTTGCCGGCTATTGGCTCTGGCAGGTGAAGTCGATGGACGAAGCGGTGGAGTGGGTGAAGCGCTGTCCCAACCCGATGCCCAACTCCGACTCCGAGATTGAGATCCGCCCCCTCTACAAGACGGAGGACTTTGCCGCCGCCGACCCGACGGGCGAGATCCGCAAGCAGGAGAACGAGCTCCGCAAGAGCATCGACCAGCAGCAGCGGCGCTGATCTCGCTGCCCTCAAAAGGTCAGTGCCAGGTGCAGTAAACACGGCGACGCAGGGGCACTGACTGCGCGTCTGCATGGAGACCCTCGCTGGGATCCACCTCACAAGCTTAGGAGCCGGAACGCCAGGCGACGCGCGCAATCCGACCGGACACCACCTTGCATGTACGAGCGTCGGAAACTGTTGCCGCGACGAGCGGGACTGCGCCCTCGCTCGCCGCCATGCTTCGCCGCTGGAAGGAGGGGGACGGGGCGCTCGCTGTCCGATCGGCACGCGAAGATGCACAGCCGGTCGACAACAGTGTCGGAGAAACGGACACACTGCCCGGTGGGCATCCAAGGGCGCTGCAGGAAGCGAGCGGGTGCGGCGAATTGGCAGGGATCTTGATACCACGCCGTACCAGAGTCCCGGTTGCAGGCGCAAGACCAAGCGATAGCTTCCTGCACGACGCAGCTTCGAAGGAGAAGGCGATGAACCAGTACAAGCTACCTGACCTGCCCTACGATTACGGCGCCCTCGAGCCGCACGTCTCCGGCAAGATCATGGAGCTGCACCATGACAAGCATCACGCGGGCTACGTGAACGGCGCCAACGCGACCCTCGAGCGCCTCGACGAGGCGCGGGCCAGGGAGCAGTTCGACCGCATTCCGGCGCTGGAGCGCTCGCTGGCGTTCAATCTGTCCGGCCACATCCTGCACTCGATCTTCTGGCGCAACCTCTCGCCGCAGGGCGGCGGCGAACCCGCGGGAGAGCTGAAGGCCGCCCTTGAACGGGACTTCGGCGGGTTTCCGGCCTTCAGGCGGCAGTTCAACGAGGTGGCGGGCTCGATCATGGGATCGGGATGGGCGGCGCTGGTCTGGGAGCCGCTCGGGGCGAGGCTCCTGATCACGCAGATCTACGACCACCAGTCGAACCTGAACCAGAGCGGAGTGCCGCTGCTGGTGCTCGATGCCTGGGAGCACGCCTACTACCTTCAGTACCAGAACCGGAAAGCAGAGTTCTTTGGCGCGTGCTGGAACGTGTTCAACTGGCCCGACGTAGCCCGCCGCTTCGAGGATGCGCGCAAGCTTCGGCTGGACGCCGCTTGAGGGTGGGGGACGCCGGCGCTTGACCCGTCGGTTGCTTAACACGGCAGAGAGCCGGCGCGGCTACCGGAAGGTAGGGGAATCCCTGCCGGCACCCCGTGCATCCGGTCACTGGGGGTTGAACGATCTCACGAACCCGCCCCTCAAGGAGCCGCCCAGTGTCCCCGAAACTGATCCTTTCGCTGATCGCCGCTTTCGCGCTTTCCGTCGCCGGATCGTCGGTCGCGCGTGCCGAATCGAACCCCTCCGACGAAGCGGGCTCGCAAACGACGGACTCGCAAACGACACAGTCGAAGAAGAAGAAGACCGCGAAGAAGCATCCGAACAAGACCGAGCTCGACAAGCTCGAGAGGGGCAACCCGAACAGCGTCTATTACAAGTCCCGGAAGAAGCATGCCCCGAATCCGTCGAATGCCCAGATCGACGCCGCGGAGACGGGAAATCCGGCCAGCGTGGATTACGCGAAGCGCACGGGTAGCCCCCACAACCCGACGAACGCCGAGATCAACGCTGGCGAGACAGGAAATCCGGCCAGCGTCGACTACGGGAAGGATCCGAAAGCGGTCAAGTCGGAGCAGTAACGGCGCGATGGCGAAAGGACGGATACGCGAAGTTCTGTCGCCTCGCGCTCCTCGTTGTTCGCCGTGGTCAGCCTAGCAGAGCGCAGCGGGAGGGCACTGCCCTCGCGCCGCGCAGGGCGGGCTCCGGTACACTTCGGGCCCATGCCGGTGGATCCGGTGGGCTTCTGGGGAGCTCCTACCGCCAGCATCGACTGGTGCGAGCAGAACTACGCGCTCCTCCCGTGGGTCTGCGAGGCGTTCAACACGGTCTCCAGCCTGGCGATGGTCCTC
>Ga0137396_10000706_pt1 | contig 16438 bp, 23 predicted proteins | sample czc16metaG_FD_108284 | JGI IMG/M metagenome (GOLD analysis project Ga0137396, IMG submission 108284) | Vadose zone soil microbial communities from Angelo Coast Range Reserve, California, USA - czcobulk3.16 metaG | ecosystem: Environmental > Terrestrial > Soil > Vadose zone | place: USA...
AGTCCATTCTGACTTACTAATCGTCGCAGCATCCTCCGAAATTTCCTCTGATTACCGTGGCTGGGAAACGGCAATGATTTCTTGTTTAGGATCCGGTTCTCGAAGCCTGCGATGCTCAGAGCCCGACTCACTGGACTGAACACTGTCTTCTTCACTATGAGTATTCCGGCAGGACCGAGTCTCTTTACCCTGTTCGGCAGAGTCAGTGCTCTCTGAGCGGTAGCGAGTCTCCTCTGTCCTGGCGGCATCTTGTCGACGGGAAGTTCGCATGTGTCTATGAGAAAGAAACCAAGCGATCGGAACTGTTCAAGCATCGGTCGCTTATCGCAACCCTTCCTCATCGGACGATCAACTGGCCAGAGCTTCAGGGCCTTCATCGTCTCCCTGAAAAGGTGATCCTTTCCTATCGTCTTCTCAGCGTAGAAATATCCACCGGATGAAGGAGGAGACTCTGCGACGAGTAGAACGTTGACTTCGGTAGGCTTGTACTTGTTTCTCGCTCTGGCGTACCTGTTCTTCAGAAGAGCTTGATTGGTGCCGAGGGCAGAGCTTTGAGAAAAGCCTGTGGTTTCAGGATTCGAGGAGTCCATGGGGGAAGAAGCACGTCGGAGAACTACCTAAAGTGGTCCATACTATCGCACTCGCGGTATCCAACGATGTAAGACGCTATCGACGCCGTTTCTTGGCCTTCCTCCACTCTCGGCAGATGCTGATTCCCTAGGTGGAAGCTTTTATCAAGATATTGCTTCTCAGAAACGGCGAGTTGTGAGCCCAGATTCGAAGACGGTGATGACCGATTGGTGGAGAGCCTAGTAGAGGTTGCCAAGATTTTGGCTGGAGTTTCGGTTGCCGTAATGTCGATGTCTGTAGTCACTTATGCTCTTGCCGTCCCGAGATTACAATCAGCCCTTTCTGCGGACTTAAAGTCTAGAAAGGAGAGCAAGACAAAATTGGAAAAGAGAATGAAGGAGGAGTCTCTGTCTCTTGAAGAAGTGGACAAGCAGTTGAAGCAGATTGAAGCAGAGCAGAAGGAATTGCAGAAGATTGTTCGCCGCCTGAGTTGGGGAAAAGTTGTGGTCATGCCAGTAGTTCTTGCGACTCTCGCTCTGTGCGTGGTTTGGGTTCCAATTACATTTTCCGACCAAACAGGTATAGGTGTCGCGCTGTTATTCATTATGTCAGTCTTGCTTGTGGCCGCATTCTCGCATTTGCTTGGAAGCCTGCGCCTAATAGAGCGAACTGCTACTAGGCCGGGACTTAGCATCGAGGGATGAACAAATGTCTGAAAGGCAAGACATCCAAAGAGAGATTGTTGCCAAGTTAGACGCGATACTGTCTGTCTTGAGAATTGCGTTTAGAGAATCGATTGAATCTACAAAAGAAAGGTCGTTCGCGAGGTCTGAGATAAAGAAGGCAATCTACGATATGTGTGATGGAAAGAATACGGTGGACCAGATGTCAAAGGCATTGGGCAAGGAACCGTCCTACATTAGAGTGTACTTAGCAACCTTGGAGGAAGAAGGACTAGTTGTAAGAAAAGGTAACACATACGAAGCTATTGTTTAGTTGTCAAGTCGTCACGTTGTTTTATCCCCATTTGGGCCGAAATTTCCGGCTGGGTCAGGCTGTGGACTCTTCGATATGGGGTTTGACGCGTCCATCGGGAAATGCTCTCGATAGGCGACAATAATTCGTTGGGTGTCTTGACCATCAATGATACCATAGTAGATGGTCTTCTTTTCGAAGAAGGATTTCGCTGTTGCCACCAGCTTCATTTGCTCCAATATGCTTTCATCGATTTGGCCCCAATACTGGACAAGAAATACTTCGGCTGGGGCCCGAAAGAGCCGTTGAATCTGGTCTCCGTCCTTCCCCATTTTTCCCGGAACAAGCTTACCCTTTGTTCCTCCTCCCTTCAAGCCAAAGGCTACAGAAACTCGATTTCCTCCTAGGACCAGTCGGTTAGTGAACAGGTCATCTGTTTCGCCTCCCCAATCGTTGAAGGTCCCCTCTTCTTGGAGGATTTTCTGAAGCCCAGCTTGAAACAAGTTCTCTCCAATCGGAACGAGTTTGGGCTTGGGGCTTAGCGGAACGTCCTTGACTCTCTGGAAAGAATCGATGTCGTCAATCTTGACCACCTTTGTATCGACCATGTTTTTCGGGGCGGGAAAATTCACGTTGATGACATTCGATGGTGGGGCCTTGGGGTTGCTTTTCGTTGGAAACTCCGCGAGTGCCTTCGGGTCGTCGGCAAGTTTCAGAATCTTTTGCAATCTCGAGCTGAGGAAGTCGTCTTTCTGGTAAGCCATCTGCCCGTTGAGCTTGGTCTTCACGACAAGTCTCGCATTGTGTAGTTTTGCACCTTCTTCCAATACTCGTTTGTGTGTAAGCCCAGTCCGAGATTCGATTTCGGAGATTAGCTTGACTTTCTTCTTTCCAAAACAGATAGCCTCGAAGACCTTCCTTCGGTCTTCCGCCCCGCCAATCACAGATGCGGCATTATGAATCTGCTCGTTGGGATTTGACCTGACATCCGTGGTTTCGGTTGTCATGAGCTTGACTCGGTAGGGGCGGGTGTGTCCTCCGTTGAACCTGCCTTCTTCCTTTTCTTCTCCGGAAACAATGCTCGGATGTTGCCAGCACCCATGCCTGAAGCTTCGTCTATGTTTTCGGGACTTGCTCCATTTCTCAGGGCAATTAGGGCCAGGAGTTTCTTAATCGCCCTCAATTCTTTCAATTCGTCATTTTTCTCTGGCGTTTACACATCACCTCCAGCACTCAGAAAATCTGCTCGTGAACTTGCTTCCCATCTCGTTCGAGAGTTTTGATTAACCCCTCATTCCGGAGAATGCTCAGAAACGACCGCACGTTAGCCTCTGGCTTTTGTATGCTGGTTGCGATTTCCTGTGTCGTCTTAGTGCCGTCGCATAGATTGTAGATTTGGAGCTTTAGGGAATTTTCGGGCAGTAGTCGCTTTTTCGCTTGTGAGAGCTTGTCCTCGTTAGAGAGGGCCAGAATCGAGCGAATTTCGGTCAGCATCCCAAATATCCTCTTGAGAACGTCTTTCTCGGTTTCCTCAGGCACTTGGAATTTCCTCCGCTTCGCTAGGAATTTCGACTAGGGACAACCAGTCTGTAGGCACATAGTCTAGGAGTCTTCTGGGAGGTTTCCCCGTTTCATACTCGATAAGGTCGAGCGCGACCCCTGCCTTCAAGAACTGGCCGACCGCTTGAGGCGTTACCTTAACCACACTTGCTATTTCTATCCGGTCTCGTCGGCCGTCGGTGCAAACCCACATTTGCTTTCTCTCTTTGCTCGATGCGAGCTTGGCCAACTCTTTCTCTATAGCCATGCTGTTAGTGAGAGTAAGGGCCTTCGATATTTTTCGAAGCTCTCTGAGCACATCTTCTTGACTCATGAACTCTCAACCACGGCCGCTTCTGGATTCTGCTGAGGCGGAGCTGAAGTCGGTGCAGGAGTTGGTGCTGGGGTTTCCGGTTGTTCAACCGGGTCAACCTGAGAAGTAATCTTTGAGAACTCGATGCCGAAGTCTTCCAAGTCGAAAGAGCGTTTGAATCGTTCCCCACGACCCATCACTTGGAAGCCTTCTCCAAGACCGAGCTTTCGCCAAATCTTCCAAAGCCGTTCCACTGTTGACTTACTACCATAGCCAGCGATGCTGGCCACTTCTCGCGTCCCTTTGCTTCCATCACTAGCTTGGTACGCTTTCCGCTGCTGGTCGTCAACCAAAGTAGTTTCGAGCGTGGACTTGACTTCCTTCAACCCCGCGAATCGAACCCATTTCACAATCTCGCGAAGAAGTTCTGTCTGTTCGTTTTCTTGACTCATGAACTTCCAACCACATTCGTTGTCAGATTCTGCTGAGGAGAGGAGGGAGCGGGTGTGGCCGGTTGTGCAGGCTGGGCCTGTTGAGCAATCGGTTGTGGGAAGTCGATTCCGAACTCTTCGAGGTCAAACGTGCGTTTGAATCGTTCTCCACGTTGAACACTGATTGTGTCACCAATGCCCTTCCTCTTCCACTCCTTCCAAAGGTCAGATACACTCCCGGTGTAGCCCGACTGAGCGTTAACTTCTCTAGTTCCGCGTGTGCCATCTGAGAGCTGATATGCCAGCTTCTTCCTGTCGTTGTTGAGGACGGTCTCTAGTACCATCTTGACCTGGCCCATCCCTGCGAATTTTGTCCACCTCAAAATCTCTCGCAGAACCTTCAGTTCTTCGGATTCTTGGGCACTCATGCTGTCACTTCCGGAGTCGAAGACGGAGTTTGTGTCTGATGTTGCTCTGCGGGCTTCGCGACCTTCTTCTTCAACTGGGAGAGAACGACGCTAGAATACCCAGGACTTTTTCCGAGGAGCTTGTCAATCTCGGTTGGATTGAAATCCATGTTGCTTAGAAACGCCACTTTGTCACGTTCGCTTGGTATGCCTTTCACAACCTCAAGCGTCTGAAGTCTCAGAAGCTTGTCGAGCCCGTCTAGCAGGACTCTGAATTGTTCGTCGTCCAAGTCTAGGACACCTCCGGCTGACCCGCCACCATAGCCGGCACCTGCACGTCAGGCGACCCCTTCTTCTTGACCAAGGCAGCCATGTTGATTCCTAGCTCTTGGAGTGTGTAGAGTGCTCGGTGTCCTTTGTGACCCTCATCGGGTGGGGCCACGAGCAAAGCTTCCGTGAACTTGGAAAGCCACACGCTAATCGTGGGCTGTGGGATGCTGGTAGATTCCGCTAGCCTGAGCTGGAGAGAGGAGCCGTCAAGCTTGCTGTACACCAGAGCTTTCTCATAGGTGTCAATAGTCCGATATGCAATAGGCCTGATTGAACTGGCCGCAATCGCTTTCAAATAGAACCGTATATCAATGAAGAGTTCTTGCTCATTCTTCTCCATGTATTGCTTCACTTCCTATCATAATCCCATCAGTCTCTGGCCTGTATTGGCCTTCCCGACTTATATATCCACCGTTTTTTCCCGCGTTTTTCCGGATACTATGTAATGATGTCTCCTGCAATAGTTCTCCCCACGGTGGAAGCTGGCCAGAATTGCAGGTATCGCCATTACTCAAGGCGATTACGTCAATGCAGTTCTGAGAATTAAATCGTTCTCGAGTAACGCTCCGTTCTTGTGTTTTGCCTGTTCTAATTTGGCCTGTCAATGCCAAGAAGCCGCGAAAGCTCAAGCTACCGAATAGACTCAGATACTTGGAAAGAAGAGTTAGCGAAGTTCAAAGCCGAGAACCCCGAGGGCTATCGGAAGTTCAAGAAAATAGGGTTGGACAACTGGCGAGCCAAGCATCGCGAGCATTACCTCGCCAAGCAACGTGAATACCAACGGGCTTACCGGGCAAGGAAGAGGACCGGCGTAAAACAGCGTTAGTAGACAAGTCAGGCCATAGCTACTGGTGTTCGCAGTGGTACCTAGTGCCGAGCGGAACACGGGGCGAGCAATTCGCCCAGCAAACTCCCCGACCACGGAGAAATCCGGGCCGGTTAAACTACCGACAGACGCGCGGGGTCTGACCCGAGTTCTCCGCATCACGGATATCGCGAAGATGCCGTGCCAATACTGCGATGAGAAGTCAGACTACCTGGCCACTCGGCCAGTATCCTACGACGGCTGGCTGACAACCTTCGTTCGAGCGTGGTGTAGGAACTGCTCTCCCTTTAGGGGAAAAGACGTTGACCGAATCGGAGAGAACGACGACAAACTCGACCCGTTCGCTGACCCGAGCGAACGGGCCCGGTCTTAGAGGTCTGCGTCATGGGAGGTCCAGCTTGGAAATTCGCCAAGCTCGTAGAACAAGACCGATACCTCTGTGGTGAGAACCGGTCCCGTGCTGGCACTCTGCTGGATAAAGACCCGGCGGAGTGTCAGGCTCCCGCCGAGTTTGTCCTACACATGAGGGTTGGCGATGTCGAGAAGTGGGCGTTCTTCTGCATCAGGCACTGGCGGAAGCTTCAGGGGAAGGGCACCGAGTGAGACGATGCGAACACTCGGTTACCAGCGGAGCCATGGCCGGAACAGGCGAGACCACATCAGAGGACGTGCCTATCGCTGGCATAGGTGGCTTAGGCGAGCCAGACGGGAGGTAACACAAAGAGCAAAACCGAGCTGAGAGATACAACCTCGGCGACGACACTCACTCGCCTGCTGGGTGGGCCGAGCCTGGTAGGGAGCAGAAGGTGGCCTGCTAAGATGAAATGGGCCCTGGGCCACTGCCCCGTAAAACAGCAAAATAAGTTTCGACCGTAGTTGAAGACGTGTAGTTGCTCCAACACGTAAAACAACAAAACGGGCTTCGATTACTTTTGAGGGCGTAAACTTGGAACGTGGTAACGAGTTAGTAGGAGCGGGGAACCACGTATGTTAATCCTGCCTGAATGTGAACGCGTATTGTTATACCCGTAGTTTTCACCCATGACTCATTCCACCCCGTCTGACTCCGACAATACTCGGAAGGGTACCGACCTCGAAGACGCGACCGAGCTGGTTCTTTACGCCCTGAAAACCGATGGGCACGTCATAGTTGACTACCGACTCCGACACGGCTCGGCCTTCCCGGATTTCTGGGTGCTCGACTCGAAAGGTCGCGAGTGGCTAATCGAAGTCAAGAATCTCGCTCCAAGATACCTCATCGAATACGCCCCAAAGGGCGTGTGGCTCTGGAACAAGCGATGGGTGGAGCAAAACATACTCAGCAAAGAGTGGTCGCGGAACGAATACGAAACTCGGGGCATGCGTGGGAAGACCCGCCGAGAGCGAACTGGCATCAAGATACCGGCCCACAACCCGATACCGGCACTTGTTGTCTCGGTGTGGTTGTTTGCCCAAGATGCTCACCAAGCTCTGATAGACTTCTTCGGGAAGAACATAGTCACACTCGGAAACCCAACGTTCTACGGTGGCCCGTGGGGCCACGAACTCTACAACGGACTGAGAAGGTTGTTTACAAGTTGAGCGAACAAATCAACGAATCAGAACTACAACGAGCCGTCAAGCTCGCGGAACAACTCAGACGTGACCCTTTCGTTTCGAGAGAGCTGGCACTCTCGAATCACCGTGAAGCGGAGAGACGAAGACGAGCACGACACCTGCCTGAGACACCGTTAGCTCGAAAGAAGCGGTTAGCACGTCAGGCACGATACAGAGCAAAGGTCAGAGCGAAGAAGAATGCGAACAATCAAACTGCTCGGGCTGACAATTAGCCTCGGGCAAGAGGAGTCGAAGTCTATGTCGAACCAATCACCCCAACCAAAGTACGGCACGTTCAGAGCGAGCGTTGCCGACATCGAAAAACGACTCGCCGCATACAAGAACGAGGTCAGCCTCGGCGGTGGAGTCACCCAAGTGTTACCGACAGCGAATGCCGCTCGTGGCCTGCAAGCGACATTCGACACTGTGACAAGCTTTCACGGTATGGATTCTCGGGATACCGATGCCATGCTACTCGTGCTCGTCAAGAACGACACCGAGATGCTGGCCAAACTCGAGAAAGACTTCGGAGAAGAGAAAATCCGGAGATTTGTCGAGGTCAATATCAAAGTTCTAAACCCGCCCGAACCAGTGAAGACAATCAGTCGCGAGGAGCGGCTCAAATCAATCTACGAGAAAATCAAGCGGAACGAGACACTAACTCGCGAGGAGCGAGCACTCAGACCGTTTGGTGGGCCTAATCATGTCGGTGGTTGGCTCTGTTGCAAAAACTGGCAACACTACTCCGTAGAAGAAGCGGCACTTCGGCCATTCGAACAAAAAATAGGCGGAAGAGCTTACACGGCCGGTAGGATTGGTCTTGTGTGCTCTTACTGCACAAGACGATACGCCTACAACTTCGAGAAGAAGAAGTGGGAAGTTGTTGACGACAAAGCTCGCGTGACTGGAGCGGTGGGCATTCCAACTGCGGGAACCTCTGGGCCTCAGTTCAACACTCCAACGAGGTAACTCAATCATGAAAGCACCACTTGTTTCTGCAATCTACAAAGAGCGGATGGCGAAGCGGAAGACTGAGGCATTCCGGAAGACCGTGTGGGATGCCGCCAGCAAGCGAGACCTCGATGCGCTTTTCGCTCTACGGTCGATGCATGAATACACGGACACCGAGGACGAACAATCTGAAGACATCGCGTGTCTCAAAGCGGCAGACGCGGCAATCAGCACAGTTCGAACCGAGATGGTAATGAAAGTCATCGAAGTTCTCATGACACTGAAAGACGATGAGCAGGAAGACGCACTCAGCTACGCCTTAGCGAAGATGTCGGAGATGCCTCATCCGAAGGGTATGATAGCGATGTTTCGGAAGCGGCTCGCTGAGAAAACACAAGAGTGATGAAAAATGCGTGACTATTCAAAATCTAAGCGGTCTCTAATCCGAGACTCACTCGGTAACTCGGTCGATGGCCGCAGAGCAGAAGTAGCGAAATCAGCTAACATGCTCCCAACGGAAAACCTACCAATCAGCGAAGTTAATGGTCTACTCAAAGAAATCCAACAAGTCGGGCCTCTCGGTGCAATCTATTTGATGGCCAAGAACCTAATCCAAGAATCAGGTAAAGCAGGTGTCCCGATTCGAACTGTCGAGGCGGTCTCGAAGGCAAAAGCATCGGTTGAAGACCTCGTGTCTCCAGCGTCAGACAACTTTACGAACTTGTTCTCTCCCGGAGCTGTCAGTGCGGTGATATCTGCACTTGAGACAGAACGAAACCGAGGTTGGCTCCCACAGAACCAAGTGCCACGTTCGGTAGCCGGTTACTTCGTGCATGGTGGGTCAGATACCAAGACAGACGACACACAGAGCAACTATCGCAATCCAGAAAGCTTCGGAACTGGTTTCTACGAGACAATCGGTCGCGAGAGATACGGTGACACTCGAAGCACGGCAGGTTCGAGTGCAGACTCAGCTAACTCTCGCTCTCCGAGGAACACGCCGCCGGGAGATGATGACAGGCAGATGACTTTCGGTACACGAAACCCAAGTCACCCTAGCGCATCTCCAGGTCGAAGCGGTCAGTACGGGAAACCGACCCTAATCACAACTGTCAAAGGCTTCAAAGCGGCCACGCGAGTTTATTCCGGTGGAAAGACTCCAACCAAAGTAGACGAAGACGAAGCACGCTTCAAAGAAAGCGTTGCTGGTGTCAGCCAGGCGAAGCTCGAAGAAATCATGAGACGACAAGACGAGCTTCAGGGCCTCAAGACTGACGATGAGCTTTCCGAAGAAGCGTTAGCGGCCGCCCGAAAGGAAGCACTCGACCGCGAGAAAACTGCTGAGACTGAGGAAGAGCGAAAAAGCTGGAAGCAAACGAAAGAAGACATCGAGAAGTCGATGTTCATCAAGAAGCTGAAGCGTTTTGGATACCTCAAGTAGGCCATCTTGTCAATTCGAATACGACCAACTGAAGAAAACATACGACAAAGCTCAGACTCAGCGGGAGCACGTTTTCAAAACTGATTGTGCAGAATGTGGCGGCACAGCGATTCTAAACTTCCAACCGAAACCCGGCCGGAAGAACTACTGTCGAAAGTGCTGGGAGAAACATGCTACCAAAGAGAACAACTTACCATCCGACACTCGACCGCTCAACACTCACAAAGACTGACGCGACCGAGTGCACTGAGTGTCGCTCTGCGAAACCCATGGCTCTCAAAGCTCGGGGCGAAGTGATAGCTTGTTCTGAATGCGGAGCAATACAGGGTGTCTGGAACCGAATTAGGAAAGCCTACGATGAGGGCTTTCAAACTAAGGCCGGATTTGTAGGCGGCGAACTAGACAACAGAACGCCTGACCGGCCCGCGGAGACGCTTTTCTTCAAGAAAGACATGATTCAAGACGGAGACATCAACCAGGTAAATCCCGGACCCGAAATTCTGAACGACCCAATTTTTCGACAGCAATGCGAAAACTGGGGCTATGCGATTTATCAAATCGGCGACCGATTGGTTCGAATCTACTGCAAGCCGCCCGACAAGAGGGTTCTAGGTGACGCTACGCCGGGCCAGCAACCCGAGGCTTACGTTGGCATACAACCGGGAGTAGATCCACGATACGAGATGTCGGCTCAGGATAACTTGGAACGCGACAGAAACAAGACAAAAGCCGTGATGAGACTCGTCATGGCCAAATCTCAGCCTCTCGACTCGGACACCAAGAAGAAAATCGAGAAGATGGTTCGGGACGCGATTCTGACTCTCATCGAAGAAGGGAAGAGAAATTGATAGCATTCACCAAGACACACGAAGCTAGGCTCCTCAAATCTGCAGATGGTCATTACTACTTACGCGGTATCGTCTCAGACGACAAGGTAGACCACGATGGCGATAGAATTTCGCTCGACCTTCTCGCGAAGTGGGCAGACACAATCAACACCGGGAACATCAACGTCTTCACTGACCACAGCCACCAGCTTTGGGACACCGTTGGCGTGTGGAAGAATGCAGTAGTCAAAGATGGTCAGCTTTGGGCAGAAGCACGACTCGAAGACCCGACAGTAAACCCGAAAGTCGCCGCTCTAATCGCCAAGTTTGAAGCTGGTGAGCGTATCGGCATCAGCATCGGTGGAGACATGACCAAGTCGGAAGATGAGTTCGACTATCACGCTAACAAGCCTGTGCGAAAAATCACAGAAGCAAACTTGTTTGAAGCATCACTCGTAGGAATCCCGAGCAATCAGCGAGCCTACGTTGCTGGTTTACAATTCAAGAGTTGGGAACCGCTCTTCGACAAAAGGAGAAGTGGCGGACATGCTTGGAGTCAACAGATTATGCAGAACGAGGCGGCTCGGAACTACGTGGCCGAGCTTCGTCAATATCAACAAATCCACGAACAGCTTCACGGAGTCAATGCAGAGCACGACACCAGCATATGTAGACAGTGTCGTGAGGAACGGAAGCCGTCACAGCCAGTCGTAGTTCAACAGTTTGTTCCACCGCAGAAGCAAGAAGAGGGAGACGCTCAACCGAAGACCGGTAATCCATCACTTCGAACCGAAACACCACTTGACCGGGTAGCTCGTCTATCTCGCTCTCCCGAGGGCAAGATTGCTGCCGAGCCGGGGAAGAGTGGTTCAAGCGAAGTGTTTCGAACAAACTTGGGGCAGAAAATTGACGTGAACAAAGACATTGTAGACTTCTTGATTGAGAAAGTCAACGCTGAGAACCCTGTCGCACGGACTCTCACCTACAAGCAGAAGCGAGAAGCGTTCGAGTGGGCTTTCAAGAACTCGCCCGAATACGCCGAGCTAGCCGCAGTTCATGACCTAACCAAAGAAGCTGTGCAGAAAGGCGACATCAACATCACGATTCAGAACGCTGACGGTAAAGAGCCGACAGTCATCACGCCTGAAGACATCCGAGACCTCAACGCCGACACAAGCGAGGAAATGCGTGACGGAGACTTTGACAGTCAACCCGGTGGAAGGCCACGGAGAGACGACCAAAGAGTTTCGAATCGTCTCGAAGAGGGAAGAGCTGCTACCAGTCTTGGAGTCAAGACCGAAGAAGATGCAGTTGCAAATCGTAGCATGACCGGCAACGAGCACGCTCTCGCTGAAGATGACGAATCAATCGGTAGCTCGGAAACCGGAGTTGGAACTTCAACTTTCAGAGAAGAAGCAGGCTACTTACCGGGAGCGATGGAAGAGTTGCCCGAACTTGGCGAGAGGCAGGAAGACGAAGACGTGTCAGTCGGCATGGGTTCTCTTCGCGAGGGCCGCCGGGGCATCAAGTACGCCCGTTAGACAGTCGCGTGTCGTTTGTTCATTCATCGACACAAGACAACGTTCCTTTACCGCGTTGGCGGTTATCGCGGGTGGAAAAACCGCATCACAGTCGCATGCTGACCCACTCAGCAACGACCCAGCTTCCACCAATGGTAAGCTGGTTCAACCCGCCGGTTTACAGGCATTTGTTTCCCGGCGGGCTTTTCTTGTTACGAAACTCAACACAAGTGAGAACACATGGCGTTAGTTCAAAAAGAAGCCATCATCAACTTCGGTTCCGATGGCAACCCAGCATCCATCACAATAGATGGGCGAACCTACACAGGTTTCGCGGCCGCACTCGGTTCAACCAGTTTGTACAGCCCAGAGTGCGCGTCAAACAAAACTCCCGGAAGTCAGATGTTCACGATAGAGATTGAGAGCAAACTTGGCACAACTCTACCAGCCTACACGCTCTTTCACAGACTCAAAGGCCGAGTCTCCGTGTCAAGCCACACCTGAGCAACAAGCATGAAGCGAATCACACTCAAACCGGTTTTCCTCTTTCCGAAAATTTCGAAGGCCCCAACCAAGTGTTCTTGTGGCGGCAAGTTGGAGAAGCTCACTGAGACTCGAGACCAGTGGCTCTGTAACAAGTGTGGCCAAATCACTCTACGACCAGACACTCGACCGTCTGAGAAAAGACAACAGCAGAGGTCGTTTCCAGTTGCCTAACTATCACTACGGTACGCCCTGCATGTGCGGCTGTGGACAGACAAAGACAAACTGCTTCGAGGGCCAGAACTTAGAGAATGGCTGGTATGCTTCGGGTCACTCACCAAGACCAACTAACGAAGTCACAGCACGCCACTCTTCACCGTTGACAGGTAGCTCGTTTCCAATTGTTCTTCCACCAAGCGAGCCTGAGCCTGTTTGGGTTCACAAAAGCCAAGTCGAAATATCTACTCCTGAGATACCAGCGCTCAGCCAAGAGGAACTACGTGACAGCATCGAGAAACGAGTCGCGTCAACATTCGAGCGACCACGTTGTAGCGAGTGCTCCGGCAGACTTGACAGCAAGCCAATAGGATGCATTAGTCGTGCTCACTTGATGAGCTATGAGAAGTCAAGAGAGAAAGCACGGCTGAGACAGTCACGGCATCGTGCTAGGCAGTAGGTTCAAGATGCAACAGGCCGCAAAGCGTGTCACGCGTATGTAACGGGTATCCGAGGTAACTACGTCACGTGGGTATCACCTCAAGGCCTCTGACCCAAGCACACCGACAATCTTACGCATAGCACTTGTGTGCGGATATCTACGCTTGGGCCGACAATGCCCACCGAGGCACTAAGGGTATGTCGTCACGCGGTCGTAGTTGGCCGCACTGGTCACCTGACTTCTGTTAACTATTTCTCGTCGCGACATGGCCCGGCGAATTTCTGCGCATACTACCACTTGGGTTGGGCGAGCCAAACTTGGGAGAGGGCGGCTCGTCTGGCCCATGGATAAGTGAACAACTTCGACAAGCTCAAACAAAGGTGGCGGTAAGTTCCTGCACAATCTCGAAAAGGCTCGCGGGCCAGTGCGGTCTACGTCTCAACACCGAGACTGGGCCACGTCTCGGGACAAGGATTTCAGATTGAGAAATCCACTACCGGAGCAACTGGTACGATGTACGAGCTGTGGGCTTCGCTTTATGAAATCGGAGTCGAAATATGGCTCCCACCAAACCGAGTGCGAAGTCTGCATATCAGAGCGGAGACAGACGCTCGCGATTGGTCAGTACCCACAACGAGTTGCCTATTTGCCCCGTTCTGTTACGAACAACACTCACGGCGGCAAGACACGATGACAGTCAGCGTGTTCGTCTGTCTTGGTCTTCTCAACGAAGACCCAGCTCGGTCAGTCAAACAAGAAGTCGAATACTTTGCTCGCTTTCTGCAAAGCCTGTTTCTCTCTGACTTTCCCAAAGAGCACACTTTCAGAATAATCGGACCCGGATATAGCAACCTCTTCGAAGCGAGAGAGCTTTTTCTTCCACAGTCAGCTCGGGAGAACGACTTCGTTCTTTTGTCTGATGCTGACATGGTTGTGCCGCCCTACTGGTGGGGAACGGTAGAGGGCTTGTTCAACTCTGACCCAAAGATTGGGCTTGTGTCGGCGATTTTGAGCGGCGATGGGTTCAGGTGCCCCGGCTTGAATGCTGAGGATTACCAAGAGCTTCACCGAAGCCTGACGCTCACAGACGAGAAACACCGCTACCTACCAAGCGATACCGATTGGAGCAACCCTGACGCTTCTCTTCCCCGAGTTCTTCTTGACAGAGCTTACTTCTTGGAAGTGCCCGGCCCGTCATTAGACCAGTTCACGATTTTCAGGTCAGAGATGCTTCGGCAGATACCGTATGACAACACCCCTGAGTGGCGGCTTCGTTGTCTTGATGCTGGTTGGAAAATGGTGATAGCTCCCGGTGTTGTAGTCGCTCACATGAAAGGCACAATCGGTCAATACATTTCCGTTGGGCCAGTCCCGATTTTTCAAGCCACGGCCAGACACGAAGATGGCACTCAGTTTCGTCTTGGAGTGTGAATAAAACTGGTTAGTGTGCTCGTCAAGAAATGCGGTCACGGCCTCAAAGGCGTGTGCCGTCGGTGTGAAGCGACATCGAACAAGCGAGTGATAGCTTGGCTCACCAAACACGGAGAAACCGACTATCCACCTGCCGAAGTCGCTGTGGCTCTTGGTGGCGATGCGAAGATGCGACTACTCAAAGAGTTCGAGGAAGCAGGATTCGACAAGCTAGCCTGAGTCAGCTTGAACGTATCTAATGTCGATTCCTAGTGCATAGGCGGCTTTGCCGTATTGGCTCGCCTGGAATCTCCTGCAAACGGTCTCATCTGTTAAGACAAAGATTCGTTTCTTCGCTCTTTTCTGTGCCAGAAGGAGCAAACAGTCCCTACTGATGTCGCCGAAGATTGTTTGGAATCTGTTATGTGTAAGGCCACTCCGACCCGCGCCGGAAGTCTTGACCTCCCCAATGATAGAACCATCTTCCGAAACGAAATCAAACTCGTGCTCGACTCCTTCGACCACTTGAATCCGTTTCTTGTTGAGGGCGACTCCAAACTCCTCCTCTAACTTCTTACGAACCTTTTCTTCGGCGTTGATTCCACTTGAAACAGACAATGCTATCGCTTCCTCTTCATGATAACTGAGCCGTTGATTCTCCCCGCTTCCTCATAGCCGTTAGAGATTGCCTCGGTGTATGCCTTTTCGTCTTTCTGCAAGATTGTCAGGACTTCGAACGGTTTCCCTTTCGGTCTCCCGTACTTCCGGAATGTCTCTTCGACTTTCTCTTTGACGAAGTCGTCCATTTCCAGTTTGGTGCTTTCTATTCTTCTCTTGATTTCTGCTTGGACATCTGCTGGGTCAGTGCCAGCGTGGAGAAAACAGAAACTTTTCTCACACCGTTTCAGCCACTCCTCAGCCATCTTGTCTTCATTCGGCAGATAGCTCTCCTGCGTCCCCAAGTTGTGCCCAACCACGTATTCTGCCCAATCGGTTGGATAGCCCGCGCTCTTTGCTATCTCAAGACTTGTTGACCGAAGGACATGCGGGTGATACTCCAGATGTGCTCCCGTCCTGCTTCCAGCTCTCTTGTTCTTAGTCTGACCAGCAGGTGGCACAAGCCCGGCCAGCGCGAAAACATTTCGAACTTGTAGGTAGGCAGACGATGGCGAGATGTGCTTGTCTGCTTGAGTGTCTCGTTCCTTGCCAGGAATCCAACCCTCGAAAAGCCACTCACTCTCCCGGACTCGGTCTCTGTCAGCTACGTGTGTCTTGAGGAGGTCTACACACTCGGAGCTGAGGAACGAGAATCGCTTTCGCTTCGTCTTGGTTTTTCTTGCTGGAAAGTATACGACCGCCGGTTTCTTGTTGAAGTCGATATCCCGTATCCGGACTTGGACAGCTTCGCCAAGTCTGGCTCCTGTGGTCACCAAGAAACTCACCAGAGCCTTCTGTTTGGGGTTGCCGTTGATGAGAGTCCGTCTAATCTCGGCCCTCGTTAGATTTCGGTCGTCGGTTACGGAGACTGAGTCAACTTTTCTGACGGTCATTTTCAGGTCTTCAGCATCGACCGGGAGCTTCAGGTAGCGATAGAGCTTCACAATTTTGTGGGTGTGGCCGGAGATGGTGGTTCCAGAGCTTCCCTTCTTTTCCATGTAGAACACCATTTCATTGATTGACTTGTAGATGTCGAGCTTTCCGCTACGAAGTTTCGATATCCCATGTTCGACAGCTTCGAAGACGGTCTTCCACACCCGAGCCTTCTCTTCCACTGACATCGAATGTGTGTCGGGGACATTAGAGAGGAGACTATTGCCGACGACCCAGTTTCGTATGACATCGCGTCGCTGACGAACTGACGATATCTTGCTTGGTATCTCAACCCAAGCTTTGGCAGACCGGCTCATGACCTGGAGTTGAAGAAAGTCCAGCGTAGGGGTTTGTTGATACCCGACCAAGAGGTGCGGAGTATCCGGCACACAGGCTTCTTTCATGGTGCCGAGGGCAGGATTTGAACCTGCGACTGGGCCGGTCTATGTCAAGGGACCGTCAGCCCGGTATCAGATGTTACCATCTTCAGCCGGGTGCTCTCCCTCGCCTCCTCTTTTAGAGGATCAGGCTGAGCTACCTCGGCGCGGCCTCGGCAAGAGCGACACTTTTC
>Ga0137396_10000707_pt1 | contig 16405 bp, 16 predicted proteins | sample czc16metaG_FD_108284 | JGI IMG/M metagenome (GOLD analysis project Ga0137396, IMG submission 108284) | Vadose zone soil microbial communities from Angelo Coast Range Reserve, California, USA - czcobulk3.16 metaG | ecosystem: Environmental > Terrestrial > Soil > Vadose zone | place: USA...
CACTTCCCGTGATGGAGCATAGTGTTGCCAGACACTCTTGACAGCCAACAACGAACGACAAGAGCCATGAACCCGCCCTATACGTCAGAGAGGCATCCGACGATAAGTTAACAGAGTTGTAGACCCGTAAGTAACAGATTACATGGAGCTAGGTGAAACTGATCGCATTCAAGAGGACAACTAGCCGGAGGCTGCCTAAATGAGTCGAGTAGAGGGGTTTGAGGCAAAAGACCCCTTCCTAGCAGGTTACAAGAAGAGTCTACAAGACGTAATCAAGGGAATGAAAAAAGTCGGTCCAACCGGGCTCCAACTTCTCATACAGGAAATGATACGTTCCCGCTGGATCAAAGACCGCCGAGCCTCCTACCCCTACGAAGTTGCGTGGGTATTCGACCGTAGAGAGGAATCAATCTCCGGGATCATGAAGAAGCTGGAAGAGGAAGGAAATATCGAGCCCGCAGGACTGGGACGAGGGAAGAAAGGCCCGTCCAAACCATACAAACCTCGAACTCTCCGACTTCCGAAACAGGCAATCAAGAAACCGGCGAGATCTTCGAAAGACGTCTAGTCGAGAACGTGCATCGGTGCAGACGATCGAATACCCTTCTCTGGACCTACTTTGGTATCATCTGCTCTGTCTCGTCGATCTGATCCGAGTAAATCTTGACGTCTTCCTCATCAGCGACTTGACTTAGTTGGCGGCGTGCCTTATCGGTGAATTCCTTAGCCGATCGATACTCGTTGGCCACGGCGTAAGCTCTCGCCACTCCTTCATAAGCGGAGACGAGGAGTTCTGAGAGGTTGTTCTTCTGGCATGTTTCTAGAGAAGATGTTGCGAAATGCATGGCTAGGTCTGGCTGTTTCAGCGCGGAGTAGACTCGTGAGATCTGCCAGTCACCGATTGCAAAGTTGGGGGCCTTTCCGACGAGACTCCAGTGGTAACAGGAAGAATGGGCCAGGTTCAGCATCAACCGGTCATCGTCTGGAGTTCTATTCTTCTTCCTCAAGTAGTCCCATGTCTTGTTGAAACATTCGACGGCCATTTTTCGGTGAAATTCTTGCTCACTTTGAGTCATGGCGATCCGTTTTGATATGCTTCCTTTCTCGATGGAGCTGGTTCTATTTTTTTCGTCTTCTTGGGCGGCAACTGGCTGGACTACTCAAGCGCTTTAGAAGCGCATGAATTCAGTGTCTCGGGCCGATTTCTCCAGGTCATGGGGACGACGACATAGTCCTTCATGGGTTTTCCTTTCATCGGCTCAAGCACTGATGCGCCCTTGTTCTTGAGAAGCTCTTCGCGATCTTCAATCGACAATCGTACGAATAGGTCGTTTCCAAATATTCCGAAGAACATGTTCCCATTAACGAAAGCGGAAATGTTGCCGAACATCGGCCGGACCGTCACCCGATCATCTTTTGGTATAAGAGACTGGAAGAGATCCATTGACTCCTTGTCGGGGCGAGGAATCTTCAATCCGTACACGCAGACTGGTTCCGAAGTTTCAACGAAGAGTTGATGAAGTTTTTCGAAACACTCTCGGCGAGATAGGACAGTTCTGCATCGCCACCTGGGCGGACGGATTATGCGCCATTCTAGAGAGTATTCATAGAGATTGAGAGCAATTGTTTTATCCGTGTTCGTCCGCGGTAGATTGGGTCTAGAATTGTTCAGAAAACGTTACCTGACCCTAGCAGCCGCTCTCACGTTGCTTCTAACAATCGCCCCGGTCTACGGGGTGCCTAATCTCAAAGTGGGCTCGACAGCTTCATACAGTCTTGCAGCGTCCGTGTCGACTACACAGAGCTGCTCTGCGAGTCCCTCTAATTATTACAACGAGGCCTGCTTGGGCATCTACCCGGCTACGGCCTTTGTATACATCTACGATAATATGACATGCTCAGCAACAAATTTCAGCTGCGGGTTCAGTCAGCAGTCATTGATCGTCTCTGCCGGAACTACAGTTGTCTGGCAAAATACAGGACAGCTCACACATTCTGTCGTTTCCAATGCCACGCTGAATGTTGGACTTGCGTCTTTCAGTTCAGGACCCGTGTCCCCGAAACAATCATTCACCCACCTGTTTGTTCAACCGGGACTCTATCACTACTACGACGCGAACTACGACTTCCTGAGAGGCACTGTAGATGTAGCTCCGCCTGCTCCGCCTCCGACTTCGATGCCACCCACATTCCAAGTGGGATTGAACGGTAATGTAGGCTGGACCGTACAAGGACTGAGTAGTAGCACGGCGAACCTTCTTGTCTCTCACAATCTCGGCGTCTCAGTTTCAGTTCCTCAACTGCCCATAGTCACTATTACGCCCGTTACAGAATCCGGAACTCTTGTACAGTCCATCGATCTAGCAACTAGAGTTGAATCAGCCGGGACAGCGACAGATCTGATCGAACATGTGCTGGATGCGTTTGCAGCCTCTTCGAGCTCGCAAGGCTTCAACTCTGGCTTCGGGAATATCATCTCGCAAATGTCCGCGACCGCCACCTCCGATCCGTCCTACACACTATGGTGGGTCAACGGACCCCTGTCCAATGGCAGTCCGGTCCAAGTGATGGACGGCTGGGCCAGCGTGACCGGCAGCGAGACCCTGAACCTAGCCGATCAAGGAAATGTTCAGGCGTGGATCGTTACTTCCCAGTTCTCGCAGGGCGTCAATCTCACAGTTCCCTCTTCGCCGTTCGGTCCGCCCGGACCCAACTCACACGCCACAATCGACCTGAACTTTCTCTGGAGCTACGACAAGAGCAGCGACCTGCTGGCCAGAAGCTTCGCAAACGGAACCATAACAATGCACAGTGAGAGCAGCACCCAGGTGCCCACAAACGGCTACTGCCTCAGCTACCCATGCGCATACACGACTGTCCAAGTGACGCGGGACATGCGACTCACAGTGACCCTAGGGCTGCGCTTGACCTCTACCAGCTTGAGCCTAGATCAGAGGATGAGGAACGGATCATCAACTATCGACATGTCATCAATGCTAGCCTCAATGTTTGCAACACCATGGAGTGCTCTCGGGTTCATCGGAGTAGTTGCAACAGCAATCATCGCCTTCAGCCTCTGGCTCTCCCGAAGAGTCCGCAAGAGCTCAATGCCAGAGGCAACTCCCGCCACTGCGCCGGGACCACCCACGCCACCATCTTCAGCGCCCTCAGTGAGTCCTTAGAACCCACTCGGTTCGCATTCAGCTTTTGAATAAACAGCGTAGCCGTTGAGATTTAGTCGAAGATCTGATGGACTCTTTCTCAGGGCCTCTTCACAAGCAAGTTATGCCGAACTCGTGGAGAAGAAAGCGAGAGGCTCTTTGACGATCCATCATTCTGAATCAGTTGTGAAAATGGCTCCGACGCCTCGCCTTTCGTGAGTCTCTCTTTTTTCGGAAATATCGTTGACGATTAGACTCGTCGCGATGAGTCCGATGCCAAGGAAGCCCAGATAGAAGGGAAAGCCGAAGCTCGCGGTTACCAACGGGTTCGGGTGGTTGTTGAGATCAAGACCCACAATATTGGCTAGCAGGCGGCTTGTGCCTGAGTACGGTGGCAGGATATCGTAGGCGCCGAGCAGTATGGTCAGAGCGCCATGATACATCAAGAGAAAACTGAGGTACAACTCACTAAATGAGCAGAGGCTGAAATAAACAGCCAGTTTGCTCCACCAAGTTCCAGGATGCAAGCTGGAAGCGCCTAGAGAGATCAGGCTAAGGACCAACAAGAGATTCGTGATCGAGCCTAATGGAGCGGAGAAGAATGTGCTCGTCGACAGCCCAGTGGCATCAGCTTGTAAGTAGAACGGAGAGACTTGAATGCTCAGAAGCTTACTAGTTTCGGTACCGGTAACAGTCCACCAAGGACCGCTAGCCGGTCCCAGGAAGAGAGCCACAACAGCGCCCAGTAACGCCAAAACATCTACTCGACGAAGGAGCCCCAATTCTTGTCTATGCCAGGCCCGACGCCTTCACCTGCTCACTATCCGCTACGTCTCAGATAAGCACATCTGAAGTGCGTATTCGAATCTGTCTGAAGTTGAAGTTTGAAGCATTCAACAAGAATCGATAGTCTGTCCAAGAAAACAGGTGAAAAAATGGTCCGTAAAAACACCCCGATTCCAAAGGCCCAGCACGCGTGAAGCCTGGTTGACCAAATTCCTCAAGTGAATCTAACCATCTTATTAGGAACTAAGGACAAACCGCCCAGCGAAGAAAAATGGCGAAGCAGGTAAACTGCGACTGCGGCTTCATGGTAAGAGCCCAATCAGACGACGAGCTAGTCCAGCACGTACAGCTCCACGCCAGGGACATCCATCAAATGGAAGTCCCGCGAGAGAGAGCTCTCGAAATGGCCAAGCCAGTAGAAGCAACAGTAACAATCTGAGACTTCTAGAAAAGTATCTAGTAAGCGACCCTTAGAAAATGGGAGCGGATGCGCAGCATCCTTAGGATTGTGTATTGATAGCCGCCCGTGGTTTCCTATGCCTGGCATATGTCATGATCAGAATTGTCAAACCCGCCAATGCTAGTGGGATTCCTACAAGACTGACTCCCGACGAGAGAAAGAAGAAGAAGACAGAGAAACCTGTGAGATACACACCTATTATGGCAGCTCGTTCTCGGAAGCTCAATTTGAGAAGTTCTTCTCGCAACTGAGCCCGGTATCGAAGAAAGAGTGTTGCGATTATTACAAAAGAAATGGCCGCGATAAAGAACAGGTAAGTAAGTTCCGATTGATAGTTGTTGAAGGTCAACAGCAAACCGACTTCGTCTCCGACAAATCCTGCTCCTAGTCCGTATAGGACGGCGTAGAGCCGGTAAAGCCTCTCGTTCCTCCACGCTATGCCCATCCAGCCCGCCACGCTGATGAGGGCAATGCCATACCAGAAATGATGAAGATGGATCCCTCCCTGCATAACAACAGTGGTGGGAAACGCGGTCGCGAACAATCTCGAGCCGAAGAAGCTGATGACGAAGGCGAGCGTTGCGATGAATGTAAGCCCATGCCGGAATGGGCTGGTTAGAGTCCCTCTCGACATGCCCTCAAGACGCGTGAAGCCACGTATTTCCTAATTGTGGCTCAGGCGAGGTTCTAGGTGTGCAATTGGAAATCGTGCTGGTCGACTCCCAAGTTCGTGAGGCGCTATTGTCCCGGTTCCATCAGGATTCTCTGCGTACATGTTAGAAGCACGATGTGTCGTGCGGACTGAAGTTCGGCCAGCACCTTGAATGCGGATGCTCTGTCCAACTCGAACTTTCGGATAATCTGCTCCACAATGGGGGCCGTCGTGTGTTCCTCAATGTGTTCGAAGATGTACTTTCGAACATTTTTCTGAAGATTCTCAAAAGGACTAGATTGAGACATGATATTCTTCCTAAGCTACGACTCGTTTAGGCAGGTTGATGGGAGGCAGATTCTTCCCTATCTTCGTCCTCGAATTTTCAAGCCACGGTGGAAGCGCGAGGCGTGTCCCTAGCTGCTCGGGAGACTCATCAATAGCGAAACCAGGCTGATCTGTGGCGACTTCGAAGAGGACTCCGCCGTGTTCTCGGAAGTAGATGGAATGAAAGTAGTTCCGATTAATGACCGGGGTGACGTTTAGGCCGGCTTTGAGGATTTCTTGACGCAGATCCTTCTGATGCTCGTCGTCAGAGGCGCGAAAAGCGACATGGTGAACTATTCCAACACTTACAAATCCACGCTGAGCCTTGGGCCGAGAGACAACATCTACAATCGTCCCCGCGGCTCCTTTCCCAGCCTCGTATCTGAAACGGTCCTCCTCCTCGCGTACCTGTCGAAAACCCAGAGTGTCTACCAGCACGGACTCGGTTCTCTCCAGAACCTCTTCTAAGAGTGTGATGCTGTGAAATCCTCTGATTGCATGTTCCTTCGGTACAGGACCGTGAGTCCATACAGTTCTGTCTTCGATTTTCCTGCTTCCAACTAACTCCAAGCTCTGTCCGTCATAGTCTTGGAACGAAAGCACCGTTTCGTCGAAGCGTCTGCGAGGAGATTCCACGGAAATGGCGTTCGATGTCAGTTGCTCTTGCCAGTAAGTTATTGATTCTGGCGTAACTGAGAAGGAAGTTGTTGTAGCTTGGCCAGCACCCTTGCGGCCTCTTGGCTGACCCGGCCATGGAAAGAATGTTAGAACGGTTCCGGGATGGCCGATTTCATCGCCGAAGTAGACGTGATACGTACTGGGGTCGTCATAATTGACTGTCAGCTTGATGAGACGTAGCCCAAGAATTTTCGTATAGAAGTCGAGTGTTTTCTGTGGGTCACTAGATATAGCCGTAACGTGGTGAAGACCGAGGACCCCTTTGACCATGATAGTTCACCCATCGTGCGAGACGGTATTACGCTTTATCGGAGAGACGAGCCTCCAATTGGGAAGGCACTAAATACTCATTGTCCCAACCACAGCTCGCTACACTTGAGCAAAATTGAGGTTAGAGCCTCTGGCCTTTGGCGGACACTCGAGGTCATTGGCGGTGTCCTAGTTATCGCTCTGGCAGTCTTTGCCTTAGCTGATCCTCAGTTCACAACACAGACTCTAGTCATAGTGATCGCAGCAGGACTGATCATCGGCGGACTCTTCCGAATGAGTGTAGGAGCATTCGCTACGGTCCTACCGTCACTACTCAGAAGCCTTAACGTGACTGGGGGTGTGATCGCTTTGGTTCTTGGAACTGCCGCTCTGCTTGATTTGCAAGCAGCAATGGCTACCCTAATCGGAATCCTTGCCGTAGCCCTCCTACTTGTGGGAGCTGTCGAGGTAGGAGTCGGAGTTGCAAGACATCCGCCAATGTGGCTGAGGCTTGTGATAGTAACGATTGGAATTTTGACGATCATTCTTTCCATCTACGTTATTCTTGACATGTCAATTGGGCAGGGGATCCTCGCAGCCATACTCGCCTTCGCATTGTTACTAGTTGGAATCAGAAACATCGTGCATGGAATCACAGGCCATCACCCAATTACAAGGTCCGTCGATGCTGTCGTAACTGCGGCGTAGGCAATCGAGAGAAACTAGTCGCTGGTTTCGAGAGTAGCTCGCTATTCACAGTAAGAAAGGGGTGGAGTGGAGCAATATGCTGTCTGAAAGTTTTGGATTAGAGCTAAGTTAAGTCTGAGCACATTCACATACTCGTCGCCAAAAACGAACGAGGTCCGTTCTGTGTTTTGACTGACAAGGTTTGAAAGGTTACTTTGTGTTATGTTGGTCGCCGAAGATATTCGCGGTATTTGTGAGAGTGCATCTTGAAGCGTGATGTCGGGGTCTACGCCGGAAGCTGATAGCGTAACGTTTCGTGAATGGAAGAAGAATGGTTGGGAGAAGTTCTGAGCGACGATATACGAGCCTATTGTCCTGCCGTTGCTTCCGTTCAGATGAGCTAGCGAACCGTTTGCTTGATCGTGTAGCAGGAATTGGGCAAATCCTGTGACGACTAGTGGGAAGACGAGGCCACAGAGTAGCATTGAGATGATGGCTAATCTGATTGCGGGTCCATAGTTTCGTTTGACTTCGTTCTTGATACTCAAACCAATTCTACGCTCCTATCAATAGTAGTGCTATGTCGATCAGCTTGATTCCGATGAAAGGCACAATGATTCCTCCCAGCCCGTATATCACCGCGTTCTTGATGAAGAGGGCCATCGTGCTGGTGGGCTTGAACCGGATTCCTCTCATGGCCAGAGGAATCAGAAGCGGGATTATGACCGCGTTGAAGATTAGAGCTGATAGAACTGCGGTGTTCAATCCGAGCGCGAGAATATTCAGGGCCTTCAGTTCTGGAATGGTGGTGGCGAACATGACGGGGACTATGGCAAAATACTTGGCGACGTCGTTGGCGATGCTGAAAGTCGTCACTGCGCCACGGGTCATGAGCAACTGTTTTCCGAGCATGACCACTTCGATGATCTTGGCAGGGTTTGATTCCAGGTCGACCATATTCGCGGCCTCTTTAGCCGCCTCAGTTCCAGAGTTCATCGCAAGCCCGACATCAGCAACAGCCAACGCAGGTGCGTCATTGGTGCCATCGCCGATCATTGCCACTACTCGGGTCTCGGCCTGTTCCCTCATGACGATATCGTACTTGTCCTCAGGCTTGGCCTCCGGCCTGTATTCATCAATCCCCACCTCGTTAGCAATACTCTTCGCTGTGAGAGGCTGGTCCCCGGTCAACATAACAGGCCGGATTCCCATCACTTTGACCGACTGAATCTTCTCTTTGATTCCTGGCTTCAATACATCTTTGAGTCTGATGATTCCGATCGCCTCTCTGTTTCTCGTCAAAGCCAGCGGCGTATCTCCTTGGCCCGATATACCGTCAATCAGGGCGTCGAAGTTTGATGGGATTAAGCGTGCAATCTTCTTGATCGCGTCTGGAGCGCCCTTGATTATCTCGGTCTCGTCTTCCGCGATCACGGATCCAGCCTCTACATGAGCCTCAAACTTTCTTCTCAGTCTTCCGCGTTCTCGGCCTGACTTGTCTCCTTTCGGTAGCATGAACCCTGTACCCTGAGATATCTTGACGCCACTTGTTCGGGTACTCGCGGAGAACTCGTATACTTCTGAAACTCCCAGTGCGTTGAGCTCTCTGGGAATGTAGCCGTCTTCGTACGCTAGCCGTATGAGGCTTCGGCCTTCCGGTGTATCATCATGCCAAGATGAAAGAAAAGCGGACTCGCCGACCTCTCTCTCAGTGTGGCCCTCGAACGGGATGAACTCGGTCGCTTGTCGATTGCCAACGGTAATCGTCCCGGTCTTGTCGAGAATGATCACGTCGGTATCCCCAGCCCTCTCGACTGACCTTCCGGACTTGGCTATGATTTTTCTTTGATAGAGTCGGGATATTCCTGAGAGCCCAATTGAGGGCAGTAGTGCTCCGATCGTTGTCGGGAGCAGACAAACGTAGAGCGCTATTAGCACGGAGAGGTCGCCCGCAAGACTGAGAGTGATCGAGAGACCCAGGAGTGCGACGATGATTATTGTGAAGATGGCGGTCAGTCCAATCAGCACCATGGTAACAGCCACCTCGTTAGGCGTCCGTGGCCTCTTCGACGATTCCACCATTCTGATCATCTCGCTGATGTAGGTGTCCTCCGGGTTCACCGTGACCCGGATCGTGAGGGTGTCGCTGATTACCTTGGAGCCTCCTATCACATCGTCTCCAGGTGCTTTTCGGACAGGTGTCGATTCGCCAGTGAGAAGTGATTCGTCCACCATCGCAATCCCCTCAAGCACCTCCGCGTCAATCGGGACAACGTCGTTCTTCTCGAGTAGAACCAAGTCTCCTTTACGGAGAGTCGTTGAAGGTGTGACCACTATCCTTCGAGTATCTCCTTCGGTCACTATCTTCTTGCTCTGAACCTCTGACTCTAGACTTCGAAGACTGTTCGCAGTGTTCTTCGCCTGAGTCTCAGCCAACGCGTCCGCCAGAGTGCTGAACCAGACGGTGATCAAGAGTATCAGCGCGACCTCCACATAGTAGATTCGCAGGCCCAAACTCGCGACTGGATAGAAGAAGGGAGGATACGCCGCCATCGCGGCCACTATGAAGAAAGTGAGTTCTACAATGAACATGACGGGGTTCGCAAGGAGGGATTTGGGGTTGAGTCTGACCAGAGAATCTAGAAGCGTCTTGGTTGACGTGAGGTTGCTTCGGAGATGCGACGCAGTTGTTTGGGGTATCTGCGAGATCATTCTTCTCAGAATCCGTTAAGGCGTTTCTGGAACTGTTCCAAAATGGGTCCAAGTGCTAGGAATGGGAAGAAGGTGAGAACAACGAGCAGGAGTATGCTTCCGATGAGGACGAGGGTGAAGGTGATGCTGTCTGTCTTTAGACCGATCTCAGTGGATCGCCTTCGATTGATCATTGACCCTGCTAGGGCCAGTAAGAGTCCGATGGGGGCATAGCGGCCGATGAACATTACCAATCCGGTTGATATGTTGAAGAACGGAGTGTTTCCCGTCGCGCCCAGAAAATCGGAGCCATTGTTGGCTGCGGCGGATGTGAATTCGTAGAAGATCTGAGTAAAGCCAGTTGAAGCTGACGGACAGTTGACACAGATCCCAATAGCAGATGCGGCACCAGTCGCATATGCTAGGACCGTCGGGACGAGGATGATAATCGGGTGAACTAGAAACGCGACCATTACAAGTTTGACGTCACGAGCATTGATCTTCATCCCAAGATATTCTGGAGTTCGTCCAGACATGAGGCCGACGATGAAGACCGTGATGACGATGTACATCACTAGGTACATTACGCCAACTCCCTTCCCGCCAGGCGTCGACTGGATCAGCATTCCCATGAACGCCGATAAGATCACAAGAGGATGATTCCCGAACAGGCTTGAGTTGACCGAGCCTGTGGTGACGGCGGTCGTGACAAGGGTCCAGAAAGTAGTGAAGAATCCGCCGAATCTTACTTCCATGCCTTGACCAAGGCTGTAATTGGGGATAAACGCGATGAGAAGGTCGATCGCGAAGAGACCGTATGCTCCCCAGAGTATCGGGCGAGCTTCCCTCCTCTTTCCGAGCATGTGCCCATAGACGAAGCAGAGCGCTGTCGGTATCAGAAGCATCAGGAAAATCTGGAATATGTCGCTCGCGGGGTTTGGGTTCTGGAATGGATAAGCAGAGTTGGCGCCATAATAGCCTCCGCCATTTGTTCCGAGTTGCATGATGCTGACGAGCGAAGCTACCGGGCCGACTAGGATCGTCTGTGTTGCGCCCTCAAGTGTCTGCACTGTTTGATAACCACTAAGTGTCTGGGGGACGCCGAGTCCTACGAAGATCAATGCGGATATGAAACAGAGAGGGAAGAGAAGTCTCGTTAGAGATCTTACAAAGTCTACGTAAAAGTTTCCCATGTGTCTCGAGTTGGCAGCGAAGCCTCGAATCAAGGCGGCCGCCACGCAGATTCCTGTCGCTGCGCTGGTAAATTGTAAGAACTGAACGGCTGTCATCTGGGAGAGGTAGGAGAGGCCTGGGACATTGCTCGGCGTGGAGCAGTTCGGGAGCTGGTTGCAATTGCCTTCTCCGTTGTAGTGTTGGAGGTTTGTGTTGGTTGCGAAACTGATCACTTGCATAAACGCAAGGTCGAGACTGAAGCCTGGGAAGCCTTGAGGGTTCAGCGGTAGCCCTCCCTGGAAGACGAATATTACGAACGCGAGGGTCATCTGGAAGATGTTGACGATCAGAGCAGTCAGGAAGTATTCCCTCCACCCCATCCCATGGATCGGGTCTACGCCGAGCAGCCGGTAGATCCGGCTCTCGATAGGGTCTAGAAATCTGTCGAGACGACTGGGAGTGTGGGTGAATATCTTGACAATGTGCGGTGTTAGGAGTCTACCAGCTATTAGGGCTGAGAGAAGGATGAGTGTGAGTACTAGAAAGTCTGCTGGCTGGATCAATCGTCATTAGCTTCCATGGGCTAACAGTAGAATGATTCATGGGTTCTTAGAACTAGTCTTTGTGGCTTACGGCCACTGATGAGTGAGAGGTCGGACTAAGAAACTCGCTGGAAGCTCTAGCTCCCTTGTGCGTCTTCAGCACTATAGAGCTGACCGTGCTCTTGACACCTTTGATCTTCATGATCTTATTCTTCAAAACGTCCCGAAACTCCTCAATGTCATCCGCCAAGACCAAGGTCACGACGTCGAACTCGCCAGTAACCTCGTACAGCTCTTCAATATTGTCCAGCTTGGCCAGGGCCTGAACTACTTCGTCCATGTGGGCCGACTCAACGAATATGTCCACAAAGGCAAGTAGAGGAGCCATCACACATCATCTGTCCAGAGTGTCCGGCTGGGCACGGACCCCGTAATTTATAGATTGCCCGCGCCAAACACATTCATTCCATGATTCTCCAGAATCGACGCAATGAACGCAAGAATCCACAATCTCATCGTCCTCTATCCCCGGAAATCCAAGGCGCGGCCTGGCAGAAAGCGTAACTAAGACCAGCAGTACGGGCCGTCCACCTGGCAGAATTCTCAGGAAGAGCCGGGTCCCAATTTGGGAATCATAACATCTCGAGGAGGTCTTAGGATAGGTCCATCATTCACATAAACCAAGCCAGCGTCATCCTATCCAGAAAGGAGTGGCTGTTCCAACGGAACCCTACAACACGATTCTGGATGCTATCGGCAATACTCCCCTAGTTCGGCTGAACAAGATCGCCGTAGGCACAAAACCTACAATTCTTGTCAAACTGGAGAATCTCAACCCTGGAGGTAGTGTAAAGGATCGTATCGGCAGAGTCATGATAGAGGAGGCTGAAAAGAAAGGTCTCCTGGAACCTGGTGGGACGATCATCGAGCCGACGTCGGGGAACACTGGAACCGGGCTCGCGATGGCCGCATGCGTCAAGGGCTACAGGATGATCTTCACAATGCCCGACAAGATGAGCGAGGAGAAGAGAAGTCTGCTCCGAGCCTACGGGGCCCGCGTCGTAGTGACTCCAACAAACGTCTCGCCAAATTCGCCTGAACACTACATCAAGGTGGCCGAAAGACTTGCCAGGGAGACGCCGAATTCTTTCATGCCGAACCAGTATGTGAACGCCGCAAATCCGATGGCACACTACCAGACGACGGGGCCAGAGATATGGCGGCAGACTGGTGGAAAACTTGACGCTTTCGTCTGTGGGATGGGGACTGGTGGGACAATCAGCGGGACTGGACGATTCTTGAAAGAGAAGAAGAAAACAATCAAGGTGGTCGGTGTTGATCCTGAGGGATCAATATTCTACTCGCGCTATCACGGAACAAAGGAAGAGCCTCATCAGTATCGAGTGGAAGGTATTGGAGAAGATTTCATGCCCAAGACCATGGACATGAAAGTGGTTGACGATGTCATCCAAGTCTCAGACAGGGACGCGTTCCGTCTCACTCGACGACTCGCCAGGGAAGAAGGAATACTCGTCGGGGGATCTGGGGGTGGGGCAGTCTTCGCTGCCCTGAAGGTTGCGGAAGGATTGGGTCGAGAACAGACGATTGTGACCCTTCTTCCTGACAGTGGGCGTAACTATCTTAGCAAGATCTTCTCGGATCAATGGATGAAGGATCAAGGCTTCCTCTAAAGAGGCACGTGGGTTGAGAGATAGGGACGTAATGAACCTCCTCGACCAGCTGGAACTATACACGTTAGAGACTGGCCAAAAGGAGACGTCGCAGAAGGACTATTGGCTATTCGTCTACAAGAGCATGAAGAGCGGTTTCTTGATGACGAAGAACATGGAGAGGCACCTGCGCTACAAGCTCAAAGCGCTAGGCGTACAAGTCTAGTAGGCGGAGTTTTGGTTGACAAGACTACGTGAGCGATAAGGACTTAACAGGGGCTCAGATAATGTCGAAATTATGGCAGTTGCGACTGTCGAGAAGGACATGCGGCCATGCGAGGCCGTATGCCCTAAGCACGGGGTCCAGTGCAAGCTGAAGATGTTTGAACAGGACGCTTTTCCGATGCATGCTCACATGATTGATCAGAAGATGTGCACTTGGAAAAAATAGCCGTCCCATTTCCTTCCCTTGCGCTGAGCTATTATTCGGCAGACGGCATCCGAAATCTGTGAAGGATCTGTGGAGTTTTGTCAGCCCTCAGGGGTCGAGAAAAGGATAACAGAAAGATGTAGTTAACACAGGAGAAAAGATGTTGGAAAAAAGAGAGAATTTCTGAGCCCCAATTTCGAAAAGAGTCAGGAATTAGATTGTCTTGACCTTCTCAATGCGAGAACCGTCCCCGCAACGACAACCGCGATTATTGCTCCTATGATGCCATAGAAGAAGGCCGAGGTAAGCCCCCGAATCGTCGATGGAGCGGGTGCGGCAGGCGATACCGCACCGACGTGTACATCGGCAGTTGTGGTATGGGGACCAGCGCCGCCTGTAGCTCCGATTGTAACCGTGTAGTCGCCGGGAATGCGGCTGCTGCATGTCAGAGTGCTTTCACCCGAGGATTGGATGCTGGTCGAGCTGAGGTTGCATGAGACACCAACTAGGAGCCGTGACCACAAGCGTAATTGTGCCGATGAAACCATTCTGCGGAGAAACAGTGATAGTGGCTGTTCCTGAAGCACCACTGTTGAAGCTGAGAGACGAACCGTTCGCAGTCACCATGATATCTTGAGTGTCAGTAACTGTAACAATAATGGATTTGGAATGAGCAAGATTCTCACTAGTTGCTTGGACGGTTACGGTGTAGGTTCCGGCCAATATGTTACTCCCGACGTAGACCCTCAGACTTGAGGTGCCTGTACCCCCTGGAATGTTCGAGCTACTCAGCGTTACTATGGGACCCGATGGCGAAACCGACGCGCTTAATGTCACATTGCCTGTGAAGCCATTGTTTGGAGTAATGGTGATTATGGTTGCTTCTGAAATGAACGGTTGAGTATTGATGGAGCTGGAGCTCGCGGAGATTGTGAAGTCTGGAGTGTTGACCGCCGTAACAGTTACAGCCACTGAGGTTGTGTGCGAGAGCGATCCACTCGCGCCTGTGATAGCGACAGAATAGTGTCCCGGAGTCGAGGAGCTGAACGTGGCCGTCGAAATTCCCGAGCCGTAAACAAGGTTCGAAGGGCTCACCGATACTGAGAGCCCGACGTTCGGAGAAATAATTGTGGTAAGAACGACTTCAGAATAGAATTCATTCTCAGGAGTTACGACCACTTGGGAGGTGGAAGTAGAGCCTGAGGTGAAGCTCGCTGGACCGCTCGCGGTGATTCTGAAGTCGGGTGATGTTGAGCCTGCAAAGGTGAACGCGGTAGTCGAAATGGAGATGCAGGAGACTGCCAAGCTGAGCACGAATACTATCAGTAGAATCTTGCCCCGAACCAAGGACGGCTCAGGTAGTCCCAAGACGACCGAAACAAATTGTAGCCGTGGCGTGTTGACAAGGCAGCGTTGCAGTTTTCTCATAAGGATGTAGGCTTTGCTCACAAAGGGCCTAAGCCCCACGGTTCGTTATTGAGGCAATTCAGAGTACAGGTTGGTACGGAAACCTCTGAGGAACCTGCTATGGCGAAGGCCCGGTCTTGGGCTGGGCCTTCCTGATGTTGGCCGTTGCCGACACTTCTCTGGTCTCGGTGTTCTCAACAACAAGGAACCACTTCCCGGTTTGGGGAGCCTTGAACTCGAGGGTTGCTTTTTCAGAATCCTCCTCGCCTGTTTCACTCCAGAACTCCTCGCCTAGATCAAGGCTCGTCAGGTTATCTTCGTCTAGAAGGTAGAAGTTGACTCTGCCGTTCGCAATCACTTCACAAGTAATTGCTTTGCCCTGATCTAGCTGTACATCATAGCTGACATAGTCGCCCTTCTCTATTATTGTCGATTTGCCGAGTTCTGGTTCTGTAGGAACAGGTTTTGGCGAGGAGAGAATCGGAGGAGTTGTCTTTGGTGGAATAGGTTTGAGCATCCCTTGGTTTAGAGAGTTGGTTTTGATTGGAATCGACTTAACTGGACTTACGGCTCCTGGGATCGATTTCGGCGGTGTGATCTTCGGGATCATCGTTTTCTGAAAGTCTGATTTCAGCTGTGCGGGAGATTTTGACGGCTCGTGTCTTGGAACTGGTTTCGGTTCTAGTCTTGCCGGCAGTTGATGGAGCCGTGCTGGCTGTTTCTCTTGTGTTCTTTCACGAGGATATTTCGACTCTGGTAGTGCCAGATGGTTTGTGGGTTTCTTGGATTGTGAGCGGCCCGCTCCACCGAGAGTATTCCCGAGGGGGAGTAGTGTGGTGATTGAGAGTATGGCTAGTATCAGTATGCCCGCTATCGTCCAAGAGAGGGCTTGTAGTAGGGCGACTATCGTAAGGATTATGCTGGTGAGGTTTCCCAGCAGCATTACTGGTTTAGAGGCCAACTTTGGCTCGTCCGTCTATCGGATTGAATTCCCGGCTTGCCGGCTCAAAACGTCACTGTAACGCTCGGGACCAAGCGGCAGGGGTCTGGCATATCTATCTGACTTGGTTCTTTGTGTAGTAGATTAGGGCTGGATTCTTGCCCTGTTCTAACTGTAGCTGGAACCAGCTGTCAGTGTTGGCACGTCCTGCCCAGCTCACGAGCCGGATGCTTCGGGGCCTCGGTCGCCTCTCTCTTCTCACCATTCGGACTCCCGCAACCGAGCTAATGAGACCCATGAATGCTTCTTGGATTCCTCGAGTTATTCTTGCCCAATCTTCTCGTGCTGCCATTATCCTTTGCACCGAGAGAATGTACTGCGTCGGATCGGATTATCTTTGAGCAAGCGAGCGCCGGCATTAGTTTCCGGGGCACAGTACGGTGTTATCTAGCTGGCGTGCGCCGGTACACGCCTTATATCATTCCAACGAGAAACTCCAATCGTTAAGAGATGTTCGAGCTCTTCCTGCGGGTTCAGCCTGATGAGAAGAAC
>Ga0137396_10000710_pt1 | contig 16393 bp, 9 predicted proteins | sample czc16metaG_FD_108284 | JGI IMG/M metagenome (GOLD analysis project Ga0137396, IMG submission 108284) | Vadose zone soil microbial communities from Angelo Coast Range Reserve, California, USA - czcobulk3.16 metaG | ecosystem: Environmental > Terrestrial > Soil > Vadose zone | place: USA...
AGCGGGACCCATCCGGCATGACAATGCTGCTAACCAGTGCATTTGTCGTAGGACCGTACTCGACCACCGCAGGGCATTGAAAGCTTGTCTGAACAGTATAGTTAGAGTAGTTCAGCGTCGCCCCCACATAGCTGGTCGGATTGGTGGGGCTTGGATAAGTCGCTGACGTCGGACCAAACTTCAATGCAACTGTGCCAAGGGTGTCCGTATAAGCGCCTGCGGACGCGTCGTACGTTATTTGATTCCCATTCGTATCAGTTACGAGGCGCGGCAGCTGTGGGTTCGGATTACTACCACCTGACTGTATCGGGTGGATCAGAACTCCACCAACGGTCGTGATAGACACCGCCATTATCGAATCCACGGATATGGAGTATCCCGAATTATCCTGCGCGGCCGTAGCGAATCCGTGCGGCACGCCATTGCAGTCTTGTTCCACCGCCTGACCGCCGAAGAAATGATTCGTGCCGGCCGTATCGTGGTAGACGTAGTTTTCCCTGACGACAAGAGGATGAGGTGGATTCGGACAGTTGGTTGGGATGCGGGTTGTATAGGTCACAAATCCGCCAATGGCCTGATTGTATCCGCTAGACGTTAATTCTCCTGCATTCCAGCCAAAGGTAGTTAAATTCGGCGGCTGCCATAGATAAGAGGCTCCGCCTGGTATGGAACCCCAGATAATGCCGTTGTAAGTGATAGTGTCCCTGAAGGGAAGTCCTCGACCCGGCTTGTTGACTACCGGAATTGCGAAATGTATGTTCAAGTTCCCCTCGTTAATCGTGTCGAATTCCGAGTTTTGAAACGATCCAAAGGGAGGAAAACCGGTGCCTGTTTGCGCGTCGCAGATAGAAGCGGTCAAGGCAAACAATAGGAGGAAAAACAGGTTTGGTCTCATCGCAAGTCTCCTCTTCACTGCAGTTGGAAATTGCAGCTCAAAACACCTGCATTGACGTGACCTGCCCCCCAGATCCGCACACGGGATCATACGACACTCGCACTCCTTTCGGGCACTGCTGAACCTGGCAGGGGGCCGATTTGGGGCGCGCAGGGAGCCGTAGGCGACCGGAGAGCCCCAAATCGGCGAGCGAACTCGGCCGGGGTCTGGTAGCCCAGCGCGCTGTGCGGCCGCTCCTCGTTGTACTCTACACGCCAAGCCGCCACCTTCCGCCGCGCATCCCACAGATTCTCAAACCAACTCACGTTCAGGCATTCGTCGCGCAGACGCCCATGAAAACTCTCCACGTGCGCATTGTGTGTTGGCTTGTCCGGCTGAATGTGCACCAGTTCGATCCCTCGCTCGACGCACCAGGCCAGAAAATGCCGGCTCGTTAGTTCCGGCCCGTTGTCGCAGCGGATCGCCGCCGGCTTCCCTCGCTCGGCCACGATCGCCTCCAACGCGTGCGTCACACGCCGCCCGGCAAAGCTGGTGTCCACTTCCAGCGCCAAGCATTCCCGCGTGCACACATCCACCACGCTCAACATCCGCATGGCTCGCCCGCTGGCCATCGCGTCACCGACGAAATCCAGCGCCCAAGCTGCCGAAGGGCGGAGTTCCCGTCTGGACCTGCGCGGCAGAGGTTCCTACGCCAGTGAACAGCACGAGCAATATGAAGAAGCTGTGGAATGAGCGCGTCATGGCGGATCTCCTCAGTTTCGCTGACTATTGAGTGCTGAATGCGCTGGCCGTTAAACCAGTGTTGAGTGCCACGGTCTGGAATTGGAGGTTGAGAACCAGGCCGTTGTTCAGGAATTTCTGAACGCGGAACGGCACCTGAGCGCCCCCAACAGTGTGGTAGTCGGAGAAGCGAATCTCGATGGGAATGTCGAGGCCGGCATCGTTATCCGGATGAACGTTGAAGGTTAGAGCGACGGGCAAGGACGTCCCCGAAGCCAAATAAATTTCGATCTGGCTGAGATGCTGGAGTAAGGCCCCAGCTTGAGAGGAGGTCGCAAACTTCTGACTGAGGGTGACGTGGTCAACGGCCACCGAATCTCGGGTTTCACGACCCACATAGGCTTCAACGTAGTTTGAGGTAGACAACACTCGCCCAATCAAGAACACAGGGAAAAACCAGGTGGGGTCCGTTATCAGATTGTGGTAGGGGATGGGATGAGAAATGCGGTCGGGACCAGACCAGCTCCCCGAGGGCGGGTTGGCAGAGGTATTCCGGACTTCACCGCGCTGACCCGAAGGGAAGGTGTGGTCCAGCCGGCCTGCCCCAGTCGCCAAGGCCTTCAAGGTGGCCGTTCCAGTCTCGTCATCCGAGCCAGCGACGCGTCGAGCCGTCCCTGTAAGCGTCACATCGCTAATAGCTTGACCGCCGGAGAGCGCCGCGTAAGCGCGCTGCAACAGAGCAAATGCTTGCGGGTCGCCCTGGGGCTGCGCGGCGGCAGGGATCGAAATCAAAAACGTTGCCAAGAGCAAAAGGGCAGGTCGCTTGAGGCGCATGGGGCCCTCTGAGCAGAGGATTCCGCGTCGTTTCTGGGTAACTTAAGAGTATCGTCTATCTAGAGTTTACTGACATGCAAAGGAACGCAGCGCTGATATCACGCCGCTCGCGACGGCACAATCAGGTAAATACTGTATTTTATGATCGGGGACTCTCCTGAGCTTCCGGGATCCTGATTTCTAAACCAAGCAGCTTCGGGCCTGGGAGCGAGAAACGATCACTTGTGTGCACTGCGTCGACTACCTCTGCAACCGCTAGAAGTCAAGACTGCTGAACCTTCTGAAAACATAAGCGATTGGTTTGGGGATTTCGTAGTGAGCCGCAGGCTCAAGAGCTGCCGCGCGAACCTGAATGTGCGCGCTTTTGTAAGCAGGCGACTCTTATCGGCCTTATTTCGTGCCGTGCCAGTGCAACTACAGAGGGGCCAGGAACAGCGACCAAGCAGTGACGCGCGATCGCCCGTGCGACTCGCCTAGTCAGGCGGGTCTCCTAAAGACGGGCCTGCTGCCCCCCGGTGGGGTTTCTCCCGCCGTAGGTGCCCTTCTGTGAGGAACCCAGAGAGCAATTGCGCTTCAGTGTCCCCGAGGCCTCAATCCAAGCGGGCAAGTTAGCTCACCTTCCGTGCTGGTTCCCGACCGGTAGTTTCGATCTATGGACGCGCAGCAGCGAGACAACCGAATCACCATCCTTGCCGAAACCAACTTCTGCAACCAGCACCGTCGCTTCGGTATCAAGCGTCCCGACCGCCCCGCGCACATGTACGTCATCGGCAAAACCGGCACGGACAAATCCACATTGCAAACCTTGCCCGCCAGGACGCCTTGCACGGTGAAGGCTTGCGCTGCTCGATCCGCATGGAGACCTTGTCGATCTACTGGGCCCTGAGTCAAACTCGGGTATCGAGCCATCTAAAATCTAACCCGAAAGGGTGTTATCGCGCCATTTGAGCGGCAGACTTTTCCACTGCGCTTGGGAATCCCGCACGCAACGCGGGATTCCAACCATCCCACAGCCGCAACAACAACAGTCCCTCGGTTACATTTCAAATGGCGCGACGACCTACCCTACGGCTACATTCTTAAATGGCTTGACGCGCGCAAAGCTGTGGCGTCGCAAGGTTCTGCACCGGATCGCTGGCTGCCGCATCTGCCGGAAAACGTGAGAGAATGCGCGCGTCGGTATCGGGTGGAGACGAAGGAAACGATCGTTCTAGGCAGGGAGAAGGCCCGGGCCGACTCCAATGCCTGGCCATCCGAGGAGTTGGCACTTCGTTACCAGCGAGCGATGCGATGAAAATTTGCGTCCTGGGCTTGGACTGTGCGGCGCCAGAGATTATCTTCCACGATGCGCGCCTGCAAAACATTCGCCGCTTCATGTCCTCAGGTGTTTATGGCCGCCTGGAAAGCGTTATCCCGCCCATCACCGTGCCGGCCTGGATGTGTATGGCGACCAGTCAGGATCCGGGCTCGCTGGGCGTCTACGGCTTTCGTAACCGCTCCGACTACTCTTATGGCGGGTTGAGCTTCGTCAATTCTGCTTCGATTCAGGAACCGGCTCTGTGGGATTATCTGGGACGGGAGGGCAAGAAGTCTATCGTAGTGGGTGTGCCGCCCGGCTATCCCCCGCGCCGCCTCCAGGGCATTAGCATCGGCTGCTTCATGACCCCTGACTCCAGCAAAGACGAATTCACCCACCCCGCTGCTTTCAAAGCCAGGATCACGGAACTCGTTTCGGAGTACCCGGTGGACGTCAAGGGATTTCGCACGGACGACAAGGACTGGCTGAAGCAGGAGATTTTCGAGATGAGCCGGAAACAGTGGCAGGTGGTCCACTGGCTGCTGAAGGAGCAGGAATGGGACTATTTTCACTTTGTCGACATTGGCCTCGACCGTGTACACCACGGCTTCTGGAACTGCTTCGACAAACAACACGTCAAGCACCAACCTGGGAATCCGTATGAGCAAGTCATACCGGAATATTACAAATGGCTGGACGAACAAATCGGCAGCGCGGTGCATCCACTGGACAGGGAGACAATTGTGCTGCTGGTTTCCGACCATGGTGCGCAGCGGCTGGACGGCGGCTTTGCCGTAAACGAATGGTTGATAGGCGAAGGCTTGCTTGTGGTGGACGATTTCCCAAAGCAAGTCACCCCATTCGACAAGCTAAGAATCAATTGGGCGAGGACGAAGGTCTGGAGTGAGGGCGGCTATTATGCCCGCGTATTCTTCAACGTTCAGGGGCGCGAGCCGAAGGGCATCATCCCCGCATCGGATTACCCGGCTTTTCAGGATGAGATGAAGGCCAAGTTTGAAGCGCTGACGGATGACAAAGGTCGCCCGCTGAATTCCCCAGTCTTCAAGCCCAAAGAGATTTATCACCATGTGCGCAACGTTGCCCCGGACCTGATCGTGCATTTCGGAGGGCTTTACTGGCGCTCGATCGGGAGCGTCGGCCATGGACGTTTTCATGTCCAGGAAAACGACACCGGCCCCGATGCCTGCAATCACGCCCAGTTCGGAATGTTCGTGCTTGTGGCGCCCAATTGTCCGCTTCGTGGCGAGTACCACGGCGCCAGGCTTCTCGATCTCGCCCCCACGCTGCTCAATCTGGCCGGCTACGAAATCCCCCCCGCCATGCAGGGACGCTCGCTCGTTTCGCGAAGGGAGCAATGAGCTTCCGAGCCAGCTCAACCGCGAGGGCGTATCTCCCAAGGCTTTCCGTCGTGGTTGGGCGGCACGGGGATGCCAAATAGATCCAGAACCGTGGGAGCGATATCAATGATCCCGGGGCGTTCGCAAGTGAATCGCCAATTTGAGAAAAGCACGCCGGGGACCAAGTCAGGGTGGATACAGTGATCCCCACTCCAGGCCTTCGAGTTCACCTCAAAGATGTCTTGGGTGACTCGCCCTTGCACCGAATCCCACGAAGCCCGGTAGCCCTCCGCGTATCCGATGATGAGGTCAGGGGCATTGTCCGTGTATGGTCCGGAAAATGTGGTGGAGCTATCAAATACCTGCTGCACCGCAACGCGGCCGGTCTCGGGGTCCGCCAGACTTTCTAATCCCTCGCGGAGCTCTCTCTTCAATTCCATCGCTTCTTTCCCAGGTTCGACCACGCCCAGCCGCTCTCGATTTCTCTGGTTGAGATAAATACCATTCAGTCCCAGCGCATAGGCTCGGCTCCTTCCCCAATCCACGTTTTCAAACCATTCCCCGCTGCTCGCGCCGCTCTTCAAAGCTAGGTAGCCATGGCGATAGAGCCAGGTATTGAGGTTCACTCCACGCTGGAAAGACTTGAAGCCGTGGTCGGAAATCACTAAAAGCAGGGTATCGTCGTCAATCTTCTTCAGTGCGCGACCTACCAGATGGTCCATCCGACGGTATAGCTCCTCGATGACACCCTCGGGCTTGGCGTCGCCAGGGTTCTCTGCGGAGAATGGTCGCTCGTTTGGCAGATAGCGCCAGAACATGTGCTGGACGCGATCGGTTATATCGAACACGCAGATGCACGCTCCCCGCGAGGTTTTCTCGAGGGCGTCGAAAAACATGCGTTCGCGCTCCTCTTGTATCAGGTAGCACTGCTGGAGGAACGCCTCGTCATCCAGGAAGCCGTCGTTCAACGCCCAAGTGTCCTCTGCCAGGCCGAGGGTGGCATACAGCCCTGTGAGCTTGGCCAAGTAAACCGAGTAGATGAACGGGTGGGAGATTGGCAGAGCGGGCTTCATCGGATGGAGATTGACGGGGGTGACGTATAGCTCCAGATCAGGCGTGATCGCTTTCAGGTAGAAGCGACAGATCCCATGGATCCGAATGCCGAGACCCGCCTTGAATTTCAGCTCCACCCAGTCCGAATACTCACCATGGCGAAGAGGGAAACGTTTGCGGTCCACCTCAATTTCCACCTGCCCGCGCGCAGAATCCGGCCTGACGGTGAAGGGAACGCGCAGCTCCCTAGTCGAGTCCCGGCGCAGAGTATTTTCCGGGCCGGGAATATAGGAACAAAGCCGCGCGCCTCGTTTTTCGATGGGGATGACAACTCGTCCCGATGGCTTCTCCGCTCCGAGATGGCGCGTGGTATGGAAGGAAAAGGTTCCCTGGCTTCCTTTCACGTCCGGCACGCACATCCCCGAAAGCAATACCCCTGAGAACTTCTCCGGCGGGAAAGTTATCGGCACGCGAATCACGGAGCAGAAGACACCCGCGTCGCCAAGGAAATGCCAGAAAGGCTTGGCCTTCCTCAGGAGTTTGATCCGGGGTCTGCCCAGTGGGATGGAGTATCGGCCGATCTTCAGAATCTTCCGCGCGTCCCGGATTCGCGCGGAGGACAGTTCGGGAAGATAGCGTTCGCGATCCGGCGTCAGAAAGTCGTAGATATTGTGCTTACCGGGATTGACGCCGGTCAGAAACGAAGACCAGGCGACAGGAGAAATAGGCGGAATCGTGGTGGCCAGCGGGCGAAAGGTGCCTGTATCGCGAAGTCGGGAAAAATGCGGCAGCTTGCCTTGCTGCATATAGCGCTCCGCAAGCGTCGGATCCATGCCATCGAAGCCGAGGATCACAACACGCTTCACCCTCGCTTTGCGATAAGCACGGCGTCGCCGAACCATGCGAAAGGCCTGGCGCACAGGCCAGGTGAGAAAAGCAAAGACGGCATGAACGAGGGCGACAAACAGCGACAAGAAGGAAGACAAGACCGCAAATCCGGCCCCGGGACCTACATAGGCTTGCGCGCTCATCGGGCTCAGCAGGCCCAGCGCCAGAGCCAAAGCGAGCACGAAGACTGTTCGAGCGGGCCTCACTAACTTGTTTGTCCGATTCCTCTTCGCTTGACTCATATCTCTGTTCGGAAGATGCCCTTCAGCGCAAACGCCCCGATCAGGGTCATGACCAGGAAAGGGGCAAGCCATTCGATCTCGAAGCTGCCGAAGTGGAATTTGCGCGGCTGGTATTGGACTTCGATCCGCTCCAACGGCCCGTCTTCAGGTAATGGTGCTTCTCCCGGATGCAGAAATTGCTCCCAAAGGCTCCCGCGAACGCGTTGCGGTGAAGGCCGCGTAAGCGGGGTAGCTACCAGAATCTGTTAGCTGAATGCCCTGCCCCCCACCATGATCTCCGCTCTGTGTCGGCCGGGCAGCTCTGCCTGAATCCTCCAATCGATTTCTCTCATGTCGGGAATGTGCAGAGCTGGAGCCGTTGACCTGAGCCCCTGGGGCAGACGCAGGGAAACCTGACCGAGCGCGGCGATTTCGCTCAGTCTAGCCTTCAGCAAGAAGTTGTCTCCTACTCTAATCGGAAGTCTGCCGAAGTGGGCCTCCAGCTGGACCAGAATTAGGAGGAGCGGGAGAATCAACAGCGCCAGAGGCTTAAGCGAATGCCGCAGGTAGATCAGCACGCCAGCCAGTAGACGCAAATAGGCCCGTAGGACCACCGGCAGTTGGTCTGGGAACAAACGGACTTCCAACACATGTGCTTGGAGACGGTCTTTGATGCGGCGCATCGCAGGCTGGTCTGAGGCGTAGCGAAACACTACCAAAGTGAAGACCGTCGTCAACAGGGAGAAAACCGTCAGGGAGTAGAAAGGATGCAGGGACCGAAAGGGCCAGATGAGTATGTCAAACAAGTGGTTGACCAGGGCCAAGAAACCGGTCATGGATACTTGCTTCCGGGAAACTCTCCGGTCTCGATTGCAGTTTGACGCGCTCGCCTGTTATTCAATGTACCCGAGCCCTTGCAGCCTCTTCTTCACTTCCTCAGTTGGATCGCGGCCTTCCTCAGGAGGCTTCAGCAAGCGCGCCATCTCCTTTTCCAGCACGTGGACGACAAACTCGTCCGGCGAAGCATACCCGGCCAAGGCGGCGCATTTTTTCACTTTTTCGAACAATTCGTCATCAATCTTGATTCGATTTCCGAACATGGGATACCCCCGACATGCTTTCCCTATCGTCCCGTGCGGGAAGCAGGCTCGAAGACAGAACCACCAATCATCTCCTGCGGCTTTTGAACTCCCAACTCCGCCAAGATCGTGGGCGCCACGTCGGTCAGACTGGGGGCCGCCAAACGGACCTGCTTATTGCTCAGAAGCACCCCCGGCACGAGAGCGTAATCCATGCAATGGTCGCCGCTCCAAGCTTCGGTATTGTCTTCCAGCACCGCCGCTGGCACTCCGCCGAGCACGGTTCCCCAACCCGCCCGGTACCCGCGATTGTATCCAATCACGAGGTCAGGTGCCTGCTGCATGTACGGTCCCCGGTAAACTTCTGCGGGCTTCGAGATCCGGGTAATGGGCGGTAGTCCGGTCTTGGGGTCGTGGAGGGCCAGCAACTTCCCAGCAAGCTCCTGAGACAAGGCTTCGGCTTCCGCGCCGGGCCGCACAATTCCGTTGCGCTCGCGGCCTCGTAGGTTCAAATACAAACCGTTCAAACCTAGCCCATAGGCGCGCGTGCGTGACCAGTCGACCTGGGTCAACATCTCTCCTTCACCGGAGGCCCCCTTTTCCCGTGTCAAGTAACCGTTCTCCAGCAGCCAGGTGTTCAAGTTAAACGACCGATAGAACGGAGCAAAGCCATGGTCGGAGACTACCAGCAGCGTGGTGTTCGCGTCCAGCTTCACTAATGTCCTCCCGAGCACGCCGTCCATTTCCTGGTACAGCTTTTCCAAGACCTGGGAATAGTTGGCGGCGAGTTCGGGACTGTAGGCTGGGTGGTGTTCGTCGAACGCTCGCCAGAACATGTGTGCGTTCTGGTCCAGGCTCGAGAAGTAGAAGAAGAACATGCCCGTCCGGAACCGTTCCAGTTCGAACGAAAAGGCGCGCTCTTGCTCCTTGAGCACGCTAAGAGCCTGCTCGAGGTATTCGGCGTCACTCAGGATTCTGGCGGAGAGAACCTTGGTATCCTCGGCAATCCCCAGAGTATAGAAAAGGCCCAGGTGCTGGGACAGCTCCCGCGAAAATTCATTGGGAGTTGAAATCGGCAAGGCTGGATCGGAAGGATCCAGGTTCAGCGGCGTTACATAGAGTTCGAACTGCGGATGGACCTGCTTCAGATAGAATTTGCAAATGCCGCTCACGCTCGACAAGAAGGGCATCAACTCGAACTTGACGCGCACCCAGTCGCTCCATTCGCCTTCGCGAAGCAGGAATTCCTGATCGGGCAGAACGATCTTAGCCACGGGCTCGACCGGGTCCAGCCAAACGGTGAAGTGGACTGCCGCCTGAGGCTCGCCCTTGCGCAGGGTGTTGTAGGGTCCATAAAGCTCAGCCGATACGCGTTGATCGCGAACTTCGACCGCGTACACGCGGCCGCCGCTCACCGGTCCGGGAGTCGCGAACAGGTCGTTCGTATAGAAGGAAAAAGTGCCGTAGGTGCCCAGCAGATCAGGGGTCCCCATCCCTGCGAGTGTGCGAGACTTCGAGGGGGCAGGCGGGAAATTTGCCGGCATGTGGAAGACAACTGCGGGAACTCGGTGCTGATCCAAGACTTGCCAGAAAGCTTTGCCCTGACGCAACAATGTCGCGCCTCCACCCCAGAGCGGCAGGACCCAGTTGCCTAACCGCAACGTGTGGCTGGCCGGTTCCACTTTGGATGTAGAGAGGTATGGCACCATGGTGTGCGGATCACGATGAATGAAGTCAAAGATGCCGTGTCCGCCGGGATCCATGCCCGTAATGAGGTTGGACCACGCCACCGGGCTTTGCGGAGGGATGCTCGTCCCCAAACGCACGAAACTTCCTCTCGCTGCGAGGGCAGCAAAATTGCCCATCTTGCCGGCCTTGATGTACTTCTCCAGTAGATCAGGGTCCATCCCGTCAATTCCAAGCACGATGACTTTTCTCGGGGAACTCCGCGCGGAATAGGCGCGGCTCAGGCGGCAGGCAGCAATGACTCCGAGCGCAAGCACCAGCGCGAAGGCGAGCGCCCGGTCGGCTCGATTGCCCCTAGTGAGGCGTCGCAGGGACGTCATGGCTGAGTTGGATGTCCGGCATTAACGTCATTCCCTCGAGGGTGCGCGCCGACCTTTCAATTCTGTGGCCTTGGCCCGCTCGCGCTGCGCGTCTCCACTTCGCCCAAGTCGCGCGTAGGCATCGGCCAGGAACGCATGGGCCTCCCTGGAATCGGGTTGCACCTGCGCTGCCTTCTCGAGATAGGGCACTGCAGCGTCTGCTTGGTTCTTCAGAGTCAGGATGCGGCCCAGCAGGAGATTCGCCCTGTAGTGCTCCGGCCTTTCATCCAATACCAGGACCAGATTTGCGGCCGCCTCCGCAACCCGATCAATCCGCGCCTGCACCGAGGCGAGCGAATACCGGGCATCAGTCCACTTGGGGTTGCGCTCCACAACAATCTCGAAATGGACCGCGGCCGGTTTCCAATCTCCTAGCTCGAACAGCGCGAGCCCCATTTCGTAGTGCGCCATCACCGCATCCGGCTGCAATTCAATGGCTTTGCGCAGAGGCACGATGGCTTTCTTGTAGTCTTTCTGCCGAGCGTAGGCAAGACCCAGATAGTACTGCGCGGCTTGAATCTGCGGATCGCTCGCCACCACCCTCTCGAGCAAGGGGATGACGCTCTCGGATTTGCCTTCTTCAATCGCGAGATTGGCGTCGTGCATTTGGTTGGCGACCTGAATTCTAGTTTTCGGATCAATGCCGGTGGCGGAATCCGCGGTGGCCCGCGTGGACGCCACGTATCCCAAGGACGCCAGTTTTTCCATGGTCTTCGTGTCCAAATTAGCCTGTGAGGCTTCCGGAACATTTCCGCTGGAGCGCTTGAGGAAATCCTCCATCTGGGCAGCGATCCGCGCTGTCACGCTTTTATTTTTTTCAGCCAGGTTCCGCGTGGCGCCCGGATCAACGGAGACATCGTAGAGTTCCTGCTGGGGAGCTTTGACGTACAAGTAGGTTCCGACACGCAAAGACGCAAGGGAACTCCAGCCGAATGCTCTCCGTGAATACTGGGTTTCCGCGTAGGAAGGCCGGTCTGACGGGGCCTTCAGGCCGATCAGCCGCATCAACGATTGACCCTGCATGGCCGGCGGCACCGGCAATTGCACGATGTCGAGGATGGTCGGGGCAACGTCTACCTGCCCGGCCCGCGCTTTGACGCGCTCACCGCTCAGTTTTCCCTGGGGTAGTTTCAAGATAAACGGTACGTGGATGGTCTCGTCGTACAGGAAAACGCCGTGCGTGCTCTCCACGTGCTGTTTCAGGCCTTCCCCGTGGTCGCTCAGCAGCACGATTAGCGCACTTTCGAACAGGTGTTTGGCCTGCAACGCGGAGAAGAGTTTTCCCAGCGAAGCATCCAGATAAGCGATCTCGCCGTCATAAGGGGCAGAAGGGAACCGTTTGGCATAGGCTGCCGGCGGGTCGTAAGGATCGTGCGCGTCCCAGAGGTGAATCCACAAGAAGAACAGGCCTGGGGAATTCGTGTCAAGCCACTGAATGGCCCGGGCAACGGTGTCTTCCGCGCGACGTTCCACGGACTGATAACGATTCTCGCCTTTGTGGCGCCGATGAAAACCAGCGTCGTAGCTATCAAAGCCGCGCTCGAAACCGGGCGCGAAGCCATTGCGAGGATCGAGGATGATGGAACTGACGAAGGCGGCCGTTCGGTATCCTCCCTGGTGCAGAAGATCGGGAAGAAACGGCAGGCTGGATGCCAGACGGCTGCCAAAATCTTGCATCTTATGGAATTGGGGATAGGCGCCCGTGAAGATGCTGGCGTGGGCAACAGGCGTCAGCGGCGCCTGGGCGTACATTCGCTCGAAGACGATCCCTTTGCGCGCCAAGGCGTCCATCTGCGGCGTCAGGCCGTGCTTTGAACCGAGAAAGCCCATGCGGTCCGCCCGCACCGTATCCAATGTGATCAGAACGATGTTGGGCCGTTCACCCGCAGAGGAAACATGAGGAAGGAAGCCCAGCAGGAAGAGAAACAATGACCTGAGGGTAGTCCGCATCATAAGAGAAAAGGGAGCCTGATTGTATCAGACTCCCTTTTTTCTCCTGCGAATGTTCCAGGTATCGGTTAGAAGATAATCTTACCCACAAACTGCATCCCACGTGGTCCGCCCTGGGCGATCACAGGGTTGCCGGCGGCACTATCCGGGGTCTGCGTGAGCTTGCCAAATTGCGAGCTGCCAGCTCTTAGGGTCGTCGGGGGGGCAAAGTTTGCCCGATTTAAAATATTGAAAACTTCCCAGCGGAATTGGAACTTAAACCGCTCGGTGATCCGGGTCGTCTTGTTCAGATTCAAGTCCCACTGGGCCAAGCCCGGACCACGGAAACTGTTACGTCCGCAGGCGCCGATTGTGTTATCAGGTACCGTAGCTGCAAATGCCCGGGCATTGGCGACGTAATGTTCGGGATCTCGGGTGTTATAAACCGGCGCCACAGGACAGACCGCATGGAGGTTGCCCCTGACATCCTGACCGGAATGGTCACGAGTCCCGGCCGTGGCGGCGAAGGGCCGACCGGTCAGACCAGTAATGATCGAGCCAATTTGCCATCCGTCCCCGAATCTCCCCAGCGCCGATACCTTGGGAAGGTCATAGGTCCCTCCCATATTAAAGTTGAGATTGACGTCATGGTCGCACGGCCCTTTGTTCGCCGCCGGGTTGTAGGGGTTCTGCGCTGGCGATGCTTCAGTTCCATTTCCGGCCCCCCGGTTGACCGAGGCATAATCAATGCAACGACTCCAAGTTAGGTTGTACTGAGTGTTGATGCCATGCCAATTCTGCTGGCGGAATGACGCCTGGAGAGCGTTGTACCAGGACTTGCCGTCGTTGGTCAGTTGCACGATGCTTTGCAATTCGGGGTTGGGCGCGGCGAATGGACGTGCGCAAGCTCCGGTGGTCTTTTGCACACCCGCCGCGGAATCCCAGCAACCAAGCGGTCGAGCGTTGATGTCGCGGAACATCGACAGTTCGCGACCCAACGTCCCCACGTACGCGACCGTGACGGCGGTATTCTTGAAGAGCTGCTGCTGAATACTCAGGCTGTAGTAATGAATCATCGGGGTCTGGAGATCCCGAACCACGCTGAAAGCGTTGAACGGTGGCGTAGCCGTCGGGCTCGGTCCGAAGACCGGGTTCACGGGTCCGCCGCAAATGAAGTCCCCTGAATTGGTTGTGAAATTGAAACAAGTCCCTCCCGTTAGAACGGTGGTGCTCAAATCTCCCACGACCCGCTTGCTGAAATTCCCCTCCGCGACTTGGTTAAAGGCGCCCGCACGGGAGCCATTTGCCCAAGTGACGCGCGGGGCTGCGAGCGCGCCAAAGTTCAGCACATCATACGTCAGTGAATAGCCGATGCGAAGGGCGGTCTTACCATTACCGAAAACATCCCACGCTAGTCCGGCGCGCGGCCCGAAATTGTTGTAGTCGGAATTATAGAGCGCCGTGAAATTAGGACCCAAGGGCACCAATCCCCGGCCGGGGACAAACACAGACCCAAGCCTGCTCGACTCGCCCAGCGGGGTGCTGAAATCCCAACGCAGGCCGAGGCTAAGGGTTAGCCGGGGCCGGACCTTCCACTCGTCGATCAAGAAGGCGCCGAAGGAATGTTGGACGAGGTGGCGCTGTGTGCTGCCAAAGCTGCGCGTGGCCTTATCGAATTTCAAGGTAAGCAACTGAACCAAGTTGTCTATTCTGTCGGCGTCTCCACTCTCGTCTCCGATGGTGAAGCTGGTGCGGGCACGATTCCGCAGGCTATCAGTAAAGGCAAACTGCCAGTTGCCCCCCATCTTCAGGGTGTGTTTGCCCTTGATCCACGTAAAGCTTTGGGCCATTTCATAAGACTGGTTCGGGCGAGTCGTAAGCGGATAGCCAGCGACGCCTCCGATGTAGGCAGGAGCAAACGCATACAGGTACACATAAGGAATCCCGAAATCAGCGGGATCGAGAGGACCCGTATCCAGACCCAGGCTCTTGGGATCGATCTTGTTGTTCACGTCGAGGATCTGCGCAAAGCGCGACACGCCGAAGCGAGTCTCAAGGATTTTCGTCTCGGATAATGTATACGTCCAGTTGATGCCGAGCAGTTGGGCACGAGAAGGAGCCACCGAGTTGTACAGATCCTGGGCGTTCGGAGGAGGCGGGGGCATGGTGTATCCGAACTGCGCCGCCGATTGCAAGCTGTCGCCAAAGAAGTACCGACCGGAGAGCTGATGCTTTTCCCCCAGTTTGTGGTCAATTCTAATCAGGAAAGTATTTCCACTGGCCGTATTCGGGATGTTCACTCCGAGAGAGCTGGTCGGGGACGTGGAAATCAGCTTGAGCAGGGCCTGGCCGCCCGGCTGCGCCGTCTGAGGAACACAACCCGCAGGAGCCGTAAAGGTGGGAGTGGAAGTGCAAGTGAGTGCTGACAGTGCGTCGCTGACATCCGTGGGCGTGGGCACGCTTGGCAGAAAATAAGGCGTGAGCGATTTGTTGCGCTGGCCCTCGAAATAGCCAAAAAAGAAGGTCTTATCTTTGACGAGCGGCCCGCCGATGGTGCCGCCAAAGTGATGATTCTTAATGGGCGTCACTTTCTGCGTAAATGGATTGCTCGCATCGGTAAATTCGGCATGGCCGAAATAAAAGCCCGAGCCATGCAGAGCATTCGTGCCGCTCTTGATCGCCACGTTGATCGGAGCTCCGCCCTTGACACCGTACTCCGCTGAGGGCAATTGCTGCACGGTGAATTCCTGGATGGCGTCCATGGAGATATAGGTAGCGGGAATACCCACCACCCCCGTCTGCCCTATTAGGGAATCACCGTAATAGCGATCATTATTGGAGGTTCCATCGATCAAATAGTTGTTCATAGTGCGGCGCATGCCGCTGATGTTGACTGCCAGGAATCCGCCGCCGGGGGAGCGCTGTACACCTGGGGTGATGCCGAGCAAGGAGTTAAAGTCGCGTCCGCTCAGCGGAAGGCGTTCGATCCGCGCCTCGTCCACATAGTTGTTAAGCTTGTCGGTGAGCTCGATGAGTGGGGTGGACGCCTCCACGATGACGGTATCCGCCCGCTCCCCGACCTGGAGGTTGAAGTTAGCCGTAGTGACAATTCCAATTGCCGCCTGCACTTCCCGCACGGTGGTTTTGAAGCCTGGCGCGAAAACCGAGACCTTGTAGACGCATACGGGCAGTTCCGCCAGACGATAGTTCCCTGCGTCGTTCGTGACAGTGGATCGCGTCAATTTGGTTGTCGTGCATTCCGACCTGACGTCGGCGCGCGGCACGGCCCCTCCGGAAGCGTCAGTGACTGTGCCCTCGACGTCCCCTGTAGTCTTCTGGGCGGCTGAAGGCACCACGAGAAGGGACAGAGCAATGGCGAATGCAAGAAGGCAGAGAGCCCGCATGCGGTTCATAGACCCCTCCACCCCGGTGAATTTGCACGACTTCTACCGCCGAAATGTCCCTCTGTCAAGGCATTTCAAGGCTTCCAAGGCTTCCTGTGGAGGGCAGGCAGTGAATTGGCGGGGTGTGACAGCTGACTTCATTTTCGTTGCCGAAGTGCGAGTGCGAGGCAGTTGGGCCCGCACGTAGCGAAATAGAATGAAAGCTGGAAGGTTGCCGCCATGGTCTTTGGCACGACTAGCTGGCGGCCACGTCAGTCGGATTTGAGAACCACATGATGAGAGCAGGATCCCACCAGGAGGTCTTATCTCTCGACGCCCGACCGCAGCGCGTTGCGAATCGTTTCAGAGCTTGATTCTCGCCCTGCCATGCCTTACCGTTCGCTGCCCGGAGGTCAGAATGCGCGCATGCAACTTGGCCTGCCTTCTTGCGCTTTGCGCGGCCGCAGCGCCGGCGCTCGGTGGAAACCGCGAGCCGGTGCTGAAGCAAATTGATCTGCCGCATCCCTATTACTACCGGGAAATGTATCTGCCGCAGTTGACCAGTGGGCCGAGCTCGGTGACGTGGTCGCCGAATTCCGCATCGGTAATCTACTCGATGCAGGGATCGTTA
>Ga0137396_10000711_pt1 | contig 16375 bp, 11 predicted proteins | sample czc16metaG_FD_108284 | JGI IMG/M metagenome (GOLD analysis project Ga0137396, IMG submission 108284) | Vadose zone soil microbial communities from Angelo Coast Range Reserve, California, USA - czcobulk3.16 metaG | ecosystem: Environmental > Terrestrial > Soil > Vadose zone | place: USA...
AGTACTATGCTGCGCTACATCACATTGCGCCTTACCTTGCCGGCCGTTTTGTCGGTAACACTGCTCCCTGCCGCTGCCTTTGCCCAATCCCAGGATTCTCAGTCCGTTGCGGAAGCCGCCCGGAAAGCGCGCGCCCAGAAGAAAAATACCGAAAAAGCGCCCAAAGTGATCACCGACGAAACTCTGGAGGTAAAGAAGGGGGATGTGCAGAGCGCTACCGCTGAGCAACCCAGAATGCCCGGTTCGCCAGAAGCTCCGGCGCAACCCGCCGCTGCGGCGGCACCCGGCACGCCTGCGTCGCCAGCGGCCAAGGATCAAAAGGAATCGAAGGAAGTGGCCGATTTGAAAGTCAAAATCAAACGGGCCCAGGACGATCTCGATCTGCTTCAGCGCGAACAATCGTTGGAAAACGACAGCTACTATTCGCAGACCGATTACGCCCACGATACCGCGGGAAAGGCCAAGCTCGACGATCTGAAACAGCAGGTTACCGACAAGCAGCAGGAACTCGAGCGCTTAAAAGCCCGCCTGGCGGAATTGCAACTCGCTCAGTCCGGCGCTGCAAACACGCCACCGAAACAGTAGTTTTTGTTTGCTAGTTTTTGTGTTGTTTGCAAACGGCCGGAAAAATCAATCAATCCCATGAATCTTCAAGCTGACCAGCTTGTCGATACTCAGGTCCTTCATTCCTCTCGATTGCAGGCTGCTAATGAAGTCCGGCGTCACTCCATGGATGCGCATGGCGATCAGTTGATCCGGCTCCGGGTGAGCGTATCCCAGCTTCTTCAGCTGCCCGATAAAATCCGGCGACACTCCATGAATCCGGAAAGCGATCAATTTGTCGAGATCCACGTGGTCGTAGCCTTCGTTCTTCAATCCCGCGACCCACTCCGGCGTCGCCCCATGAATTCGCATGGCAATGAGCTTGTCCGCATCCGGCTGGTAGCCGGCCTGTTTGAGGCTGAGAATCATTTCTGGCGTGACTCCGTGAATTCGGAATGCAATCAGCTTGTCACTGTCAGCAGTATTCAGCCCCGCGGAGCGAATCCCCGAAATGAATTCCGGAGACACGCCATGAATCCGGAAAGCAATCAGTTTGTCGCCGTCTGAGACGTTCACACCCGCGGCGCGAATTGCATCGATGAATTCTGGCGTCACTCCATGAATCTTGAAAGCGATGAGCTTGTCCGTATCCAACCCCTGCAAGTTTTTCGCTTTGATGTCCCTGGCGAATTTCAAGCTCACATCATGGATGGCCATCGCCCACTGCTTCTCGCCGTCGATCCCTCCGAAGCCCAGCGCCTTCATCTCCTGGGCGTACTTCGCGTCAGCTACGAAATGAAACAGCCCGGTGCCTTCACCGTCATGCAGAAACCCTTCGCATTCGAATTTTCCCGCGTCTCGCGCGATCGTAAAATGAACTTCCTGCCGTCCCGTCTTGGAGAAATCCAGTCCCGAAAAATCGGTCGCCGGCCACTCCGAACTGGTGTGAAAGTGATGCCCGGCGCGGGAGTCCATCAAGGAAAACTCCACCTTCCCTGGAATGTCGGAGCGCCGGATGGTCCAGTCGCCGCTCTGTGTATCGCTGCCGAGAGCCTTCGAGACACCCAATATGACGCCGGCGATCACCAGGATTAGACCGATGGTTCGTTTCAAGTTCATGGTATTCGCTCCTCTCCGCATTCCTCGCGAAACTCAGAAAATATCTGCGTGCTTCAGCGCGATTAACTTGTCCAGCGTCAGATTCTGAAACCCATGCTTCCGCGCGTTTTCAATGAACTCCGGCGTCACTCCTTGTACTTTCGCGCCGATTAGCTCGTCGCAATCCAGGTCCTTGAAGCCCGCCGCCTGCATCGATTTCACATACTCCGGCGTTACTCCCTGCACCTTCATCCCAATCAATTCGTCGGTATTGGGCTTCAGTCCGATGGCCCGCATTTCCTTTACGTAATTCGGTGTTACGCCCTGTACCTTCATCCCGATCAGCTCCTCCGCGCTTGGTTGCAACCCCAAGTCATGGAATTCGCGGACATATTCCGGTGTGACTCCCTGCACTTTCATCCCAATGGAATCCTCGACACTGAGGTTGGAGTAGTGTCTCCGCAGCTCGTTAATGTATTCCGGCGTGATGCCCTGCACTTTCATTCCAATCAGATCATCAACGCTGACGTGGGAATCAAACTTCCGCATCTCGCGAACGTACTCCGGCGTGATGCCTTGAACCTTCATCCCGATTAGTTCGTCCGCGTTGGGTTGTAATCCCAGATCGTGCATTCCTTTGATATATTCCGGCGTGACGCCCTGAATCTTCAGGGCAATGAGTTCGTCCACGTCCGTGATCTTGATACCCGCCGCCGCAATCGCGTCCATATAAGATTGCTTCTTATTGTCGCTCGCACCTTGAGGCTCGTTGGCGGGATTCGCTTGCGGCTTTGGCGCAGCCGTTGGAGCAGGCGCGGGCTTTGCGGCTTGCGCCGTTCGCTCCTTCGCCAGAGCAGGTTCGGGTCTTACGACGATCACACTGCCGTTTTCTTGTCCGTGCTTCGGAGCTGCGCTTGCTCCCAGCGCGGCGTGCGCGACACCCAGGAAAGCGTTGCCGGCTAGCAACGCTCCTGCCAAGCAAACGAAGCTGCCCGCAAGTCCCGCCACCCGAATTCTGCTCGCGGCTCCATTCCATCCGAGCAGCCGCACTACCCGCTCTCCAAGCGGGCTGCTGTTGGCCGCCATCATCAACGCGGGAGCCGTCCGCCACTCTTCCATCAGCGTGAGCGCCCGCGCGTAATTTACGGCATCGCCGCAAATGGCGATCGCTTCGTCGTCGCAGCAGTGCTCGCGCTCGGCGCGGACCCGCTGGCTCATCCACCACACGGCTGGGTGGTAGAACAGCAGCGTCTCCGTGGCAATCTGGAAAAGGTTCACAAAGCAATCGAACCGGCGGATATGCGCCAGCTCATGCGCGATGACCGCTTCGATTTGCTCTTCGGTTAAGCCCGTCAGCGCCCTCACCGGCAGCAACACAACGGGCCGGAACCATCCCAGCACCGCCGGCGCGTCCAGCCGATGGCACTCGCAATACCGGATCACGCGGTCGACACCCATTCTCCGCTGCAGCGCCAGGCATCTTGCGTACAGCTCCGCTCCCACCGCCTTAATCTCCTTGCGCTTCATTCTTTCGATCAAAATCAATCCGCCCGCGGTTCTCAGACTCAGCAAAAGAACGCCGAGAAACCAGGCTTCCACCAGCCACAGCATACCCATCGGTTGTTCAGTTCGAGATCCAGCCAGAGGGGCTCGGGAGCCCGACAGCGCGGTCGCGTTTTGGGTGGACGTTACCGCCCACGTCGCGGCTCCTTCCGCCCCAGTTCTAACGGCCGGGTTCGTTTGCCCCCGCAACCGCGTGAATGTGATGACCGGGGACGCCAGCATCAATACGAGCGCGCCGACAGCCAGCGCGTAACGGGCCGACGCGCTCCGGCAAACCGCTGCGCCCACGGCAAACAGCGCCGCCAGCCCAGCCCCTTGCCAAATAAAATGCAACAACGTCCAGCCCAGCGTCCGCAAAACCTCTGGCGAAATCCAATTCGCTACGGTGCTCATCGGGTTCTCCCCTCGTATTCGTCCAGAAGACGCCGCAGCTCGCCCAGCTCTTCTTTGGACGTTCGCCGGCCCTCCAGCGCATGGATCATCAATTCGCTTGCCGAGCCCTCAAACACTCGTTGCAGCACGTCCCCGACGAGTTGCCGCTTCGTTTCTGTCGCCGGCTGGCATGCCTCATAAACGTGCGCCCGTTGCTCTTCGTTTCTGCGCACCGTGCCCTTGGCGGTCATAATTTGCAGCAGCTTCAGCACCGTGGTGTAGCCGAGGTCTTTCTTCTCGCGCAACGCTTCGTGGACATCGCGAACCGTGGATGGCCCGTGCTCCCACAGCACTCGCAGAATTTCCAGCTCGGAAGCCGTCGGCTTTTGCAGCGGTTGTTTCGTCATGCGCGGAGCTTAATACGAAGGTTTTCGTATTGTCAACGAAAATCTTCGTAGTTCTTGGTTGACCCGATCGGGAGATCCCAGGCCGCTCCGGGGTAAACGGGATACGCTCTGGTTGGTTTATTTCGGTTCTAGCACCAGTGGCAAGCCATTCTTCGGATTGCCGATAATTACGACCTTGGCATTTGCGCTCGTGGCCAGTTTCTCGGTGGCCTCGATGCCTTTCCATTCAAGCAATTGGGGACTGATTCCCGTGGCCACGATCTTCTGGAAGTCCGCGATGCCCTGCGCCTCGATGCGCTTGCGCTCGGCCTCCTGCTTTTCCTTCTGCAGGATGAAGCTCATGCGCAAAGCGTCCTGTTCGGCCTGCTGCTTGGCTTCGATGGAGCCTTTCAGCATGGCCGGCAATTGGACGTCGCGCAGCAGAACGTTTTCCACGATCACACCGCGCGGCGCGAGTTCCTTGGTCAGCTCATCTTGGATTTGCGCTTGCACCAATTCGCGAGCATTCGTGTACAGCGCGTTCGCGGAGTGCGCGGAAGTAGCCGCACGAATCGCCGCGCGTAACGTCGGCTCCACGATCTTCTCCGCGTAGTTGTCGCCTACCGTCTGGTAAACGAACGCCGCTTTGTCCTTGTCCAGCCGGAAAAGCAGCGACGTGTCCAGCGCCAGTATGAGTCCCTCATTCGAAGGCACGTTGGCGCTCTCTTTCACCGATTGCGTCTGCACCGAAAGCTTTTGCACCGATTTCAGTGGATTGACCAGGTGAATCCCTTCCGGAAGCGTTTCGCCGGTCACGCGTCCAAACAGCGTCAGGACACCCACATTCCCGGTCGGAATCGAGGTCGTGCTCGCCATCAACAGAATGATCACTAACACCAGAATCGCAAGCTGCAATAATTTCTTTCCTGCACCCGTGAAACTCGGCATGTTCGGCAATCCGCCGCCCAGCTCGAATCTTGTTGTCGTTGGCATTTTTTCTCCGTCCGCGGCTCATCTGCCGCGCAACTACCACTACCTCTAATACGTACGAAGTGTACTCTCGATTTCCTTGCCGGCTCGTGCTGACCGACTATTCTAATTTAGAATAGTTTGCTCAGTTACCAGTCGCCACTCACAGGTTACACCTCCTTTGCAACCTCACCACAATATCTTGTAGCCTTTCCTCTTGACACCACAGTCTGCTCGCGGCACAATCCCGCCATCACGTTGCTTGCCCTGAGCTTTTTTTGCGCAGGGTTTCCCGGGGATTTTTCCGCGAGTGGTTTTGGCCGCCAAGGGGAGCTACGAACTTTTGGGGTTGTCACCGGCAAACGGTCGCAACCGAATCGATCTGCGCTTTGCGGCTACTGAGGGAGAATAAATGCAATACTTGCCCGGCTTCACCGTGCAATGCATCAATCCGCTTTGCGAAGCCCGCGGTCACTGGCTCCGCGCCGATTTCACCACTCCCCTCGGCAGCGACGGTCATTGTCCCTGCTGCGGCGACTTCCTCCGCAACGTTCCCCCGCCGCTCGCCCCGCGCTTCCGCATGCGCCCCCGCTCCCTCACCGCGCGCCCGGCCCTCCGCCCCCGCCCGCGCTGACAAATGTGGTAGCGCCATTGCGTGAAACATAGTAGGGAACTTTTCTACGCGTTCGGCCTCTATTTCCCTAGCGCTTCGCACTCGTGACCGCAGCCACAATCGCCCAGCGCCAAGAGGCAACTATGTCCGAATCCTCTCCGCGTCGTTCTTTCGCAAAGCGCCTGCTCATTGCCGCCGCCGCTCTCGCTGCTTTCACCATAGCTACCATTATCGGTTCGCGCCTCGCCGTGGAATCACTCTTCAAGGGCATCGCTTCATCCAGGTCGAGTGGACTCTCGGCAATCTCCTGGGATCTCGGCAGTATGGGGTCTACTGGCCAAATGGGTGTTGCGATGCTCCAGAAGGGTGTCGCCGAGCCATGGATCGCTCGCAGCGCCGACCTCCGTGCTCGCTCTTCCGCCTTCGATCGTTCCCTCGCTTCACTTCATGAGATCATTTCCACTCATCACGGCTGGGACGGGACTTTCACCCGCTAGTTGCCGAACATGCGCGGCGTACAACAAGAAGGCCGGAAGCAAGCGCCTCCGGCCTCTTTGCTTGATTGCACTTGATCTTAGCCCTCCACGAGGCCTTTCTCGATCATCTCCTCGTCGCTGAGCCACAGATCGGGGATGTTGGCTGAGCCGAGCCGAAGAATATCTTCCAGCGCCCCGCGCGCTTCACTGAGGCGAAAATCCACGCCAATGCGCTCCAGTAGTTCGATCAGCTCCTGCGCGCCTTCCGCCAATGCCGGCTTTGGATGCGGGCCGACGCCCAGAGCAGGCGAGGGCCCTTCGCGGTCCAGCCGGTGATACGTCGCGATGTAGATGGCGTTGGGCCCCCCGCCATGCCGAACGATGTGTAGAAACCCACGGGTCTTTGACTTTTCCGGGGGCTTCTCCGGGGACAGTCGTGCCGCTGTTCCTGAGCCGGAGGAGAGGGCGCTCATCGTTGGGGTGCTCTCACCTGTCTTTCAACTGCATCCGCTGGTGCTGCCGCAGTTTTCGCACTTGTAGCAAGCGCCGTTCGGCACCATCAGCATGCCGCATTCGCTGCACGTCGGCGCGCCTTCGTGCGCGTTGCTCAATCTCGAGGCGGACAGCGCCGTTTGCATCGCATCCAGGTTGGCCTGCGTCATCGCCGGAAGCACCGCTGCCGGAGCCGCCGTCGCCGCGTTCTCTGCAGGCGCCGCGTGGTTCAGCTTCAAATAGTCCGCCGAAATGAACCGTCCGCCCAACCACCGCGCGATGTAGTCCAACACGGATGACACGAATCGGATGTTCGGATTCGGCGTGATACCGGAAGGTTCGAACCTGGTGTTCAGCAGCTTGTCCACGAATACCTTCAGTGGCACCCCGTACTGCAAGCCAAGTGAAATCGTCAGCGCCAGTCCGTCCATCACTCCGGATAGCGTTGACCCTTCCTTCGCCATCTTGATGAACACTTCGCCCGGCCGCCCGTCGTCATACATCCCGACGGTAATATAGCCTTCGTGACCGCCCACGCTGAACTTGTGCGTCACCGAAGCGCGTTCCACCGGCATCTTTTCGCGCTGTTGCCGCGCGAAGAGCTCGCGTTGTGTTGGCTCCACGATTACCGCCGTCTCCGCCTTCTTCTCTTCTTTCTTCCCGCCCGCATTCAGCGGCTGAGAACGCTTCGAATTGTCCCGGTAGATGGCCACGGCCTTCAGCCCCACCTTCCACGACTCAATATACGCGTTCGAAATGTCTTCGACCGTCGATTCCTCCGGCATGTTGATGGTCTTCGAAATCGCGCCCGAAAGGAACGGCTGCGCCGCCGCCATCATCTTCACGTGCCCCGTCCAGGTGATCGACCGCCCGCCGCCTTGCGGCGCCAGCGAGCAATCGAACACCGGATAATCTTCCATCTTCAGATGCGGTGCGCCTTCGATTTTTCCATTCTTGTCGATGTAGGAAACGACGTCGCTGGTCTGCTCCGGCGCGTAGCCCAGCTTCATCAGCGCTTGCGGCACGGTGTTATTCACAATCTTGATCAACCCGCCGCCCACCAGCTTCTTGTACTTCACCAGCGCCAAGTCCGGCTCGATTCCCGTCGTGTCGCAATCCATCATGAAACCGATGGTTCCCGTCGGCGCCAGCACGGTCACCTGCGAATTCTTGAAGCCGTATTTTTCGCCGTGCTTCAGCGCGCTATCCCATGATTCCTGCGCCGCCATGAACAATTCCGTCTGCACGTGTTCCGGCTTGATCCCGCGCATCGCCTCGCGGTGCATGCGAATCACGTCCAGCATCGGCTCGCGATTCTCTTCGTAACCCGGGAACGGCCCCATGCGTTCGGCAATGCGCGAAGACTGCGCGTACGCTTCCCCGCACATCAGCGCCGTAATCGCCCCGGCCATATCCCGGCCTTCATCGGAGTCGTACGGCAGCGCCATGGACATCAGTAGCGCGCCAAGATTCGCGTAACCCAGCCCGAGCGGCCGGAAGTTATGCGAATTCTCTGCAATCTTCGGCGTCGGATAACTCGCGTTGTCCACCAGAATTTCCTGCGCCGTAATCGTCACGTCCACCGCATGTTTGAACGCCGCCACGTCGAATTGCCCGCTGGCGTTGACGTACTTCATCAGATTCAACGAAGCTAGATTGCATGCTGTGTCATCGAGGAACATATATTCGCTGCACGGATTCGAGGCATTGATTCGCGCGGTGTTCTTGCAGGTGTGCCAGCGGTTCACCGTCGTGTCGTACTGCATCCCCGGATCGCCGCAGTGCCACGTTGAATCCGAGATCTTCATCATCAGGTCGCGCGCTCGCAGCTTTTCATTCGGCTGCCCATCGAGCACGTTCTTCGTCCACCAATCCTTGTCTTCCACCACTGCGCGCATGAAGTCGTCCGTCACGCGCACCGAATGGTTCGCGTTCTGGAAGAAAATCGAAGCATAGGCGTCGCCGTCAATCGAGCTGTCATAGCCCTGCTCGATCAGCACATGAGCTTTACGCTCTTCCTTCCTCTTGCATTCGATGAATTCGACGATGTCCGGGTGATCGATATTCAGGATCACCATCTTCGCCGCACGCCGCGTTTTTCCGCCGCTCTTGATCACTCCCGCGAAGGCATCGAACCCTTTCATGAAGCTCACCGGGCCGGATGCAATCCCGCCGCCCGACAGCGTCTCTCTGCTCCCGCGCAGCGTCGAGAAGTTCGTCCCCGTGCCCGAACCCCACTTGAACAGCATTCCCTCGGTCCGCGTCAGCCCCATAATCGATTCCATGTTGTCGCTGACCGAGTTGATGAAGCACGCCGAGCACTGCGGCTTGGGCTGCACGCCCACGTTGAACCACACCGGCGAATTAAACGCCATTTTCTGCTCGACCAGCAGGTTCGTCAGCTCATCGCGGAACGCATCTCGCGACGCCCCGTCCGCAAAATACCCGCCCTCTTCGCCCCACCGCACAATGGTATTCACCACGCGCCCGATTAGCTGCCGCACCGATCCTTCGCGCTGCGGCGTCCCGGGCTTCCCGTGAAAGTATTTGCTGGTGACGATGTTCGTCGCCGTCTGCGACCAGCTCTTCGGCACTTCCACGTCTTCCTGCCGGAAGATCGTCACGCCCTTCTCGTTCCCGATCAACGCCGTGCGCTTCTCCCATTCGACGGCGTCGAAGGGAGACTTCTTTCCATCCGTAAAGAACCGCTGGAAAACCAAACCTTTCCCTGTACTGGCCGCCGCATTCTCTGCAGCCGCATCCATGGCCGGGGATTTTCCGCTCAATGCATGTTTCACTGTAGCCATCCGTGCCTCCGAGCTCTGGGGTCCCCATCCGCGCGGGGGCACCCTTTTATTTTACTCCTCTGCGTCCCGCAGAGGTGCCGCGCTAGGCTTCAGGGCTGGGCTGAAGTTTATGCAGCTTTGATTCGATCGGTTCGTGGAAGCGGACAACGAAAAAAGAGTCGACCGTCGTTCGGTCGTACTCAAGTTCCAGCGCAAAACGCCAATGCCCTGCCGCTGGCCGGTGCTTCGCACTCAGCCTAACAGCAGGTGCTCCGCCTAAAGTACGGGCGCGGAGCAGGTACTTCGCGCTCGATTTTTTCGCTTAAATCCCGGGCCGCCTCGTGAGGCTCAAACGGACCTTGATCGATCCCTGATTCAGTCCGTCTGGCGCTTCCACGTTCCCCGAATCTGGAATCGAAGTATCAACGCAAGAATATTTTCTGTCAAGGGAAAAACGCAAAATGTGGTTGACGTTTTCGTACCGCGTCTATTTGTAGTGGTGCTATTCCTACTCAACCGCTTGCGCTTCAATGCTTTCCGTCTCCTGTCTCTCACGGTACACTCTTGCATCCAATTCAATATGAAACGCTCTCTTCGCACGTTGGCCTTCTTCTTCCTTCTTCCTCTTCCCCTTTTTGCGCAATCGCCATCGCAAACCTCGGCGCCAACCTCTGCTCCTCCCTTTCCACAGACTGCTCACGGAGAGAAAGTGCGCATCTCCGGAATTCCCAACGCTGGAAAAATCACGGATTTCTTCTATCGCGGCGCGCAACCCCGGGAAGTCGGTTTCTCTGAGCTCAAAATATTGGGCATCACCACCATTGTCGATCTGCGCGGCGAAGATCGCGAAAAGATCCTTTGGGAACGCAAACACGCCGAATCGCTGGGCATGCGCTTTGTCAACATTCCTGTCAGTGGCTGGTCTCCTCCAAGCGATGAACAGGTTGCCCAATTTCTCTCGCTTCTGCGCGACCGCCCGGGGCAAAAAATCTTCGTCCACTGCCGCTTCGGTGACGATCGCACCGGCGTGTTCACCGCCGTCTACCGCATGGCTGTGGAGAAGTGGCCTGCCGATCAAGCCCTGAAAGAAATGTATTTCTTCGGCTTTAACGGGTTCTGGCACCCCTCGATGAAAACTTTTGTCCGCGATTTCCCGTCGCGCTTGAATTCTGCCCCCGCTCTCGCGCCCCTCCGTTCTACTCCCGCTCAACCCTGACGGCCATTTCCGCAATCCCCCTCCTACCGGACTTATATTAACCTTGACAAACAATGTCGAGATGGGGCCACCACGCCACCAAACATCGAGACCGTTGCCGATTCAATTTGTATTCAGGGAAATCTATTGTGGTTGGGGGGATGCGGCACGGCCCTGGAGCTCCGCGGTGCGATCGAATTCCTTCTTGGCTCGGTCCAGGGCTTTCATCTCTTTGTACAACTTTCCCAATTGATAGTGCGCGGCGGGGTCATCCGGCGCGAACTGCACCGCTTTTTCCAAATCCCGTTGCGCGTCCGCTAACTTTCCCAGCCGCAAGTATGCCGTGCCCAGCTTCAAGCGGCAAATCGCATCTTTCGGCGCGAGTTCGACAGCTTTTTGGAGCAGCGCAACCGCTGCGCCCACCTGCGATTGTTCCATCAGCAAACTTCCCAAGTTTAGATACGGTTGCTCGCTCGGGTGCTGACTTTGCTCCTGCCATTGAATTGCCTTGCGATACGCATCCATCGCCGCATCCGGTTGCGCTTCCGATTCCAGAATCAATCCCAAATTGTTTTCCGCTTTGGCGTCCCGCGGATCCGACTCCAGCACTGTCAAGAATGCTTTGCGTGCTTCGGGAAGGCGGGATTTCGTGTAATAGGCGCGCCCCAGAAAATACCAGGCTTCCTTATTCTTCGGCTCCGTCTCCACGGCTTTCTCCAGCCACTTGATCGCGTCCGGATAGTCATTCAACAAAACATAGTTCAAACCGACGATTTTCAAATCATCGCCTATTGGTGTGCGAAGTTGCGCAGCTTTTGTATACGTCTCCAGCGACTCCGCGGCTTTGCCCTCCCGGTGCAACACATAGCCAAGCAAATACAGCGCGTCGCCAGAAGCAGCATGCGCCAAAAGATAACGCCGCAAGGCACCCTCTGCCGCCGTAAATTGCTCTAGATGAATGTAAGCCTTGCTTGCGTAGAGCAAGGCATCGGTCGTGCCGGGGGCGGTTTCTTCGGCCCGGGCGAAGAGCGCAGCTGCCGAAGTGAAATTCCCCTTGCTGAATTCGCTCAGCCCAAGCGCCAGATCGCCGGATGTTTGCGCCGAGCTAGCAACGGAGCAAAGGCACGCGACAAGCAACGAGACCAACACGCGAATCCTGAGGACAGCTGAGCCTCCCCGGTTTCTCTTACCAGCGCGGGGATCCGCTTGCTTCATCGATTTGCAGAATCTGATTCGCATGAACATCTTTCAATGTTTGCACAATCCCGCTAGGCCAACGCACCTGAATCTGCTGCACTACTTCGTTCTTTCCGAGCCCAAAGTGCACGCGTTTGTCGCTCGCCGAAAGGTAGCTACTCGTCGTCGTGACTGTCGCAAATTGTGCTCCGCTTGCGGTCACAGCCTTCACTTCAGCACCAATTCCATCTCGATTGCTCTGGTGGCCTGTGAGTTTCAGCAAAATCCAATGATTCTCCGTGGGTGTCTCATTATGAAGCACGTATGCCGGCCCTTCATTCGTATTCACAACTGCGTCCACGCGCCCATCGTTGTCCAAATCTCCGGTCGCCATTCCGCGCGCCACCCACGGCTTTTGAAATATCGCCCCAGACTCAGCGGACACGTCGACAAAACTCTTGCCGGTATTTCGCGCCAGCAACATGGGCTCGCGGTATCGCAAATTTGGGTGCGTCAGTTCCACGGTATCTAAATCGTGCCCCTGCGCAATCAACAGATCTTTCCATCCGTCATTGTCGTAGTCGAGAAAACGAACACCCCATCCCGAATGGGCCAGGGTCATTTTACTGATTCCGGTAGTCGTGCTCGCATACGTGAATGAGCCATCACCATTGTTTCGATACAGAGCGTAGCGTTGATTTGCCAAGTCAGTGACAACAATATCTGGCCAGCCATCATTGTCATAGTCCGCGAAATCCACTCCCATACCTGCGTAAGTTCGACCGTCAATATCCACGGCAACTTCGGATGGCAGCCCCACCTCTTCAAACGTTCCATTTCCCTTGTTGTGGTACAAAAACTCGACCATCGAGTCGTTGGCCACAAACAAATCGATATGTCCGTCGCGATCATAGTCCGCGATTGCCAGTCCCAAACCTTTTCCTGGACGCGCGAGTCCGAGTTTTGACGCGACTTCTGTAAAAGTGCCGTTTCCGTTGTTGTGATACACGAGCGGAGAAATGGGTTTGAAGAAGTCTGGATGGCAATAGGCTCGGTATCCTTCTTTGTGTTCTCCGCACCAGATGTCGTCAAAATCCCATTCGAGATACCGCAGCACGACCAGATCAAGGAATCCATCGCCATCCAGATCAACCCATGCAGCGCTCGTCGACCAGCCACTGCCTCCGACGCCGGTTTTTTGGGTCACATCGCTGAAAGTGCCATTGCCATTGTTGTGATATAGCTTGTTCCCGCCGTACGCAGTAACATACAGATCCTCGTAGCCGTCATTGTCGTAATCCCCTGCGGCTACTCCCATGCCGTAGCCCGTTCCTTGGAGACCCGCTTTCTCTGTAACATCTTCGAACGTGCCGTCTGTCTTTTGGTGATACAACCGATTCCAAAACTGCGGCCCTGTTTTCTGGGGAATGGTTCCCTTTGCGGTCGGATCGGCGAGTGGCGCACCGTTGACCAGGAAAATATCCAGACGCCCGTCGTTGTCATAGTCAAACAGCGCCACTCCCGCCCCCATCGTTTCGGGCAGATACTTTTTGGAGGTGTGCGACGCCTGGTACCAGAAATTTATCCTAGAGCGCGCTGTGATATCCAGGAACTTCCCGGGAGTAGCTGATGGAGACGCCGGCGGAGTGGAAGCGCGCTCCTGACCGGCCACGCGCAGGAGCAGAACGGGAAGCAGCAAGCACAAAAGCAGGATTACAAATCTGGCATCAAGGTTCCTATAGCGGCAAGGTCGAATATCGGTTTTCGGCCAGCGTTTCACGGCGCGACGATTCCTTTGCCTTCTTTCACCGTATAGATGCGATCGACAGTGGGAATCGTGATCTCTTCTTTAGCGCCGCTAGGCCAATGAATCTCCACTCGGTCCACTTTCGTTGCCGCTCCGAGACCGAAGTGCAAACGTTGGTCGGAACTCGATCCATAGCTTCCGCCGCTGAAGACATCCCCGCGTTGCCGCGCTCCTCCCTCGGTGACAAACACCTTGGCGCCAATGGCATCACGCGGACTCTTGGGACCTCCCAACAACTTTAGAGTGATCCAGTGATTCGAATTCTTAACCACGTTGCGCAACAATGTAGGCGTCGAATCGATGTTGTTCAGGACCACGTCGATATGACCGTCGTTGAACAAGTCACCGAACGCCGCTCCTCGTGCGGTTACAACGACTGCGAGGCCGCTTCCGGTTGCCGCCGGCACTTCCTGGAATTTCGCTCCATCCAGATTGCGCAGCAGCAGCGGGCGCTGCGCCCAGGTCGTGCCCCAGTCCTGTAAATCAACCCCCGGATATACGTGCCCGTTGGCGACAAATATGTCGAGCAACCCGTCGTTGTCGTAATCGAGAAAGCCGGTGCCCCAGCCCAGAAACGGGATTGTCAGTGTCGCGATCCCAGCGCGAAAACTGACGTCGGCGAACGCCGCGTCGCCTTCATTTCGGTAAAGCGTGTTGTAATCGTCGGAAAAATTAGTGATATAGAAATCAACTTTACCATCGCGGTTGTAATCGCCCACAGCGATTCCCATGGCCGCTTGCTCACGCCCGTCATCGTTCAATGCAAATCCCGAAAGATAGCTGATATCCTCAAACGTGCCATCGTGCTTGTTTCGGTAGAGATACTTCGGCACGGAATCGTTTGCGACCGCCAAATCGAGCCACCCGTCGTCATCCACGTCCACAAACACAGATGAAAATCCATAATATCCCTTCGCGTCGGCGACGCCCGCTTTCACGCTCACGTCTGAAAACGTGCCGTCACCATTGTTGTGAAACAGGTGATCGCCCTCCCCTGGCAGCCCCCGTGGACCGCACATGACTTGGACTCCGCGAAACTGGCAAAAGCCTGCCGGAATCCCGCCTTTGCCCGCGGTCGGAGGGTTATCGGGATTGAACTTCGCGTAGCCCGGAACAAATAAATCAAGATAGCCATCGTGATCGTAGTCTCCCCATGTTGCCCCGGTCGACCATCCCCCGAGGGTGACACCAGCAGCTTCCGCAACGTCGGTAAACGTGCCGTCGCGATTGTTATGATAGAGACGATTCTTGCCGAAGTTCGATAGGTATAAGTCTGGCCAGCCATCGTTATCGAAGTCTCCGATCGCCACGCCGAAGCCCCATCTTTCATTGGCCACACCAGCTTTTTCTGTGACGTCGGTGAACGTTCCGTCATGGTTGTTGTGTAGCAGCATCGCGCGTGGCGGAGCTTCCTTGCCTTTCAGCGCCGGAAACGTTGAGCCATTCAGCAGATAAATATCAAGCCAGCCGTCGTTGTCATAATCAAGCAACGCCACCCCGGAGCCAGGCGTCTCTAGAATCGTCCTTTTCTCATGCTCCCCTGACCGATGATGAAATTTGTCGATGCCGGCGGCATGGGTCACGTCGATAAAAACGACTGGAGCGCCGTCAACAAAGCCTCCGGCCGTAATCGGTCGCGAAAGGGCGTCCTTCACTGGAGCGTGCGCGCTGCCGGTGCTCATGCCGCTCTGCTGATTAGGGACAGGTTCCTTTTCTGCTGGTTTTTGCTGGGCAAGCGCGGAATTCAAAAGAAGAGTGGCACAAATGGCTTGCACCGTAGTGGCGCGAGAGAAGCGCCTAGGTTGGCGGGATCGCGAGAATGGCATAAGGCCCCGGCTCAGTCTTGTTACCCAGGAAGCATCTTCGCACAAGGTTGGTAAGCGGGTCTAACCGACGGGAAGGAACATAGAGAAATCTGGCGGAGAAGGGGGATTGAAACCTCCGTAGGTCAGCGGTCGGTGAAGGGTTGGTGAGCGTTGGTATGTCTCTTGTTTTCAATGCTCGTTTTTGATTTGTGCTGGTCGCGGCTATCTACACGCCCCCCCAAATGACCTCAAATAGTCTCAAATTAGTAGCAAAGTAGAGGCAAGAGACTGGCTTTTCTCCAGGGTACTCCAATTCGCGCTGATCTAGTTTAACCTCCTAAACACGAAATTCTCCAATCTTTGTCACAAGTCCCGCTTCTTACTGAAGTTTGATTGCTTCCTATCCGGATACTCAGCTCGAAATGTCTCGTCTTTTAATGCCAGCTGCCATGAGATCGGGGAAGCGGTCTGGTGTACATGCGAATACGGGAATACCAAGACTCGCAAGAGCAGCCGCGATATGGTGATCGAATGCAGGAGCTCTTGACAAACCTAAATTTATGACATACAATGTACGTACATTACAGATGCGAGGTAGCTGTGAGCGTATCGCATTCTAGAACAATCAGAACTAGGCGCATTAATCTCCGCGCCACAGACCGTCAAGAAAGACTCATTCGTACTGGTGCCGAGACGACTGGCCTTAGCGTGACAGACTTCATACTGGATAGCGCCTGTTTGCAGGCAGAACACGTCCTTGCCGACAAACGCGAGTTCCTCGTCTCTCCCAATCAGTGGAAGGTGTTTGTCGAGGCTCTTGACAGACCGGCTCGGATAAAACCAGAATTATCACGCCTCTTTTCTGAAACGGGTGTTCTTGAGCGCGGGTCTCGGAAGTGACGAGCAGTTCTCCGAACCAAAATAGAGAACCTCTTTCCATCGTTGAAAAGCTGACGAAGGATCATAACCTTTCATCATTCGACTGCGGAAAATCGTCTCTTAATGATTGGCTCCGCCGATTCGCCCTCACAAACCAACAGAATGATTCAGCTCGCACCTACGTCCTTCATCGCGCTGGCAAGGTTGTCGGCTAT